>Ga0209916_1001572_pt1 | contig 17873 bp, 18 predicted proteins | sample ThiBio_1000_plan_FD_183956 | JGI IMG/M metagenome (GOLD analysis project Ga0209916, IMG submission 183956) | Wastewater bioreactor microbial communities from Cape Town, South Africa - Thiocy_solids_2 (SPAdes) | ecosystem: Engineered > Bioreactor > Thiocyanate-remediating > Anaerobic-Aerobic ... | reverse complement strand
AGATCATGGCCCGCGTGCAACTCGGCCGCGAGCTGACCGAAGAAGACCTCGACGCACTCATGGCCTTCTACGGCACGCTAGAAGGCGAGATCCCCGCCTACGCGCTGCAGTTGCCCGTGCTGCCGGCGTCCACTGGGGAGACTTCGCGGCCTAGGCACTGAGCCTCTGGTCAACCAGATTACGGAAGCGCGCCGGGCAACTGGCGCGCTTCTCCCTCCTGGCAAGTCCCCAAGTGGCGGCGGAGCCCGGAGAGGTATGAGTTGATCAGGAGAGCACGTTGAACCGTATTTAAGTCTGTAAGTGGCTGGTCTGGGACTGGCGGCCATGCTGGTGCTGGTGCACTTCTTCGTTCATTGCTCCTGAAGCGTATTGACGTTCGGCTAAGTGCCGGCGTGCGTTTCCCAGGATCCGCCTGTCCGAACGGGTGCCAGCACTGGCCTGGCCCACCGGACTGGCTTGATCAGAAGCGTGCCCGCCCTTAGGCGTGGCTCATTACAGACCTGCCACCCAGTGACTCTCAGCCAGGCCAGGGCCGGCACGTCACCACCCTGGGAGGCGATGCCTGGTGCCTATCGTCGCAGAATAGTACCGGTTCGTCGCGGGCGTAGACACCCACGCCCGCCGCCACAGCTTGACCTTGATCGAGGCCGCTTTCGTCTGCTCGTCGTCGAGGAGGCCGAGTTCCCGTTCACCCCCATGGCTAGCTCGGTTTACCCCCGCGCGCGCGGGGACGGCCATCGTTGGCCAGCGCTCGGGCTCAAACCTGCCTCTCCAGGGCGAACGGCAGCAGGTTCACGCACCTGTCAGGGCTAACGCCTTGAGAGATCATCCGCGTGTAGTTGGAATGTACTGCTGCTAGTTGGCGACGGCTGCGGCGTTCCTCTATTCGTGACAGGCTGACGAGGTGCCTAGCGATTCGTAGACGCTCCGCTACGGCGTCCCTACTACTCTTCTTCACGGCCAACTACTCCCCGGAATCCCTGAAGGGCTCTACAACGATCTCAGAGGCGTTCGACGGCACCATCTGCACCGCCACGGGGCCCTCACCCTCTGGATAGATGGGCCGGTATCCCAAACTGGCTAGACCGACCGCCACGTCCGCTATTCCAGAAACGATCCGCAACGTTTCAGACACGCCTCCGAACTCGTCCTCAGGCACCTCGTCAGAGTAGACAACCGTCTCCAGCACGCGATCGTTGGCAGTGGCCGCCACCAGCACACGATCGCAGTACTCGCTGATGATGCGGCCAGTCTCCAGGCTGAGAGTAGCCTTCTCGTACGGGAGTTCTAGTTCGAACACTTCCTGCACCGTGTCAGGCAGCAGGACAGGGCGCGCCACGAACACCGCCTCGCGTAACTGGACGCGGTCGCGCAACAGGTTTTCTCGCTCCATGCTATCGCTCACTATTCACTGCTCCTATCCTGAGCGGGACCGATACAGTGTGGCCGGTGCTGTCCTTTAGAGTCATCGTAGTGTGCTCCATGCGCACGAACCACTGCTCTCGGCATCCCACATACTCCACCACGTGCGTCTCGGCAAGCTCCCCGGCTGCTACGTCCCGGAATCCCGTCACCTCCTGGCAGCACGGCACCTGGATGTATGCCAGGGAAGCACCTCCTAACTCTGCCTGGCGTAGCCCGACGCGGTAATCAACGACGCGCTCGCCGCGTTGCAGCGTCTCTCCTGCCGCCTCACGCGACACCTGCACCGTGCAGCCACTCATCAGCGGATGGCGACCAGACTGCTGACACGCGGATATGGCTCCATACCGGGCCGATTCCAGCCGGAAGAATCCCGTGGCTGCCCTGGCGTAGCCGTCCAGAGTGCGTCCGGTTCACCCCCGCGCGCGGACGGCTGCATGCGTTGATTGTGCGGCGTGTGTATCGCCGGTTCACCCCCGCGCGCGGGGACGGCCGGTACGGGCATTACCGCCGCATCGACGACCTCGGTTCACCCCCGCGCGTGCGGGGACGGCCGCCGCAAACTCGACCGCGAGGTCAAGCGCCGCGGTTCACCCCCGCGCGCGGGGACGGCCCCCACGGTCCCGAAGTGTGCGCGGTCTCGCTCGGTTCACCCGCGCGCGCGGGGACGGCTGGCAAAAGGATGAGAAGTCCGCGGATTAGGTCGGTTCACCCCCGCGAGCGCGGGGACGGCGCGGCGGCGCTTTCGGCGGTGGCGAGGGCGTCCGGTTCACCCCCGCGCGCGGGGACGGCGAAAGTCGTCACTAGGAGCAACCGCTGACAAGCTTGTCGTGAGAAGGAAAACGTGAGTCGCCGCCGAGGGACTTGCATTCCCCTCCAACGCTCAATGGCTACGGCTGCAAGATTTACCGTGTCTGCAGCGACTCGCCTAGATAGTAGCACTCAACTCCATTAACTGCGTCGCACGCGGCGCAATCAAGCGAGCGGGCACCGCCTCCGGGTGAGGCGGGTAAGACCCGGTTCACCCCCGCGCGCGCGGGGACGGCTTCTACCGCGACCAGGTGACGCACTGGGCGCGCGGGGACGGCGCTTGCAGCACTTGTTCGAACTCGTCGGTGGTCGGTTCACCCGCGTGCGCGGGGACGGCGACTGGCACCAAGCCAGTCGGTTCTACACCCTCGGTTCACCCCCGCGCGCGGGGGGACGGCCTGAGCTTGACGGTGGCCTCGGCATTCACGCCCGGTTCACCCCCGCGCGCGCGGGGACGGCGCCCGATCCCACATAAGCCCCTCGCGTAGCCGCATGGCCTGCGATGGGGGCTGCCCCAAGCGGCTCTAGCCGCACGCCGCCACTGCGTTCGACAACCCCCCGCCCGTAAACTCTAGCTGGATTCACGGGCTGCGTGACTCTCATCGCCACTCCCACCTGTCGCCCGTTATTGACCAGACACGATATCCGTCGTGAGCCTTCACGCCAGGGGTGACCCAGCGTGTGGGAGCGTTGCGGAATACGGGGTGGGCGACCTCCGTTCCATCAATACCGGTTCACCCCCGCGCGCGCGGGGACGGCCAGAACCACCTGACTTGCTGTTGGGGTTTCGCCGGTTCACCCCCGCGCGCGCGGGGACGGCTGGACGCGCTAGGGTGCTTACCCCTTGCGCCGCGGTTCACCCGCGCGCGCGCGGGGACGGCAGCCGCGCGTGGCGGCCGCTCGACGCGGAGGACGGTTCACCCCCGCGCGCGCGGGGACGGCGTAGAAGCGACCGTGAGCGGCTAGGCGGGCGGCGGTTCACCCCCGCGCGCGCGGGGACGGCGCACGCCAGAATCCTGGCTCCAGCATGAGCGCGGTTCACCCCCGCGCGCGCGGGGACGGCGCTAAGTCGCAACGTCTCCATGGGGTTCGGGCGGTTCACCCCCGCGCGCGCGGGGACGGCGTACATCTCCCGGTACCGTTTACGCAAGAACTCGGTTCACCCCCGCGCGCGCGGGGACGGCTTGCCGCTGATGACTGATGTCGCGACTATCGGCGGTTCACCCCCGCGCGCGCGGGGACGGCGTCGCAGGCGTCAGCTAAAGGCACACGTGCGCCGGTTCACCCCCGCGCGCGCGGGGACGGCGCCACCGTCGGCCCCGTCGCCCGCGCAGCAGGCGGTTCACCCCCGCGCGCGCGGGGACGGCGCGGAGGGTCTTGGGCGTCACGTGGGCGGGTCCGGTTCACCCCCGCGCGCGCGGGGACGGCTCGGCCCCGCAGTTCGGGAGCGTCGGCGCAGGCGGTTCACCCCCGCGCGCGCGGGGACGGCAGCGCACGACGTCGCCCACGGACAGGCCGTGGCGGTTCACCCCCGCGCGCGCGGGGACGGCTGGTAGTAGGTGCCTTGCGCTTCGGGGTCGCCCGGTTCACCCCCGCGCGCGCGGGGACGGCATCTCGAGCGTGAGGCGACTCGCCCAGCGCGGCGGTTCACCCCCGCGCGCGCGGGGACGGCATCATCTCAAGCGGTAGGCGGGCGGCTGCGCGCGGTTCACCCCCGCGCGCGCGGGGACGGCATGCTGCCGACGCGTTCGCTGGCGGCGGTGATCGGTTCACCCCCGCGCGCGCGGGGACGGCGCTGGCGCGTTCTGCTTTGAGGTCGGCGGCTTCGGTTCACCCCCGCGCGCGCGGGGACGGCCAGTACGCGAAGTTCCACGTCGACGACGGCGGCGGTTCACCCCCGCGCGCGCGGGGACGGCGATCGAGAAAGCAGAGCAAAAGGAGAAGGTCGCGGTTCACCCCCGCGCGCGCGGGGACGGCTACACCGCCCTGCACGGCCTGCCGTACAGCCGCGGTTCACCCCCGCGCGCGCGGGGACGGCCGGCACCCTTTCGTCCCAGACGGACCTGAACAGGGTTCACCCCCGCGCGCGCGGGGACGGCCGGAGAGGGTGGTCACGATGTCACCAAACCGGCGGTTCACCCCCGCGCGCGCGGGGACGGCCTGCGGAGAAGAAGGCGTGGATGCGCGCCTTGCGGTTCACCCCCGCGCGCGCGGGGACGGCGCCCTGGGCGGGGAAGGTATGGCTCAACCCGCCGGTTCACCCCCGCGCGCGCGGGGACGGCGCTAGCGCCGTCAACCGCGTCGTAAAGGGACACGGTTCACCCCCGCGCGCGCGGGGACGGCGGCATCCAACGCACGGGGAACCCGAGGGTGCCCGGTTCACCCCCGCGCGCGCGGGGACGGCGTAATTGACGGCCACGCGGAACGTCGTGCCGTCGGTTCACCCCCGCGCGCGCGGGGACGGCTTGACCAATCGAGCGCGGCGTTCTACGTCCCGCGGTTCACCCCCGCGCGCGCGGGGACGGCGCCGACCCAAGCGACCCCACCAGCCCCAACCTCGGTTCACCCCCGCGCGCGCGGGGACGGCCGGCGTCCTCCGGCAGGACGAGGGTCTCGACGCGGTTCACCCCCGCGCGCGCGGGGACGGCTCACGGGCGCGCTCACGCGTCAGGGTTGGGGGCGGTTCACCCCCGCGCGCGCGGGGACGGCGAGTTCACGGCCGCCCTCACCCCCGCCGAACTCGGTTCACCCCCGCGCGCGCGGGGACGGCGGGCCGCCAGCCGCGGCGGTGCCGCCGGACGGCGGTTCACCCCCGCGCGCGCGGGGACGGCGAGCACGCGTCAGGTAGTCCGTGGGCGTTCCCGGTTCACCCCCGCGCGCGCGGGGACGGCCTCCTGTACCCACTCGCGCCGTCTGCGCCAACCGGTTCACCCCCGCGCGCGCGGGGACGGCGCCCGCTCCAGCGTTGGCCCACAGTAGGCGGACGGTTCACCCCCGCGCGCGCGGGGACGGCCTCAACAAGAACCGCAGTAGCGGCAAGAGTCCCGGTTCACCCCCGCGCGCGCGGGGACGGCGCGTGCCGCGTAGCGAGCCAGGCAGAGCGAGCGGTTCACCCCCGCGCGCGCGGGGACGGCAGGACGCGCAGCGCCTCACGCCACACGTCGGGCGGTTCACCCCCGCGCGCGCGGGGACGGCCCCGCCAGGTCCATGGCGCCGCTGTCCCCGCCCGGTTCACCCCCGCGCGCGCGGGGACGGCTCGACAGGCACGACGCGCAGAGCAGCGGGACTCGGTTCACCCCCGCGCGCGCGGGGACGGCTCGTTGATGACCACCTGCGCACCCGACTCGGTCGGTTCACCCCCGCGCGCGCGGGGACGGCACCGCCCGGCCACACGTGCGCCGGTAACACGCCGGTTCACCCCCGCGCGCGCGGGGACGGCGCCGCAGGCATGACGCTCGAGGACACCCTCGGCGGTTCACCCCCGCGCGCGCGGGGACGGCAATGCGGGGCAACTCTACGCGGGCGGGGGATTCGGTTCACCCCCGCGCGCGCGGGGACGGCAACACGCCACCGTGCCGGTCAGCCAGCGCCAGCGGTTCACCCCCGCGCGCGCGGGGACGGCGGTACGCGCTCCTGGAGAACGTCCCAGGGCACCGGTTCACCCCCGCGCGCGCGGGGACGGCTACCGAAACGTCCTCATTGCCCCTCGATAAGTCGGTTCACCCCCGCGCGCGCGGGGACGGCGACGATGATGAGGCGCGGTTTAATCAGGGCGACGGTTCACCCCCGCGCGCGCGGGGACGGCTGGGGGTGTTGGGCCAGCGCTTCTGAAGGACGCGGTTCACCCCCGCGCGCGCGGGGACGGCAACCTGTGGCGTCCTGTGCTGACCAACTCGGTCGGTTCACCCCCGCGCGCGCGGGGACGGCCCCTCCGCCGCGGCGTGGTCGTAGGGGCTGCTCGGTTCACCCCCGCGCGCGCGGGGACGGCGCGCAGCAGAAGCGCCTGGGCATCCTCACGCGCGGTTCACCCCCGCGCGCGCGGGGACGGCAACGTCGCGAAGGTCTCCAGGTCGGTGAGGAACGGTTCACCCCCGCGCGCGCGGGGACGGCGCCCAGCGGCACAGCATCGCGCCCGGCGTCAGCGGTTCACCCCCGCGCGCGCGGGGACGGCCACGACAATCGCGACGATCTGCACGAGCAGGCCGGTTCACCCCCGCGCGCGCGGGGACGGCGGCTTGCGATACAACGTTGAAGTTCACTTGGTCGGTTCACCCCCGCGCGCGCGGGGACGGCGGCGGTGGGTCCTTGACCTTCGCCAGTTCCGCCGGTTCACCCCCGCGCGCGCGGGGACGGCGCCTGCGACGTGACACTCGAGTACTGCAACGTCGGTTCACCCCCGCGCGCGCGGGGACGGCACGTCAGCCACGAGCGCCGTCCTCATCCTCGCCGGTTCACCCCCGCGCGCGCGGGGACGGCGACTCGGCGCACTTGGCGATCATCACGTCGCCCGGTTCACCCCCGCGCGCGCGGGGACGGCGTCGCCGTTGGCGGCGCGCTCGGAGGCATCGGCGGTTCACCCCCGCGCGCGCGGGGACGGCGGCGGCGAACGATTCGCCAGTGACTTCCTCCACGGTTCACCCCCGCGCGCGCGGGGACGGCTGCTTCTGCGCCCGCTCGTTCTCAGCGGCGGTCGGTTCACCCCCGCGCGCGCGGGGACGGCAGCCGTTCCCATTCGTCGTGCAGGTGCGCGTACGGTTCACCCCCGCGCGCGCGGGGACGGCGCGTGTGCTCCCACGAGGGCGCCCAGAGCAGTCGGTTCACCCCCGCGCGCGCGGGGACGGCAAGCGGTCCCAGGCGGACTGCTCGCAGTCGCGCGGTTCACCCCCGCGCGCGCGGGGACGGCGCTCACGCCTCGCACGCCGTGATGCTCGGTGACGGTTCACCCCCGCGCGCGCGGGGACGGCCTCGCGTTAGCCGCGGCCGCATGGATGCAGGTCGGTTCACCCCCGCGCGCGCGGGGACGGCCGCAGCACGCGGGACTTCATTACTCTCGGCAGCGGTTCACCCCCGCGCGCGCGGGGACGGCAACCACGCGGGCGCGCGGCCAACGCCAGCGCCCGGTTCACCCCCGCGCGCGCGGGGACGGCCTGCAAGCCCTCGCGGTCGCGGGCGACGGCGTCGGTTCACCCCCGCGCGCGCGGGGACGGCAACCCTGACGTGATGGAAGCCGTCCTGCGCGGCGGTTCACCCCCGCGCGCGCGGGGACGGCTGGCGCAAGTTCAGGCCGATGACGTGCCCGTGCGGTTCACCCCCGCGCGCGCGGGGACGGCGAACAGTCGATGATCGCCAGATTGGCGTTCAGCGGTTCACCCCCGCGCGCGCGGGGACGGCCTGCGGGTGTTGGGAGCAGGGGGCACCGCCGTCGGTTCACCCCCGCGCGCGCGGGGACGGCACGGCGGGCGACGGTCGGAATGCCCGCAATGTCGGTTCACCCCCGCGCGCGCGGGGACGGCGCCTGGCCGACGCGCACCTAGCGCCGTACCTCGGTTCACCCCCGCGCGCGCGGGGACGGCTTGCTCGCCAACGTCATCGGCCTCAGTGAGGACGGTTCACCCCCGCGCGCGCGGGGACGGCTTCCGCACCTGGAGCCGACAAGTCTTCATCGACGGTTCACCCCCGCGCGCGCGGGGACGGCAACCGCGCCTCCAGGTGCTCAGTGAGGTCGGTCGGTTCACCCCCGCGCGCGCGGGGACGGCGAGCCCCTCAGGCACCTAACCACCGTCCCCGGCGGTTCACCCCCGCGCGCGCGGGGACGGCACTTGACCAGCACGACGATTCTAGCAATCGCGAGGTCCTATGTCTCTATTTTCAAGCTCCGCGGACCGCGCTAGCGATCCAAAGCGAAAAGGCTACTGAGCGTCTACTCACGGGATTAACTAGTTGATGTCTTCTTCATCGTCGCGCCAGTCGAGCCATGCCGCGTGCTTGTTAGCGACTAGCTGTAGACCATCCACATCGACCACTCGTCTCTTCGAGTCGCCGTGCATTCGGATCTCGTATCCTTGCTCGTTCGCCGCTCTATTAACCAACACCGCTCTGCCTGTCGCCGCGGCCTCCGTAATGATGAGCTCCCACAGCTGATCTCTAACGAGTGAGCTGACCCGTCCTACAAATACGCCGGGGCCAATCTCGGTAAGCCACCGAGTTAGACCCCCACGAAGGCGGGGAGGCACAAGCTCAAGTGTCACTACGACCATAAGCAACTCCGCCCGGCACGAACTTGTCACCATCCCAGATATCTCCGGGCTTGGCCGCGTCAGCCTCGTACGGATCAACTGAGTCCGGGTCAAGGTCGAAAAGGCGATGCAGGTCCCGCGCCACACGCTCAAGGAACCGTGACTTCCTCAACTGGTCACGGAGCGTGAGTCGCACCCGCCGTTCTATCTCTTCACCCGGCACCGCGGCGGCGGCGAACGCCGCGGGCACAACTATTTCAGTCCGATAGAGGTCCGCTATGTCGTAAACGAAAGATAGCTGCTTGCCAGAGTGCAAGAACCCCAAGGCGGGCGAGAAGCCAAGGCTGACGATAGCAGCGTGACATAGACCGTACATGCATGCGCTGCCGGCAGAGAGGGCCCGGTTGACGGGGTCGGCCTCGTCCCAGCCATCACGCCTGTAATTGCGCCCTCGCCACTTGACCCCATGCACTTTCGCGGCTCGGCTGTATGCGGTCCTGACTCGTACTCCCTCCATTCCCCGGATTTGTTCTAGCGTGAGGTCTGGATCGAGGTCTTCACCGAACCGAAATGTGTATAGCCGCCGCACGACCTCAAGCTTCCTTGCTTCATCGGCCCAGGCCATCGCTTGCTTCTCAACGTTCTTCGCCGAGCGCGTCTCACCGACTCCACCAGCATAGAACCGCACACCGGCTTCACCGACCCACGCAACGGTTACCCCATTGTCGGCCAGCGCCATCATGGCAGAGTGCGTGATGGTCGCACCCGGTCCGAGAAATAGTGTGGCTAGGGCGGCCGCCGGCAAAGAAACGGCCCCATCAGGCCCGTACCAGGCGATCGACGAGTCGTCACGCTCGACTCGACCTCGTTCAATGAAGACGTAAGTAAGGCCATCGCGCAGCTTCGGCAAACTACGGAGGTCGATGGCCCTCTTCTTGCTCATCGCGACAGCGTCAAGAGCCCGAATCCGAGCGCCTTGCCGGGTCCAATCCCTGTTCGTACGGCCACCTTCAGAAGTAGGTCATCCAGAACCCTGAGTTGACCATCGAACGTCACGCCAAGGATCACGATAGGACTGCTCTGGCTGCGCCTTACCATCTTGAGTCTGGCGGGATTGCTGGTCTCAGCGCCCAACAGCTCACCGCCTGCCCTTGTTACTTGCCGCTCAATCCACGCTAGTTGCTCGTCAACATCGTCCAGGCCGTGCCTCTTACCTTCACGCGTGACCGTTGGGTTTGCCCGTAGCCTGAAGTTTAGGACCTGCCCATTCGCTAAATTCTCTAGGAGAACGTTCTGCTTAGAGTCGAACTTCCGGAAATACTTCGGAGCATAGGCCCGAAGTGCCTCGCTGTCCGGAACGCCCTCGCTCTGTATAAGGATGGAGGCCGTCATCGAGACGTCTAGTTGTTGCTCGATGCGCCACAAGGGTCTACTTGCGCTCTCTTCAACCACCCGCATGAGCGTGCTGTGCATCTCGTACGGGTTAGCTAGGTCCCGCCTGGCGCTTGGGTCTTCCAGGTTGAGTTCCAATCGGCTCAAGACCATTTTTCCCCCCACGGCGCGACCACGATGCGCACCTTGCGCATGGTGAACGTGCGCTCCGCGAAGGTCGAGGTCGGTTGATCGAACCAGAGTTGGTCTCCAGTCTCATCTTCAACGACGTATCTCACGTCGGGGCCAGCCGGTGTCTCAATCAGAGGCGGGCACTCCGAAAGGGCTTCTCTGAGCGGCCCCTCGAAGATAGGAGTCGGGTCCTCTGGAGGCCGAAGCTGCACCGGCCTTGAGGGCGGGAACGATCGACGCCCTAGCGCCAAAGGCCAGTGGGGGTTCTCGAGCGCCTGGTCAATTGTCTCCAGAATCGGCCTCTCTTCGCTCTCAAGGCCGACGAGGAACACAGCGTCTGCTAGGTAGTGACGCACTGAGAGCGCCGTTGCTTGGCGACCACCGCCATCCGCCCTAATGACGTCCTGGGCAGTGTGATAATCACTCAGCAGCACGCCTTCTCTATCGATCCTGACGCCGAGTCTGAGGGCCGCCAGGTCAACAACCGTTTCGGTCCGATCCCTCCCGAGAGCCGCCGCCACAAGGCCTAGCACTCCGCTCTTCGACGGCGCTACCTCAGTGTCTCGGTTATCGAACCTAGACCTTGTACCCCAGCTCTGCATCTGCCCAGCGAAACGCATCCTCAGGGTCCACGTCATGCGTTCACATCGATGCTGCCCTGACAGCAGCAACCAGCTCGTCTAGTGACGCAACGCGCGTCACTCCCTTGTCGGAATCGAACGTCCCCGTGAGGTCGAGAACCCACGCGTCGTCGGCCTTTCCATAAGCGCCGTCGAGCTTATGCCAGTACTCTCTCAACGCCGTGGCCGACGCTTCAACAAGCCCACCCCCTGCCTGGCTCACCGGCTTCTCGAACGCGTTCGCGAGGTTCGCCGGACCGCCGTGGCGACGCACGGTTACCAATACGACAGAAGGGGGATTGTGCGCCGCGAAGGTATTCTGCTTACCGCTCGGAGCGGACTCAACGACCGAGCGCGCATAGGCACTTACAGCGTTGGCGGTGAGCACCTTGTCATCAGCGAGGTTCGCCCGAAGTTGATCTACGTCCACAACGCTATAGCGATAGTAGACGGAGCTATTGAACTCGACAGTTCCGATCATGCCAGCACCACTCGAGTCGGCAGGGTTCTCGTCGTCCACGGCCGTGAAATAGTCGAACTCGCGGTCAACCCTGTGTGTGCTGATCGCGTGCGCCACCTGGCAAGCTGCATCGGCGTTACCTTCTGGCAGGTTCGCGAGCATCCGCCCGTAAAGCGCTACGTCCACGGAGCCAGAACCCTTACGTTTCAGGATCTCGGTGACCGCAAGCCCTGCGGCGTCCAACGCCTTGGACTTGGGGTTGCTGAGTTCCTCCGCCTGCGCTGCTATTACTTCGACGATCTCTTCAAGCTCGCTTTCTCCAACGAACAGTAAATACTCGGTTAGCGGCTCCGAACCGCCCTTAGCCGGTTTGGCTTGAATCTTCTTCTGGCTTCCAACTTTCGCCAGTACGTTCACCGCCGCGCCCTGTGCCACAGCGGGATCCACGCGCCCCTCGAGACGCTTCTCGATAAGGTGAACGAGCCTCTTGGTCCTAGTCGAGCCCGCATGGGCAGGTATCAGGCCGCCATCTCGCATGTGGAGGCGCGCAGCACGCTTTAGCGCTTGCGACGAGATGCGTCCCCTTCGGACCCCGCCAAAAACGCCGTCTTTAGGACTACCGGTGTCGTCGCGGTTGAGGTTACTTGGAGCGAAGGATTGAAGTACGTGGAACTCAATTCTCGTGGACATTAGCCCCTCCTAATCTTCCTGAACTTCATCTGGGTTGAATCTCGTTTCACTCAGCTCGTCGTCGGGACCTTCATCACCCTCAACGTCTTCGACTCCCGCAGAGCCGACAACGGTGTAGTAGTCGCGTGCCCACATGATCTGCGCGGGCCTGCCTGGTGCCTGCCACCGCCTGAGGTCCCGGAAGAGTCCAGCCCAATCGGGCGCGATCTCGTTCCCAGCCATAAGCACGATCATCTGGCGCAACCGATACGGCAACTGCTCTTCGTCAGCGTCAAGCAAGGCCAGGAAACGAGTCTCAACCGACTTAGAATCAGTCCTCAGCCTCAAGCGAGCAGCTGCAGCACCCAAGCTTCCGCTGCCGACATCAACCCCTGAAGCGGCGCTGACTCCAGCAACCAGGTAGGCGCACTTCCTCGTCCATTTGCCCGCGGTGGCCACGAAGGGTTCGACGTAGGGTATTGCCGCCATTGACTCCCCTGGTGGCAAAGTCAGAGATCTGCGCAAGACAGCACGCGCACGTCCAGGCCCCTCCAGCACCTTGCGCAGGTGCTGCGCGAAGCGGTCAGACAAGTATGATTCCGTCACCCCTTGCTCCCTTCGGCTTCTCTCGCCATGCGGCGGTACTTACTCGCAAGCAACTCGAGCTTCGGAGAGTTCCTAGCCCATGCCCTCAAAGCGCGTGCATCCTTCCCCATCACGCCATACGTGGCGTCCGTGGCAGCCTTCACGGCCAGCGCGGTGTCGCTGTACCAGTTCTTCAGGGCGCTTCCTTCGATAAGATCTGAATCCCCGTTCGCCTCACCCAGGCGGTGCAAGAAGTGCGAGAATGCCACCTCAAGCCGAGACCAGTACGTTTTGAGGGCGGGGAAACCACTCGCCAACATGCGCACTGCGGCCAAATCGGGGTTCGTCTGTGGGTCGGGCGCCAAGACATCTCTGGCCAGCGCGAGCAGAATCTTGCCTAATTGGTGCCCGCCCTCTTCCGCACTCGCCGTCCCAAGCGACAACGCCTCTCGAACCCGCGGGTTTCGTAGCGCAGAGTCAGGCAGCTGCCAACGCTCCTGTCCCCAGCCCTCGAGTTTCGCTTTGTCCGCCGCCTGGCCGCCCAACAATAGGGACCAGGAGTCTGGGAACGGGCGGTCGCCTTCTCGGATAGCGCCAAGGCTCGCAAGAACCGGGGCAACAGCCCGCTTGTCATCGTCCGTTCGTATGGCTATCGCCTGTAGGTCTCTCCAAATCGCCCGAGTAGGGTCGAGGCGTTGAGGCACCCACTTCCCTTCCTTCGAGACGCGATAGGCCACCCATGGGTCACGGTCTCCATCCGGGACCGCCGGCCTGCGGCCCGCCCCGAATATCACGCTTTCGACAAACTCCGAACTGCCGGGTGGCACAATCTTTATCGCCCTGGTGAGCCAGGTCAACCGCCTGGCCAACCCAACGTAAGGGTACGTGCGAGCTGGCTTCTGCGAATTCCCCTCAAGGATGTCGGCTGCCCTGGGTACGGGCTGTTCCCATACGGGTGCATCGCCCTTCGACTTCCCAACGCGCGCATTGGCCAGCAACGTATCTCGCAGGTTCGCGCCTTCGGGTATCACAACCAGTGAAGTAGCTAGCACCGCGTTCAAGTTGAAGCCCGTGGGGCTGTTGCCAGCTCCTACAGACATCACTTGACATGCCACCAATAGTCGCGCCACCTGAGCCGGCGTGGCCAACGGCCTATCTTGTTTCGTGCGCGTGTGGTCGAACAGCACCTTGTTGTTGTTGTCGTTCAGCTCCGCGGCCAGTTTCGCCCATGACATTGTCTCGAGCTCGTCACTCAGATCCGGCACCTGCCAGAATGGCTCTGTCTCCGAGAAGAGGTCGAACCTGTGCCGCCAGCGTTCGAGGTAGGACCCAGCATCCTTATGAGCCGTAGCGGAGTCCCACAGGTCGCCCCACTCGTTGTCGTTGGCAACAGGTGCCGCCCGGTGAAAGATGGCGAAGAGCAGCCGGTACAGCGCAACTGTCACCAAAGGCGAAGCATGTACGATTCGCCGTAAATCGGCTGCCCGCTCGAACGCCTCGAGCAGACCTACTTCAGAGAACGCCCCCTCCAACGATTCAACAGGGATCCAGCGCTCATCGAGTAGCTGAAAAGACCTCCCCACGTCTATCGTCCCCTCCCCCGCGAGAGCGCCCGGCCGATGACCAGACCCAACTCCGAATCTAGGCGCACGTTCGCGTCTACGACCGCAGTACCATCGTCACCAAGTTCTAGCGGAAATAAGAACTGCAGTAGCTTGTGCTTCGTCCACCATTCTGGCCTCTGGTGCGCCTCGAGCTTTGCGATAAGGGCCACATTTCTGACTCCGATCTGTGACATGAGCGCGGCGCGCAACCAATCTGCCGAAACTCGGCCAGCCGTGCTAGACACAGTTTCGTCGTTCCCAGGCAAACGCCACCGCCCTTTCGAGGAGTAGACCGGTATCACGGTTAGGCGGCGCTCACCCAAGCGGGTCGGGGCGATGGCCTTACCGCGCTCACGTCCTTCGTCGTCAGTAGACACACTCCGCCAGGCCTGTGAAGCGGGCTCTAGCGGCGAACCCACGACCCAAGCCTTTACCGCGGCATCCATCACCTCCAAACGCGCGTTGAACGCCTGCGCCAGAACGGGCATGTCTACCGAGACACTTGGTGGAAGGTCGGCGGAAGAGTCCAGGTCGTATACCTGCTGAACCAACGAATCGATGTCATCGGGCAGCCGCAACTCCGGTTTCATCGTGAGGGCAGCCCAACTGCGCCACATGATGTAGGAGTCGTAGATACCCTCCATCGCATCTAGATGGGGTCCATACTCAAGGTCGCCAAAGCCGGCTATGTAGAGCACCGCGGAGTTGTGAGGACCGCGATTGCCGCCGCGCAGATGACGGTGCATCCTGCCCGCGCGCTGCAGCAACAGGTCGACCGGCGCCATGTCCGATACGAGCACGTCGAAGTCGACGTCTAGGCTTTGCTCCATGACCTGCGTGGCAATCACAAGCCCGTCACGCTGACCCTTGGACCCTACGCCGTACCTCTCTATCAGTTCCGCTTCCCTGTTCTGCCGCTCGCCTAGGGGCATTTGGGCATGAAGCAGGAGGGGTTCGGCGCCCGCGGCTCGGCAGAACTCGTACAATTCTTGCGCCCTCGAAACCGTGTTCACGATGACCCCTACCGCGCCGCCACCGGCCTGCAGTGCCAACACGAAGTGTCCCAGATCCTCTATCGGGTAGGGTGCCGCCGCAATGCCCATTCTCGAGTCTCTTGATGCAGCGAATGGCACCGTCAGCAGCAGGTCTCGCGTTACGAGCGTGAGCCGAGGGTAAAGAGCGGAGTCCGGTGGCAACACCTCGGACTCAGTGCCCCTTTGAAACGCCTCCACTAAGGCCGTACGGGTGCCTTGCGGCAGTGTCGCGCTCATCACGATCACCGTGGAGCCCATGCTCGCCAGCCATTCGACCAGCTCCTCAAGCAGTCCGAAGGTGTAGCGGTCGTAGGCATGGACTTCGTCGAGAACGACCACCTTCCCGGCAAGCGCCCATAGCTTTACGAAGTGATGCTTCGTAGAAAGGACAGCCAACAGCGCCTGATCCACGGTCCCAACACCGAGTTCGGCCAGTAACTCCCTGCGGCCGGTCGTCAGCCAGAGAGCCTGCGTCGCCGCAGCCTCGGCGCCTTCCTCATCTACCGGGTCCAGCGCCAGGTCTACTTTGGGCGCTAGGACCACCGAGGCAGTAACCCCGCCAAGCGCGGCAAGCGCTCTCGCCGCCCCATGCGCCAACGCTATGTGCACCGTCCTACTCGCGTGCTTCTCTACGAACGCCGTCAGCCGAGAGTGAAGTGCATCGCTAGTCGCATGTGTGGGAAGCCCGATGTAGAGTCCTCGCGCGGTCGCGGCACGGACAGCGGCGAAGAAGGCCGCCTCGGTCTTGCCCTCTCCCATGGGGGCCTCGATTACTAGCAGGAACTGCTCCCCACGCGATTGGACCAGAGCCTCTTGAACTGCGATCTGAAGCGGTCTTGGATCCTCACCAGCGCGCGTACCCTGGAACCAAGATTCGAACATCTCAGGGGAGCTGGGCTCAACCCACCACTGCCCGTCACGCGGCCACTGGATCTCCTCGAGGCGGAGGGCCACGTCCGTCTCCCTGGCTGCCATGTAAGCCGTTCGGTCAGATACTTCCGGCGCAAACGGGAGGCCGGAGCCGATCCAGTCCGCCACGGACGTTAGGCCAGCCTGAAATCCCCAACTTGAGGACCTTCTATAGCCCTTGTGACTTGTTAGCTCGGGCAGGGGCCCGAAGGCCTCTACGACCGCCTCAATGAGTTCGTTCCGCCAGCCTTCCCAGGGTGCGCTACCAACACCCGAGGAATCGAGGCCGAAGGTAGTGCTGAGACCGGGAGGCAAGGTGACTCCGTGATGGACGCCTACGGCGTGAGCGAGCGTCTCGGCTTCCCTTGAGTGCATCCCTCTCTCGCGGAGCCAGTCCTTGAGGATCATGGCGCTGATCGTGCCGTGCGGTATGTCGGGTACCGGCCTCTGCAGCGCCTCCGGGGGCGCACCGTCCGGCCACTTCCTCTGAAACGCTGGCGAGGCCTTTCCTATGTCGTGAAGTGCGGCGAGGATTACCAACAGCCTCCTCGCAGCTTCCACCTCCAACCGAAGGTCATGCGCGAAACGCCTGAGCGCCCGTTGGAGCCTCGCGTCCATTAGCAAATGGCGCGCCACCATGCCGACGTCTAGGAGGTGCCCAAGGAGGGAGTGGCCCGGAGGACCGCTCTTGCTGGACTTTGCCCAGAGTTCCCTGGCCCGGCTCAGCGGCGCCGCCCCCTTGAAGAGGTGCTTGCCCGAAAACTGAAGCTGGAGCCGCCACGGTCGTGGAGCACGTCAGAACCTACCCGCACGTCTTGCGAAGCGTCCGTGGACCAAGAGGCGAACCAGATGTCGACAATGATCTGATCCGCCGATGACGAGCTATTCACCCTATTCTGTACCTGGACGGATGCGACGGCGGCATGGAGGCTGTATCTAACGTGACTCCCAACGCATTTCATCTTCACCTATATCGGGCCATGACGTACGTGCGTAGCCCTAGTCGTCATAATGCTACTCCAGCGTCCTCAATGTCAAGAGCCAAAATGCCAGGCGTTACAATCCTGCCGGGCTGCCCGAACCTCCCCACGGCGAGGGGATGAACCAACGTACGTGCGCAGCCTCGTGACTTCCCTGCAATCGCAGGGATGACTCTCGCTTGGTGGCGGCCGTAGCGTTAACGGCTTGGTCGCCACCTCCCGAGCGGCGCCGGCCCCAGGTCAGCACTTGTGATCGACCACCTCTCCGCAGACCCTAGTCCAGCCCTGCGACACCTAACGCCGCTGAGAGATTCGCCGCATATGTCCCGCCCCACCCACTCCACACCGCACTTCCCCCACTCGCCTGCAACCCCTTGACGAATACCGCATACGGGCGTATGTTGAAGATATCGAACGCGCGAGAGCGCGTTTTTTTGTTGCCTCCACCTAGCGCGCTTTGGGCTTGCGGTCGCCAGCCGCAGCGACCCTAAGCTGCGCCAGGAACACGGCACCGCGCCTAGCCCTTCTCCCTGAACTCCGCGAACTCGCGCTGCCAAGTTAATGCCACCTTCGCCCAGTCCGAACTCGCCGCCTCGAGGGGCATGGCGCCGTCGACCACCGCCCGCACGCTCCCGTCGCCTGCCAGCCAATCGATCAGGTAGCCGGTCACGGGTTCGTGCCAAGGCTCGCCAGCGCCAGGGAGTTTGCTCCAGGGTTTGTCAGCTGCTCGCACCCACATGAACTCACTAGGGTGCTGCGCGCGTATGTGGCCCAACACCGTGATCACCGCTTCAAGTGGCCTCAGCAGCGCCCGAGCTGTTACGTGCAGCTGCACGCCATGGCAGAGCTCGCCAGCGTGGGTATCGCTGCGCGGCACGTAGGAAACGGGGCGAAACAGCAGACCGGGAAGCCTGAGCTCGTTAAGCTCCCCAGCCAATGCGTACCCGTCTAGCCACGGGGCACCCAGGAGTTGGAACGGCA
>Ga0209916_1001568_pt1 | contig 17900 bp, 13 predicted proteins | sample ThiBio_1000_plan_FD_183956 | JGI IMG/M metagenome (GOLD analysis project Ga0209916, IMG submission 183956) | Wastewater bioreactor microbial communities from Cape Town, South Africa - Thiocy_solids_2 (SPAdes) | ecosystem: Engineered > Bioreactor > Thiocyanate-remediating > Anaerobic-Aerobic ... | reverse complement strand
TGCGCTTCGGCATCGACATGAACACCGACCACACGCTGGAAGAGGTCGGCAAGCAGTTCGACGTCACCCGCGAGCGGATCCGCCAGATCGAGGCCAAGGCGCTGCGCAAGCTGCGTCACCCCAGCCGTTCCGAACAGCTGCGCTCGTTCCTTGACGTGGAGTGAGTCCGCGCGACAACCGGGCATGTGACGACGGCCGCGCAAGCGGCCGTCGTCGTATCCATCGCCGGCTCAGTCCAAATCGTAGAAGAACTGCTCGCGCACGACCTTGCCGTCGCGCACCTGATACACGCAGATCTCCGTCATCTGCACGCGGCCGCGGCCCCTGAAGGTCACGTCCATCGTCATCGACACGCTGAACCAGTTGCCCGCCACCACCGGCTCGCTCACGCTGTTGGCGTGCACCGCCTCCACCATGGCGGCGAACTGGCGGCCCTTTTCGTAGATCGCCTGCAGTCCCTGCGCGTCGCCCAGCGCCCCTGCCGGTGCGCCCGCCATCTCGATGCTCACCGCGTCCTGCGCGTACAGCTCCCGCTGCGCCTGCTCGTGCTCGCCCTTGCGGCACAGTTCGACCAGTCGTTTCGCCACGGCTTCGGTATTCATGCTCGACCTCCTCGGGGATGGAACCGCCACGCTACGCCGCCCCGCTGACAACGTGCCGTCAGCAGCCTCGATCGCTCGACGCCCGTTGCCCCCACCGTTACCATGCCGGCCTGCGCCACACCGCCGCCGCCGCAACGGGCCTATAGCTCAATGGTTAGAGCAGGGGACTCATAATCCCTTGGTTCCAGGTTCGAGTCCTGGTGGGCCCACCAGCACCTCGCAAAGCGTGACGAAGATCACGATCTGCCCGATCGTGAAATGAAAAAATGTGAACAGCTTCACCCTGTGTAGCTAATCCGCCGCCGTGAGGCGATCATCCCGGCCATCCCCCGGCATAGATGGATCCAAGCCCGCTCTGGCGGGCTTTTCCATGCTTGGACCCCGGTCCGCCGACCTCACCCCAAGCTTCCACGACGCCCACTTGAGGACGCCAGCATGGTCAAGGAGAGCGGAGTGCAGTATCCGCTGCAGGCATGGATCGAAGGCCATTACGCACGCGACTGCGGCGAACCGCGGGAGAAATGCCCTTACACGCACGGCTCCGCGATGGCGCTCGCCTGGCACAAGGGTTGGTGCAATCGCGAACAACTGGACGCCACGAAACGGCCGGAGGCGGGAGCCGGCGACTGAGCTTGCGACTCGGCGCCGGGCACCGGCGGCAATGCTCTCGGCGGCGCCACGTTCCTGCACGAGCGCACCCCGGACGCACGCCGGTCGCTGTCCGGCCAGACTCCGCCGGATCGCGCAGCAGCGTGCCGCCATCCGCTCATCGCTCGACGTACTCGTCATGGCGCCGCCACCATGCGCCATTCTCGTTGCGACCCAGCGGCGCGCGGTCGAGCCACTGGTACATGCCCCACAGGCCGTCCACGCCGCGCGCGTAAGCGGAATAGGTGTGGTAGACCACGCCATCCTCGAGCGCGAATGCGCTGACGCCCGGGCGGTCGCGCGCATAGGTGGGTGCATCGGTGCCGCAGGAGGCTGCCTGCTTGACCACGGCGTCCGGGAACACGGTGCTTTCGTCCACCGCACGGCCGCCGCGCCGGTAGTTGTATTCGATCCCGCCCGCGCGCAGTTGCGCCTCGCTGAAGCCGACGGCGAAGTCGCTGTTGAAATCGCTGCCGAACGAGGATGCCCAGGGGAAGCTCCAGCCCATGCGCTGCCGATACGCCTGCAGCTTGGCCAGCGGCGCGCGCGAGACCGCCCAGAGCATCACGTCGTGGTGCGCCAGGTGCCCGACCACGCCGTCGAAGCCGTCCGCGATCGCCGAGCACGAGGGGCAGCCCGCCGACCAGTCGGGGCCGAACATGAAGTGGTAGACCAGCAGCTGCGAGCGCCCGCGGAACAGCTCCGCCAGCGTGGCGCTGCCCTGCGCGGTATCGAAGCGGTAGGCCTTGTCGACGCGCACCCACGGCAGCGCCTGGCGCTGCCTGGCCAGCGCGTCGCCACGCCGGGTCAGCTCCTTTTCGGCTTCCAGCAGTTCCAGCCGCGCGGCCAGCCATTCCGCGCGCGTCCCGGTCATGTGTCGGGTCATGACGTGGTCTCCTCCGGGTGTTCAGGCCGCGGCCGGCGCGTGGCGCATGTAGCCGGCCAGCTGGTTGCGCAAGGCTGCCTGGAAGGCCGGCCGCGCTTCGCAGCGCTTGACGTAGGCATCGAGCGAAGGAAATTCCGCCACCAGTCCGGTGTGGCGCACGAACCGCAGCGCGGTGACCATCAGGATGTCGGCCGCGCCGAAGCGGTCCAGCAGGTACTCGCGGCCATCGAGCGTGTCGGCAAGCGCGGCCAGCCGGGCCTGCGCTTCCTCGACCGCCCCCGGGCGACGCAACGCCGCCCACGGCTCGTCGCCATGCAGCCGGTCGATCACGAACAGGTTCCACAGCGGCGGCTCGACCGTGTTGAGCGCGCTGAACATCCAGGTCAGCGTCTCGATGCGACGCTCGGCCGGCAGCAGTGCCGGGGACTGTTCGGCGACGGCGTAGACGATGGCGCCCGATTCCACCAGGGTCGCGCCATCGGCCTCGACGGCGGGCACCAGGCCGAACGGATGCTTGCGCCGATAGGCCTGGGAGTGGCGCTGCGCCGGGTCGATCCAGCGGCTCTCGTAGGCCAGCCCCGCCTCCTCCAGCGCCCAGCGCACGCGCAGGTCGCGCACCAGTCCGTGGGCAAACGCCGGCACCCAGCTGAAACCCCATACCGCGATGTTCTTCATGTCGTTCCTCCTCGGGTTGATGTCGTGCCGCGGCCGCCGCGGTGGCGTGCGCCCGCAACGCGTCAGCTAGACTGCGGCCGGACCGGCGCAAGGCGGGAGTGACAAGCGTGGCGGGATTCGGACGGCGCGACGGGAAGGGCACGCCCCGATGGATGCGTTGATCGCCGCCGCGGCCCGCGCGCTGGCGGCGGGCGATCCGCTGGGTGCGCTGGGCCGGGTCGCCCTGCGCGACGACGCGCCGGCCCTGGCGCTGCGCGGCATCGCGATGGCGCAGCTCGACGACTACCCGCGCGCCCGCGAGCTGCTGCGCCGCGCGGCGCGCGCGTTCGGTCCGCGGGAGGCCGTGGCCCGCGCCCGCTGCGTGCTGGCCGAGGCCGAGGTGGCACTGGCCTCGCGCGACCTGGCCTGGCCGGAACACGCGCTGGAAACGGCGCAGGCCACGCTCGCGGCGCACGGCGACCGCGCCAACGCCGCGCATGCACGCTACCTGGCGATCCGCCGCCTGCTGCTGCTCGGGCGGATCGACGAGGCCGCGCGGGCGCTCGACCGGCTCGATGCCGCGCGCAGCCCGCCGCCGCTGCGCGCCATCCACGAACTGCTGCAGGCGGGCATCGCCATGCGCCGCGTGCAGGCGCGAGCGGCGCACGCCGCGCTCGAACGCGCCACAGAGGCCGCGCGCCGCGCCGGCATTCCCGCGCTGGAGGCGGAAGTCGAGGGTGCGGCGCGCCTGCTGGCCGCGCCGGCGGCGCGGCGGGTCGCGCAGGGCGTCGAGCAGACGCTGCGGTTGCACGAGGTGGAAGCCCTGCTGGCGTCCACCGCGCTGGTGGTGGACGCCTGCCGCCACGCCGTGCACGCGGGCGGCAGCGTGCTGCCGCTGGCCACGCGACCGGTACTGTTCGCACTGGCGCGCGCGCTCGGCGAGGCGTGGCCGCACGACGCACCGCGCGACGCGCTGATCCGCCGTGCCTTCCGCACCGGCTACATCGATGCGACGCACCGCGCGCGGCTGCGCGTGGAGATCGGACGGCTGCGCGCGCTGCTGCGCCAGGTGGCCGAGGTGCGCGCGACCAGGCACGGCTTCGTGCTGCTGCCACGCCATGCCACTGGGGTGGTGGTGCTGGCGCGGCCGGTGGAGGAGCCGCATGCGGCGGTGCTGGCCCTGCTTGCCGACGGCGAGGCCTGGTCCAGCTCGGCGCTGGCGCTGGCGCTGGGCACCAGCCAGCGCACGGTGCAGCGCGCGCTCGACGCGCTGGCCGCGGCCGGCAAGGTGCAGCCGCTGGGGTGCGGGCGGGCGCGCCGCTGGAGCACGCCGCCGCTGCCCGGACTCGCGACCATGTTGTTACTCCCCGCCCCGCTGCCGGGCGACTAGGATGCACGCATGAAACGATCGAACGCCGACATCGTCCGCGAATACGGCCCCCTGCCGGGCGTCAGCCAGGTGCACGGGGTGAGCTGGGACGGCCACGACGTCTGGTTCGCCACCGGCGAGCAGCTGCACGCGCTGGACCCGGCCAGCGGGGCCACCCGGCGCACGCTCGAGGTCGCTGCCCGCGCCGGCACCGCGTTCGACGGCCGCCACCTGTACCAGATCGCCGACGAGCGCATCCAGCGCATCGACCCCGCGACCGGCCAGGTACTGGGCAGCATCCCGGCGCCTGCCGGCGGCGACAACGCGGGACTGGCGTGGGCCGAGGGCATGCTGTGGCTGGGCCAGTACCGTCAGCGGCGCATCCTCCAGCTCGACCCGCACACCGGCGCGGTGCTGCGCACGATCGAATCCAACCGCTACGTCACCGGCGTCACCTGGGTCGAGCGCGAGCTGTGGCACGGCACCTGGGAGGACGAAGCCAGCGAGCTGCGCCACGTCGACGCCGACACCGGCGAGGTGCTGGAGAGCGTGGCGATGCCGCCGGGCATGGTGGTGTCGGGCCTGGAGTCCGACGGCGGCGGGCTGTTCTACTGCGGCGGCGGCAACAGCGGCCGACTGCGCGCGGTGCGCCGGCCCACGCGCGGGCTGGAAGACGAGGCCGCTTCTCGATAGAAAAACTATCTTTTGAACATGCCGCACCGGCTCGATCGAGGCAACGGCATGCCGCACACTGCCGGCCATGACGAGAATGGCGATAAGCGGGCGACTCCATGCGTAGCAAGCTGTTCGTGCCCGGCTCGCGGCCGGAGCTGTTCGCCAAGGCGCTGGCCGGCGACGCCGATGCGCTGTCGTTCGACCTGGAGGATGCGGTCGCCGAGGCGCGCAAGGCCGGGGCGCGCGCGATGGTGGCGGATTTCGTCGCCGGTGCGGCGGTGGCCCAGTCGGCCAAGCTCATCATCGTGCGCACCAATGCGCCGGATTCGCCACACTTCGCGGCGGACCTTGCCGCGCTCGCCCGCTCCGGCGTCACCCTGCTCAACCTGCCCAAGATCGAATCGCCGCAGGCCCTGCTCGACGCGGTGGCCGCGCTCGAGGCGGCGGAGCATGCGAACGCGGTGACGCACCCGATCGGCCTGCTGGTGAACATCGAGACGCCGCGCGCGCTGGCCGACGCCGCGCGCATCGCTGCAGCGCACCCGCGCGTGGCGGGACTGCAGCTGGGCCTGGGCGATCTGTTCGAGCCGTACGGCATCGACCGCGCCGATCCGCGCAACGTGCACGCGGCGATGTTCGCCCTGCGCATGGCCGCGGCGCAGGCCGGCGTGTTCGCGATGGACGGCGCCTTCGCCGCGCTCGACGATGACGACGGCTACCGCGAGGAAGCGCGCATGGCGCGGCGGCTCGGCTTCATCGGCAAGAGCTGCGTGCATCCGCGCCAGGTGGCGCTGGCGAACGCGGCGTTCGCGCCGTCGGAGGCGGAGCTGGCGGCGGCGCGCCGGATCGTCGAGGCCGCACAAGCCGCCGGCGCACAAGGGCGCGGCGCCTTCGTGGTCGACGGCCGGATGATCGACCCGCCCTTCCTGAAGCGAGCGCAGGCCCTGCTTGCCGCCGCACGGCGGCCGGGCTGATGCGCTGGCGCGAGGGCGTGGGCATCGCGCTTTCTTCCGGTCAGGCATCGCGCGCGCTGCGCGCCTGGCTGGGCCTGCTGCTGCTTGCCGTGCTTGCGCCCGCGCCGGCGCAAAGCCTTGCGCCGCTGCGCAGCGGGCAACTGCCGTCGCTGGAAACGGGCGCGCCGCTGCGCGACATCGCCGTCGTCGACGGTCGGCCACTGGCGATTGCCGACGGCGAAGCCTGGCGTCTCGACCGCGCCGGCAAGGCATGGATCCGCCTGCCATGGCCAGCCGGCGCCTCGGCCGCCGTCCGCATCATCGACGACGGCACACAGGCCTGGCTGCTGAGCGAAACGCCGGATACGCATGAAGTGACCGGCGTGGCCCGCCTGCACGCCAGCGACGAACGGCTCCAGCTGCAACCGCTGCCGCCCTTGCCGACCCCGCTGCACGCGGTGCGCGGCGCCTGGGCCAACGACATCCTGTGGCTCGCCGGCCTCGGCGCGGACGGGCGGGCGCAACTGCTGCAGCTGCAGACGAATGCGCAACAGCCGCGCTGGAACACGTTCGCCGGATGGCCCGGCAACGGCGCGCCCAGCTCGGCGGTCGCCCGCGCCGCGGCCGTGCTGGTCAGCGTGCCCGACCCTTCCGGCGCCACCGAGAAACTGTGGCGCTGGAGCGCCGACGACGGCTGGAGCGAACGCGGCCAGGTGCCCGGCCGGCTGCTGCCCGGTTCCGGCCATGCGCTGGGCCAGGCCAACGCGCTCTACCTGGTGCGCGAGGACGGCGCGCACGCGCAGGCGCCGGCCCGGCTGATGACCTTCCAGACCATCACCAGCGCCTGGGCCACCCTGCCGGGCGCCGCGCCCACCGGCGTGGTCGCCGCCGGCGCCTGGACCGACGGCCTGTTCTGGGCGCAACGCAGCGCCGACGGCACGCGCACCGACTTCGGCTACGCCAGCGTGCAGTCCAGCAAGCTGCTGTTGCGCTGGCTGGACTGGATCGTGCTCACGGTCTATCTGCTCGGCATGCTCGGCATCGGCCTGTATTTCTACCTGCGCGAGAAGCGCAACTCCACCGCCGGCTTCTTCGTCGGCGGGCGCAGCATCCCGTTCTGGGCTGCAGGCATCAGCCTGTACGCCACCAACACCAGCTCGATCAGCTTCATCGCGATCCCGGCGAAGGCGTTCGAGACCAACTGGCAGTACCTCACCAACAACCTGATCGCGATCCTGGGACTGATGTTCGTGGCGGTGTGGATCGTGCCGCTGCTGCGCCGGCTCGATCTGATGAGCGTGTTCTCCTACCTGGAGACGCGTTTCCACCCCGCCATCCGCATGCTGGCCAGCGCGCTGTGCATCGTGATGCAGATCGGCAGCCGGATGAGCGTGATCCTGTTCCTGCCGGCGCTGGCGATCGCCACCATCACCGGCATCGACGTGGTGTGGAGCGTGCTGATCATGGGCGGGTTCACCATCCTGTACACCACGCTGGGCGGCATGAAGGCGGTGATCTGGACCGATTTCGTGCAGGTGTTCGTGATGTTCGGCGGCGCGCTGTTCGCGATCGGCTTCATCATCTGGAACATCCATGGCGGCGTGCCGGCGTTCTTCCACACGGCGATGGCCGAGCACAAGATGCACCTGCTCGATTTCCGTTTCGACCTGACCAAGGCCACCGTGTGGGGCTTCGTGTTCCTGGTGCTGTTCGACGTGGTGCTGACCTTCCCCAAGGACCAGGTGCTGATGCAGCGCATCCTGTCCACCCGCTCGGACAAGGAAGCCGGCCGCTCGGTGTGGACGTTCGCCGCGGTGATGATCCCCGGCGGCTTCATGTTCTACCTGATCGGCACGGCGCTGTGGGTCTACTACAAGTCGCACCCCGAGCGGCTGAACCCGACGCTGCCGATCGACGCCACCTTCCCGCTGTTCATCGCGGCCGAGCTGCCGATGGGCGTCACCGGCCTGATCATCGCCGGCATCTTCGCCGCCGCGATGTCCACGCTGTCGAGCATCATCAACAGCGTGTCCACCCTGGCCTCGGTGGATTTCTACGAGAAGCTGGCAAGGAACCCGACGCCGAAGAAGAGCGTGCTGTTCGCCGAGATCACCGGCGTGGCGGTCGGGCTGGTGGCGATCGGTCTGGCCATCGTGCTGTCGCGCTTCGACATCCACTCGCTGTTCGACGTCTCGATCGAGCTGGCCGGCCTGCTCGGCGGCGGCTTCGCCGGCGCCTACACGCTGGGCATGTTCACCCGCCGCGCCAACGCGCCGGGCGTGGCCATCGGCATCGGCTCCAGCATCTGCCTGACCGTGGTGGCGTGGTGGTTCAAGCTGGTGCATCCGTACTTCTACCTGGCCATCTCGATCCTGCTGTGCATCGTGATCGGTTACCTGGCCAGCCTGTGCTTCCCGGCCTCCACGCGTTCGCTGAAGGGGCTGACGATCTACGCCGATCGCAGCGGCTGAGTGCCTTCGAGCACTCGCCGCGAGGCCGCCGAACACGGCATGATGGAAGCGACCGGCAGGCTCCGCTTGCCTGCCGCCCTGACCAGCGAGGCGCCGTGGAAACCCAGTTCCTGCATACCTTCATCACCATCGTCGACCAGGGCTCGATGGCGGCCGCCGCGCGCGTGCTGAACATCACGCCGGCGGCGGTGGCGCAGCAGATCCGCACGCTGGAGCGCGAGATCGGCGCTCCTCTGATCGCCCGCGTCGGCCGCACGGTCAGCGTCACCGAGGAGGGCTCGCGCATCCTGCAGCGCTCGCGTGACCTCTTGCGCCACGTGGCCGACCTGCGCAGCGTGGCGAACGAGAACGCGGTCTCCGGCGAGCTGCGCCTGGGCGCCTGCCCCACCGCGCTGGCCGGCATCCTGCCCGACGTGCTGGCGCGCATGGTCGACACGTTTCCGCAGATCAACGTGTTCATCAAGCCGGGTTACTCGGCCGAGCTGTACCGCGCGGTGGAAGCCGGCGATCTCGACGCGGCGGTGGTGCTGCAGGCGCCGTTCGCGCTGCCCAAGACCTGCGAGTGGCTGCTGCTGCGCGAGGAGCCGCTGATCGTGCTGGCGCCGAAGAGCATGGCCGGGTGCGACCCGCACGAGCTGCTGGCGACCCAGCCGCTGATCCGCTACGACCGCAACCAGTGGGGCGGCCGCCAGGCCGACGAATACCTGCGCGCCCACGGCATCGTGCCGCACGAACGCTTCGAACTGAACGCACTCAACGCGATCGCCGTGATGGTCGACCGCGGCCTCGGCGTATCGCTGGTGCCGGACTGGGCACACCCGTGGCCGGAGGGCGTGCAGCTGGCGCGCATCCCGCTCCCCGCGCCGACGGTGCCGCGGCGCATCGGCATCGTGTGGTCGCGCTCCAGCGTGCGCGTGCGGCTGGTCACCGTGTTCCTGCAGGAAAGCCGCAAGGCGGTGCAGGCGCGCGCGTCCTGAGCCCGCCTGCCCGACGCCGATGACGTTGATGTTGCGCCGCGGCAAACATTTGCTTCGTTCGTAAGCAACAAAAACTAGCCTCTGAACATAGGCCGCGCTGGTTCATTGCGGACGGCGAAGCGCATAGGCTCGCCCAGAATCACGCACAGGGCCGCCGACGCCGGGGAGGGCGCCGCGAATGAGACACACCCCAAACCGTTCCTGACGCATTGCGCTGCATCGCGGCCACCGCTCCGCGCGGGCCGCGGCCACCCCACACCACGATGAGACCCGCCATGATCAAGCCACTCTCCGCCGCGATCAGCAGCATCCTGCTGTTCTCGGCGATCCCGGCCGGCGCGCACGCGCAGGACGCCATGCCCACCGGCAACAGCGCCGCCGCGCAGAACGCCGCCACGCCGGACACGAAGAAGAAGGACGACAAGGTCGTCGACCTGAACCGCATCATCGTCACCGGCACGCGCACGCCCAAGGCGGTCGACGAGATCCCCGGCGCGATCACCGTGGTCTCGAAGGAAGAGCTCCAGCACACCCTGCTGGTAACCGAGGACGCCACCGCGGTGCTGGCGCGCTCGGTGCCGGGCTACGCCGAATCCTCGCAGGCGATGAGCAACACCGGCGAGACGCTGCGCGGGCGCATCCCGCTGCGCCTGTTCGACGGCATCCCGCAGGGCTCGCCGCTGCGCGAGGGCACCCGCAACGGCACCTTCACCGACATGGGCATCATCGGCCGCATCGAGGTGATCAACGGCCCGTCCGCCGCCGAGGGCATCGGCGCCGCCGGCGGCATCATCAACTACATCTCCAAGGTGCCCACCAAGGAAGGCGCCGAGACCACCTTCACCACCCGCTACCAGACCCAGGGCCACGGCGGCAGCGAAGGCTGGAAGACCGGCCTCACCTTCGCCGCCAAGCAGGACGCCTACGACGTGCTGCTGTCGGCCTCGTACATCGACCGCGGCATCTCCTACGACGGCAACGGCCGCCGCATCGGCATGAACACCAGCGGCTCGCTGGCCGACTCCACCTCGAAGAACCTGTTCCTCAAGGGCGGCTTCAACTTCGGCGCGGCCAACGAGCAGCGCCTGCAGGCGACCTACAGCCACTTCAAGATCGAGGGCAAGGGCAACTACGTCCAGGTGCTCGGCTGCCGCGGCCCGACCGACGATCCGCCGTGCGACGTGCCGCGCACCAACACCTCGGAGAAGGGCCACATCTTCGGTTCGAAGGACGCATTCAACGACTTCGAGCAGTACAGCCTGGCCTACAGCAACGCCGACTTCTTCGGCGGCGCGCTGGAGATCAACGTCTACAAGGCCGACCAGGCGATGCGCTACCTGCCGGAGAACAGCTCGGACAAGCAGGATCCGCTGATCGCGCCGCTGGGCACGCTGTTCGACCAGTCGGAAATCGACTCGCACAAGAAGGGCATCCGCACGTCCTGGACCCGCTCCGACCTGTTCAACGTGAGCGGACTGGAGCTGCACACCGGCATCGACTTCGGCCGCGACAGGGCGCAGCAGCAGCTGGCGCTGACCAAACGCCTGTGGGTGCCGCCGATGAACTACAAGAGCACGGCGCCGTATGCCCAGCTGTCGTGGGACGTCGGCCCGGTGACCCTGAGCGGCGGCGTCCGCCGGGAGGACGACAAGCTCACCGTCAACAGCTACACCACCACGTACTACCGCAACCGCGTGTTCGTCGAAGGCGGCGGCGTGAAGTACACCAAGAACCTGAAGAACTTCGGCGCGATCTGGCGCATCGGCAGCGAGTGGTCGCTGTTCGGCTCGTACAGCGAAGGCTTCACTTTGCCCAACATCGGCATTCCGCTGCGCAACATCAACGTGCCCGGGCAGTCGGTCAGCCGCATCCGCGACCTCGACGCGATCATCTTCAAGAACACCGAGGCGGGCTTCAACTGGCGCGGTGACCACGGCGCATTCGGCGCCACCCACTACATCTCCAAGTCGCCGTTCGGCGCCTCGCTGGCGATCGACCCGAACACCAGCGACTTCATCCTGACCCGTGCTCCGGTGCGCATCGAGGGTACCGAAGTCACCGGCGAGTGGCGCTTCTCGGATGCGTGGAAGGTGACCGGCCTGTACTCGCACATCCGCGGCAAGACGGCGTTCTGGTCGGCCGACCCGGCCGGCCGCTACGGCGCCGGCGGACTCAACAAGCCGATGGGCGTGCTCGACATCAACCCGGACAAGTTCGCCGCCGCCGTGACCTGGAACTTCCTGCCCAACGCGGACGCCACGCTCGGTTTCACCTCGCTGTTCGGCCGCCACCTCCGCGGCAGCGACACGCGCGCCTACGACGGCCGCACCTTCAGCTACGACGAGCAGACCCACGGCTACACCCTGTTCGACCTCGGCGTGAACTACGACATGGCGCGCTACGGCAAGCTCTCGCTGGGCGTGGAGAACCTGTTCGACAAGCAGTACATCCTCAGCTGGTCGCAACTTGCCGGCTACCAGAACTACTGGGCCGGCCGTGGTCGCATGACCTCGGTGACGTATACGATCACGTTCTGAGTCGGACGTGACGACATACCGGCCGCGACGTCCCACCCGGGCGCCGCGGCCGCGGCGAGGAAACCCGATGGGCGAGGTTCGCAGCACGCTTACATACACGCGCCGCTCCCGCTGGTTGGTGACGTTGGCGACCGTGCTGCTGTGCGTTGGCCTGCCCGCAACCGCTGTTGCGGCGACACCGCTGCCCGAAGCCCGTCCCGAGTCACAAGGCATCTCGTCCGCACGACTGCAGCGACTGCATGACTACCTGCGCACCGCCACCGGCGCCGACGGCTACCTCGGCGGCGTCACCCTGCTGGCGCGCAACGGCCGCATCGTGGACTGGCAGGCGTACGGCCACCGCGACCTCGCGCGTCGCGTGCCGATGCGCAAGGACGCCATCTTCCGCATCTACTCGATGACCAAGACGGTGACCTCGGTCGCGGTGATGCTGCTGGTGGAGGAAGGCAAGCTCACCCTGGACGATCCGCTGTCGCGCTACCTGCCCGGCTTCGCCGCACCGCAGGTGCTGATCGGCGGCAGCATCGACGCGCCCAAGCTGCGACCGGCCGACCAGCCGGTCACCCTGCATGAGCTGCTCACCCACACCGCCGGTTATCCGGCCGGCCGCAAGGGCGACGAGCTGGGGCTCACGCTGATGGAGCGGATCGACCCGCACGGCGCGGCCGACCTGCGCGGCTTCGCCGAACGCATGCGCCGCGTGCCGCTGGCCGCCGACCCCGGCACCCGCTTCGGCTACGACGGCGCCTCGCTGGAGCTGCTGGCACGGGTGGTGGAAGTCGTCTCGGGGCAGTCGTTCGAGAGCTTCCTGCAGCAACGCATCTTCGAGCCGCTGCAGATGCGCGACACCGGCTTCCGCGTGCCGGCGGCACAGCGTTCGCGCGTGGTGGACCTTACCCGGATGAATGCGGCCGGCCGGCTGGAACTCGCCGACACGGCCAGCGCCCGCCAACCGGGCGAGCCGCTGAACGCCTACCCCAGCGGTGCCGGCGGCCTGTATTCCACCGCCGGCGATTACGCCCGCTTCGCGCAGATGCTGCTGGACGGCGGCACGCTGGACGGCCACCAGCTGCTGGGCCGCAAGACGGTGGAGCTGATGCTGCGCAACCATCTCGGCATGCTCGACCCGCCGGTCACCCAGTTCAGCGACGCCGAGGGTTTCGGCCTCGGCGGCTACGTGGTGCTGGACCCGGCCCGCCGCGGCCAGCTCGGTTCGCCGGGCCAGTTCGGCTGGAGCGGCGCAGCCTCGACCAGCTTCAGCATCGACCCGCACGAACACCTGCTGATGATCCTGCTGCTGCAGCACCTGCCACGCGACGATGGCGGCAAGGACCTGCCGCGGATCAGCCGCAATTTCTACGATCTGGTCTACCAGGCGCTGCCATGACTTCGCCACGCACGGCGTTACCGAGTACCCGATGAACACCGACCCCGCTTCCCCCGATACCCCAGCCACCCCGCCCGTGCGCCACGAGTTCAAGTTCTCGCACGTCACCACCGGCCGCTACTTGCCCGTGCCGGGCAAGGCGCCGGGCTGGCCGTTCGCCGAGATCGGCCACTGGAAGACGGACGTGGACGGCTGCGTCGACGACTGGGTGCGCGAGCTCACCGATTGGCGCCGCGAGCACCTCGTGCGCATCGGCTACGACGACGCCAACTACCGCCGCCCCGAGCTGCAGTGGGCGCAGCGCAATTTCGTGCACGCGCAGATGATGGTGGAGGATCGTTATTTCTACGATCCGGTCGCCGGCCGCTACACCGTCGACCGCTACCTGGACGATCTCGAGGCGCGCTACGGCGGTATCGACAGTGTGCTGATCTGGTTCGTCTACCCCAACATCGGCCTCGACGACCGCAACAAGACCGACCTGGCGCACGACCTGCCCGGCGGCCTCGCCGGCCTGAAGTCCGCGGTGGACGACTTCCATCGCCGCGGCGTGCGCGTGTTCCTGCCCACCATGCCGTGGGACCACGGCACGCGCGAGCCGGAGCGGAACGACTGGCAGGCGATCGCCGAACTGGTCAAGGCGGTCGGCGCCGACGGCATCAACGGCGATACCTACAACGGCGTGCCGCGTGCCTTCTTCGACGCCTGCGACGCGCTCGGCTGCCCGGTGGTGCTGCAGCCCGAATCCACCATCAGTTCCGAGGAACAGCTGATCTGGAACGTGCAGAGCTGGGGCAAGAAGGCGCCGAACGAACCGATCCCGCCGGTAGCCAAGTGGAAGTGGCTGGAGCCGCGCCACATGATCAACTACGAGAACCGCTGGGGCCGCGACCGCAACCACGACCTGCAGTACATCTTCTTCAACGGCATCGGCTACAACGCCTGGGAAAACATCTGGGGCATCTGGAACCAGTTCACCCCGCGCGACGCGGAGACGCTGCGCCGCATCGCCGCGATCGAGCGCCAGTTCGCCCCCGCGCTGGTCAGCCGCGACTGGCGCCCCTACGAGCGCACGCTGCAGGCCGGCGTGTTCGCCAGCCGCTTCCCCACCGACGCCTTCACGCTGTGGACGCTGGTCAACCGCAACGAGTACGCGGTGGCCGGCGAGCAGCTCGCGCTGCCGCACCATGACGGCACGCAGTACTACGACGCCTGGCATGGCGTGCCGCTGCAGCCACGGCTGGAGGACGGCCGTGCGGTGTTCGACTTCGCGCTGGAAGGCCGCGGCTTCGGCGCGCTGCTGGCGCTGGCGCCCGGCGCCGCGATCGACGGCCTCGACGCCTTCCTCGCGCGCATGCGCGAGCGCGCCAAGGTGCCGCTCGGGTCGCTGTCGAACCAATGGCGTTCGCTGCCGCAGCAGCTGGTGCCGATCGCATCCACGCCGCCTGCCTTTGAGGCCCCGCCCGGCATGCTGGCGATTCCCGCCGGCACGTTCGACTTCGTGGTCGGCGGCGTCGAGATCGAAGGCCAGACCTGGGAAGGCAACGACGTGCAGTACCCGTGGGAGGACAGCGCACGCCGCCACCACCGCCACCGCCTGCAGATGCACGCGTTCTTCATCGACCGCACGCCGGTGACCAATGCGCAGTTCCGCGAATTCCTCCAGGCCAGCGGCTGGCGCCCGCGCGACCCGCACAACTTTCTGCGCCACTGGATCGACGGCGCGCCGCCGCCGGGCTGGGAGCACAAGCCGGTCACCTGGGTCGCGATCGAGGACGCGCGCGCCTACGCGGCCTGGGCCGGCAAGCGCCTGCCGCACGAGTGGGAATGGCAGGTCGCCGCGCAGGGCCGCGACGGCCGCCGCTACCCGTGGGGCAACGACTGGGACGCGTCGATGGTGCCCGCCATCAACCGGGGCCGCACGCTGACCGCGCCGGACGATGTCGATGCACACCCGGCCGCGGCCAGCCCGTTCGGCGTGCTCGACCTGGTCGGCAACGTCTGGCAATGGACCGACGAATACGCCGACGCGCACACCCGCGCCGCGATCCTGCGCGGCGGCAGCAGCTACCAGCCGCAGACCTCGCACTGGTATTTCCCGCAGGCCTACCGGCTCGACCAGCACGGCAAGTACCTGCTGATGGCGCCGTGCAAGGACCGCTCCGGCAGCGTGGGCTTCCGCTGCGTGGTGGACGCGGCATGAGCGCATCGCCAGCCCCGCGGGTGCGGCTCGACGGCCTGCTCGGCGAGGCGCTGGCCGCCAACCTGCGCGGCCGGCTCGCGCACTTCATCGTCGACGAGCACAGCCCGGCGATCGCGCTGTTCGCGCCGCAGCGGCGCCACGAAAACCGCGAGGGCGACTGGTACGGCGAGCATGCCGGCAAGTGGCTGGTGGCCGCGGCGAAGGCGGCCGCGCGCAGTGGCGATGCGGCGCTGCGCGCGAACGTGCTGCGCGTAGCCGACTACCTGGTGTCGATCCAGGAGGCCGACGGCTATCTCGGCACCTACGCGCCGGATCACCGCTTCATGCGCCCGCAGCCGCCGAAGCCCATCAGCTGGGACGGCGCGCCCAGCGTGCGCACCTGGGACATCTGGACACATGCCTACCTGCTTCTCGGCCTGCTCGAAGTGCACCGGCATTTTCCCGCGGCGCGCTACCTCGATGCCGCCCGCCGGATCGGCGACCTGTGCTGGCACACGCTGACCGACGGCGGCATCGACATCACCGAACTGGGCAACCACCACGGCCTGTCCGCGACGGTGCTGATGGACCCGGCCGTCGAGCTGTATTTCGCCACCGGCGAACCGCGTTACCTGGAGCTGGCGCAGCGCGTGCTGCAGCAGGCCGACGGCCACCGCGAGCTGGCCCTGCTCACGCGCGCACTGGAGGGCACCGACGTCGCCGCCATCGCCACCGGCAAGGCCTACCAGCTGGCGTGGAACCTGGTCGGCCTGGCCAAGCTGCACCGCGCCACCGGCAACGCGGACTACCGCCGCGCGGTGGAACTCGCCTGGCACAGCATCCGCGCGCACCATCTCACCCTGGGCGGCGGCCCGTGGGGCGGCGTAGCGCACCGCTCGCGCGAGGTGTTCAATCCGGCCGGCGTGTTCAGCCCGTACGGCTACGTCGAGACCTGCTCGTCGCTGGCGTGGCTCCAGCTCAACCGCGAACTGCTGGCGATCACCGGCGAGGCGCGCTACGCCGAGGAGATCGAACGCACCGCCTATAACGACCTGCTCGGTGCGCAGGCGCCGAACGGCGAGGACTGGTGCTACTACGTGTTCCCGAACGGCCGCCGCGTGCACACCACCTACTGGCGCTGCTGCAAGTCCAGCGGCGCGATGGCGCTGGAGGAACTGCCCGCGCTCGCCTATGCGCAGGATGCCGACGGCAGCGTCGCGGTGAACCTCTACGGCCCCGGCGTAGCGCGCTTGGCGCTGGCCGGCGGCGACGAGCTGAGCATCACCCAGCACACCGCCTACCCGTACCCCGGCGACGTCCGGCTGCGCCTCGCCGGTGCGCCGACGATGCGCTTCGCGCTGAAGCTGCGCATCCCGTCGTGGGCCGACGGTGCCACGCTGGCGGTCAACGGCGAGGATGCCGCCGTCCCGCTGATGCCGGGTCAATACGCCGTGCTGGAACGCGCATGGCACGACGGCGACGAGATCGTGGCGCGCTTCCCGATGCAGCCGCGGTTGCACCGCGCGGTCAACCGCAACGTGCAGGAATCGCGCGCCCCCGACGGCAGCGAAGTGCGCCAGGAAGTGCTGCACTTCGAGTACGCCGCGATCACCTGCGGCCCGCTGGTCTACGCCACCGGCCTGATCGACGGCTTCAAGCTCGAGGAGACCCTGCGCCTGCCCGACGCGCCGCCGGAGCGATGGCTGGCGCTGCAGCCCGCGCACGCCGACGGCGTGCCGCGGATCGCGCTGGACCCCGGCTACCGCGCACCGCTGGAGTTCACGCCGTACTTCGCCACCGGCGGCCGCGTCGACGGCAGTTGGCGACTGAGCTGGCTGTCGCTCGCCCCGGAGCCGCCGGCGTGATCCGCCCGCCCTGCCGAACGGCAGCCGTCACACAAGAATTTGTGGCGCCAGAACATAGCCGCTTCGCCTGTTTCTTCACCAGGGCATGGTGCAGAGTGGCCCGCAGCATCCACCCCGATCCCCATGGACGCGCCGCGCATGGAAACCCCACCGCCTGAGTCGAAAGCCTCCCACCAGGGCCCACTGGCCGGCGTGCGCGTGCTGGACCTGAGCGCCTACATCGCCGGCCCTTACGCCTGCTCGCTGCTGGCCGACCAGGGTGCCGACGTGATCAAGGTCGAGCCACCCGACGGTGACAACCTGCGCCAGTACCCGTCCACCTTGCCCAGCGAAAGCCGCGCCTTCCTCGGCGTGAACCGCAGCAAGCGCGGCATCGTGCTCGACCTCAAGCGCGCGGGCGACCATGCCGTCCTGCTCAAGCTGGTGCGCGACGCCGACGTGCTGGTGCACAACTTCCGCCCGGGCGTGCCCGAGCGGCTCGGCATCGGCCACGAGCAGCTGAACCCGATCAACCCGCGGCTGGTCTATTGCGCGATCACCGGCTACGGCGACAGCGGCCCGCTGAAGGACAAGGCCGGCTACGACCAGGTGCTGCAGACCATGACCGGCATGTGCACGCTGCAGGGCAAGCGCGGCGGGCCGCCGGAGATCATCTACGGCTCGGTGGTCGACTACTACGCCGCGGCGCTGCTGG
>Ga0209916_1001567_pt1 | contig 17940 bp, 13 predicted proteins | sample ThiBio_1000_plan_FD_183956 | JGI IMG/M metagenome (GOLD analysis project Ga0209916, IMG submission 183956) | Wastewater bioreactor microbial communities from Cape Town, South Africa - Thiocy_solids_2 (SPAdes) | ecosystem: Engineered > Bioreactor > Thiocyanate-remediating > Anaerobic-Aerobic ... | reverse complement strand
CATCAAGATGGCGGTCTATGTGCTGGTCGCGCCGCTGGCCACCGCATACACCGCGCGGTGGCCGCGCAAACCCTTTCTGGTCAGCATGGATCTGATCCGGGCGGTTCTGGTCTTGTGCCTGCCATGGGTCACTGCTGTGTGGCAGATCTATGTGCTGGTCGCCGTCTTGCAGACTTGCTCGGCGGCCTTCACCCCGACCTTCCAGGCCACCATCCCCGAAGTGCTGACCGATGAGGCGCAGTACACCCGCGCGCTGTCGCTGTCGCGCCTGGCCTACGATCTGGAAAACCTGCTCAGTCCGTTACTGGCGGCACTGCTGCTGGGGGTGATCAGTTTCCGTGGATTGTTCGGATTCACCCTGCTTGGCTTCGTCAGTTCCGCGGCACTGGTGGCGACCATTCCACTCCCACGTCGGCTCGCGCTCGCGACGGTGCGGCCCAAGGTGTTGGCCGGCATGCGCCGCTACCTCGCCACACCAAGGTTGCGCGGCATGCTGTGCCTGAGTTTCGCCGAGGCGGCCGCCGGTTCACTGGTCATCGTCAACACCGTTATCTATGTGCGTGACTGGCTGGGCGGCAACAATCGCGACGTGGCGTTGATCACCGCGGTATTCGGCGGCTTCTCGATGGTGGCGGCGCTCAGCCTGCCACGCTTGCTCAAACGCTGGCCCGATCGCAGCGTGATGCTGAGTGGCGCAGTGCTCGCCGGCTTGGGTCTGGTGCTCTTCGCGGCGCTCGCTTCGCTGGTTTCGGTAGCAGAACGTCGATGGTTGATCGTTGCCGCATGGGCGCTGATCGGCGCTGGCTATGCAGCCATTCTCACCCCGGGTGGCCGGTTGCTGAAGCGTTCGGGCAACGCCGAGGATCGCCCGGCCTTGTTTGCCGCCCAATTTTCCTTGTCCCACGCCTGCTGGCTCTTGATGTACCCCTTGGCAGGTTGGCTGGGTACCTTGTCATCGCCAGCGTGGGGCGCTGCATTGATGGCGGTCATTGTGGTCATGGCGGTGGTTGCGGGTTTCCTGCTGTGGCCGTCCCGGGATCCCGAGGTACTCGTCCATCATCACGACGATCTGCCGCTCGATCATGCCCATCTGACGTCAGGCGAAGTAGCCTCCGGGCATGTGCATGCCCATCCGTACGTCATCGATGACATGCATCCGCATTGGCCCTCATCGAAATGAAGAAAGCGCCGCCAACAGGGAGAATGACCGCAAATGCCCTTGCAGAGTTCTGACAAACATAGAATCGGCCGCAGCGGGTGGCTGCGCGCGGCTGTCCTGGGTGCGGATGATGGGATTCTTTCGACCGCAAGCCTCGTGCTGGGTGTTGCCTCGGCACAAGCCACCCACACGGCGATCCTGGTTGCCGGTATGGCGGGATTGGTGGCCGGCTCGATGTCCATGGCCGCCGGTGAATACGTCTCCGTTCACTCACAAGCCGATACGGAAAAGGCTGAATTGAACCGCGAACGTCAACATCTGCGTAATGACGATGATGGTGAGCACAGGGAGCTGGCCGCGATCTATGCCAAGCGTGGACTTGATCCCAACTTGGCCAGCCAAGTCGCAGCTCAATTGATGAGTCACAACGCGTTGGATGCCCATGCGCGCGATGAGTTGGGTATCACCGAGACGCTCAAGGCACGCCCATTGCAGGCCGCGTTGGCCTCGGGGCTCAGCTTCTTTGCGGGCGCTGCATTGCCGTTGCTTGTAGTCGCCCTCGCGCCCACGGAAATGTTGATCGTACTGGTGGCGGCTACTTCGCTGATCTTGCTTACGCTACTAGGCGGTTTGGCAGCGTATGCCGGTGGGGCGAATATAGTCCGGGGTGCATTCGCATTAGTTTTTGGGGGATGCTTGCGATGGGCGTTACCGCTGGCGTCGGCAAAATCGTCGGCCCGGTGTTCGGGGTTGGCGGATAACTGAAACCAAGCGTACGCGCTGTCTCGGTACTGACGATCGCATCACCTCGTTGGGTGAATACATCGCCGAGGAGTGTGCTGATCGCGATATCGTCTTCCACAATGACAAGGCGCATCGACTCCATAGCGGCGCTCTCTCGAAATCGTCAATTTCAATATGATATGCCGCAACGCGAAAGGCATTTTTATGGTCAGCCAGCGGGAGCGGGTCTATCACGCAAAGGCTGCGGAGTCCGTCAGCTGGTATCGCCCCATCCAACACTAGCTTGCTTCCACGGTCATGTATGACAGTGCCCGCAGCACGATTCGGAGGGCGACGGAGCCTGACTGCTGATCTCAGACGTTGCGTGATATCCCGCCGCCTCCATAGCTGCGACGGCGGCCGTCGAAGTAAAACTACCTTCTACCTTAACCCTTCCGCTCAGCAGATCAACATCGACCTTGGCGTCGGCATCGAGGTCTTGCAAGGCGGCGGTGATGGCGCGGACACAGTGCCCGCAGGTCATGTTGTCGACTGAAAATTGCATGGTGATCTCTCCATCGTCAGGCAGGCTGCCAGTGAGGAAAAAAATGAGGCTTGCCACGGTGGGAAGGTCAAGCCGCAGCGCTCTCAGCCGGCATGCTTGACCTTCCCATGATGGGAGACATCATGATGGCGCTCCCTTTCGGGAATCCCTCCTCATGAACACTCACGCCACAACACTTTCCTCTCCAGACACGCCATCTGTTGTCCGCTTCGGTATTGTCGGAATGACCTGCGCCTCTTGCGTCGGGCGCGTCGAGCGTGCCCTGAAGGCGGTGGCCGGGACGGTCGATGCGACAGTGAACCTCTCCACCGAGCAGGCGACGGTACGGACATCGACGCTGCAGGCGTTGCCGGCCCTCCACGCAGCCGTGGCAGCCGCCGGCTACGAGGTTGCCATCGACACGGTGGCGCTGCGGCTTGAAGGCATGACTTGCGCGTCCTGTGTGGGACGCGTCGAACGCGCCCTGCGCGCAGTGCCGGGGGTCATCGCGAGCAGCGTCAACCTGGCCACCGAGCGGGCTGCCGTCACGATCAACGCGGGGACCGATGCCGCCTTGTTGATCAAGGCGGTCGTGGACGCCGGTTACCAGGCCAGTATCGCGGATGCGGAATCATCTTCCGTACCGACTCCGACGAAGACCGCCGGCGCCGCCAAGGAGCGTCGTCATCTAATGTGGGCCGCGGTGCTATCGCTGCCATTGATGGCACCGATGCTGGTCATGCCAATGGGCATCCACCTGATGCTGCCCGGCTGGCTGGAATGGCTGTTGGCCACGCCCGTGCAATTCTGGTTGGGTGCCCGGTTTTACCGGGCGGCGTACAAGGCAGTGCGGGCACGCACCGGCAACATGGACCTGCTGGTGGCCTTGGGCACGTCGGCTGCCTACGGTCTTAGCGTCTTTCATTTGCTGCGCGATGGTGTCGGCGTCAGTCATGCGCCGCTGTATTTCGAGGCCTCCGCCGTACTGGTTACCCTGATCCTGCTGGGCAAATGGCTGGAGGCACGCGCCAAGCGACAAACCACCGAAGCGATTCGCGCCCTGCAGGCCTTGCGCCCCGAGCAGGCGCGTCGGCGCGAGGGCGATCAGGAAATCTGGGTGCCGTTGGAAAAGATTCGCGTGGACGATGTGGTCGTCGTGCTTCCCGGTGAAAGCATCCCGGTCGACGGTCTTGTGCTCGAAGGCATCTCCCAAGTCGACGAGTCCCTCATCACCGGGGAAAGCGTGCCGGTGGCCAAACACACAGGCGATGCCGTCATCGGTGGTGCGATCAACGGTGAAGGCCGACTCGTGTTGGCCACGGAGGCAGTTGGTGCACAGAGCCGACTGGCGCGGATCATTCGTGCCGTGGAGGACGCCCAAGCCAAGAAGGCGCCAATTCAACGAATCGTGGATCGGGTGAGCGCGGTCTTCGTACCCGTCGTCATCGTCTTGGCACTCATCACTCTGCTCGCATGGGGTGTGAGTACCGGCGATTGGAGTCGCGCGATTCTCAACGCGGTGGCCGTGCTGGTCATCGCCTGTCCTTGTGCCCTGGGTTTGGCCACGCCCACCGCGATCATGACCGGCACCGGGGTGGCCGCCCGCGCAGGCATCCTGATCAAGGACGCCGAGGTGCTTGAGGTCGCGCGGTCGGTCACCGTGGTCGCCTTCGACAAGACCGGCACTCTGACTGAAGGTCGCCCGACGCTAGTGCAGCGCCTTGCGGTCAGTGGCGACGACAACGCGTTGCTGGACGATGCCGCCAGTTTGCAGGCCGGCAGCGAGCATCCGCTGTCAAAGGCCGTGCTGCAGGCAGCGACGGACGGTCAGCGCCGCATCGTGCCAGCGACGAAGGTGGCGGCCGTGGTCGGTCGTGGTGTGCGTGGTGACGTGGCAGGGCGCGAACTCGTTCTGGGTAGCGAACGCTGGATGGACGAGTTGGGTGTGGATCGCAGCGTGATGGAACGCATCGGCCTTGGGCTAGACGCCAGCGCGCAAACTACCGCGTGGCTGGCCGAGCGCAGTGCGACAGGCACCGTGGTGCGCGGCGTTCTCACCTTTCGCGATGCGCCGCGCACGACAGCGCGCGAGGCCGTCGACCAGCTGCATGCACTCGGCTTGCGCACGGTCATGATCTCCGGTGACCGCCGCGCCGCCGCCGAGGCCATCGCCACCGAACTGGGTATCGACACTGTGATTGCCGATACGCTGCCCGAACAGAAGGCGCAGGCTGTCACAGCGCTTACCGATGCCGGCGACCATGTCGCGATGGTCGGTGATGGCATCAACGATGCGCCGGCGCTTGCCGCAGCCGCCGTCGGCTTTGCGATGGGGTCCGGCACCGATGTGGCGATGGAAACCGCCGGGGTGACCCTGATGCGCAGCGACCCGCGCCTGATTGCTGATGCAATCGAGATTTCGAGGCGTACCACGCGCAAGATCCGTCAGAATCTATTCTGGGCCTTCATCTACAACGCAATCGGCATACCTTTGGCTGCCCTGGGCATGCTCAATCCGATGATCGCTGGGGCCGCGATGGCGCTGTCCAGCGTCAGTGTGGTGGGCAACACCTTGTTGCTGCGCCGCTGGCGTCCCCATACCCACGAGGAATGACTGGAGACACCGATGCCACGTCCTGCGCTACGCCCCGAAGCCGCCGATGCACGTGCTCTGGGACTGCACACCATTGGCGAAGCCGCGCTCGCCAGCGCGGTCACCGCCAAGATGATTCGTCACTACGAGTCGATCGGACTCATGCCGACCGCAGGTCGCACGTTCGCCGGCTATCGCCTGTACGCCGAGAGCGATCTGCATCGCCTGCGCTTCATCAAGCGTGCGCGAACCCTGGGGTTCTCGATCAAAGAAATCGAGCAACTGCTAAGTCTGTGGGACGATCGACAACGGGCGAGCAGCGAGGTGAAGCAATTGGCGCTGCAACACGCCAGGGCACTGGAACAGAAGATCCGCGAAATGGAATCCATGCGCGCCACGCTCACGGATCTGGCCCGGCGCTGCCATGGCGATAATCATCCGGATTGTCCAATTCTGGAAGATTTGGCGGGGACGAGCCGGAAAGCAACGAATTAACCGTCAGGGTTGAGTTCGTTGCGACGCGAGGGGCACGTTTGGTAACGAGAACATTGTCTGGCGAGCAACTGCTGACGAACGATCGAAGGGCGAGTACCATGCATTAATGATAACGACTCTTATTCGCAGTGCCTTGCGCAAACTGTCCATAGCGGCGCTACTCCTGTGCGGTGTGACGACCTTTACGGTGATGGCTCAGGATGCCACTACGACCGTTCCACAAACGTGGCAGATGCTGGATTACCTGGCGACCGACTACGCTGGTGCGGTGAAGGATGGCGCGGTGATCAGCGCGTCCGAGTACGCCGAGATGCGGGAATTCACGGCAACGGCCCGATCGCGCATCAGCGCATTGAAACCCATTGCTGCCACGCCTGCACTCATGCAGCGGGCCAATACCCTGGTGACCTCCGTGGAGGCCAAGGCCGCACCCGCTCAGGTGGCGATGCAGGCGCATGCGCTGGCCGATGCCTTGCTGCAAGCCTACCCGATGCCTACGGCGCCGGAACAGGCTCCCGATCTGGCTCGTGGAGCCGCGCTCTATCAGAACCAGTGCGCTGCTTGTCATGGGGCGACCGGTCATGGTGACGGCCCAGCGGGTCTGAAGCTGTCGCCCCATCCGGTGAACTTCACCGACCAGACACGAGCCGATCAGCGCAGTGCGCTGTCGTTATACGAGGTGATCAGCCAAGGTGTGGAAGGCACGCCGATGGCGAGCTACGCGCAGCGACTTTCCTCCAATGATCGTTGGGCGCTGGCGTATTACGTGGGCTCGCTGGCTTACGCGAAGGAAGCGGCCGCCGGTGCCGATACATGGCAGCACGACACCGCCGTACGGGCGCAGGTTGCTGATTTGAAGGAGCTGTCGCGTGCTCGCGTCACGCAGTTGACGCCCATGCTCGGTGCGGAGCGCGCACGGGCGATCCTTGGCTATCTGCGGGCCCACCCTGAGGCCATCCAGCAGCAGGCTTTAACGGGTATTCCGCTGGCACGGGCGCGGCTGACGGCGAGCCTGACGGCTTACCGAGCCGGTGCCAAGACGCAAGCTGCCCAACTGGCGCTATCCGCCTACCTCGATGGCGTGGAGCCGGTCGAACCGCAGCTCAATGCGCGCGACGGCGCGCTGCGCGCCAAGCTTGAAACGGCGATGGGTGCCTATCGCACCGCGCTGACGAGCAGCCCCTCGGTAGAGTCGGTGGTGAAACAGGCCGATGAGGTCGATGGTCTGTTGGTACGTGCGCAAGAAGTCACCAGCGACGCCGCAGGCGATGCGGCCGCCATCTTCCTGGGGGCTTTCACCATCCTGGTACGTGAGGGTCTGGAAGCCCTGCTGGTCGTGGTCGCACTGCTTGCGTTCCTGCGCAAGGCCGCGCGACCCGAAGCACTGCGTTACGTGCATGCCGGCTGGAGCCTCGCGCTGGTCGCCGGGGGAATCACTTGGGCAATCGCCAGCTATGCCATTTCCATCAGTGGGGCCGGCCGTGAGTTGACCGAGGGGCTATCGTCGCTGTTTGCGGCGTTCGTGCTGCTCGGGGTCGGTCTGTGGATGCACCAGAAAAGTATTGGCGGTCGCTGGCAGGCGTATCTGAAGGAAAAGATGGCCGCCGCGCTCAACCGGCGTTCGGCGTGGTTCCTGTTCGGGCTGGCCTTCATCTCGGTGTACCGCGAGGTGTTCGAGAGCATCCTGTTCTATGCCGCCCTGTGGAACGACGGTCAGGAAGTGTGGCTGCTCGGCGGCATCGCCGCCGGTGTCGCGGTGCTGGGACTGATCGCCTGGGTGCTGCTGCGCACCAGCCGGCGCCTGCCGATCGGCACGTTCTTCTCGGCCAGTTCGGCGCTGATCGCCGTGCTCGCCATCGTGCTGACCGGCAAGGGCGTCGCCGCCCTGCAGGAGGCCGGCTGGGTGGCGGTGAGCGTCGCGCCGGTACCGCACATCGAACTGCTGGGCATCTATCCGACCTGGCAATCCTTGCTGGCCCAGCTGGCGGTTCTGGTGCTGCTGGCTTTCGGGTTCGGCTTCAATATCCGTCGCGGCCGCCGACCGCTGCCGTCATCCACCACGACCAGGGAAGTGCTCCCCCATGCGGACTGAAGGCGATGCGGCATGAGTGAGTGTGGTTGCCACGCAGAAGTGTCCAATGAGGCGGAGCGTCGGATCCTGCGTCTTGCCCTGGGACTCAATGCCGCGATGTTCGTGGTCGGCATCGTCGCCGGGCTGATCGCCCAGTCGATGGGCTTGATCGCCGATTCCCTGGACATGCTGGCTGACGCCTGTGCCTACGGCATCGGTCTGGCGGCGTGGGCACGCAGCGCCCGCTTCAAGGCCTCCGCCGCACAACTGAGTGGAATCCTGCTGCTGATCCTGGGGCTGGGTGTCTTGCTCGGCGTGGTATGGCGCGTGATGAAGGGAAGTCACCCTGAAGGTGTATGGATGATGGGCATCGCCTTCGTCGCTCTGATGGTCAACGCCACGGTGTTGCGGTTGCTGGGACGTTTCCGCCATGGCGAGGTCCACCTTCGCGCGACATGGCTTTTCACACGGGTCGATGTCATCGCGAATGGGGCGGTGATCCTGTCCGGCGCACTGGTGCTCCTGCTGCACAGTGCCGTGCCCGATCTGTTTATTGGTGCGGCCATCGCGGTCTATGTGCTCAAGGAGGCCGTGGGCATTCTTCGCGAGGCGCGGGAGGCACGAGCCGCCGCTGCTGCGATCACCAACCCATGATGTCTCTTATCCGCAGCAGCGCGCCTGCTGCTGCACCGGCGGACACGGGACGTCGCCGTACGAGCAGAACACGCAGCAGTCACCGGCTTTCGGCCGGAGCAGCTCGCCGCAACCCGTGCAGTCGTAAAAGAACTGACAGGCATCGGTTGGCATGGTCTCGGTGACCTGATGACCGCAATGCGGACAGGTCAGCGTGCTCTGCAGAATGGGCTCAACCGCCATGGGCTTTCACCGTGGCCGGGAAACCGGCATCGGTGACCGTACGCGCCAGCACCGGCACCGTGGTGCGATCCGCATCGAACGTCACCGTGACTGTCTCGGCTTTCAGATCGACCTTCGTGCTCGTCACGCCGGGTACGCGACTCAATGCCTTCTCGATCGTCACGTTGCAGGCGGGACAGGTCATGTTCGCTGCATGCAGCACCGCCGTCGTGGGCGTCGCCGCATGCGCCAAGCCGAGCCAAAGGGTTGCCACCATTCCAGCTGTCAAGTTACGCATCAATCATCTCCTACAGAAACCAGCCCACGGCATAGGGAAACAGCAACAAAAGCACGATCAACGCCGTAGCCAGCCATAGCCAGCGCCGGCGTCGACGTAAGACCAGCGGATCAACGCAAACGCCATCCGTACGGCAGCGCGACGATGGCCCATACAGCGTCCAGAACGCGAGACCAAGGCAAAGCAAGGTGGCCGCGATGAACCATGGTCGCCAGGGATCGAGCGCCGTGAGATGGGCAATCCACGCGCCACTGATACCTAGCAGCACCAGCACCAGCGGCACGACACAGCACACCGATGCGCCGATCGCCGCGAGCAGCGCGACGACCATGGCGGGCAGTGACGATTTAGCCGGGAGCGTAGTCATGGGCGCATACTAACTCCCGTACCCAACTACGGAGTCAAGCATGGCTTCTGCTCTCACTATCGGCCGGTTGGCCTTGGCCGCTGACGTGCACGTCGAGACGGTGCGCTATTACCAGCGTATGGGCCTGTTGCATGAGCCTGAGCGGCCTCTGGGCGGCGTGCGCCGCTACGAACATCAGGATCTGGCGCGCCTGCAGTTCATCCGCCGCGCCAAGACCATGGGCTTCACGCTGGAGGAGATCGCCGGACTGCTGCAGCTCAAAGGTAAACGGGCCTGTGCGCAGACACGCCGACTGACTGAGCACAAGCTCCTCGATGTGCGCCGCAAGCTGGAGGACCTGCGGCGGCTGGAGGCGGAACTCGTGCAGCTCGCCGCCGACTGCGCGCAGGTTCCTCGTGGCGGTCACTGCCCGACACTGGATTTCCTTCGGCAGGCATAGCTGTGCGCCTGCTCGCACAGGCGCACGCGCATCTGCTTACTACTGAGCCGGCGTGATCGACGTCACCGTGCTGGCCATGCCCGCCGGATGCAGGGTGAATTGCACCTTGTCGCCGACTTTTACCTTCTGCAGCAGCGCCGGTGGGTCGGCCTTGAAGGTCATCGTCATGGCCGGCCAGCCGATCGCGGCGATCGCTTCGTGCTGCAACGTGATGGTGCCCTTGGTCGCATCGATCGCCTTGACCACGCCCGTGCCCTGCGCGTCGGCGGGTTTGGACTCGTGCATCCCGGCCATACCCGGCATATTCGGGTCCATCTGCTGGGCCGCGACTATGTTGGCAGTGGTGAGCAGTGCGCCGGTGAGTGCGAGGGTGAGGAGATGCTTTTTCATACGTCAGTTTCCTTGCGGGTTGGAGTGAAATGGAGCGGTCGCCTGGTTGGCCCGACGCCATCGGCGCAGGACCAACAGACGGAACGCGGCCGGGATGACCAGCATGGACAGCAGCGGCGCCGTGAGCATGCCGCCAACCATCGGCGCGGCGATGCGCTGCATGACTTCCGAACCGGCGCCGTGACCGAGCAGGATCGGGAACAGGCCGGCGAGGATCACCGCCACCGTCATCGCCTTGGGCCGCACGCGATTCACCGCGCCCTCGCGGATCGCCTCGTCCAGTGCAGCCGGTCCAGCGTGCGGGTCGAGCGCGAGCTGCCGGTCCCAGGCGTGGCGCAGGTACAGCAGCATCACCACCCCAAACTCGGCGGCGACACCGGCCAGCGCGATGAAGCCGATGATGGTGGCCACCGACACCGCGTGACCGAGCAACCAGATCAGCCACAGGCCGCCGACCAGTGCCAGCGGCACGCTGGCCATGATCAGCGCCGCTTCGCTCGCGCGCCGGAACACGGCGTAGATCAACAGGAAGATGATCACCAGCGCGATCGGCACCACCAGCTTGAGCCGCTGCATGGCGCTGGCCAGATACTCGAACTGGCCCGACCAGGCCACAGTGACGCCCGCAGGCAGCTTCACCTGCTGCGCGACCGCACGTTGCAGATCGGCCACCACGCTGCCGAGGTCGCGGCCGGCATTGTCCACGTACACGTAGGTGGCGAGCTGTCCGTTCTCGCTCTTCAGCATCGACGGACCAGCCTCAACTTTGATGTCGGTGATCTGGCCAAGGGTGAGTTGCGCACCGTTGGCGGCGACGATCGGCAACTGGCGCAGCGCAGCGACCGAATCGCGCTCGGCGCGCGGATAGCGCATCACGATCGGATAGCGCTCGCGCCCTTCCACGGTCTGCCCAATCGGGTCGCCGCCGACCACCGTGGCGATCAGCTGCTGCACGCGCTCCTGCGTGAGCCCATAGCGTGCGGCATCGAGGCCGCGAATATGTACGTCCACATAGCGCCCACTGGCGGCCCGCTCGGCAATCGCCGAGCCGACACCAGGCACGTTGCGGGCGACGGCTTCAATCTGGTCGGCCACCGTCTGCAGGGTGGTCGGATCATTACCCAGTACCTTGATGCCGATCGGGCTCTTGATGCCGGTGGCAAGCATATCGATGCGGTTGCGCAGCGGCGGCACAAACAGATTGGTTAGACCGGGCACGTGCACCGCCTGGTTCAGCTCAGCCTTGATCTTGGCCATCGTCATGCCAGGCCGCCACTGGTCTTTCGGCTTGAAGGTGATGGTGGTCTCGAACATCTCCAGCGGCGCCGGATCGGTCGCGCTGTCGGCACGCCCGGCCTTGCCGAACACATGCGCGACTTCGGGCACCGTCTTGATCATGCGATCGGTGAGCTGCAACAACTGGGACGCCTTGCCCGCCGATAAGCCCGGCAATGCGGTGGGCATGTACAACAGCGTGCCTTCGTCCATCGCAGGCATGAACTCGCTACCGAGTTGGCTCATCGGGATGACGGCGCTGAGGAACAGCACACCGGCCAGCACCAAAGTCATCTTCGGATAGCGCAGCACTGCTTCGAGAATCGGCCGATAGCCACGCATCAAGACACGGTTGATGGGATTGTCGCGCTCGGCACGGATGCGTCCGCGCACCAGGTAGCCCATCAGCACCGGCACCAGCGTCACCGCCAGTCCCGCCGCCGCCGCCATCGCATAGGTCTTGGTGAACGCGAGCGGCTTGAACAGCTTGCCTTCCTGTCCCTGCAGCGCGAACACCGGCACGAACGACAGCGCGATGATCAACAGGCTCACGAACAGCGCTGGTCCCACCTCGGTAGCGGAATCGGCGATCAGCGCCCAGCGGGCGGCACCTTGCGGCTCCGTGCCGTCATGCGCGTCGCGCCAGTGTTCCAGGTGCTTGTGCGTATTCTCGATCATCACGATCGCCGCATCGACCATCGCACCGATCGCGATGGCGATCCCGCCCAGCGACATCAGGTTGGCCGATACGCCTTGCTGGTTCATCACGATGAAGGCGGCCAGTACCCCCAGTGGCAACGTGATCACCGCCACCAGCGCCGAGCGCAGATGGCCCAGGAACAGCACGCAGACCAGGGCGACGACGAGGAACTCCTCCAGCAGTTTGCCCCAGACGTTCTCCACCGCCGCATCGATCAACTTCGAGCGGTCGTAGGTCGGCACAATCTCCACGCCGGCGGGCAGACTGCGCTTGAGTTCGGTCAGCTTGGCCTTGACCGCGGCGAGGGCGGCCTCGGCGTTCTTGCCGGTGCGCAGCACGATCACGCCACCGGCGACTTCGCCTTGACCGTCCAGTTCGGCGACGCCACGTCGGAATGTGGGGCCACGGCGCACCTTCGCCACGTCCCGCAGCAGCACCGGCACGCCGTTCGCGTTGGCCATGATCGGCACGTTCTCGAAAGCCTCGCTGCTCTTCAGATAGCCCTCACTGCGCACCATCATTTCCGCCTCGCCTTGCTCGATCACTGAGCCGCCGTTGGCGCCGTTCGCGGCACGCACTGCGTCGACCAGCTGCGCCACGGTAATGCCACGCGCCGCTAGCGCCTGCGGATCGGGCAAGATCTGCCACGCGCGTTCCATGCCGCCGATGCTGGTCACCTCGGCCACGTCCGGCACCGTCTTCAACTGATAACGGAGAAACCAGTCCTGCAACGCACGCAACTGGCCGAGGTCGTGCTGACCGGTTTGATCGACCAGCGCGTATTCGTAGATCCAACCCAGACCGGTCGCGTCCGGGCCCAGCGCCGGCGTGACGTCCGCGGGCAGACTGCCGCGAATCTGGCTCAGGTACTCCAGTACGCGCGAACGCGCCCAATAGAGATCCGTGCTGTCGTCAAACAGCACGTAAACGTAGGAGTCGCCGAAGAACGAATAACCACGCACCGTCTTCGCGCCGGGCACCGACAGCATGGTGGTCGCCAGCGGATAAGTGACCTGATCCTCGACCACCTGCGGCGACTGCCCCGGCCAGCTGGTGCGGATGATCACCTGCGTGTCGGACAGATCCGGCAGCGCATCGACCGGCGTGTGCAGCGCCGAGTACACGCCGGCCAGGGCCAACGCCAGCGCGGCCAGCAGCACGAACACGCGATGCGCGATCGCGGCGCGAATCAGGGCGGCAATCATCGTTGGTCTCCCGGTGCCATGGGCATACCTGACACGGGTGCACTCGCGGGCGGCACCGGCTTCGCGTCGTCGTCGTTCAAGCGTTCCAGCGCACCGGACAGGCTCGCTTCGGAATCGATCAGGAACTGGCCGGAGACCACGACCTTCTCGCCGCCGCTGAGGCCATCGAGGATTTCCGTGTAGCCGCCGGCCGCACGTCCGGCACGCACCGCTATGGCGCGGAAGTGACCATCCCCTTCGGCGAGAATGACGCGCGTGTTGGTGCCCGTGGCGATCAGCGCGTCGTCGGGCACTACCGGCACAGCCTCGCCCTGAGTCGGGTTGAGTTGCACGGTGGCGAACATGCCGGGGCTCAACGCGCCGTCGGGATTGGCGATCACGATGCGCGCGCGCTGCGTGCGGGTGGCGTTGTCGATATCTGGCAGCAGGGTTTCCACGTTGCCGTGAAAGGTCTGGTCGGGTAGCCCATCGGCGCGCACCGTGACCGGTGTGCCGGCGCGCATGGTACCCGCCACCGCCTGCGGCAACGCCGCCTCGACCCATACGGTGGACAGGCCGTTGAGCGTCATCAGCGTCTGGCCCGCAGTGACCCGCTGGCCTTCGCGCACGTCCAGCGTGGTGACGACGCTCGCCTGCGGCGCATGCAGTGTGATCGCACCGCCCGCACCGTGACGCGCGGCCCGGATCTCCATGTCGCTCAGGCCGAGTACCTGCAGACGCTCGCGCGCGGCGGCACGCAACGCCTTGGCATCGGTCGATTGCGCCTGCTGGAGCGCACCATATTCGGCCAGCGCACTGTTCCATTGCGGGGCCAACAGCTCGGCCAGCGGCGCACCGGCGGCGACGATCGTGTATGGCGCGCGTACGTCAAGCTTGACGATCACCGCATCAACCCGCGCACTGATCGTGGTGGCCTGGCGCAGGTCCCAGGTGATCGTGCCGGGCACCTGGATCGCCGACCCCAGCACGCGACGCTCGACCACGGCGGTACGCACGCCCAGGTTTTGCACGGTCGTCGGGTCGATGCGCACGGTGCTCTTGTCCGTGCCGGCGGCCTCTGCGTACTTGGGCACCATCTGCATGCCCATCGGCGACACACCCGGCTTGTTGAAGTGCTGTTGCGGCACCATCGGGTCGTACCAGTACAGGGGCTTGGCCGCTGCGCCCGGTGCGCTTGCGGGGGATGCTGACGTCGTGGCGGGAGCCGAAACGTAATGGCGACCGCCGAGATAACCCAATGCGACGAGCACAACGGCTGCCAGCACGGCGACGAAAATCACAGCTGCACGCTTCATGGCGTCGTCTCCGGTGTCGGCAACAGATAGGCCAGCGCTGCCCATAACTGTGCGCGTGCGGCCAGCGCCTCGGCATAGCTCACGCGCAGTTCGATGTCGTCGCGGCGGGCATCCAGCCACGGCTGGAACGAACCGCCGCCGCGATAGCCGGCCAAGGCGATTTTCGCGCGATCGCGGTCCAATGGCAGCAGCGTTTCCTGATAGCGCTGGATCTGCCGTCCCCAGCCTTGCCAGGTCGCCACCGTGCGCTCCACCATTTCGCGCTGCGCGCGGCGAGCGTCTTCATGCGCGTCCTGTACCGCATCCGATTGCGCCTGTTTCGCGCTGATGCCGCGGTCCTGCCGGTTGCGGGTGAACAGCGGCAGACTCACGCCGACCTGCAACGTCACCATGTCGGAGAGACCCGGTGCACGTTTGCCGTACATGAGACTCAGGTTCCAATCGGGATGTTTGGCAGCACGCGCCTGCGCCAGTGCCGCTTGCGCGACCTGCTCGCGCGCCTGCCATACCTGCATGGGGGCCTGCCCGTCGATATTCTTTTCGAGGCGATCCGGGTTCACCGGCAGCTGGCCGAAGTCCGGCGCCTCGGCGAGCACGGAAACGCTCTGGCCGAGCCAGCGCTGCAAGCTGGCTTGCGCTGCAAGCAAGTCCGCATCGACGGCTTCCAGACGATTGTCGAGGGCGGCGGTTTCGGCACGGGCAGCCAGCGCATCGGCCGCGCTACCTTCGCCGCCGCGCAAACGCGCCTGCGTAAACTTTACGGCCAGGGCGCTCTCGTCGCGCAACTCAGCGAGTAGGACGCGCTTCTGCTGAGTCGCCCATACGCCAATCCAGGCATCGGCGATACGCTCCTGCACGGTCTGCGCGGTGGCTGTGTGATCCGCTTCGGCCGCATCGATCTGCGCGCTGGCCAGCGACCGTTCGGCGTCGCGGGTGGCACGTGAGGGTATCGTCTGCATCACGCCGACGGTGCGCATGGTCATCCCGTCCGAGCGCAGGCTGAAAGCGCCCGGAGCGGTGACCGGGTAGTTGGCCACCCCGAACGTCAGCGATGGATCGGGCAGTCGGCCTGCGCGAACGGACTCTTCGCGCATCGCATCGGTATCGGCGCTGCGCGCGGCCAGCAACGGCGCTTGCGCTACGCCGCGTTGAACCGCCGCCTCAAGCGTCAGCGGTGACTCGGTGGCCTGCGCCGTGACGGCCAGCAGCCCACTCAGGGTGATAGCCAGGACGACAGCCAAACCCCACGCGACATCGCGCCGGGCGAGATGAAAGGACAACATGGTTGCGCACTCCAATGATCTGATTGGCATCGCGCCAGGCAGGCACGACGGCACCACGGTCGACGCCGCGATGCGCTAGATCAGGAGTGAACAGAACAACAGTCTGGCCGGTGGAGTATCCGGTGGTGGTTGATTGGCCGGTACAAGCGCCGCCCCCGTGCAGGACACCGCGCCGACGGCGAGCAAAACCGGTGCCAATGCCATCAACACACATGCCGGCACGCTGGGTGATCGCGCGTCCGGCTGGGCAGAGTTATCTGGCGCGCAATGCTTGGCGCATAGGGCCTGGTCAGGCTGCGTCTGCATGTCGTCCACGCAACTCCGCTGCGTCATGACCGTCGCAGCCACTTCGCTTCCTGCGATAACACTCGGATGCGGGCAGACGTAGGCCGCCAGCGCCACCTGCTGCCAGAGCAGCAGCACCGTCACCAGCCAGACCAGGCTGCGACGTGTTGCACAACGCATGTGGAAGGGACGGGACATGGGCGGTAATCTACTCTGAAACACAAACATCGCTTTGATTTGGGTCAACCATGAGTTGGCCGAATATGCTGAATGGTGGCCACAGGAATCGTAATCAAGGTGCCGCGAGTCGAATGCGTGTCACGGCCGCCCACTTATTGCGGCGGCATCGGCAGTGATCGCCCATCAGCATCCAGCACGTCGAGCACCATCATCAACCCGCCACCGCCTTGCTGCTCCTGGTTATTGTTGGTGGTGTGGTGCGGAATATGGCAGTGCACCAGCCAGCGTCCCGGTTTGCGCGCCGTCCAGATCACGTCGTAGCGTTGCCCGGGGCCGACATTCACGGTGTCGGCCTGGAACTGCGCATCTTTCGGCAGATCCACCCCATCGCGGGCTACCACGGTGAACGGGCCGCCATGGATATGCATGGGATGCACGAAATTGGTGTTGCTGCCGATGAAGCGGATCTTGATGGTCTCGCCCACCCGCATCTTCACCGTGTCGGTCGACGGGTAGGACTTGCCGTTGATCGTGAAATAGTTGGGCAGACCGCCTTCCATGTTCATCGCCGGATAGGTGATGCCGTCACGGGCCAGCCACTCCTGCAGCAGGAGGGTGTACTCGTGGTCGGCTTTCACTTCTTTCGCCGGATCAGCCGCCGCCGTTACCTCTTCCGGTGGCAGATGCAACGCGGCGAGGCGCTTGAGATTGTCCGGGTTGTGCGTGGGACGCACGATGAGTGCGCCGTAGAGACCCAGGCTTTGCTGGCGATCCGGATGATCGTGCGAGTGATAGAAGTAGGTCCCCACCTGCGGCACCACATAGTCGTAGGTGTAGGTCGCACCGGGAGCGATCGGCTTCTGTGTGACGACGGCCGGGCCGTCCATCGCATTGGGCACGATCAATCCGTGCCAATGCAGCGTGGTCGATTCCGGCAGATGGTTGGTGACCACGAAGCGCACGTGATCGCCTTGCTCCAGTTCGATGCGTGGGCCGGGTACCTGGCGGTTGACCGCATAGGCGTTCACCGGCCGATCGGCGAGGATGCTCCACCGGATCACTTCAAGGTTGAAGTGAAACACCTTCACCCCGTCGACGATCTGCGGCTGCAGCAGTTGGTCGCCTTGGGCACCGACCGGTGCGGTATACACGCTTTCGCGTGGATCAATGCCGGCCATGTCGCGCATGGTCGCGGCGGGGGTTTCCTGGGTGGTGATCATGCCCGGCGGCATGATCAGCTTGCCGACCTCGTGTGCGGACAGCCGCATGTTGACGAAAGCGGAGGGCACCGTCATACCGGCGATCAGCATCAGGCTGGTGAAGGCAGTGACCGCGATGAGCTGCGCGCGGGTCGGCGTCTTGCCGCCGCCGTGCATGCCGTGGCCGGAGGACGCGTCGTGCATACCATGCTTGCCGTCATCCTTTCCCGTGACCGCCGCCATTACGTGACCGGCGGGCATCGGCGCCATCGCGCCATGATCGTGTGATGCGTTCTTTGCCGTCTGCGGTGGTGCATCGTGCTGGGCGGGGGCATCATCGCGCACCGTCATCAGCCCGTGCTTCATCCCACGCGACACCAGCCACACGTTGACCGGATAGGTCACCGCATAACCGGCCGTGACGCCCAGCGACATCACGAACCAGAACAACGGCTCGCCCGGCCACATCGCGCGCATGTCGCGCCCCATCATCAACAGCACCATGACCGGCGCCATACCGGCCATCATCGCGTTCATCGAGATGAATTCGGGCATGAACGACTTGCGTACATTTTCCAGATACG
>Ga0209916_1001565_pt1 | contig 17942 bp, 13 predicted proteins | sample ThiBio_1000_plan_FD_183956 | JGI IMG/M metagenome (GOLD analysis project Ga0209916, IMG submission 183956) | Wastewater bioreactor microbial communities from Cape Town, South Africa - Thiocy_solids_2 (SPAdes) | ecosystem: Engineered > Bioreactor > Thiocyanate-remediating > Anaerobic-Aerobic ... | reverse complement strand
CGACTTGGAGGTCCTGCGCGACTTCAACCGCCCCGGCCTCTTGAGCCGCGCCGACGAAGTCCTGGCCGCCGTCGCCGCCGCCCGCGAGACCCCCGAGGACCGACTGCCGGAACACCTCGCCCGCCCCGACGACGCGCCGGGGGCCTCGACGGTCGCCAACCTGCTCTCCGCCGCGCTGGCGCAGTGCTGCCTGGAGAACCACGTCGCCGGCTCGCTCGTCGCCAGCAACGCCGACCTGCGGAGCCTGATCCGCTGGCGGTTGGAGGGCCGCTCCGCGGACCAACTCCCGGCCCTGGCCGACGGCTGGCGCGGGGAACTCTGCGGCAAGCTGTTGATCGACGTGCTCGACGGCCGCGCGACCTTGCGGGTCGTCGACCCCCAAAGCGAGTTCCCGGTGGCGCTTGAGCCGTTCCACAACGGCGACGGAAAGGGATCCTGAAGCCATGCCCGTGTTAAGCTGCTTCACCAACTGCTACGGCCCCGACGGCGTTCGAAAGGCCGTGGAGTTGATCCGCGAGGCCGGCGTCGACCACCTGGAGCTGGCCCTCCGCGGGCATGACTTCGGCGGGCTGGTGATCCCGGAATCGGCCGTCGTCACCGAGAGGGCCGACGACGCCGAGGCCGGCGCGTTCGTCGACCTTCTGAACCGCCACGACGTCAAGGTCAGCGGCTGCAACGTCGGCGGGGCCGACATCCGAACCGAGGAGGGCGTGGCCCTGACCGAGCGCCGGATCCGCTTCGCCGCGCGCTGGTTCCACGTCCCGATCTGCGTCACCGGCGCCGGCCAGCCCGCCGACGCCGGCCAGCGCGCGACCGTCGTCGCGGCCCTCCGCCGCCTGGGGGACGTCGCCGCGGACGTCGGCGCGACCCTGGCGCTTGAGACCCACAAGGGACCGACCCAGAACGCCCGGGCGATGCTCGCCTTGATGGACGAGGTCCGCCATCCCCACGTCCTGCTCAACTTCGACACCGGCAACATCGCCTACTATAACGACGGCGTCGACCCCTGCGACGAACTGGAGAAGGTCAAGCATCTGGTCCGCAACGTGCATGTGAAGGACAACCGGGGACGCCTGGAGGACTGGTACTTCCCCGCCGTCGGCGACGGCGGCGCGGTCGACTTCGCCCGAGTCCGCTCCATCCTCGACGGCGTCGGCTTCCAGGGCGCGTACGCCATCGAGATCGAGGGGATCGGCGGCGAGCCCGAGCCCGGCCTCGCCGAACGCCAACGCCGGATCGTCCGCAGCGCGGCTTACCTCAAGGGCCTTGGGTATTGAGTCTCCGGATGATTGGAATCACCGAGTCACGGAGGACACGGAGCGGAGAGGCAAGGGAAGAAGAAGACGAAAAAGAATCAATCAAAGATAATCTAAATTTATTTTTGCGTTCAATTCTCAATCCCTCTCCGTGTCCTCCGTGACTCGGTGGTTCCAATCTCCGGGTTTTCGGCGGCGCGTCTCCATCGCGCTTCCGCGGTCTTCTCGGAATCCTCTCAAGCTCGGCGAGGGTCGTGCCGATGAACCTCGATACGGCTTGTTGAGTTGCATCGGGGGACAAGAATCGGCCGCCGACGGCGAATGCCTTCCTGGGAGGCTTCGTCGTAACGGGTTCGGGAGGAGGCGGAGATGGGGTTGGACCTCGCGGTGGGGGCGGTCGTCCTGATCGCCGCGATCCGCGGCTGGCTGCGAGGGTTCGTCGGCCAGGCGATCCGGATCGCCGGGTTCGTGGCGTGCTTCTACCTCGCCGGCCCGGTTCGCGACCACGCCCGGCCTTACGTCGCGACGCGGTTGCCCAGGATCGATCCGGCGCTTGTGGATCGGATGCTCTGGTGGGCGTCGGCGTTGGCGGCCTACGTCGTGCTGGTGGGCGTGGCGACGATCCTCGTCAAGCTGGGCCGACGGCCGGACGCCTCCGGCGACGCGCCCGCCCGTCGCGACGACCGGTTCGCCGGCTTCGTCCTGGGGGCGGGGAAAGGGGCGCTGGCGGCGGTGTTTCTGCTCGCGGCGTTTCAAAAGTACGCCGTCCCGTGGCAAGGCAAGGTTGATTGGCTTGACGGGATGACCGCCGGGTCGCTGACGCTGGAATGGAACAAGGAATACCAGCCGGCCCCGACGATCTGGGAATCGACCCCCGTTCAGAGGTTCGTCGACCAGATCCGCCGCAACGGCCTGGGCAAGTCGGCCGAGGCCCCTCGCGAGCCGACCCCGGACGGTCAGGTCGCCGAGGCCCGCGACGCCGAATCCCCGCGGCCGATCCCGCGGCTGGAAGTCCCGCGCCCCACGACCGACGCCGACTTCGACCCCGACGTTCTGGCCGATCTGGAACGCTTCAAGGCCCGCCGCGACGCCCGATTGGGCCGCTCGCCCGACTGGCGTTGACCGACTCCAGACCACGGCTAAGATCGACGGTTGAGGCTGCCCCGGACGGGGCGCCGAGGCACGACGATGAGAGTCAAGTCGCGCCACCGTGTCGCGAACCACCGAATCCGGCGATGACGAGAATCCCTTCTCCCCTTGGGGGAGAAGGTGGCCGAAGGCCGGATGAGGGGTGATCCCACGGCTTTCGGTCGCGCCACCCCTCATCCGCCCCTTCGGGGCACCCTCTCCCACAAGGGGAGAAGGGGGGCGCATTCCCGCTCCCGACGGGTTTCCAGGAGGATGGCGACAGGCGCGCGGGTCGGGGACGGTCATGGACGACGCAACGGAACGATCGCGCGGGACGCCTCCCTGGCGTTTCGTCCTTCTGGCCTTGGGCGTCTACCTGACGATCAAGGGCTACCACAGCCTCGACGGCGACCAGGCCCATCGCCTGCCGATCCTCTTGCATCGGCTCGACCCGAGCGTCTTCGCCGACGATCCGTTCGTCGGCTGTTTCGACGAGTTCAACCCCCATCGCGGCTCGCTGCAACTGCTGGGAGCGCTGACGCGCGCGATCGGCCTGTCGGCGACGCTCGCGCTTCTGTTCGCGGCGACGTTCGTCCTGAGCGTCCGCGGGATTCATCGGCTGGCGTCGGCGTTCTGGACCGATCGCGCCGCCGCGGCCGGCTGGACCGCGGTCGTCCTGTTCCTGGCGGCGAAGGCCGGCAACATAGGCACGAACCACCTGTTCGAGTCCATGCTCCTGGACCGCCTCATGGCGCTAGGGCTGGGCTGGGTCGCCGCGGCCGAGATCGTGGATGACCCTGGCCGCGGCTGGCGGCGCTCGGCCGTGCTTTTGGCCGCGGCGACGTGGATTCATCCGTCGATGGGGCTGCAACTGGCCCTGGTCTTCGCCGGCGCGTGGCTGGCGTGGTCGGCGTTCGCCGGGACGTCGCGACGGCTGGCGGCCGGCGCGGTCGCGGCGATGGCGGTCGCCGTCGTTCCGGGACTGCTGGTGAACCTCGCCCCGTTCGGAAACCTGCGCGAGGGACTGCCGCCGGAAACCTTCCGACTCCTGACCACGGAACTCCAAAGCCCGCAACACATGCTCCCGCACCTCTGGCGAGAACCCCAGTGGCTCGCGGCCGGCGCGTACCTGTTGCTCGCGGCCGTGGCGCTCGCGGGACCGCGAACGAAGACGGAGACGACGTCGTCGCCGCGGCGACGGCTACTGTTGTTGCTCGGGGCCTCGCTGGCGTGGCTGGCCGGGTCGTGGGTGGCGGTCGAGGTCGTCGGGCACGTCGGCGCGACCGTCTTCCAGCCGTTCCGGATCGCCACCGTCGGCCGTGGCCTTTGCCTGGTGATCGCGAGCGGCCACGTCGTCGCCCTCTGGCGCCGCGGGGGGATCGCCGACCGCGCGCGGGCCGTCCTCGTCTCCGTCGCCTGCACGGGCGACTGGACCTTCACCGTCGTCGCGGCGATCGAGGTCGTCCTGACCGCGATGGAATCGGCGCGGATTCAGGCGCGAATCCGGGACGCGGCCTTCGTCGCGACGCTGGCGATGGCGGCGGTCTTCCTCTCCCGCCACGATACCGAGCGCGGGCACAAGGCGCTGTTAGGCGCCGCCGCCGCGGGGGTGGCGCTCGCATTGATTGCCCAGCCTCGGACGAGCGACGCCGACGAACGGCCTTCTCCCCTTGAGGGAGAAGATGGCCGAAGGCCGGATGAGGGGTGGCGTGACCAGGAGCCCCCGCGAATCGGAGTCTTCGCGGGTCGCGGCCTCCATCGGGATCCAACGGCGGTCGACCCCTCATCCGGCCCTTCGGGCCACCTTCTCCCTCAAGGGGAGAAGGCGAGGACCACCGCTCGCCCTCGTGAATCAACGCGAGGGAAACGACTGTTCCGAGCGGCGATGATCGCGGCCTGGGCGGGGCCGACGGCGGGTCTCGTCGCCGGGCTGGCGCCGGAGTCTCGACCGACGGAGGCGCTGGCGGCGCGGTGGCGGTTCGCGCCGACGCCCGTGAAGGACGACGAGCGGTTGGGGGCGTGGTGTCGCGAGCATACGCCGGCCGACTCGCGGTTCATCGGCCCGCCGGGGCCCAAGGGATTGCGGCTCTGGTCGCGCAGGAACTGGGCGTTCAACCGCGCGGGAAGCCCGTACCACGCCCGAGGGTTGGCCGATTGGTACGAGCGGTTCCGCGACCACGTCGCCTTCGACGGCCCTCCGGAGGAACTCGTCCGCGCGTACCTGGACGGCCGGCACCGCCTGGAGGCGCGCTACGACGCCATGACCGACGCTCAGCTCGCCGCGCTGGCGGGGCGGCAAGAGGCGGATTTCGTGGTCGCCGGGTCCGACCGCCCGGCCCAGGCCGATGGCCCGCTGGAACGGCTCCACGCCGAGGGGGAACTGGCCGTTTACCGAGCGCGGCCGGAGCGGGTCGCCCAGGTCCAGCGGTAGCGGAGGCGGTGAGTGTACTCGCCGGGGTTCAGGTTCGCCACGACCTCGACGCGAGCGGGGCGCGATCCCTCGGCGGCGGTCGTCAGATTCGCGCCGTCGCCCGCGGCCAGCGCGAGGACCGCGTCGCCGAGCGGCCACGAGGCGGCGCGCGGGCCCGCCGTTTCCGGCTCGCCGAGACGGACCTCGTAGGTCGCGGCGAGGCGCGCGACCTGGTCGCGGCAGCGATCGGCGACGTCGAAGTCGATGACCGTCGCGCCGTCGTCGCCGACCTCCACGGTCAGGACGGCCGAGAAATAGTGCTTATGCAAGTGTCCGGAGAGGAGCAGCCGGACGCGGCGGTCGTCGTCGTCGAACGAGTGGTGATGGACCTCTTGATAGACGGGACTGACGATCCGCGCGGGGTCGCCCGAATCCGCCGAATCCTCGACCGAGGCCAACCACGACGGCCCGTCGGCCGGGCCGAGTTCGTGGACCCAGCGGTCGGAGTCGCGCCGAAGCGCGACCCGGACGGCCGGCGTCCGGATCGTCACCAGGTCGTCCCCTTCCGACAGTTCCCACGAAGCGCCCGACATCGGCCCGCGGTCCTTTCCCATCGCCCTCGCCCTGTCGGCAATCCGACACCTGATCAGACGGGGAACCACAGAGTCACGGAGGACACCGAGAGGCCACTGAGTCGATGAAACTTACTTATGGAGGCCCCGGTTTTAAAAAAACCGGACTCTTCCTCGGTTCTCTCTCCGTGTCCTCCGTGACTCTGTGGTTCTAATCTCCCCGGTCGCCAGGTCTTGGCGAAGCGAGCCACCTTACTTCTTGGTCGGGTCGACGCCCTTGGCGAGCTTCATCCGGAGGTACGATTCGATGAAGCCGTCAAGCTCGCCGTCTAGGACGGCGCGGGGGTTGCCGACCTCGAAGCCGGTGCGCGCGTCCTTGACCAACTGGTAGGGTTGCAGGGTGTAGGAGCGGATCTGGCTGCCGAAGGCGACGTCCCCCTTCTCGTCGTACTTCTTGGCGTACTCGGCCTCGCGCTTCTCCTCCTCCATCCGGACGAGCTTGGCCTTGAGGTTGGCCAGCGCGATGGCGTCGTTCTTGTGTTGCGAGCGCTCGCCGCGGGACTCGGCGGCGATGCCGGTGGGGAGGTGCGTGTAGCGCACCGCCGACTCGGTCTTGTTCTGGTGCTGGCCGCCGGGGCCGCCGGCGCGGAAGACGTCGCGCTTGAGTTCGTCGTCCTTCAGGACGATGTCGATGGCGTCGTCGACCTCGGGGATGACGTCGACGGAGGCGAACGAGGTCTGCCGCCGGGCGTTGGAGTCGAACGGGCTGATCCGGATCAGCCGGTGGACGCCCGTCTCGCCGCGGAGGCTGCCGTAGACGTTGGGGCCCGAGATCTGGATGGTGGCCTCGGCGACTCCCGCCGCGCCCCCTTCCTCGCGGTTGGTGACCTGGATCTTATGCCCGTGTCCCTCGGCCCACATCATGTACATGCGCAGGAGCATCTCGGCCCAGTCGCAGGCCTCGGTGCCGCCGGCGCCGGCGTGGACGGTGAGGAAGGCGTTGCAGTGGTCGTTGGGGCCGCCGAGCATCGACTGCAGCTCGAACGCGGCGAAGTCCTTCTCGGCCTTCTCGGTCCCGGCCTGGACGTCGGCGTCGAACTCGTCGGTTTCGAGCTCCTCGGCCAGCTCGATGGAGGCGGACAGGTCGTCGGCCTGCTTGATCAACTCCTCGAACGGCTTGAGGACGCCGTTGAGGGTCTTGAGCTCGGCGATGACCGTCTTGGCCTTCTCCTGGTCGTTCCAGAACGACGGTCCCTCCATCTCCGACTGGAGGGCGTCGCGGCGGGCTTGCTTGTCGCCCAAGTCAAAGAGAGTCTCGCAAATGGATGATCCGATCGATCACGGCTTTGGCCGACCGCTTCAATTCGACGTCCACGGCGAAACACTCCTCTAAGGAAAGGCGCGCGACGGCCTGGCGCCTCCACGGGCCCGGTCGCTACACTCACGCCCATTAGACCCGAACGGCCGGGCGGGAACCAGCCCAGTCGGATTCGACGGAGGGTTCGCGAAGGGGCGACGACGTGGAGCTTCGACAAGACGTTCGCCCCGCGTGCGGTCGGTTGGCCCCATCGCCGACGGGCGGACTGCACCTGGGGCACGCGCGGTCGTTCCTGATCGCCTGGCTCGCCTCGCGCCGCGACGGCGGGACGGTCGTGATGCGGATCGAGGATCTCGATTCCTCCCGCGCCCGTCCCGAGGCCGCCGCCGCCGCGCTGGTCGATCTGAAGTGGCTCGGCCTGGACTGGGACGAGGGGCCGGACGTCGGCGGCCCTCGCGGCCCTTACGTCCAGTCCCGGCGATCGGCGATTTACGACGAGGCCCTCGCGCGGTTGAAGGCGGCGGACCTAGTCTATCCTTGCACCTGCACCCGCGCCGATGTCGAGCGCGCCGCCTCCGCCCCCCACGCCGAGGACGAGGGTCCCACCTACCCCGGCGTGTGCGCCGGCCGTTCCGCGAGCGACGCCCTCGCCCTGGGCGATCGCCCCTTCGGCTGGCGGTTCCGAGTCCCGAAACGCCTGGTGGAGTGGGACGACCTGGTCCTGGGCCCGCGCGTCCTCGATCCGTCGCGGAGCGGCGGCGATTTCCTGGTCGGCCGCAACGGCCGGGGCGTCTCGTACCAACTCGCCGTGACGGTGGACGACGCCTTGATGGGGGTCGCCCGCGTCGTCCGAGGCGACGACCTGGTCGCCAGCACCCCTCGGCAGATTCTCCTGTACCGCGCCCTGGGCTGGACGCCGCCGCGGTTCGGCCACGTCCCGCTGGCGATCGGTCCCGACGGCCGCCGCCTGGCCAAGCGCGACGACTCGATCAAGCTGGCGACCCTCCGCGAGCGCGGCGTCGACCCTCGCCGGCTGATCGGCGAGTTGGCTCGATCACTGGGCCTTGCGCGCGCCCGCGTCGCCTCGTCCCCCGTCGACTGGATCGACGCCTTCGACCTGGCGAAGCTCCCGCGCCAGCCCTGGACCGCGCCGAGGTTTTGAGGGGCGGAGAGAATCGTCTTCCCCCCTCGCGGGGGAAGACAGACCGCGAAGCGGTCAGATGAGGGGGACGACCCGACCGGACGCCGCCGGAACGTCGAAAGCCGGCTCAAGGCGGCCCGGGATCCCGAGGGCCTTCTTGCCCGCCTCCCCCTCATCCGGCCCTTCGGGCCACCTTCCCCCGCGAGGGGGGAAGGCCGTTATGCTCGCGCCTCGGGATCCGCGTCGCTCAATCCGCGACCGCGGTCCGGACGAACCGGAACAGCGAGTTCAGCATCCCCCAGAAGGTCAGCGCCCAGGCGGTCAGCGCCGCGTAAATGAAAACATGAGGCAGCGGCAGCAGGAAGCCGAGGTCCATCGCGCCGGCCATCTCGAACGTCGCCGCGGTGTACATCCCCAGAGGGAAGACCAGGCCCCAGTAGAGCGGGTCGTAGGTCAGCGGGAAGCGCTGGTATCCGTGCCGCCAGACTCCCAGGATCACCAGCATCGGGATCCACCAGGTGCCGGTCGACCAGTAGTAGATGGTGAAGCCCTTCAGAAACGGCAGGAGCGACTCCAGGAACCAGGCGTCCGGCGCGTTCTCGATCAGCCGCGCGCCGACCAACGTGGAGATGGCCATCGCCCCCATGTTGATCCAGTACGGCGGCGAGAGGTCGCCCGGCGCCATCCGGAAGAACGTGTAGCGATAAAAGATCAAGGACATCATCCAGGTGTACAACATTCCGCCGCACAACCACATCGAAAGCGCCAGGAAGTTCAGGTGCAGTCGGTAAGGCTGCGGCAGATGATTCGCCAGCGCCGCGCTCAGGGCCGCGACGGCCTGGTTGGCGACCACCGCCAGCAACCAGCCGCCGTTGATGCCTCGCCGCAGCGACGGCTTCTCCTCCTTGACCGTCAGCATCGTGAAGACGAAGTACATCAACCCGATCCAAAGCGCGACGCCCATCCCCCACATCGCGAACCCAAGCGCGTAGGCGCGCGTCACCGAGATCAACTCGCCCCCCAGGACGCAGGAGCCGGCGACCATCGTGAAGAAGCCCGGCGCCGTCTGATGCCCGGTCAGGTCGGCCCAGACCGCGTCGGAGTGCAGGGCGATCCGCCAGAGCGTCAAGACCCACAACGCCACGAATTGCGCCATGTTGAGCCAGAGGAAGCCCATCGCCAGCGCGTGAAACCCGGCCTGCTCGGAGGCGGTGTCGACGATCCCCGTCGCCATCACCAGCGCGAAGTAGGTCGGGGGGAGACGTCGAACCGCCTCCGACGCGCGGCCGAGACCTAGAGCGGTTCGATTACGAGCCGATCCGCCTCCGTGGCCTTCGTCGCCGACATCCGGTGGATCACGACGTGCATCCAGATCAGACATGTGGCGGCCACCAGGAACAGGAAGATCCAACAGGTCGTCCACAAGCCGGAGTAATCCAGCAAGACGCCGAAGACGATCGGCAGGAAGAACCCGCCCAGGCCGCCGAGGACGCCGACCAGCCCGCCCACGACGCCGATCTCGGCCGGGAAGTACGCCGGGATCAGCGTGTACACCCCGGCCATGCCGAAGCCCATCGCCACGGCCAGCAGGAACACCAGGCCCGTGAACACGAGTCGGTTGGCCTGGAAGAAGATCCGCGTCGTCCCCGCCGCCAGCAGGTCCCCCTTGCGGACGCTCTGGCCCGCCTTCACCACCGGCTCCTGCCACTGCGTCGCGGTCGGCAGGATCAGATGGCGATCAAGGGTGAAGTCCAGCAGATGGGCCGGATTCTTCTCCTTGAGGGCGAACGTCGAGCCGTTGGACAACCGGATCTCGACGTCGTTGGCGACCGTGACCGTCGCGTCGGCGTCGGCCAGGACCCCCCGCCCCGGCGTGTGGATCACCATCGCCGCGGGGAACAGCAGCAGGCAAAAGACCATGCTCACGGCCAGCGACCAGTACACCACCCACCGCGCGCCGATCTTGTCGGAGAGCCAGCCGCCCATCGCCCGGAACCCCGAGGATGAGAGGCTGTAGACGCCCGCCAAGGGGCCGGCCACCACGATCGGCAGCGTGTACACGTTGACGTAATACGGGATCAGCCATTGCGAAAGCGCGATGAACCCGCCGAAGAAGAAGGCGTAGTACATCCCGAACCGCCAGACCCGGATCCGTCCCAACGGCGCCAGCCGCGACAACAGCCCGCCGCCGCCCCCCTCCGCCCGCCGGTCCTCGGTCAGGAACCAGAACGCCGCCGCGGTCGCCACCAGCATCACGGCGTACAGCTTCGGCAGCGTCCGCCACCCCTCCAGGTCCTTCGCCGTCAGCCATCGCAGGAGGAGCGGGGCGAACATCGACGTCGCCGCCGCGCCCGCGTTGCCCATCCCGAAGATCCCAAGCGCGGTGCCGACCCGGGCCTTGTCGAACCAGACCGAGGTGTACGCCACCCCCGCGGCGAACGCCGACCCCGCGATCCCGAAGCCCAGCCCCGCCAGCACGAAGTCCGCGTACCGGTTCGCGTATGAGACCAGGAACATCGGGACCGCCGTGATCAGGATCAAGGCGGTGAAGACGACTCGACCGCCGAAGCGATCGCACAACGCCCCCGCCGGCAGCCGAAGGACCGAGCCGGTCAGCACCGGGACGGCGATCAGCATGCCGATCTGACTTCGGCTCCACGCGAAGAGCCCCTTGTCGACGAGGAACGTCACCAACGGCCCGTTGAGCATCCACGCCGCGAAACACGCCGCGAACGCGAGCGTGTTCACCGCCAGGATCCGCCAGGCCAGCTTGTCGGAGTCCCGGCGCGCCTTCGTCGTCGGAGGCGCGCCCGCGGGCGATCGCGTCGTGCTCATGAGTGGTAATGCAGGCTCTCGGGAAGGTAAGGGTCGCCCACCGGCGCGACGGCCGCGCGCCGCATCGCGCGCCAGAACGCCCAGCAAACCACGCCCACCGCGCCGACGGTCAGGCCCGCGTCCCACAAGGTGGGAACGGTCGACGCCGACGGGTCCGCCGGGACGATCATGATGTACAAATCCAGCCAACGGCCCGCCAGGACCACCACCGCGATCTGACCCAGCACCCGGCCGTCGCGCTTGGTCCACCGCGGCAAGAGCAGGAAGAACGGGACCACCCAGTTGAGCGCCAGGTTCAGCAGCATGAGCGAACCCCACGCGCCGCTGGTCCGACGGATGAAGTAGACGGTCTCCTCGGGGACGTTGCCGTACCAGATCAACATGTACTGGCTGAACCAGATGTAGATCCAGAACGTGCAGAAGGTCAGAAGCAGCTTGCCCCAGTCCTGGAGGTGGTCGTCCCGGAGCACGCCCCGCCAGGGGCCCAGCCGGCGGAGCCAGAGGCCCAGGAGGATGGCGACGGCGATCCCGCTGGACATGATCCCCGCGTAGTTGTAGACGCCGAAGACCGTGCTGTACCAGTGCGGCTCCAGCGTCATGATCCAGTCCACGGTCGAGAGCCAGACCGTCAGCGCGAAGGTCACGATGTAGACGCCGCTCAGGACCGTGTTGAGCCGTCGCCTTCCCAGGCCGCCTTCCTCGTCGCCGCGGCGGGAGTTGGCGACCATCAGCCGCGACAGCCCGATCCAGATCGACAGGTACGCGACCGCGCGAACCAGGAAGAACGGCCGGTTCAGCCAGAACCCCTTGAAGCCGATGAAGTGCTCCTCGGGGCTCGTCCACGGGTAGAGCGACGGCCGCAGCAAGAGGACCGCCAGTATCCCCAGACCGCCCCAGTACAGGAGCGCCGTCATCGCCTCGGGGACGCGACGGACGGCCACGCTCCAGCCCGCTCCGGAGAGGTACTCGTAGGCCATCAGCGCCCCTCCGGCCAGTCCCAGGCCGACCAGGAACGTCGAGACCAAAAGCAGCGCGCTCCAGAACCGCGCGCCGCCGAACGCCGCGCCGACCACGACCGTGGCCGCGCCGACGATCATCAGCGCGTTAAACAGCGCGCGCGATCTTCGCGCCGCGTCGGCGTCCAGGGTCTCGTCGACCTGGCGCGGGAGCGATTCCATCGTCATCGTGATTTCGGTGTTCATGGCGTCGTGGGGGCCGGGGCCGCGGTTTGTCCTTGGGCAGGGGTCGGGGCCGGAGCGGCCGAAGCGGCCGCGGCCGGGGCTGGCGCTTGGCCCTGGAGCTTCCGCATCGCCAGGACGATCCGCCAGCGGTCGTCCGGGTCGATCTGGGCCGCGTAGCCCGGCATGTTGCCTTGCCCGAGGGTGATGACGTGAAAGACCTGGCCGTCCTGCATCAGTCGGGCGTGCTCGGCGGACAGCGACGGCGGCGGCGGGAACCCGCGCTTGGCGACGGGGCCGTCGCCCGCGCCGCCGGGGCCGTGGCACGGCTGGCAGAACCGCGCGAACAGCGTCGTCCCGCGCTCCAGCGCGGCCGGATCGGCCGTCGCGTCGATCGGGTTCTTCAGCGTCAGCGCGGCCCTGATGGCGTCCTGCGGCGTCGCCTCGAACGGGAACGGGGCCATCCCTCGGGGGATCGTCCCGGCCGGCGGCGGCTGCAGCGTCAGGCCGTCGGCGAAGTTCGGGTTCGGCTCGAAGGCGTTGTACCGCGCCGTCCGCTCCATGTTCGGGAGCCAGGTCCAGTTCGTCTCGCCAAAGTCGCGCGCCCCGAACCAGTCGAGCGCCACCAGCGACGCCAGGACCGCGCCCAGGACCCAGTTGACCGCGGTACGACTCATGATTCGAACTCCTCGGTCTCGACCGCGTTGAACCGCGCGCACAACTCGGCCGCGGCCGCCGCGCTGAACGTCGCGTCGGGCTCCTCGATCAGAAGCGCGAAGCGGTCGTCGGTCACCCGCGGGTGCGGCGTCACGGCCGTCTTGCCGGGGAGCAGGCCGAACGCCAGCAGGAACACCGCCGTCGTCCCCAGCCCGGCGGAGAGCACCCCCACCTCGAACGTCACCGGGATGAACGCCGGCAGCGAGTTCCAGGGCTTGCCGGCCACGTTGATCGGCCAGGTGACCGCCGACGCCCAGAACTGGAACCAGGTGATCAAGGCCGCCCCGGTCAGCCCCAGCGCGAGGCAGGCCCACGGCACCCACGACCGCGCGAACCCGGCCGCCTCCGGCAGCCCGTGGACCGGGTAGGGCGCGTACACGTCCACGATCCGCCAGCCCCGCTCCCGCGCGGCCCGGGTCGCCCCGATCACGTCCTCCTCGCGCTCGAAGAGGCCCATGAAGATCCGTCGGCTCCGCTTCTTCATGCCCTCGCCTCCGCCACGTCCAGGTCCAGGTCTTCCGCCGGGGCCGCCGCCGGACGCGCCTGGGAATGGCGGCGCCCCTCGCTCACCACCCCCTTGACCTCCGCCATCGCGATCATCGGCAGGAACCGGCAGAAGATCAAAAACGCCGTGAAGAACAGCCCGAACGACCCGATCAGGGTGACGATCTCGATCGACGACGGGTAATACATCACCCAGCTCGACGGCAGGAAGTCCCGGTGCAGCGAGCTGACGATGATTACGAACCGCTCGAACCACATTCCCACGTTGATCACCAGCGAGATCAAGAACACCAGCACCAGGTTCTCGCGAACCCGCTTGAACCAGAACAACTGCGGCGAGATCACGTTGCAGGTGATCATCGTCCAGTACGCCCAGGCGTAGGGCCCCATCGCACGGTTCAGGAAGACGAACTGCTCGTAAGGGTTGTCCGAGTACGCCGCGGTGAAGAACTCCGTCAGGTACGCCAGCCCCACGCACGACCCGGTCACGATCACGATCTTGCACATCGCGCCAACGTGTCGATGCGTGAAGTAATCTTCCAAATGCACGACCTTCCGCGCGATCAGCATCAAGGTCAGCACCATCGCGAAACCGCTGAAGACGGCGCCGCAGACGAAGTAGGGCGGGAAGATCGTCGTGTGCCAGCCGGGGACCAGCGCGGTCGCGAAGTCGAAGCTGACGATCGTATGCACCGACAGCACCAGGGGCGTCGCCAACGCGGCCAAGAGCGTGTACAGCGACTCGTAATGCACCCAGGTCCGGGTCGACCCGTTCCATCCCAGGCTGAAGAAGCCGAAGACCTTCCGCTTGAATCCCGACGCCCGGTCGCGGGCCGTCGCCAGGTCCGGCACCAGTCCGACGTACCAGAACGTCAGCGAGATCAGGAAGTACGTCGAGATCGCGAAGAAGTCCCACAACAGCGGCGAGCGGAAGTTCACCCAGAGCGAACCCCGCGTGTTGGGGTACGGAACGATCCAGTAGAACAGCCACGGCCTTCCCATGTGGATCAACGGGAAGAGCCCGGCGCACATCACCGCGAAGAGCGTCATCGCCTCCGCCGCGCGGTTGACCGACGTCCGCCAGCGCTGGCGGAACAAGAACAGGATCGCCGAGATCAGCGTGCCGGCGTGGCCGATGCCGATCCAGAAGACGAAGTTGGTGATGTCGAACGCCCAGCCCACCGTCTTGTTCAGGCCCCACGTCCCGATCCCGGTGGCGATCTCGTAGCAGACCGCCAACGTCCCCGCCAGCAGCATCGACGACGAGACCGTGAACGCCGCCCACCAAAGCGCCGTCGGCTCGCGCTCGAAGACGTCGCAGATGTCCCGGGTCACGTCCCCAAGGCCCTTGCGGCCGAGGATCCAGGGCGGACGCAATTCCTCCGTCGGTCGGTCAACCATGGCTCGACCCCTCCCCGCCGTCCGGCGCCCGGTCGCGCACCAGCGTCAGATATCCCACGGACGGCCTCACGTTCAACTCCTCAAGCGCGTAATAGCGCCTCGGGTCGGCCAGCGCCTTGGACACCGCGCTTTCCGGGTCGTTGCCGTCGCCGAAGACGATCGCCTGGGTCGGGCACGACTGCTGGCAGGCGGTCTTGATCACGCCGTCGGCCGGCAACTTCCCCTCCTTCTTGGCCTGGATGGTCTCCTCCTGGATCCGCTGCACGCAGAACGTGCATTTCTCCATCACCCCGCGCGACCGCACCGTCACGTTGGGGTTGAGGACCAGATTTTCGACCGGGTCGTCGTGGGGGTAGTCGAACCAGTTGAACCGCCGCACCTTGTACGGGCAGTTGTTCGCGCAGTAGCGAGTGCCGACGCAACGGTTGTACGCCTGCGCGTTCAAGCCCTCCTCGGTGTGGACCGTCGCCAGGACCGGGCAGACCGACTCGCAGGGGGCGTTCTCGCAATGCTGGCAGAGCATCGGTTGATGCGAGGTCGTGACCTCGTCGCCTTCCCCCCTGTAGTAGCGGTCGATCCGCATCCAGTGCATCTCGCGACGGCGCTGGACCTCGTCGCGACCGACGACCGGGACGTTGTTCTCCGCCTGGCAGGCGACCACGCAGGCCGAGCAGCCGGTGCAGCGGGTCAGGTCGATCGCCATCGCCCACTTCCGGCCCTCGTAGGGGTGGTCGGGGGGGAAGAGGTCCGGGTCCGGCAAATGGGCCTTCTCGACGCCGGAGGCGGGGTCCTCGCGATACTGCTGGAGCGTCGTCTCCAGGACGCAGGGCCGGACCGCGCCTCCCGGCGGCGCCAGGTGTTCCGGCACGGCGATGTTGTGGTGGGTCTGGGTGGAGGCCAGGTCGCGGCGGCGGCCGGTCTTCGTCACCTTGGCGTCGGCCGCCACCAGCAGGCCCGGCGGCAGGAGCGGCCCGACGTCCGCGCCGATCAGGCCGTCGGGGCCCAGGGTGGGGTTGCGCTCGAACCATTGGGGGCCGACGTCGGCGAACCGCTCGGTGCTCCGCTGGCCGTAGCCGATCGCCACGGCCACCACGTCGTCGTGCTGGCCGGGCTGGACCATGGCCGGCAGTTCCACCGCCGCGCCGCCGGCCTCGACCCGCACCACGTCCCCCTCGGTCACGCCCAGCCTGGCGGCGGTCGCCACCGAAAGACAGGCGTAGTTGTCCCACGTCGCCTTGCTGACCGGGTCGGGGAGTTCCTGGAGCCACGGGTTGTAGGCGTGACGGCCGTCCCCCAGGCCGACCTTGGCGTAGCCCACCAGGGCGAACCCCTCGGGCCCCGCCGCGATCGGCTTGACGCCCGAGCCGTCGAACTCCTTGACCGCGACCGGATCGCGCTTGACCTCGGCGAAGCCGCGCTCGACGGCTTCCGCCCAGGGGAAGGCGTCCTTCCAACGCTCCTTCACCAACTCTAGCGACGTTTTCGCCTCGCCGCGCCACGCCGAGAGAATCTCGATCAGGGACCGGGTCCGGCCCCTCGGATTCATGGCCGGCTGGCGGATGCCGACGATCCCCGCGGCGGGCTCGGCGTCGGCCCACGACTCGAACTCGTTCGACTCCGCGCAGATCAGGTGCGCGAGCGCCGTCGTCTCGTCGGCGCGTTGGGCGACGCAAACGACGTAGCCGGCCTTCTCCACCGGCAGCGCCCGGTCGTAAACCGGGTTGACGCCGGCGACGACCAGCAGGTCGACCTCGCCGGCGTCGAGTTCCCTCCGCAACTCCTCGAGCGCCCGGTCGTCGCCCTGCTTCTGGAACGACGGCGAGGCGACGTCGAGCGTTTCGCCGTAGTTGCCGAGGTGTTGATTGATGAAATTGACCAGGACCTGCGCCTCGACGTCCCGGTCGCCGCAGACGACCAGGCTCTTGCCCCGGGCGTTCCAGAGCCGCTCGACGATCGGGTCCAGGTCGTCGCCGCCGGCCGGCGCGTCGAAGGTCGCGCCCGCCCTGGCGGCGATCTTGCCGGCCAGTTGCGAGAGCTTGAGCCCGACCTCCCCGGGCGCGATCCGCCGCCGCTCGTCGGCGTTGCTCCCGGTCAGCGAGGCGGTCGACTCGAACTGCGCGTGCCAAACCGCGTTCTCGTCGAGCCGGCGGCCCACCGAGTAGCCCGCGGCGTGCTCCACGGGGCTGATCCAGGTCCCGAGGAAGTCGGCGCCGAAGCCGACGACGACCCTCGCCTTATCGAAGCGGTATCGCGGCAGCACGCGCGCGCCGTGGGTCCGCTCGTGCGCCTCCGGGATCGCCGAGCACGACAGCGGATCGTAGACGACCAGCCTGGCGTCGGCGAGCGAGCCGACCAGTCCCTCGGCCAGGGCGCGGGCGGTCGGGCTGACGAGCGACCGGGTCAGGATCCGGACCTTGCCGCCGGCGAGCCGCGGCTTGACCGCCGCGTCGACCGCGGCCCAGTCGGCCGTCTCGCCGCCGATCGTCGGGGCCTGGAGGCGATGGGAGTCGTACAGGCCCAGCAGGGTCGCCTGGCCCATGGCGCAGAGGCCGCCCCTGGAGAGCGGGTGCTCGGGGAGCCCCTCCATCTTGATCGGGCGGCCGTCGACCGCCTTGACCAGGGCGCCGCAGCCGGCCTCGCATCCGGAGCAGACCGAGGCGTAGCGCAGGGCGCGGCCGGGGACGAGCTCCTCCGGCGCGATCAAAAACGGCGCGGCCTTGGGGGTGGGGATCCGCTCGCAGCCGACGGCGGACGCGGCCAGGGCCGTGAAGCCGGCCGCCTTGAGGAAGTCCCGGCGGTCGATTCCGTCCGGGCCGCCGTCGGGTTCGTCGACGTCCGACGGATCGAGCCCGCCAGGCGATTTCCGATAGGGGTTCATAGGCTCTCTATCCCATGCGATCGTCGGCCGGCGGCGCCGGGGGTCGTCCCCTCCGCGCCCGTCCCGGCGGCGCTCGGGTCTCAGTAATGGCAGGTGGTGCAGTCCGTCGAGGCGTGGACGGGCTTGCCCGCCACCCCCTCCTCGTTGACGTCGCGGTGGCAGTTGACGCACCATCCCATCGACAGCGACTCGACCTGGCGGACCTTCTCCATCGTCTCGACCGGGCCGTGGCACTTCTGGCAGGCGACCCCGGCGGCGACGTGCGGCCGGTGGTCGAAGTACGCGAAGTCGGGGAGCTTGTGGACCTGGTTCCAGACGATCGGCTCGCCCTTGAGGAGCTTGGCGATCTCGGTCGACTCGACGGGCTTGGGCGCCCGCTTCTCCTCGGCCGCCGCCTTGTCCTCGGCCTGGACCGCCCCCCAGGTGTCCTTGATGAACTTGTGACAGTTCAAGCACGTGCTCACCGCCGGGATCCCGGCGTGGCGGCTGCGCTCCGCGCCGGAGTGGCAGTACTGGCAGTCGACGCCCAGTTCGCCGGCGTGGAGGCGGTGCGAGAACGCGATCGGCTGGTCGGGCTCGTAGCCCCGCTGGTCGCCGGGGAGCC
>Ga0209916_1001564_pt1 | contig 17950 bp, 13 predicted proteins | sample ThiBio_1000_plan_FD_183956 | JGI IMG/M metagenome (GOLD analysis project Ga0209916, IMG submission 183956) | Wastewater bioreactor microbial communities from Cape Town, South Africa - Thiocy_solids_2 (SPAdes) | ecosystem: Engineered > Bioreactor > Thiocyanate-remediating > Anaerobic-Aerobic ... | reverse complement strand
TCGAGGGCCCGGCCCCCGCCGCCGTCGAACCCGAGCCGGCGTCGAGCTTCGTGGCGATGGAGCGAACCGCCGACCTCTACTTCGCCCCCTCGCCCCTGGACGAAGCCGAGCCCGCGCTCGCCGAGGCCGCCGAGTCGGCCGTCGCCGCGGAGGCGATCGACCTGGCCGAACTGCCGGCCGACGTCTTCGCCCCGTCCCCGGCCGAGACCGTCGTCGCCGACGCCGCCATCGACGCCGAGCCCGAGGCCGCCCCCCCCCGAGTCGGCCAGGCGATCCGCCTGACGCGCGAGGCGCTCTCGGCCTGGATCAACGTCCTGAGCGGTCCCGCCCTGGTGACCACCGCCTCCCGCGGCGGCCCGACCACCCGCTGACGCCGGCGACCGCCGGAAAAGGCGAAAACGAGACGCGGCGGTCGTCGGGGAATCCCCCCGGCGACCGCCGCGTCGTTTCGTCCGTCGAGTCCGCCTTACGCCTTCTGCTCCACCTGGGTGAACAACATGAGGCTGGCCTCCTCGTCGAAGACGGGGGGCGGGGCGTCGTCGACCGCCTTGCGATAACCCAGGCCGACGGCCACCTTGATCACCTCCGCGTAGGACGGGAACGACTTGCCGGAGAGTTCCTTGAACCGCTGCATCGCGTTCATGAACTCCAACTCGTCGTCGGTATACTGCTTCTCGAAGGTGGTGGGATCGATCCGCTTGCGCCTTTCCTTCTTCTCACGGCGCTCGCCGGCGCGGGGGGGCCTGGCTTCGCCGTCGGCGCCGCTCCGACCGCGAGCGGCGAACCCGCGACGGTCCCTCCCCTCCCGGCGCTCGTGGAAGACGGTGTTGGGGGGGTACGCCGAGAAGTCGAACGCGCCGGGGTCGGGCTTGGGGTCGTTCCTGGCGTCGTCCATCATCATTCACCTCCGGCCGCTGGATTTCGCGGCGTCGTTCCGCCCGGCGGCCCCGCGATCGACTCGACCGCGACCCGTCCGGATGATGAACCAGTAGGACGCCCCGGCGCCGTTGTCAAAATCGGGGCGACCGCGCCGTCTGGGAGGAAAATCCGGCGGATCGAAGAAAACGCCGGGCTCGGGCGTCTAAGGAGGACGGCGACGGCCGCGCGCCGGCCCTCGATTTGGCCGCGGCCGAAACCATGTGGCATAATGGTTGACGACGAACCGAACCAAGCCGGCATCGAACCGCCCCGCGGGGATCGTGGATTCATCCGGGAGCGGCGCCCCGGGAGACGCTCGCGCGACGCGCCTCCGGCGGCCCGATCGGATCGGCCCGGGTTCGACGGGAGCGCTCCGAGCCGACGTTCGCCGGCCGGCGGTCGCTTCCGTACCTTCAATCGCGACGAGTCGACACCAAAGCGCCCCGACCGGTCCAGGCGCCGGTGACCACCTCTGCTGGAGAGCCTTCAACATGCCCCGAACCGCGAGTCTATGGAAAGCCGCCGGGCTGCTGACCCTGGGCGGCGTGCTGCTGTCCGGGGCCGCGACCCGCGGCGACGACGCCGCCCCGCCCCTCCACCAACAGTTGACCGAGCTGGGCCGCCAGTCCCTCGCCAACGGCGCCGACGGCACCGCCCGGTCGTTCTTCCAAAAGGCGCTCGAGCTCGCCCCCGGCGACGCCGACGCCGCCCAGGGCCTCAAGGACGCCGACGCCGCCCGGCAACGGCTCGCCGACCAGATCGCGCTTCAGGACCCGGCGGCCCCGGCCCCCGCGGCCCAACCGGCGGGCGAGGCCCAGCCCGCCCCCGCCCCCGCCGACGCCCAGCCGACGCCTCCGGAACCTCCCAGCGCCGTCGACAACCAGAAAGCCACGCTGGAGGAGTCCAACCGGCTCGACGCCGTCGCCCGCCAGCAACTCACCAGCGACGTCCGCCAGCGGATGACCGCCGCCCGCGAACAGGCCGACCGGGGCGCGATCGAATCGGCCATCGACATCAACCACCTCGCCCAGAACGTCGTCCGCTCGGCCTCCAACGTCCCCCAATCCGTCCGCGACTCCCTGCTCCGGGAGCTTCAGGCCCAGTACACCGACCTGATGCGCAACGAGGAACGGATCGTCAACGAGCGGATCGAACGCCAGCGGCTCGCCGCCGCCGCCGCGCAGCGCGAGCGCGGGCTGTCCCAGTTCGTCCAGAACCAGCAGACCATCGAAGCGATGATGGACCAGTTCGACTCGCTGATGGGCGAGGGGGTCTACAACACGCTCTACAACGGCGGCATGGGCGACATCGGCCTGGCCACCGCGCCGTTTTACGAGGCCCGACTCCGCTCCCAGCAGGCCCGCGCCCTGATGCACAAGGGGACGCTCCCGTATAGCGACGAGAACCCCGCGCCCTACGCCGGCATGTTCGTCTCCACCACCATGGGCTTCCTTTCCCAGGAGCGGCAGTTCGAGGAGCTGAAGGAATACCGCTTCATGCTCACCATGCAGGACGTCGCCCGCGCCGCGGTCCCCTTCCCCGACAACAAGGTCATCGAATACCCCGACGCCGCGTTGTTCCGGGCCATGTCGGAACGGCGCATCCCCAAGTACGCCAAGGCCGTGGACGTCTTCGACCGCGACCCCAAGACCAAGCAGATCATCGCCAAGCTCGACGACCCCCTGGCGATGAACTTCCCCAACGAGACCCCGCTTGAGGACGTCCTGAAGTACGTCAAGCAGGCCACCCAGACCCCCGAGGACAACGGCATCCCCATCTACGTCGACCCCATCGGCCTGCAAGAAGCCGACAAGACCATGACCTCCCCGGTCAGCGTCGACCTCGACGGCGTCCCCCTGAAGACCACCCTCCGCTTGATCCTCAGGCAGCTCGGCATGACCTACACCGTCAAGGACGGCTTCCTGATGATCACCTCGGTCGAGTCCGAGGACCAGCAGACCGACATCCGCGTCTACCCCGTCGCCGACCTCGCCCTGATCCCCTACTCGCTCATGATGGGCGGCGGCGGCGGCATGGGTGGCATGCGCGGCGGCATGGGCGGCATGGGCGGCGGCATGGGTGGCATGGGCGGCGGCATGGGCGGCGGCATGATGGGCGGCATGGGCGGCGGCATGGGCGGCATGGGCGGCGGCATGGGCATGATGTCCATCCCGGTCGCTCCCGCCCAGGACGACCCCGCCGACGCCTTTCTGCAAAAAAAAAGCAACTGAGCGGTCTGGGGGCCGACCGGCCCCGGTCCTCCACTGACGCCTCGCGGGATCCGTCCGGCCGCAAGCCGACGGATCCCGCCGGCGTTTCGAAGCCGGCCGACGCCCAGCCCAGGGTCCGACCCTCGAGCTCGCCGCGCGCCGGCCTCATCCCCATCACCGGCGCCCCGGCCGCGCGACCCTCCGCCGCCGGCGACCCCTTCGACTACTGGTCGAACTTCTACAAGTCCCACGACGAAACCCCCGGCCAGTTCCATGAGACGATCCGCCTGCTCAATCAAAGCGGCAAGGTCAAGGACGTTCACGCGGCGCTGCTGTCTTACCTGAAACACCGCCCCAAGAACGCCGAGTTCTGGATGTACGAGGCCCTGGCCCTGGCCATCGAGATGGACGGCGGCAAGCCCGAGGACGTCCGGCGGGCGCTCGACCACGCCGCCGACATGGCCCAACGCTCCCACAACCCCAACCACCTCGTCAGCGCCGCCGACAAGCTGCTTTTGAAGGGCTTCACCGACCGCGTCGGCCCGCTCCTCGACGAGGCGATGGAGAAGGTCCCCCACCGCGCCGAGCCGATCCTGATGTCGATGATGCTGGCCAGGAAGCTCCACGACCCCGCGCGGATGACCGTCGCGATCGAGCGCCTGCTCTCGCTGGGCTGGCCCGGCCAGGACGAGTTCTTCCGGGCCGAGGCCCGCAAGCAGGTCGCGCTTCTGGCCAAATCGCTCAAGGAGGAAGGCCGCGGCGCGGACGCCGGGAAACTGACCGCCGCCCTGCCCGGGTCCGAGGCCCGCGACCTCTACGTCCGGCTCGCCTGGGACGGCAACGCCGACTACGACCTGATCGTCGAGGAGCCCCTGGGCGCGACCGTCTCCCGCGACATGCCCCGCTCGGTCTTCGGCGGCGCGCTCGTGAAGGAGGGTCGGGGAAGCCGCCCGGAAGAGATCTACGCCTGCCCCCGCGGCTTCGACGGCGACTACACGATCCGAATCATGACCGTCGCCGACGACCCCGCCAGACCGTCCACCCGGCTGACCCTGGAGGTCGTCACCCACGACGGCGCCGCCGCCGAGCGGAAGCGGACCTACTCCCTGACCCCCGGCGACCCCAAGGCCAAACCGATCGTCGCGACCCTCAAGGACGGCCGACGCACCCGCGTGCTCCCCTTCGTCAGCCCCACCGCGGTCCGCGACGCCGTCCAGGAAGTCCTTGAGGAACGCGCCGCGAAGGCCCGCTCCAAACCGGACGCCGAACCGTCAAAGCCGACGCCGGCCCCCCCGATCCGGTGAGAGCGACCCGCGGGCGCGCGACCCCGCGGCCCCGGCCGGCTTGGGTCGGGGCTTCCCAAACCGACCGTCTCCAGGCCACAATCGACGGGAATCGGGTCGTTCGAGGAGGATCCGCGTCGGGCCGGGAGGATGGAGCCTTATGAAACGCCGCGTTCTGACGGTCGACGACCAGAAGCTGGGCTGCGACTGCCTCCGGCAGATCCTGGAGCCGGAGGGGTACGACGTCGAGGCGGCCTACGACGGCACCACCGCGCTCGAGCTGCTCCAGGAGGGGGAGTTCCACCTGGTCGTCACCGACCTGCGAATGCCCGACATGGACGGCTTCGACCTGCTCCAGGCCATCCGCGAGCGCCGGGTCCCCGTCGGCGTCGTCGTCCTGACCGCCTACGGCGACGCCTCCGAGGCCCTCCAGGCGATGAAGGCCGGCGCCGACGACTTCCTCCGCAAGCCGTGCGAGCCCGACCACCTCCGCGCCGTGGTCCAACGCACCCTCGACCGCCGCCGCTTGATCGACGACCTGGCGCAGCTTCGCGCCAAGCTCCGCGGCAGCTACAGCTTCCACACCATGCTGTCGCAAAGCCCGAGGATGCGCAAGGTCTTCGACCTGATCCAGCACGTCGGCCCGGTCGACTCCACCGTCCTGATCCACGGCGAGACCGGCACCGGCAAGGAGCTGGTCGCCCAGGCCCTGCACGCGGTCAACAACCGCCGCAAGGGGAAGTTCGTCGCCCTCAACTGCGCCGTGCTCAACGATTCGCTCCTGGAGAGCGAACTCTTCGGCCACGAGCGCGGCGCGTTCACCGGGGCCGAGCGCCGCAAGATCGGCCGGTTCGAGAAGGCCGACGGCGGCACGCTCCTACTCGACGAGATCGGCGACGTCTCGCCGGCGATGCAAGTCAAGCTCCTCCGCGTCTTGCAAACCGGCGCGTTCGAGCGGGTCGGCGGGATGGAGACGGTGAAGGTCGACGTCCGAATCGTGGCGGCCAGCCACAAGCGGCTGGAGGACGAGGTGAGGGCCGGCCGCTTCCGCTCCGACCTGTATTACCGCTTGAAGGTCGTCGTCATCGACCTCCCTCCCTTGCGCGAGCGCAAGGAGGACGTCCCCCTCCTGGCGATGCACTTCGTCGAGAAGCACGCCTCGCCGGCCAACCCGATCGTGGAGATCGACGGCCAGGCGATGCAGGCGCTTCTGCGGCACCAGTGGCCGGGGAACGTCCGGGAGTTGGAGAACGCGATCAAGGCGGCCGTGGCGATGGCGGAGGGCTCGGTCCTGCACCGCGAACACCTTCCCGAGACCGTCGCCCCGCGCGCCCCGCGCGCGACCGGCCCGGACCCCATCGACATCGACGTCCGCCTCCCCGAGTTGATCGACGACCTGGTCGGCCGGGTGGAGCGCGACTACTTCCGTCGGGTCATGACCGAGTTCCGCGGCAACGTCGCCCGCGCCGCCCGCCACAGCGGCCTGTCCCGCCGCAGCGTCTCCCAGAAGCTCCAAAAGTACGGCCTCGACCGCGCCGAGTTCAAAAAACCCCGCGGCGAATGAAGACGAAGGAAGGCCCGGCATACTCCCCCTTCTCCCCTCGTGGGAGAAGGCGCCCCGAGGAACGCCGCCGAAATAACTTCCGGGAATCCTCCGGGGTCGACTCGCGTGGCCTCGAACCGTAAATCCGGGGAATCAAGAGCCTCGTAGACGGCCGACGCCTTCTCCGTCGTGGAATTCATCCACGGATTACCCAGATTGACGCAGATTCAGATCGGAAAATTCAATTTAATCTGTGTTAATCTGATAAATCTGTGGATATTCTCTCTCAGGTCGTTCACGGGAAGTTGTTTCGGCAGCGTTCCAAGGGCCGGATGAGGGGGGGGCGCCAACGAAAGCCCGCGGGATCACCCCTCATCCGGCCTTCGGCCACCTTCTCCCACAAGGGGAGAAGGGATGTTTATGTCGCCGGTCCTAGAATCTTTGACGACGTGGCGGGGCGAGGAGGGGCGCGCGTCTCGTCCGCGCCGGATTCACGGCAGCGGCACGTCCTTGAACGCGACGTCGATCGGGACCGCGACGAACTTGCCGGGAGCCTCGTAGACCAGCCGATAATCCCTGGGCTCGCCGGGAACGTCCTCGAAGAGGTACTCGAAGACCAGCTCGCCGCCGACGCCGCCGACGCTTGAGGAGCCGCCGTTGAGGGCGAATTTCGAGCCGTCGGCCTTTTCGAGCCGGATCCGGTTGTCGAACAGGCCCTGGCGGAAGCTCTCGAACCCTGGGCCCTCGCCGGGATACTCAAGCGCGACGGCGATCCTCCAGATCTGCTCGTCGACCTCCACCGCTTGCAAGGTCGCCGCGACGTCCCCTTCCCGGACGGTTCGCGTCTCGTCGATCCGGGGGAAGCGGAACGTCTTCACGTCGGCGGGGACGGTCGCCTCGATCCGCGCGCGCAGGGTCGCCAGCTTGGCGGCCGAACGCTCGGGAGCGGCCAGGGTCGCGTCCAGCTCGGCCGCGGAGTTCTCCGGATGGACCGCCGTCGCGCCGGATTCCGACGCGATCAGGGGCCGGATCGCGCGGCCATGGTCGTCGACCGCCTCGACGCCCCCGGCCTTCATCGCCAGGAGCATCGGCCGGATTCGAGGCTCCCAGGCGACCTCGAACGCGACGTTCGCCGCCGACATCCCGGTCTGGAAGTCGCGCACCAGGGTGATCGACTCGATCGCCACCCGGAACGGGCCGACGTACTCCGTCGGCGGCCTCTCGGCGCCGCCCCCGTCCCCCGCGACGATCCCGACCGAGCCGTCGCCGGTGTACGGCGTGACCGTCACGCCGGCCCCGGCCGCGACCTCGTCCAGCGCGCGGAGCAACGGCGCGGCTTTCAGATCCAGGTCGATCGTCGGGTTCGCCGCTTCGACGCCGAAGCGGCCGCGCAGGTCCGTGAGCGCCTCGCCCGTCTGGTCCCGCATCCGTTGGAGGGCGTCGTCCAGGCGGATCCCGCGCGCCTGGATCGTCACCGTCGCGGGGGCCGTCGGCTCGGGTTCGTCAGCGGCGAGGGCCGCCCCCGCGGCCAGGACCGGCGCCAGGACCCACCCGAACCGTCTCGCGATCGTCGCGCCCATGGCGTCCGGCCTCCCAATCGAAACCGCCCCCGGCGTCTTGTCGAAAACCACCGCTCATGAGCATGAATCACCCCTTCTCCCACAAGGGGAGAAGGGATGTTTGTCATCACTTTTCCCCTGGGTTTTCGACGAAGCGGTCTTCACGTTCAGCGTAGCGGGCGCGGCGCGCGGGGGCAACGCGCCCCGCGCCGTCGCGCCACGGCGCGTCAGCCGCTCGGTTCCGGCGCGGGGCTGAGGTCGATCTGGACGCGGCGGATGGAACGGGGGGCGACGGCGAGGATGGTGAACTCGACGCCGGCGCGGCGGAAGCTCGCGCCGGGTTCGGGGAGGCGCCCCAGGGCGTGCAGGGCCAGACCGCCCAGGGTGTGGAAGTCGGCGTCGGTGGGGAGGTGGAGGCCGAACCGCTCGTTGAGTTCCTCCAGGTCGACGCCGCCGGCGACCGCGAAGGTCGAATCGCCCAGGGGGACGACCGGATCCTCGTCGGTCGGCAGGTCGTGCTCGTCGTGGATCGGGCCGACGAGTTGCTCGACCAGGTCCTCCAGCGTGACCAGCCCGGCGACGCCGCCGTACTCGTCCAGGACCAGGGCCATCGGGGTGCGGCGGAACCGCATGTCCTCCAAAAGTTGGAAGGCGTTCTTGGTCTCCGGGACGCAGTACGCCTCGCGGGCCAGCAGGGCCGGGGCGATCTCCTCGCCGGGCGCGACGGCGACCATGCGGTCGAAGAGGTCCTTCACCAGCAGCGTGCCGACGACGTCGTCGTGGCCGCGTCCGTAAAGCGGGATCCGACTCAACCCCGTGGCGAGGAACGTTTTGGCCGCGTCGGCGGCGGTGGCCGTCGCGGGGAGCATGACCATCGCCGTGCGGGGCCGCATGACCTCCGATGCCGTCGACCGGGTCAATTCGACGACGTTCCCCATCATCGCCCGCGCCCGTTCGGGGATCTCCGGCTCCTGGTCCTCGTCCTCCTCGTCGCCGGAGAACTCGACCTCCACGCTCGCCGGCCGCGCGCCGGCCTCGGGCGCCCCCAGCAGCCATTCCACCAGCAGCTCCAGCCCGGCGGCGGCCGTCGTCATCGGCAGACCGGCCAGCAAAAACAGGGGCGTCGCGGGCCAGACGCGGTCGAGGATCGTCTCCGCGTAGAGCCGACCCACGACCCCGGCGGCCAGATAACCGCCGACCCCTCCCAGCCCGACGACCAGCACCAACTCGACCTCGTCGGCGAGCGTCGCCTGACGTTCCAGGATCAAGCCCGCGGCGATCGCCAGGAACAGCCCGGCGGCCATCGCCACGGACTCGGCGGCGCGCTCCAGCCGGACGTCCGCGTGGGCGATCCGATCGGCCCGCTCGGGACGCCCCCGAGTCCCGGTCAACTCCTCCAGTCGACTGCGGGAGTACGACCGCAGGGCGTTGGTCAGGGCGACCGCCGTGACGTGCGCGAGGAACACGGGCGTGCAAAGCAGAATCAGCCAGACCGCGCCGGGCGCGTCCAAATCGGGGCCTCCAGGAAGTGGGGGAAGAGTCAGGGACGGGAGCCGGCGCGGCGGGACGCGCCGAAGGGGTTGGCCAGGCCGACGCGGGCCATCGCCTCGTCCTCGCCCCGGCGCATCTCGGCGGCCGACGCCTCGTCCAGGTCGTCGCGGCCGCACAGGTGGAGCAGGCCGTGGACGACGTAAAGGGCCAGTTCGTTCCAGGGCTCGACGCCCAGTTCCCCGGCGACGCGGGCGGCGGTCTCGGCCGAGACGACCAACTCCCCGTGGAGCCGGTCGTCCCCCGGCTCGGAGAGTGGGAACGTCACCACGTCGGTCGGCTCGTCGTGGCCGAGGTGGTCGCGGTTGATCCGGTGGATGGTCGGATCATCGACGATCGCCACCGAGATCGTCGCCGTCGTCACTCCCTCGCCCCGCAGGACCCGCTCCACCAGCGCCGCGACCGCCGCGCGGTCGACGGCCAACCGCGGCTGGGAGTCGGCGACGTCGATCTCGAACGCGGGGGTCGCTCCCGACGGGTCCATGCTCAGGCGGTCCTCTGTTCGGGGTACTTGACGCGACCGTGGTAGATGCCGATCAGCGACTTGATCAGGCTGTCGCGAATCTCGGCGATCTCCCGAAGGGTCAGCCCGGACTCGTCGAACTGGCCGTCGCGCAGCCGCTTGTCGATCAACTCCCGGACCAGGCCCTCGATCCGCGACGGCGTCGGCTCCGAGAGCGTCCGGCTGGCGCTTTCGACGCAGTCGGACATCATCAGGATCCCCGCCTCCTTGGACTGCGGCTTGGGGCCGGGGTAGCGGAAGGCGCTTTCCTGGACGACCGCGGCGTCGGGGTCGCCGCCGCAGCGGCGGTTGGCCTCGTGGTAGAAGTATTCCACCAACGTCGTGCCGTGGTGTTGCTCGATCAGGTCGATGATCCGCTCCGGCAGGTGGTGCTGCCGGCCCAGGTCCACGCCGTCCTTGACGTGGCCGATGATGATGAGCGTGCTCATCGCCGGCGCCAGCTTGGCGTGGCGGTTGCCGGAGCCCATCTGGTTCTCGATGAAGTAGTGGGGCTTGAGCATCTTGCCGATGTCGTGGAAGTACGCGCCGATCCGCACCAGCAGGCTGTTGGCGCCGATCCGCTCGGCCGCCGCCTCGGCGATCGCCCCGACGGTGATCGAGTGGTTGTGCGTCCCCGGCGCGCGGCGGACCAGCTCTTGCAAAAGCGGGTGGGTGTTGTCCCCCAGCTCCAGCAGGCTGATGCCGGTGACGATCCCGAAGGCGCTTTCCAGGAACGGCAGCGAGCCCCCCAGCAGGAACCCGGCCATCAACCCCCAGCCGGCGCGCCAGAAGCCGTCGGCGCGGACCAGTTCCACGGGCTGGCGTTCCCAGAGCCCCGCGGCCCAGGTCAGGGCCAGGAAGACCGCGGCGGAGGTCGCCCCCACCTTGATGAGCTTGGTCCGGGTCCGGACGTCGTTGAGCCCCAGGACGGCCGCGGCGGTCCCCCCCATCAGGATCAGGAAGTGGGCGATCCCCGTCCCCAGGGACATGCAGGTCAGCATCGAGAGCAAAAACGTCGCCATCAGCCCGAAGCCGGGGTTGTAGGCGATCGCCAGGACCATGCCCGAGACGGCCACCGGGATCAACTCCGAGCCCCACGCCTGATGCGCCAACAGCCGCGCCGCGCCGACGCAGACGACGACCAGGGCGCACAACGTGGCGATCCGCCCCAGGTCGGCGGCGATCAACCGCTCGTTGCGGCCGACGTAGGAGCCGGCGAGCATGAACAGGGCCGAGACCAACGCCAGGATCCCGCAGGCGCGCTGGAGCCGGTCGGCCCAGGTCAACTCGGCGGCGGCCTCGTCGTGCTCCATCCGCAGGAGGATCAACTGCTCCTCGCCGATGGCCTGGCCTTGCTCGACGAGCACCTCCCCCTCGCGGTACGGGTCGTACCATTCGGGCACGGCGTCGCGGGCCAACTCGCGGAGGCGGGCGGTCTCCTCCGGGTCGAACGTCAGGGTGGGGCGGCCCTCCAGACGGTCGGCGACCAGTTGGAAGAGGGTCTCGCCGATCCTGCTGGGGGTGAACGCGGCGGTGAACTCCTTGGCGACCGGGCCGTCGGGCTTGACGATCCGCTCCGGGACCACCCGCTCGCGGGGGAAGATCCGGGCCTCGTCGTCGGGCTGGTCGACGTTCCTGATCGACAGCGTCCGGCTCGACTCCTCGTTGCGAGGCAGCGCGCCGGGGCCCAGCACGCCGGCGTCCAGGAGCGGCTCGAACGCCTTGGCGATCTGGACGTGCAGGTTGTCGCGGCGCTGGGGGGTGTCGGTGGCGGCCTTGACGTCCAGGTAGGCCTCGGGCTTCAGGTGCCAGGTCGAGACCAAGGACGGGTCGACGTCCTCGAACCGCTGGGACTTGGCGATGGTGACGGTCAGGTCGTCCAGACGTTCGGCCAGGTCCTTGATCGGGGCCGGGTCGTTGATCATCACCAGCGGCACCTGGTCGGCGGCGGCCTGGCGGAGGTTGCTGGTCTTGGTCTGGTTGCGGATCCGGAATTCCTTGACCTTCACGCGGATCTCGCGCTCGGGGCGTTGGCCCAGGCGGTACACGAACGGCGGCCCGGAGCCGTGGACGACCGCGGAGGTGGCCAGGACCGTAAGGCCGATCAGCGCGAAGCCGACCAGGCGCGCCCGCTGACGGGCGGCGCGGCCCTGCTCGATGGAGACGTCGGGGATGGATCGCAACTGGGCCCGATTCGGTTTCGGGCGCCGTTTACCGATGCTCATGGATGGCGACTCGACGCGCCGCGGCCGCCTCGACGCGCGCCGCTCCGTTCCGCGCCGGGGCCGCTCGGCCCCGCGCGCCCCGACGCCGTCCTCGCGGGCGGGTCGTCGGATTTGCCGACGATCGACTGACTGGCCGGGACGAAAAAGTCCGACCGTCCCGGATTTTGGGTCGGACGTCCGTGGTAAACGGTCTTCCCCCCTCGCGGGGGAAGACAGACGCCGAAGGCGTCATATGAGGGGGACGACGCGACCGAAAGCCGTCGGAACGTCGAAAGCCAGCCCAGGGCGGCTCGGAATCCCGACGGCCTCTGGATCGCCATCCCCTCATCCGGCCCTTCGGGCCACCTTCCCCCGCGAGGGGGGAAGGCCGTTATGTTCACCGCCACGGAATCCGGGACGGTCGGAAAAAAGCTCATGGCGTCATCCCGCCGCCGGCTCGGGGGCCGGCGAATCCGGCTCGCCGTCGCCGCCGCGATCGCGACCGCGACCGCGGTCGCGGGGAAGGGCCGGGATGCCGATCGTCTCGTCCAACTCCCGCGGGACGACCTCCACCGCCTCGTAGGCGTCCACGATCGCCTGCACCAACGGGTGGCGCACGATGTCCGAGCGGTCCAGCGTCACCGCGGCGACGCCGGGAACCCTCGCCAGCCGCTCGGCCGCGTCGGCCAGTCCGCTCGTGGTGCCGGGGGGAAGGTCGACCTGGGTCACGTCGCCGGTGACGACGATCCGCGACTCCTGCCCCATCCGCGTCAAAAACATCTTCATCTGCGAGACCGTGGCGTTTTGGCCTTCGTCCAGGATGATGACCGCGTCGTTGAGCGTCCGCCCGCGCATGTACGCCAGGGGGGCGATCTCGATCAGGTCGTTGTCCATGTAGCGGCGGATCTGATCGTAGGGCATCAGGTCGTGCAAGGCGTCAAGCAGCGGCCGGAGGTACGGATTGATTTTGGCCTCCAGGTCGCCGGGAAGGAAGCCCAAATGTTCGCCCGCCTCCACCGCCGGCCGCGCCAGCACGATCTTCTTGATCTTCCCCTGTCGCAAAAGTTGGACCGCGAACGACACCGCCAGGTAGGTCTTGCCGGTCCCCGCCGGCCCCACGCACAGGACCAGGGCGTGGTCCCGAAGCGCCTTCAGGTAGCGTTCCTGACCGCCGGTGCGGGCGCGGACGACCCGGTTCCCCTCGCGGATCTCCACGCCCCCGGACTCGTCCCCGCCGGCCGTGGCGCGCTCGATCAGGTCGCCGACCTCGGCCGCGCCGATCGATCGGCGCGCGCGGTGCAGCGACCGCAAGCCCTCGAAGACCTCCCGCGCCTGTTCGACGCGGGCCTGGTCCCCCTCGACGCGGACCTCGCCGCGGCGGGCCAGCACCTTCACCCCCAGGGCGTCCCGGACCCGTCGCAGGTGTTGGTCGCGGCTGCCGAAGACCGCCAGCTCCTCGTCCTGGCCCTCCAGCGCGATGGTGACTTCCGGCATGCCTCCCCTTTCGCCGGCCCAAAGCCGGCGCGACGCTTTTCGGACTCCGTCGATCGATCCCATATTATTACTCGCTTAACGCCCCCGCCGGCAAGACGACGCGGAAGAACCCAGGAAGAAGTCTCGGAGGATGACGGATCCCTCGTCGTCCTCCCTCGAAGGTCGGAATGGCTTGACGCTCCCCTCCCGGTTGGAAGTCAGGACGCCGACGAGGTCGCGAACCCGCATCACGCGCACGCTCGACACGGCCCCAGAGGTTTTACACGATCACCAAAAAATCGCGATCCAGGATTGACTTTGTAAAATACCGGGCCGATAATTCGAATGGTGGCATGGTGGCGACGACTTCCTCTAATGACGCGCGATTCGACGTCCCGTCGCCGCCTCGCTTCCTATATAGGCACCTGATCGGCGCGGGCATCTTGCCTGGTGTCGAGTCTCGCGATGCGGTCGTCCGGCTGCTCCGCGATTATCGGGACGAATGGAGAACGATCGCCATGAAGGCGGAATCGCTGGGCATTTCATGGGCCAGGCTCGTGGCGCGATCCCGCCCGGCCCGAGAGGGGGCAAGTCATGCCGTCCCTTGATCCCGTGGACCCCAGGGCGCTGGGCCGGCGCATCGCCGAGGCTCGCAAGGCGCGAGGGATGACGCAGGAAGAGGTCGCCGGACACCTCGGATGCAGCCGGCCGACCTACATCGCCATCGAGAAAGGGGACCGTCCGCTCAAGTCCGACGAACTCCTTGGACTGGCCCGGTTGCTGGGACGACGGGTTCACGAGTTGGTCCGCCCCGGCGAGCCGGTCGTCGAGTTGCGGCCGCATCTGCGCGCCGCGGTCGGGAGGACGCGGGAGCGCGACGAGTCCGCCTTGTCGGAGGGTATCGACGAACTCCAGCGGTTCGCCGAGGATTACCGGGAGTTGGAGACGTTGATGAACGCCCCGCTCCGGATGAACTATCCGCCCGAGGTCAAACTGAGCGCTCGGCTTGACGTAACTCAACTGGCTGAAACCGTCGCCATGGAGGAACGGTTGAGGCTTGGGCTGGGCGATCAGCCCGTCTGGAACCTGCGCGGGATTCTCGAATGGGTGGTCGGTCTGCGGATCTTCTACTGGGCCCTTCCCTCGGCCGTCGCCGGGATGTACGCCTACACCCCGGAGATTGGCTGTTGCATCCTGGTGAACCGCAAGCATCCGGCCGTCCGACGTCGGGCTTCGCTGCTCCACGAATACGGCCACCTCATCGTGGACCGGTACAAACCGGGGATCGACTACCTGAGCCGTTCGGGTCGCAAGCCCGCCAACGAGCGGTTCGCCGAGGGGTTCGCGTTAGGCTTTTTAATGCCCGCCAACTCGGTGCGGCAGCAGTTCAACGCCATCGTCACCTCGACGGACGATTTCACCGTGGCCGACCTCTGCCGTCTGAGTCACTTCTACTTCGTGTCGGTCGAGGCGATGTGCCTCCGCCTTGAGCAGTTGGGCCTGACCCCTCGAGGCATGTGGCAAAGCCTTAAGGAATCGGGGCTCGCCCCCCAGACGGCGGCGAGACTCCTGGATTTGCCCTCGCATCCGGCGTCGAACGAGCCGTTTCCCGAGCGTTATAAGAACCTGGCCGCGCTCGCCTTCGAGAAAGAGAAGATCAGCCAGGGCCGACTCGCGCGGTTCTTGCGGTGCGACCCCGTAACGGCCAGGGAGATCGTGGCCCGTTGTCTCGCGAGCCCGCTCGTCGGGGACGACGGCGAACAGCGCGACTTTCAATTCACCGAGTTTCAGCGGTCGCTCCTGGCCGAAGTCAAATGAGGAGCCCGATCCTCGATGAAGGACGTCGCCCTGGACGCCTGCTGCCTGATCAATCTGCTGGCCGCCGGATGCGTGCTCCCGAAACCGGGAGACGTGGAGGAAGTCTCGAAGGGCGCGGCCGGAGCCTCGGATTCCTCCCCGCTCGGGCTCGTCCTCCACGTCCCGACCGTCGTGACGGACGAGTGTTACTACATGTACCAGCCGGACCCGGACGATCCGGATCGTCTCGTCAAGACGTCCATCGACCTGAGACCCTATCTCACGGGCGGAATTCTGAGGCCGTGCGACGTGGAGGGCGAGGCGGAGTCGGATCTGCTGGTGAACTATGCGACCCGACTCGACGATGGAGAGGCGTCATGCCTGGCCGTGGCCAAAGGCCGAGGCTGGGGCTTGGCGACCGATGATCGGCTCGCCGCGCGCATGGCGATCCAGGAAGGAGTCGCCGTACTTACCACGGCCGAGCTAGTGAAGCGCTGGGCGAAGCGCGCAAAAGCGACCGACGCCGCCATCGCGGAGATCCTGACGGATATTCGGCGGTACGCCAAGTTCGTCCCGCGCGCGAGTTCGGCCGAGGCCGCGTGGTGGCTCGCCCATCTCCCGCCCGCATAAAGACGAGGCGGACTCGAAGTTCATTTCACGGCCCCAGCACGGCCCAGAAACCGTAGGCGACCGGAGCGGCGAACAGAAGCGAGTCGACCACGTCCAGTACCCCCCCGAAGCCGGGGATCGTCGCCGAGGCGTCCTTGCGGCCCCGGTCGCGCTTCATCAGGGACTCCATCAGGTCGCCGACCTGCGCCGTCAACCCCACCGTCAGCCCGAACGCCGTCGCGCCGATCCAGCCCAGGGCGACGAGCCCCCGGTCCTGGGCGACCCACTCCACGATCAGGGTGGCGAGCGTCGCGAACATCAGTCCACCTACGCCGCCGGCCACGGTCTTGTTCGGGCTCAGGCTCGGCCAGAGCTTGCGACGCCCGAAGAGCCGGCCGATCGCGTACGCCCCGACGTCCGCCCCCTTGGCCGTGGCGATCAGCATCGCCAATGGTATCAAGCCGTGCTTGCACCCTTCAAGCCAGCGCATCTGGACCATGAAGCCGCCGAGCATCCCGACGTAGGCGACGACCAGGATCGTCGCCGCGATCGAGTCGACCGCGCCACCGGGCCGCTCGAACCGCAGGCTTTCGACGACGAACGCCGCCATCACCACCGCCGTGAAGCTGAAAAACGGCCAGGCGAAGACGCCGATCGACCAGGACGGCTCGGACATGATCGCCGAGAACCGCTCGTGGGTGGGGCAGGCCGCGACCAGGTGGGGGAGCCAGTGGGCCGTCAGGATCGCCAACAGGCCGCCGCCGACGACCCGCGGGTCGGGTCGGACGTGGCCGCTGGAGAGCAGATCGACCAGTTCCCGCGCCGCCGCCGCCATCACCAGCGCCGAAACAAAAAACCAGAGCGGAAACCAGGGGGCCAGCCCCTGGTCGACGTACATGACCACGACCAACGCCGCGACGATCGTGACGGCGCTGAGGATGCGGGTGCGGAGCATGAATTCCAGCGTGGCGAGCGAATGGCTTGAGAACCGGGCCCGCCGGACGGGACCGTCTCCGTTTCACTTTAACCGGCCGGGGCCCCCGCGGCCAGCGAGGAGGCCGGCAAGCCGCCGAACTTCCGGGTCCTGCCGGCGTAATCGGCGCACGCCTGAAGCAGATCGTCGCCGCGGAAGTCGGGCCAGAGCTTCGGCGTCACCCACAACTCGGTGTAGGAGACTTGCCAGAGCAGGAAGTTGCTGATCCGCATCTCGCCGGCGGTGCGGATCAGGAGGTCCGGGTCGGCCGCGGCGCCGGTCTCCAGATACGCGGCGAAGTCCGCCTCGTCGAGCGTCGAGGGGTCGAGCCGGCCGGCCCTGGCCTCCTCGGCGATCTTCTTCACGGCGTCGAGAATCTCGGTTCGGCCGCCGTAGTTGATCGCCAGCCGAAGGACCAGCCCCGTGTTGCCGGCGGTCGCCGCGACGGCGCGGTCGATCTCCGCCAGCACCTCCGGCGGCAGGCCGTCGCGGCGGCCGATCGTCGTCAGCCGGACGTTCCGCTCCATCAGCTCGGCGCGCTCGGCGAGCAGGAAGTGGCGCAGCAGCCGCATCAGGAACCGGACCTCCCGCGCCGGCCGCTTCCAGTTCTCCACCGACAGGCAGTAGAGCGTGACTTGCTCCAGGCCCAGCCGAACCCCCTCCTCGACGATCGACCGCACGCTCTGGACGCCCCGACGATGCCCCGCGACCCGCGGGAACCCGCGTTGCTGGGCCCATCGGCCGTTGCCGTCCATGATGATGGCGACGTGTCGGGGAAGCTGCTCGGGCCGGAGGTTCCATTCCTCCAGCCGGGCCAGCCCTTGTTCCGTGACGTTCAGCGCGGGATCGTCGTCGAGTCGCATGAGTCGTGCCACGCCCAATCCTTGAGGGGGAGGTCCTGCCGCGGCCCCGCCGGTCGGTTCAACGCGCCCGGGGCACGCGGATCGTCTGGTCGCGGTCGGGGCCCACCGAGACGATCGACGCCGCCACGCCGACCTTCCGGCCCAGGAACTCGACGTACCGTCGCGCCGCCTCGGGCAACTCGTCCCAGCTTCGGGCGGCGGTGACGTCCTCGCTCCAGCCGGGAAGCGTCTCGTAGACCGGGCGGCATTCCTCCAGGTCGGCCAGCGAGGCCGGCAGGGTTGCGACCGTCCGGCCGTTCCGCTCGTAGGCGACGGCCACTTGCAGTTCGTCGAGCCCGCTCAGCACGTCCAAGAGCATCACGGCGATCTCGGTCGAGCCGCTGACCCGCGCCGAGTAACCCGTGGCCACCGCGTCGAACCAGCCGCAGCGGCGGGGACGGCCGGTGACGGTGCCGTACTCGCGGCCGA
>Ga0209916_1001559_pt1 | contig 17980 bp, 16 predicted proteins | sample ThiBio_1000_plan_FD_183956 | JGI IMG/M metagenome (GOLD analysis project Ga0209916, IMG submission 183956) | Wastewater bioreactor microbial communities from Cape Town, South Africa - Thiocy_solids_2 (SPAdes) | ecosystem: Engineered > Bioreactor > Thiocyanate-remediating > Anaerobic-Aerobic ... | reverse complement strand
ACCGCCGCCGACGCCAACGTGCGCTCGGCAAGCTCACACCCATAGAGTTCGAACTGCTCCACCATCAGCTCGCAACCGCGGCCTGATGTTCCACACCCAACGAGTCAACTGAACTCGGGGCGGTCCCTCCTGTCCAATTCGGCTCTCGCGCAGACACGGAGCCGTTCCACCCAGATGTTCCGTACCCTCTGCGTCATACCAAATCACGGCGCTGGGAGTGAACCCGTACGACCAACCGCCCACCACGACGGACGCTTGGTCCGCACCGACGAAGGCAGCGCCCTCGAGCACGTGAGTACCGCGACTTGCAGATCCCAAGCGAAAGGACACTAGACACGCGATCACCAGAACCACAACGCCCGTCACGACAAGTGCCATCGCCGACACCGCAGCTGGCTGACCCCGGCAATATTGACATCCTTGTGCCACACCGAGTCCGTGTCCATCTACCCCGAGTCAGCAGGCGGTAGGACGCTGAAGCCGCCACGGCCTCAGATCAGAGGACGCTCGTACCGGCGGAGGGTGGGGTACGGCGCGAAGGTGGTCTGTGAAGTCACGTCGGTAGGCGTCCATCCCCGGCGAACATAGAAGCGGATCGCCCGTTGATTCGCCTCGAACACGCGCAGCCAGGCCTCCCGGTGGCCGTTGTCGCGTATGTGCGTGATGATCTCGTCGTGTGCCTGGCCAGCCAGCCCGCTACCCCACGTGTCGACCGCGGTGCCGAGATGGAGGAACTCGTTTCCACGGTCACAGCAAACCCGGCGATCCTGTCGGCACGGATGATGACAAAGCAATCCACTGCGGGATCGTCCAGTTCGGCGAGCCATCGTTCTCTGATCACCTCGCTGGGGAACGGGTGAGTGTCCTGCGGGAAGATGTGCGCCAGCCCGGCCACTGATCCATCCCGCTGAACCTCGACCAGCGCATCAACCTCATGCACGGTAAGGGGTCGGAGAACGAGCATTGACGGAGGTTACCGCGACCCTGAAGGTACGAGCTGGTTCACGCTGAGCCGTCACCACCGGAGCGCTGAGCCCGCGAAGGCGGCCCGCAATCTGCCTGGACGCCCGGGCGTCGTCCTGAATCGGCACCCACCGACGTCCATCGTTCCTGGCCCGGGTCTACCACCGCTCGAACACGGGGATCGGCTACCGGACGCCGCGATCGTGGCCGGGAGTGACTGGGTGCACGGGACGTCCAAGGTTGAACGCCCCAGTGAGCGTGCTGGTGGCCCGGCCAATACCGCTGACCGCTCTCCGGCTGAGTCGCGATGTGCCCAGCCCTCCCGTCGCGAACTTCGTTGAGATTTCACGAGCGCTGCGTCGGTGGCCTCGTACCGGGGTTTCGCGACGCCGTACCTGGGTCGCGGCGACACCCTCGTGCCGTGTGTGGGCTTGTAGTTGTAGCGGTGGGAGGTGCGAGAGGAGGCGTGATGACGTTCGAGGAGTTCCTCGGCGGGTCGTTCGAGCGGTTGGCCGGCTACGCGCGGTTGCTGGCCGGGAACCGGACCGAGGGCGATGACCTGCTGGCCGAGGCACTCCTCGTCGCGCAACGACGCTGGCCGGACATCGCCGTCATGGAATACCCCGTGGCTTACGTGCGTACCATCATCACCTCTAGGCATCTGAAACGACGGCGTTCCTGGTTTGCCCGGAACGTGACCACCCATTCTCCGGAAACGCTGCCGGAACCATCGGACAGCCATGGCGGCCAGCTGAATGAGGTTGCCCGGATCGACGATCAGCACCAGATCGCCACCCTGTTGGCGGGTCTGCCGCCACGGCAACGGACTGCGGTGGTGATGCGCTACTTCCTCGACCTGTCCTACGACCAGATCGCGACGGAACTCGGCGCCACGCCCACCGCGGCCAAGACCTTGGTCTCTCGGGGACTGGCTGGGATGCGGATAGTCGGTGCGGCCGAAAACTTCCAGGAGACACGATGACCACCGAACAGCAGTTGACACCAGTGCTTGAGCACATCGCCGCCGACCACGGCGACCGCGGCCAGATACTGAATCTGCTGACCGCGCGCAAGGCCAGACCCGCCGCCATCCGTCGACGCGCCGCGATCGGTGGCAGCGCACTCACCGTCGCGGCGGCCATCGCCGTGGTGTTCACGATCGCGGGCAGCGCCAGCGGCGGGTCCACGCCGCATCAGGTCCCGCCCGCAGCCAGCCAGCCGCCAGCCGCTATGTCCACGGCGGCGCTACTCGATACGCGTGACTCCTCGGTGATGTCTTCGGCCGACGCCCAGTCTCGGGCGTTAGCAGCGGAGCAGTCCGCTCGGGCTCGGATCGCCTCGGTGGCGTCCGAAGCCAAGGCGGCGGCCGCGGCGATGCAAGCGGCCGTGGGCGTGTGCCAGCGTGCGTGGTCGGCTCACCCCGTCCTCGCCGGTGACGCGGTCGATCCCACCGCAATCACCGCCCTGGCCACGGCGTGCGCGAGCGCATTCGGCGCGTCCTCGACACCGACGATCACCTGGGTGCAGACCGACATGTCCCGGGCCGCCACGATCCTCAGCCCCAACGAGGAAGGCAGGCACGGTCAGGACCCGGTGGTGCTCGTGCTGATCACCGGCCGATTCGTGGGCGACACCAGCGACAGCACCGCGCTGTTGATCATCCCGTCCAAGACCGCCGGTCATCTCGGTATCGATTTTTCGATCGACGCGCAAACGGTCGCGGACATCGGCACTCTCGGGGCCGTCCGCCACGGATAGCCGCCGAGCGGGATCGTGGGCCCCTCAGCGCTCGACGATGAACACACTGAATGTGTCGATAGTGGTCTCGCTCCGATCACCATGGGGACCTCGGATCAGGTGCTCCGTAGCGGGATGGTCTACCGGTGGCGATGGGAGCGTGCCGACCACGTCGGCCGGTGGGGCACTTGTCGTTACGGTGGCGTCGGTGCCGATGTGCCGGCTGTGTGGCGTGTTAGGAGCCGCCTATCTTGCTGGTGCGGGGCGGGTTGCGACCTGGATGTAGTCGACGTCGCCGGGTATGCCGGTCACTGCTTGCGAGTGGCCGGTGGTGGGGTCGACCGCGATGATCTGCCCGGCCGCCAGGAACAACCATTGTCCGTCGGGCGACCATGCCATGTTCGATCCGTATGACGGTGCGGACGGATCGGGACTGGATGCCAACGTGACCGTGCGATCGGTTCCGGCCCGCAGGTCGATCAGGTGCAGCGTCGACGCATCGCTGCCGTCGGGGGACGGTACGAGCACCGCGGCGTGGGCCCCGTCGGGTGAGATCACGCCCCACTGCTGCGGATTGATGTCGGCCGACGTCTGATGGTGCTGACCGGTCCTGCGGTCGATGTACACGTCGGTGCAGTGTTCGTTCTTGGCGCAGGGGCGCAGCAGCCAGCCGGTAGGGCCGACGGCAACCAGATCCAGTTCGGCACCGGACGCGATGCAGGTTCGCCCGTCGGGGCGCACGTCGTAGAGGCAGTTCGCGCCGCGGACCAGCACATAGCCGTCGCCGTCGGGTGCCAACGGCGGGCCCGACATGGGGATGGTGACCGAGGTCTTCTTACCGTCCAGCCCGACCAGCAGCAGCTTGTCAACGCCGGATTCCGCGCCGTTGGCGGTTTCTTCCACCCACACCTGGCCGAGTTCCGGCCCTGGGAAGGTGTTGCCCCCGCCTCCGGACAATGCTCCGGGAAGTTCCGTGGCCAGTCCGTCGTCGGGCATCAGGAAGCCGGGCACGAGGTCCCACGCCCGGGCGATCACCGCGTGTGGGCCGACGAGGAAGAACGCACCGGCGCCGCTCTGGATCCCCGGGGCCGGTTTCACCGTCACCCTCCCTGGCGCGAACTGGATGCGGGCCACCGCCTGCGGCGAGCGGGCGAACAATTCGTAGCCGCCACGGATGCCCAGGATTGGTTGGCCCGCATCGATGGTGGTGGCTGCGGTGACGGGTGCCAGTGATGCGACCGTGCCTGACGCACCGCTCGATGCCGGTGCTGATTGCCCTGACTGCGGGTTGGAGGGCGAAGGGCCGCGCGTGGTGGTCACCGTCACCGTCGTGGGAACGGTGACCACCTGGCCGGTCGAGGGTGGTCCGGCGGGCACCGCGCGGTGCTGCCCGCCGATCAGGGACGCGATCGGCACCGCCACGGCCAACACGGCGACGAGGCCGACCACCGCGACCTGCGCGCGCCGCTGTGTGCGGCGACGCCGGGCCCGGGCGATCAGGTGATCGGCTGGTGGTGGCGTGACGCGGTCGCGAAGCCGGTCGCGGGATGCCGCCAACCGGCGGTCAAGCTCATCCATGATCCTCCGCCTCCTGCAGCAAGTCGGCGTTCGTGACCCCGTGTGGCCGCCGGTCTTGCAGTGCCTGCTGCATCGTCGAGCGGGCCCGTGCGAGCCGGGATTTCACGGTTCCCTCGGCCACCCCGGTCCGCACCGCCACCTCCGCGAGCGGCAGGTCGGCCAGGTAGTGCAGCACCACGGCCTCTCGCTGGCCGTCCGGCAGCGCGGCGATCGCGTCCATCAATTCGTCATCGACAACGATCGAACCGTCCGGCCGCTCGGCGCGGGTCGGGTCCCCGGCGCGCCGCAGCAGCGCACGCATCGCGATGCCGTGGCGCCGTCGCCGGCGCCGCGCGATGTTCAACGCGACCGTGCAGACCCACGCCTCCGGGTTGTGCACGGTGCGCAGCCGGGACTGCCGCGCATAGGCCCGCAGGAACGCCTCCTGCACCACCTCCTCGGCCACACCGACGTCGCTGCTCACGCTCAGCACGATCACGACCAGACGCCGATAGCTGGCCTCGTACAACTGCGCGAACCACGCATCGTCCACGATCAGTGATCCTCCCGCAGTGCGTCCCTACTCACCACGAGTCACAACCAGCCCGTCAGGTTCCCGACTCCGCCGAATTGGTGCAGCCGGCTCGACGCGCCCATCCGGATTCATGCCACCGCGTCAAGACCCTGCAGCATCGATCCCGCCGATGAGGCGACGCCGCGCAACCCGAACGAGCCCCCAGGATGGCGCCAATGGATCCGTTCGCCGACCGCAGTCGGTCTGGCGGGCCGTGTGTGGCCCGCACGTTCGGGCCTGCCCCTTGCGTTCGGCTACTGATGGAATGTCACCCATCGCAGCGCTGGGTGACGGGCGAGCCGGCGGTCGGCTGCGGGTGCCGCCGTGCGGACGGCTCGGGGCACGGCGATCCACAACGCAGCGAGCGTCACCGCGTACATGATCGCGGCGCCGATGTCGGTGGCGCCGCTGGTGTATGGGCCGCCGAATCCTTCGCCGACGCCCCAGACGAGAAGCGCGAACACGATACCGAACCCGAACCCGATACGCTGGGCCAGGCCAAGGATCAGACTAAGACAGATCGCGGTTTCGGCTAGTGCAATGACAACTGCGAAGGTGGTCGGGGCGTGCGCGACGGCCCGATTCCAGAAGGTGAACCAGCCGCCAAGCCACCAGGGCTGACCTTGGGCGGCGTCGGCGATCATCGCGGCATAGTGGTGGCGGAAGCCAGGCAGCCACTTGAGTGTGGCATCGATGCCCCAGATCAACCCGAAGCCGATCCGCACCCAGTAGTACCGGTGCGCCGCTGTGGTACCGACCGGTGGTGGCGCGGGCTGCGCCGGATGGGCTGAGTCCGCCGTTGGGCGGGTCAACAGCTGTGACATGACGTTCCTCGCTTGAAGAATGGGGCGACACGGCCGGACCGGCGCGGCCGGTGGCTGCGATGTGCCGATGGGCTTTGAGCTATGGGCGTCCGGTCAGGTGTGGTGGGAGGAGACCAGGGCGGCGTAGACAACGATGTTGGATTCGTAGCTGTGCTTGGCGTAGTCGAACCTGCCGCCGCAGGTCATCAGGCGCAGCGCCGCGTGGTCGGTGTTGCCGTAGACGGCCATGGTGGGAAAGCCGGCCTTGGCGTATTCGTTGACGTGGGTGACGTGGAAGACGGCGACGGTGCGATCGGCGCGGGTGACCTGGATCGTGTCGCGCTGGCGGAGTTTGCCCAGGTCGAAGAACACCGCGGGCCCCCACCGAGCGGAGTCGACGTGCCCGAGGATCACCGATGGGCCGAGCTGGCCCGGGGTGGGGGAGACGTCGAGCCAGTAGGCGTGCGAGTCGCGGGCCAGGGGCGGGGTGGTGATCTCGCCGTTCGGTTGCAGCCCGATGGTCTTGAGGTCCGACTGGACGCCGATCGCTGGGATCGACAGGTGCACCGGCATCGAGCGGGCCAGGATCGGTCCCTTGGTCGTCTGGCTGTGCTTGGGAGTCGGAGACGGTGTGCCGATACGCCGTGTCCCGGACGTTGTGGATGACGCCGAAGCCGAAGCCGAAGCCGAAGCCGAAGACGGCGGCGGCGGCGGCGAGGATGGGGACGGGGTGACGGCGACCGGGATCGCGGCCTCGGCCGGCGGCTGGGGCGCCGCCTGCTGCGCCCTGGCCGCGATCACGATCGCGATCACCCCGCACACCGCGAGCGCCACGCCCGCCGCACTCCAGATCCGAGTGCGGCGAGTGTGGCGAGCGTGGATGCTCATATCTGATCTACCTTCTACTGCGCCACGTCCCGACGGGTGGTCAGTTCTGCTGGCCGTAGCGCCGGCGTAGGAAGAACGCTCCACCGGCGGCCACGATCAGGCCGCCACCAACCGCGAACAGCCATCCGTCTTCGAGGCCGGCGGTGCTGCCGCCACCGGTCGGGCTGGAACCCACCGGCATGGCCGACATCTGCGAAACGTGCAGCGCGCCGCACAGCGCCGGCGCTGTGCCGATCAGGGCCAGTTTCTTGCTCTGGCCGGGCAGGGTGACGTCCAGCGAGTTCGGCGTGGACAGCGACGCTTTCGGGGCGGTGGCCGGGTTCAGCCCATGCACCACGACCACCGCGTTGTCGTTTCGGATCGCCGAGAGGGTGTCGGCGTTCATGGTGAACGTCCGCTGGTAGGTGTAGCTGCCACCGCCCGGTGCGACGGTTACGTCGGTGCCCGCCTCCGGGCCGGTGCTGCCCTTGGTGGAGAAGGTGGTGCCGATCATGCCGTAGGCGTCGTGGCCTTCGACAGTTGAGATCACGCCGTCGCCGTTGGCGTCGGCCGACGCGGTCGGGCACGTGTCCTGGCCGTTGATGTGGATGTGCTGCACGTGTGGGAACGGTGCGCCCGCGAACGAGGCTGGGATGCCCAGGGCGGCCAGGGTGTCCTTGTCGGTGGGCAGCTTGTCCGCCAGACCGGAGACCTTCATCTTGACGGTGGCCTGGTTACCGTCGATCCACACCGTGATCGTGCCGGAGGCGGCCCCTGATGGGGTGTTCAGCGGCACCGGGTCCAGCGTCGCCTGGTAGGTGGTGCCGTCCGACGGTGCAGCGGCGCTCGCCGGCGCGACCAGAGCCAGACCCGTCAGACCCGCAATGCCGGCGACGGCCAGTGGCGCCAACAGATGGAGCTTGGACATGGGATGGATCCCCTTCCACTCGATGCGGCCGGGGCACCATGCCCTGACCTCGGATGACCTGCGCCCCGGCGCGACTGTTGGACCGGGAAACCGATCTGACATCGGTTGGCATTCGGCGCCGACTGCCTCGCGGCTTGGTTCGCGTGAAGAATCTTTTGTCCGTGCTGTCGCGTGGCCGCCCGCCCGCGGCGCTGCGGTTGGACGGTGCGCAGATGCCAGCGACGGCGAGTTGGGCACAGCCCTCATCGCATCGCCGTGCCGGACCACCCCCCGGGCCGGGCTCGAGACTCACGTCGACCCGCCGACTCAGGCTGCGATAACCGCTGGCCGTCCACTGCCGCACGCTCTCGGGACTATGCGTTGGCGGCATGGGAGTGCTCCGCGCGAAGAGTCGGGCCGGAATCGGCCCGGGCGTTCCTCTTGTCACCGGAGCCACCGTGAAGTCGGTGGGCGGCAGGCATTCCGGGGGAGTACCGGAGGCTGGTCAGGAGCCCAGCGGTACCACCCATACCGGCGTCGTTGTCGGCGCCGTCGAGCCGCCCGTGGGTTCGACCGAGACAGCGACGCCGGTATCCGACGCGCTCAGATCGGCCAGGATGATCCGTCCGGACGGGCCGGTCCGCGCCGCCACCATCCCGGCCGAGCGTGCTGTGTCGCCGACCAGCAGCCATAGCTGATATGCCTTCCCGGCTGGCAATCCCGGTAGCGCGGCGAGGCGGACCACCGCCGCGTCGCAGGAGCGGGCCAGCGTCACCGAACCCGCGCTGCCGACGCTGGGACGGTGCACCCGGGCGTCCGGCGCGGCCGCGACACACTGTGCCGCGGCCTGTTCCGGAGACGTGCCGCCCCGCTGGGTCGCCAGGACCACACCGCCGGCGATCAGTGCCGCGGCCACCGCGGCCGCCACCAACAGGACGGGCCGGCGCCACCAAGGAGTGTGACGGCGGTGACGGCCCACCGTGTCCGGGGCCTCGACCGGCTCCCCGCCAGACGCTCCGGTCGTCGCGGTCAGCGGCGGCTGCTGCGGGGTGCGCGCGGCCGCGCGCAACACCTTCTCCCGCAACCCGTCCGGTGGCGGCTCGGCCACGGCCGCGGCCAGCATCGCCGCCGTGGCAAGGAACTCGGCGTACTCGACAGCACAGGAGTCGCAGCCGGTCACATGCTCGTCGAACGCGGCCGCCTCAGCTGGTGGCAGCGCATCCAGCGCGCGGGCGCCCGCATCGGCATGCATCGGGCCGGTCATCTCGTCACCCCCAGGCAATCGCGCAGCCGGATCAACCCGTCACGCATCCGCGTCTTCACCGTCGACAGCGCCGCACCGAGCAGCTCCGCGACCTGCGGATAGGTGTAGCCCGAGTAGTACGCCAGCGTCACCGACTGCCGCTGCAGTTCCGTTAGCGTGGACAGGCACCTCCGCACCGCGGCCCGCTCCATCCGGTGCTCGACCGCCTCGGACACCGAATCGATGTCCCGCTCGACGGCGGCCCGCCCCGCCCGGACCTCGCGATCCGCGGCGGCCTGTGTGGAGCGCACCCGGTCCACCGCGCGGGCATGCGCCAGCGCCACGATCCACGCCGAGGCAGACCCGCGTACCGCGTCGAACCGGCTGGCCCGGCGCCACACCTCCAGGAACACCTCCTGCGCGACCTCTTCCGCATGGTCCGGGTCGCGCAGCACCCGCCGCGCGATGCCGAACACCCGCGAGGCGAACAGTCCATACAGCTCGTCGAACGCGGCCGCATCGCCCAGCGCCGTCCGCCGCAGCAACTCCGCACCCGGGTCGCGCGCGTCACCGATGCCGTACGTGGACCCGGTATCGCCGTCATCCCCGTCCGGCACTGCGGACAGATGTCGGGTCGCCATGAGTGCCCATCCTTTCCCAGCCACCCGGAGATTCGGAGCACGGGCGCGCCCGGATGGGTGCCCCGGTCCGCCGACCTACGCCGGGACAGTCAGAACAGGCGGGGCAGTCAGACCAGGTGGGGCAGCAGAACAGAGGGAGGGGCCGGTCAGTCGTTGCGTCCGGTGGCCGCCAGACTCGCGCCGAGGCCCATCATGATCAGCCCGCCGGCGCCCCCGATGGTGGCCATGCGCTGAGGTGAGCGGGCGAACCATTGCCGGGCCGTGCCCGCGAGAAACGCCCAAGCGCTGTCCAGCACCAACGCAACGAGCGGGAACAATGCTCCCAGCATCAGCAGCTGCAACGGCAGATGGCCTGCCGCCGGCACGGCGAACCCGGGCATCACCGTCGCCAAGATCACGATCGTCTTCGGGTTCGTCACCCCGACCACGAACCCGTCGCGAGCCGCGGTCAGCGGGCGCACTGCCGCGACCCGGTCAGCCAACGCCCGGGCCATCAAGTGTCGGTGCCGGATGGCCCGCACGCCGAGATAGACGATGTAGGCGGCGCCGATGTACTTGACCACCGAGTACGCCAGCGCCGAGGTAGCCACCAGTGCGCCCATCCCGAAGGCGGCCGCCACCACCTGCGCGAATAGTCCCATAGCGTTGCCCGCCACCGTCGTCAGCGTGGCGCGCCGCCCGACCGTCAGAGCACGGCTGATCGTGAACAGCACCGAAGGCCCTGGAATCGCGATGATCACCAGGACCGTCACCCCGAACGCGGCCAGATTCGAGAGCGGGATCACCTGTTCAGGCTACCGTCCTCGGCGGCGCCTCCCGGGTGCCGCAATCCGATCAGCGTCCGGCGCCGAAAAGACCTTCCCGTTCGCCGGGTATTCGACCGTGATCATCGCCGCTCATCGCGCCCACAACGAGAGGCCCCCGACCCGCTCGCTCACGCGCATGGTCGAGACAGGCCGAGCCAGCGCCACTGCCTTGACCGCTCTGCTCGACCAAATACGTTGCTCAGCGACGGGACAGCCAACAGCTCGTCAGGACCTGCGCCGTACCCGGCGGCCGTGGACGATGGTCCCGCCGAGCCGCGTCTGTACGGCTCGGCGGTCAACGGGACGGCTCGTCCCGGCAGATCCACGTCTATCTCCTCGCCATCGACGTTCCGCAGGACTGGTCCTGCCAGACCGTGCAACGACTGTGGGCGCCGTTCTCCTCCCAGCGCGTCGATCGTGCGAGCAGCTCGGACGTTGGCAGACGGCGGGACCGTGAGTGCATGGTCGGGGGCGGCATCGACGATTTCCGTGCCTCGGAGTTGGCCCGATGCGGTCCGTGCCGCTCAGCATGCGTCGCGTGCCCGAGCGGGCAGGGTCCCAGTCTTCCGACGGGCTGCCGGGCGTGCCTCCCTAACGCTTCCATGTGGTTCGGGGCCGCCGAGCCTCCGAGACAGCCGCAGGGCCTAGCATCACTGAAACGGATCACTGTCCTGAAAGATGAGCCATCTGTCACGGGTGAGGAGTGATGGGAGTGGCGGAGCGACTGCGTCATGCGACGAGCGCATATTTACTGCAGCACAAGGATAATCCGGTCGACTGGTGGGAATGGGGTTCAGGCGCGTTCGTCGAGGCGGCTCGTCGTAAAGTGCCCGTTCTACTGTCCGTCGGCTACGCCTCGTGTCACTGGTGCCACGTGAGCCAGCCACGCGCAGGTGGCCCTAGTTCTACTGCAAAACTGCTGGTCAGTTGTATCAGAGCGTGCCATGCGAGACCGGCCAGAGCCATCCTAAGACACTGTGTCCGGCGCTCGATGTATCACTCTGATGTATCACCGCGGACGCCGTGAACCGATCTAGGACAGGATCCCATCCCGCCGCCGGTCCCGGACAACGCTGAGCTGAAATGAGCCAGCGTCCGCTCGTAGGCAGCGTCCGTGCTCGCTCGCGATGCCTCTTGTGCTAACTGACGTCCGCCGGTGGCGCGGCCAGGGCGACCTGGCCGTTGCCGCTCTGCATCGTCGGCCGCCCACGCCGGGTGTTGGCCTACGACGGGCCGGCCGGAGCCTTCTGCGCCTGGCCTCGTCAAGGTGCTTCGCGAGGTGGGTGACCACCATGGGCACTGCCAAGAGCTTCGGCCGGCGAGGGGTCAACCTGTCTGCGAGGCGATGTATTGGTCCCGCACTACATTGGATATGCGACCGCGAGCCGACACCTCGATGCCATGCTCGGAGGCCCAGGTGCGTATCTCGGCCGGGGATGGGTTGGCGTTCTTCGCGGGGCCGGTTTTGGCGGCTGTCGTCGGGGCTGCGCGCCGGTGCCGACTGACCTTGGGTGTGGGGCGGCCGGCTTCGATGTAGACCCCAATCGTCTTGCGCAGCCCGGCGGCGTTTCGCTTGTTCAGATCGATCTGGTACGTCTTGCCGTCGAGCGCAAACGAGACGGTCTCGACCGCTCGGCCGCCGGTCAGGTCGTCGCGCATCACTGTGCTGGTCTTCTGGGCCATTCGGTGCTCCTTGTTTGGGAGTTGCTGGACGATCATCCCGCACCGGCCGGCGCGCGTATACACGTTGGGTACGGGCTATGGCCCAGTTGTCGACCGGCCAGGCGGCACCTACGCACTCCCCGCGGTGTGGGCGATCACCTAGGGCCGCAGCCGCCAGTTGGGGTGGTCGACCCCGGTATGGCGACCCCACAATCGTGATCAGTTGTCCGACTCGTCCTCCATATCGTCGTCGCTCAGCATTCGGCTACCGGGGTGACAGATCTATCGCACGGCCCGCGCGTCGCCATCGAGGTTCCTGGCACGTTTTGCGGGTGATGTCGTCCGGCGGCGGGTGCAACGTTGGTCTGCGAGGGCGACCGCCCTCGTGTCCAGTACGACGGGATTGGTGGGCGGCGCGGGCAGCTACGAGGTGCAGTCGTACCACGAGTCGGTGCCGGGGCACCACCTGGAGATCGCGCGCAGCCAGGGTGCCCGTCACCGTCCCGATGCCGGAGGCAGCCGAATACAAGACCAGCTGTGCCTGCACGGTGACGGACACGAAAGTGGGGCAGCCAGGTCGCGGCCCTGCCGGGCTGTAGCAGCGCGGATGCCGGGCTGCCCAGCAGTACTCCGCAAGCAGGATCGGCCCTGAAGACCTCCAACGACCCGGGCGGTATTGCCGCTGCATCAGGGCGTGGAGCAGACAGCACCCGTCCCGCCGGTGCCGGTGACGGAGCTGCACCGGTGTTCACCGCTTGGCGGTGGTGACACGCGACGCCATCTGTCTCCCGAGCACTCGGACCTGCTACAGTTCGCTGCTATTGAGAATGATTCTCAATAGGATAGGTCTGAGTTGAAACGGAAGGAACGGATGATGCAGGCGCATAGGTGGATGGTGGCGGCAACAGCCGTCGCGGCGATGACCGTGCTGGCGGGGTGTGGATCTGCCGTGGCGGGCGGCGACGCCGTGAGTGCGTCGGGAACGGGAGGAGCGGCGGCGAAGATCTCCGTCGTGACGTCCACCAACGTCTACGGCAACATCGCCGGCCAGATCGCCGGGGACCGGGCCGCCGTCACCTCCCTGATCAGCAGTCCGGACGCCGACCCGCACGAGTTCGAAGCCAGCCCGCACGATCAACTGGCGCTGTCTCGCGCCGACCTGGTCATCGAGAACGGCGGCGGCTACGACGACTTCGTCGACACCATGCTCGGGGCGGTCGGTCGGCACATCACCGTGCTCAACGCCGTAAACATCTCCGGCAAGAAGGCGCAGGGCGGGGAACTGAACGAACACGTCTGGTACGACCTGTCGAGCATGATCACCCTCGCGGACCGGATCGCCGCTGCGCTGACCGCGCTCGACCCCGCCGGCGCTGACACCTTTGCGGCCAACGCCGCCGACTTTCGAAGCGAGGTGCGGAAGCTGGTGGCCCAGACCGCGTCGATCTCCCACGTCCATCACGGCGAGGGAGTCGCGATCACCGAACCCGTACCGCTGTACCTGCTGCAGGCGTGCGGGCTGGACAACCGCACCCTCGAGGGGTTCAGCGAAGCCGTCGAAGATGACACCGATGTGCCTCCGCTTGTCCTGCAGCGCACTCTCGACCTGTTCGCCGCCGGCCGGGTCGCGCTGCTGGTCTATAACGAGCAGACCACCGGCCCGGCCACTCAACGGGTGCTGGACGCCGCGAAGGAGCACCACATCCCGGTGGTCCCGGTCACCGAGACCCTGCCGGCCGGCCAGGACTATCAGAGTTGGATGCACGGCAACCTGACTGCGATCCAACGAGCACTCGACCGTACGCAATGAGCGACGGATCGGGGACTCACGCCTGTCTCCTCTGGCTCGGTGGGAGCCAGAATCAGCGGGCAGGGGGTCAAGATTCAGATGCCGCTGGGGTCAGGATTCACGTGCCGCCGACAGAGTGAGCAGCTGATGCGTCATGGCGACACCATCCTCATCGTGATCGCAGGAGCTTCCTGCTGAGAGGTGGTGCCATCCTCGCGCTGTTGATGTTTGCGACGGCCGGCTCGACATGCCTCGGCGCCGGGCTCGACCTGGGTATAGGGCCGCGGTCAGCGCGGCTGCGCTGCCACGACTACGCGAACTGACAGCCCTCGTGTCCCACTAGAGTCCGATCGAGGGTCATACGGGACGTGCCTCGATTCACCGCGTGTTATCCAGACTGCGATGTCGCTTCCCGCGAGGATGGGTCTCGCCCCCTTGCCTGACCGATGCCGTCCGTGACACAATGCCCACATGCTTACATGCGGGTTGTCCGGGTTGTGGGCATGACTGCTTCAGAAGCCGAAACCGTCTCATTGACGGTTCGGGTGCCCGCCCATCTCCGCAAGCGGTTGCGCGTCTACGCGGCCGAGCACGGCACATCGGTGCAAGAGTGCACGCATTCGGCTCTCCTCGCATGGCTCGACCAACAGGAGTTGAAGGTGCCGCGCCCATGACGGCTACCACTGCTCAGCCGCAGATCGAACAGGTGGAGACACGGAGCCTGCGCTTCGATCCTCAAAATCCGCGACTGCGGGGCCAAGAGGGCGAAATTCAGACCCAACGCCAAGTCTTTGACACTCTCTGGAGAGATTTCGCGGTCAGTGAGGTTGCGGCGTCGATCGCCGCAAATGGCTATTTCGAATACGAACCGGTCTTTGTCGCGACTGAGGGTGACGAACAGGTCGTCATCGAGGGCAATCGTAGACTCGCCGCCGTCAAGGCACTCATTGGCGAGTTTAAGCCACCAGCGGGCGCGCTTCCACGGCTCAGCAAGGCTGAGCGAGACAGGCTCGAATTTATTCCAGCAATGCGGGCCTCCCGCACCGACCTCTGGCAATATATTGGATTCAAACACGTCAATGGGCCACAGGCGTGGCGGTCAGCAAGTAAAGCTTCCTACATCGCGTGGGTCCACAATGAAGTGGGTGTGCCACTGGAAGAGATCGCACGTCGGATCGGGGACCAACATTCCACCGTCCAGCGATTCTACCGGTCGCTCATGGTCATCGAACAAGCCGAGGAAGCCGGCGTCTGGCAGCGGAGCGATCGGTACAAGGAGCACTTCTCCTTCTCGCATCTTTACACAGGCCTTGACTACATCGGAATCCAGCGCTTCGTCGGGGTGCGCCCGACGGCGGAAGAATCGAAGCGCCCGATCCCAAACGGCAATCTGCCGGAGCTCGGAGAGTTGTGTGTCTGGCTCTTCGGAAGCAAGAGCCGCAACAAACCACCGTTAGTTCAGAGTCAAAACCCCGACCTGCGAGTACTGGATGACGTCCTACATGATCGCAACGGCATTGCAGCCCTGCGACGCGGTCTGCCGCTTCACATCAGCCACGACATCAGCAAGGGTGACTCCCAACTGCTCCGCGAGGCACTGGTCGGTGCAAAGGAGTCTCTTCAGACCGCACGCGGTCGCGTGTTGACCGGCTACGACGGACAGAGTGATTTGGTGACACTCGCAGACGACATCGTCGAGCTTGCAGATGCCATCGCAGACGATCTACGAAAGGCACACAACAAGCAGCGTCGGAGCCGTCGGCAGAGGGCGGAATGACTGCGACAGCCGTAAACCTGGCGCCCCCTGCCGCTACCGCGAGTGCCGAACTCCATGCTGATTGGCTCGAACTTGTCGCAATCGGTGACGGAGATAGGCAGGCCTCTATCGAAGACCTGATTAGCGCTCTTCGGACGACGAGCTCCTCTGAGGAACTTCCCGAGGAGCGGCTGGTCGATCGTGGCTCAGAACAAGCACAAAGCATCGCCGAGTCCGCCATGTCACTTGCGGAGGAGCGCTGCCAAGCGGTCGGCCGGAGAGGAAACTATCCGTTTACCTTCGAGGGGCAAGCCCTTGTCTCTAGCCGAACGGCGGCCCGAAACACCTACGTCTACTTACTACTTCTGAGCAAATACGGAGAGGACGCGGGGCCAAAGGACGTCAACGGCGCTAGTTTGTTCGAGGACGTCGCGGCCGTTGCCGTAAAGAACTACCTAGGCGGGCAACGGGCCGGTGCGGAGACCTACAATTTTGGATTCCCTCGCCGGATTGCACCACGAGGATTCGAAGACGCAGTCAGGGATTTGTGCTCGAAACTCGGGGAGGGTATCGGACCCAGAAGCCGGCCAACAACCCAGAGCCAGAAAGACGCGAAGCTTGATCTCGTCGCGTGGGTGCCGATGCCGGACGCAAGGAGTGGTAAGGTCATCGGGTTCGGCCAGTGTGCGACGGGAAACAACTGGAAAGAGAAAGTAAGCGAACTGCAATCGACCGCATGGTGTAAATTGTGGCTCCTTGATCCACTTCCAGTCGATCCCGTCCGATTCTTCTTTATACCGCACCGCATCACTGGCTCTGAATGGAGCCAGCACACCATCAACGCAGGCGTAATCTTTGACCGGTGCCGCCTTGCTGCTTACGCCAGCGTTCTAGACCGAGAACTGCGCGAGCGTGTGAGTGCCTGGAGCAACTATGTCATCAATGAGCGGCTCCGATGAGACACCGGTTTCACTCACTATGTCCCTACTTTGCCATGTTTCCGGAGGCGTTCGTCGATCATTGGGTATCTCTACTTACCGCTCCGGGTGACCTGGTCGCGGACCCATTTAGCGGGCGAGGAACGACCGCCTTCCAATCCCTCCTGCTCGGGCGCGCGGCCCTTGCTGGCGACGTAAATCCAGTCGCCTATGTCCTCAGTCGGGCAAAGACAAACTCTCCGACCGCCGCGGCGCTTCTTCTTCGGCTCTCGGAGCTGGAGGCGAAGTACACCAAACGGCGGTCAAAGGTGGGCGCAAAAAAGATCGATTCTTACGACGTGGGTGCAGCCACTGAATTCTTCCAGATGGCGTTCGCCCCTGTAACACTAGATCAGCTCCGCTACTTGCGTGACGAGCTTCAGCCATTTAGCTCCGACACCGACTGTATGATCGCGGCGCTTGTGCTCGGCGCGCTTCACGGCGAACGCTCGTCGACTCGTTACTTGAGTAACCAAATGCCCCGCACCATTAGCACAAAGCCGGCCTACTCAGTCCGGTACTGGAATATCCACGGCCTTACCGAGCCACCCGAACGTGAAACGTTTGAGGTCTTGCGGCGAGCTGTCGAATTTAGGTATGCGACGGGTCGCCCGCGCCGGAAGGCGACCATCCTTCTGGGTGACATGCGCGAACTTCCGCACCGGACTCGCGAGGCCAAGGTCAAGTTGATAGTCACCTCGCCGCCCTACTTGGATACCACCTCTTTCGAAGAAGATCAGTGGTTACGGCTCTGGTTCCTAGGTGGCCCGGGTCAACCGAAGAAGGGCATCGTCTCTCGTGATGACCGATTGACCACTAGAGACGCCTATTGGCGTCTAATCGCCGACCTATGGCGGACAGTCGGCTACCTCCTGGCGCCAGGTGGACACATCGTTATCCGCATCGCGGGTCGTGGCCTGAGTTCGGAAGAACTCCGAGATGGCCTTGAGGGGACCTCGTCATTTGCCGCGAGACGAGTACAACTCCTCAGCACTGATGTCAGCCCGATTGAGCGTCGCCAGACCGACGCATTCCGGCCTGGAAGCACAGGCCGACGGACCGAAGTTGACTGTCACTTCCAACTCGACTGACTGATGCGGCGAGGAGCAACGGGGCCGGCGCTTCGGGCGACAATCGTCCAGACCTGGATGGCTCGGTCTACGATCTAACCGGAGTTGCACACAGCCTGCGATAGCTGAGACGACGTTCAACGAAGCGGCTTTACTGAGATCGTGGTGGCTCCGGATCAGCACTGGGCGTATGGACGTAACCCGCCCGATTCTCACAATGGTTGTGCCGAGGTGCTGACTTGGCGTGCGATGGTCGCTGGGACTGTCTCGGAGTGCGGTTTATGAGTTGATCCGTGGCGGGGACCTGGTAAGTGTCCGTATTGATGGCGGTACCGAAATTGGTTCTGTCACAAATTCCGTGAAGCGGGTTTCCTCAACTGGCTGGCCGATAATCCTTCGGTTGCTTATTCCTGGTCATTTACTGAGTGCTCGTTGCGAATTCTCGTAATAACCAAGTTGTGACGTTGTTTATCTGCGTGTCGAGGCGACGTGAAAGCCCTCTGTTGGCGGCCATGGAAAACTGACCACTGGCGGCCACGAAACTGACCGGTGATGGCCACGGTTCCTGACCGGTGGCGGCCACGAAGTTGACCATCCGGGTTGCCGGGTGTGATGGACACGATCTTGT
>Ga0209916_1001555_pt1 | contig 18027 bp, 20 predicted proteins | sample ThiBio_1000_plan_FD_183956 | JGI IMG/M metagenome (GOLD analysis project Ga0209916, IMG submission 183956) | Wastewater bioreactor microbial communities from Cape Town, South Africa - Thiocy_solids_2 (SPAdes) | ecosystem: Engineered > Bioreactor > Thiocyanate-remediating > Anaerobic-Aerobic ... | reverse complement strand
CAGTCTTGATGATGTAGAAGATGTTCTGGCGTCGGCTTTAGCTTACTACCACAACAACTCTGCTGCTATAATGCAGTTGGCAAATGGGTATTCCTTTTTTGATAAAATTGATGGCGGTTAATTATTAGATATTTCATGCGCTAAAGAAAAAACAGATCATCAACCATTGTAAACGATGCAAAGAAAAAACATTCTCGCCATTTCAGGCAGTACCAGGAAGCATTCATCAAACCTCAACCTGGTAAAAGCCATTGAAAAATTATATGCAAATGAATTATCCATAAGGATCTACGATGGTTTATTAAACCTTCCGCAATTCAATCCTGACGATGATACTGAAAATCCACCCGCGCCGGTAACAGATCTCCGCAAACAAATAAAGGAAGCAAATGGCATCCTGATCTGTACGCCGGAATATGCCATGGGCATCCCCGGTAGTTTGAAGAACTTATTAGACTGGACCGTTTCTTCTTCCGATTTTTCAAACAAACCGGTAGTTGCAATAACGGCATCTTCGCTGGGACAAAAGGCACACGCTTCGTTAGTAGGTACGTTGCAGGTAATTGAAGCAAGGATTGACGAAAGCACGCAACTGCTGATCTCCTTTATTAAAACAAAAGTGAATGACCGGCAGCAGATCACAGATGAAAATACATTAAAGGATGTGAGGAGCACAATGGATGCATTTATAACCGTATTAAAATAGCCAAAGCAGCATCGCAACGAATAGGAGCTATAATCGGCCGGTGATCTTTAACAGCCTGCTCAGTGCCGTTTGGCTGCGTTTTTATTCCTTCGTTTATTTTTTTCGTAGCTTAGTTCTTTTGCATTACTAACAGCGCAGCATATACGAAATTATCTTATTTTATATTTTAACCACATCAATGAAACGCAGAAACTTTATAGGATTGGGAACCGCTACAGGCATAGCCGCCGGTTCAGCATCGCTTCTTTCGTTTACAGAGAAGAGTATGACCCAAAAGAAAGAAAAAAGATTCCAGAAAGGAGTGAGCCCCTGGCCCATCTGTCTTGACACGGCTACCATACGCCCGGCGTCGCTTACCGATAAAGTAAAGATAGCCGCCAAAGCGGGCTTCGATGCCATAGAACCCTGGGATGGCGAGCTTGCGGAATACGAAAAAAATGGCGGCAATCTTAAAGACCTCGGCAAACAAATCAAAGACCTGGGATTATTCGTGCCCAGCGTTATCGGCTTGTGGAATGCCTTGCCCCCTACAAAAGAATTATTTGATGCTTCTCTGAAAGATACCCGCCGCCGTATGCGCATGGCATCGGAGTTAGGCGCGCAGCATATACAAACCATTCCCAATACCGTTGGCGAGAATTTCGACCGTAAATGGGTGGCTGACCGTTACCGGGATCTTATTGAAATAGGACTGAAAGAATACAACATACAACCCGCCCTGGTTTTTGTAAAATTCTTTCCGCTAAAAACGCTGGGACAGGCCGCAGGCATTGCTTTAGATGCCAATCATCCTAAAGCGATGGTTATTCCTGATGTATACCATATGCATATAAGCGAAGGTGGATTTGAAGGCATCAAGCTGATGAAAGGCGATGCATTTGCCATTTTTCAGTTCAACGATGCACCGGCCACCCCGGCTTTAGCACAATTGGAAGACAAGCACAGGGTATACCCAGGCGATGGTATATTGCCGCTCCCTTCTATTTTAAAGGATTTGAAGGGAACCGGGTTTAAAGGATGTGTATCACTAGAAATGTACAATCCTGAATACTGGAAGCAGGACCTGCAAAAAGTAGCGGAAACCGGGCTTAGGAAAACCCTTGAGGTAATAGGGAAAGCAGGGGTGTAAAAAGAATTGTTACTTCGCAAAATAGATGGGTTGTTGTATGTTTCAGGTTCAAGGGTTCAGGGGTCCCATCCTCGTTAGCTTGCAACTTGTACCCTGTAACCTGTACCCTGCAACTTGTACCCACTCTTCTATTATCGCCATTGCATCAATGCTGAGTTCAGGGCCTGCTCTACCCGCCAGCGGGGCTTGTGAAAGTATATCATGCCATGCCCCGGCAGCATAATATCGGAATCTACTTTGGCAAAGCGCCGCAGCGATTCGGTATATATTTTTTTATCGAAATCAATGGAGCCATCCCAGCCAAAATCACCCACCATCAGTGTGCCGATCACATCGCCGCTGATAACGATTTTTTTGCCTGTCCATTCAAATAAAAAAGCCGTGCAGCCCATACTGTGTCCGGGCAAATGCATGGCTTCCATTTCAACGCCCAGCAAACTGAACTTTTCTCCGTCTTTCACCAACTGATCAACCGTTACAGGCGTAAAGGTTTTATGATAGAGGTACCCGCAGCAACGTTCATCACCCGAAGCCACAGCGTCTGCGGTTTCACCGATAGCTACCAGTTTCACGCCTCTTTTTTTGAGTATATGCGCGCCGCCGGCATGATCATAATGCGGATGGGTAAGCACACAATACCGTATTTCATCGGGCGACAAATCCCAGTACCGCATGTTGCTGAATATCTGTTCCATCGTATCACCACAACCACAATCAAACATGATCAGGCCTTCTGCTGTTTTTAAAATATAGGAGTTGCCATCGTTCCATAAAGCATCCGGCACATCAAAAGTTATACCATTGATATCACCCCCAACCTGGAAAAGATTTTTCAAAACCTGCATAGCATTTATTTAGAAGGAGAAAAATACAGTGTTTGAATACTATGTGCATCAAAAAATTGGCACACAACTGTAAGGTAGTATAGAAAAAGAAATCATTCATCAAAAAACCAAAACAGAAAAAAAGACGACCGCTGCATATTATAAAGACCGGGAGAAGTAACTTTATTAATTTTACGCATGCGATCATTAAAGCTTTTTATGGTAGTATTGGGCTGCACACCCGAAGGAAGGCATACAGAACAACATGATATTTTTTTTGGGATTGGCTACGACTTGGGTGATCTTTTACCGGATATGTATGCTTTTTGGCCGGAAGCTAACCGAAAAATACATATAGATTCCTGGCGGGAAGTAACGCAGGTAGCTGGCTATACGGTAAAAGTTATACCCCGAACTGAACTTCCCGAGGATATTCAACGAATGGCAAAATTGTTTTTCATAAATCTCGGAGGATATAAGGAAAATGACCTGGAAGAATATCATTATAAAATGCTCGTAGCCTGTGCAGATAAAGGCATTGCGGTGCAGCGGGCAAAACAAACCGCATTTTACCGCCATACCGGCTTTGCCGGCGCTGTTTCACATATTGATGATAAATATGGTGTGGATGTGGATGATATATATGAGATCGGCGATATTCTGCCTGATACCGTTAAAGAAAAATATGCCATTGTACTATCTGCTGCTACACAAAATACAGAAGACGAAATGCATGTTGGATATCTTAAAGTGGAAAAATTGTCCAGGGTCTGAAAGCCATCAGCATCAAAGCACCTGGTTAAACTCCAGCCTTTCCCCATCTGGACCAATAATGTTAAAGTATTTACACCCGTTTTTCCAAAAATTTAGAAATACAGGCGCTGCTTCCGCAATAGTAAATCCTTCTTTTTTCAATACTGCAAAAGCTTCATTAATATCAGGTACATCAAAAGCAATATGATCTATATGCCCGTCTTTACGGTTGCTGATACTTTCCAGTTCCCTGCCGGGCAACTGGTACAATTCAATAATCATATCCTTCTGCTTCATCATAATACAGGTGCCAGGCTCCTGGTTATGCAAAAATTCTGCCTGCATTACATTGATAAATCCCAACTGTTTATAGAAGGTCTCTGAGACAATGATGTTGGTAACCGGAATTCCAATATGTTGTATGGAACGTATAGAAAGCGGAAGAGGATTTTTCATTATCACATTATAAAAACTCAGCTCCCTCTTTGTGAACCCGTATTGGTTTGTTTGCTTACAAAACCTGTGGCTTTGGGTTTTTGTATGAATTTGGATCCCTGGTTACTAGCCAAATTGGCCTTTTTATTTCCCTTTTTTTTGCCCTTGTTGTTTTGTTGATTCAGCAATGACATAATGCTATATTTTTTTATAAAGATACGTCTTATACCGCATTCTGAGCTTTCATAAAAGCTAAAAATGCAATGGGATGAAGATACGGGTAATTTATTCTACAGGATTACAAATATTTCAATACAGGCATGCAGTAATAGCTATGGTATGATTTGTGAACTTAATAAAGAAACGAAAAAGAATAATCCATTATTAAAAATATTTCACAAATGAAAAATAAAAATTCCGATAAAAAAGGAAAGCCTGAATTTCCGGATATTAAAAAAATCGAAAAAAATATTCAGCCTGGCAGTAAAAAAATAACAGAAGTTCCGGAAACACCAGACGATATTCCATATAAAAAATCGCCGGAAGAAGTACCGGATATTACCCCCGATGAAACAGATAAAAATCTGGATGATCCGGATATAGATTCAGACCCGGATGCAGATGTGACTCCTGGTGAAAGAAAAGATCTTGCAGATGACGCGGAAAAAATGCCAACGGACGATGAAAACGATTTGCGGCGCGCAAAACTGGATATGACAGATGACGAAGGCGAATTACTGAATGAAGGCAGCGGATTGAGTGGCAATGACCTGGACGTACCTGGAAGTGAGGCGGACGATGCTGAAGAAGCAATAGGTGAAGAGGATGAAGAAAATAATTCCTTTAGTACAAATAATGAAACAGAAGACAGGAATAAAGATATGGAGTAGGTTATACCCGCATGGTATCGGGCAACCAGTTTTTAATAGCCTGTTTAATAGCCTCGGGAGACAGTCCTTCGTTCAATGTACGTTTTATAAGTGGAACAAGCTCTTCATCAGGAGCAAACCGCAACGCGGCCAGTTGTTTAAAATTTAACTGGACTTCAATACTTTCTAACCGTTGCTGCGTAAGCTGGTAGTAACGCAACCGAAGCTCCAGCCGCACTAAACGATTCTGGCAGGTTAAGGCATAGTGCTGTCTCGTCATAAAACTCAGCCAGCCAATCATAACAGTTAGTAGCGCAGTTATTATCCACAACCACCGGTTGGCAGCATCAAGCCATGCGCCACGGACACTGATAAAAAGGAGTAATCCGATAACCGGGTAAAAAATGAAATGATGAGGCAGGTAGTAGCGCACATGATTGGAGAGCTGCTGTGTTTTCATATTTTTTTATTGAATGATAGTAGCGCACAAATTAGGTCTTTTTAACGCGTTATTTATTTTGGAGAAATTGTATATTTATTTCCAGGAGTATATGCGATCTTTATCAAACATCACGTTTGCCTGTGCACAGGTGTTATAAACATGGACAGCCATTATTGCTTTAAACCATTCATTATGCATTCCCGCCGCGATTTCTTACAAAAACTATCTATCGGTATAGGTGCTGCGGCACTGGCGCCAATGTCTTCTTCCGCATCTTTGTTTCCTGCTTTTAAAAAACCGGATAAAAAGCTTCGAGTAGCACTTATGGGACTTGGTGGCTATGCAAATATTGTAGCCAGGGCCATGAAAGATTGTCAATTGGCCAGTCTTACGGGTATTGTTACCGGAACACCCTCCAAAATTGCCACCTGGAAATCCAATTATGGAATACCCGGCAAGAATGTTTACAGCTATGATAATCTCCATACCATAGCCAACAACCCTGATATTGATTTGGTATACATTACTACGCCCAATTCATTGCATCATAAACATGTATTACAGGTAGCCGCTACGGGCAAGCATGTTATTTGTGAAAAACCTGTTGCCGATAATGCACAGCAGGCAAGGGAAATGATTGCCGCGTGTAAAAAAGCAGGCGTGAAATTTTACGTAGGTTACCGCCTCCATTTTGAGCCCCATACCCGCGAATTGATAAGAATGCGTAAAGCCGGTGAATTTGGCAGGATCATGCATGTTAATAATTATATGGGATTTAAAATCGGCGATCCAACGCAGTGGCGTTTAAAAAAAGCGCTTGCAGGTGGAGGCGCAATGATGGATGTAGGTGTGTATGCGCTTAACGGCGCCCGTTATGCTACCGACGAAGAGCCCATTTGGGTAACGGCCCAGGAAACCAAAACAGACAGGGTTAAATTTGCCGAAGTAGACGAAACTGTTACTTTCCAGCTTGGCTTCCCCAGCGGCGTTATTGCCTCCTGCGGCACAACATACAATTTTAATAATTACGAAAGGCTTTACCTCATTGGCGAAAAAGGCTTTGCAGAACTTAGCCCTGCTTTTGGTTACGGTCCTATAGGAGGTAAAACGCACCTGGGGCCCATGAACCAGCCACTGATTACACACCAAACAGCACAAATGGACGGCCTCGCCGATTGTATACTCAATGGCACGCCCGACCCCGAAATGACCGGAGAAGAAGCGTTGAAAGACATGATTGTAATTGATGCGGTATACGAATCGCTCAGGAAAGAAGGTAGGAAAATTTACTTAGATAAAAAATAAAACCACGTCTCAACGAAACGTGGTTCAATCATTTGAAATCTTGTCAGGAGGTTGGAAAGCAAATGTCATTTGGTTTTTTTGCAAGGGTACTGACGTGGACTTCACGGTTTCTTTCAAGGGATAAAACGGATTAGGTTTTTCTGGTTGGTCCTGGTTTTTTCTTAAGTATCAGATCTCTCTTTCCAGGGATCAGGTTTCGGGACCGGGGGTTATTCAGGAAATTGCGATTCCGGTTTTCATTGGATTGGCATCGTCAACTATCACAGTACAAATATGTAAAACATTGAGCAGGCATGGAATTTATTTCGACCACGCGATGTTTTACTTCTACTACCGGGAAAAAAGGTTCGGTAAAATAAAATGTAGTTGTTATTTTATACTCCCATAATGTTGGCATTAACCCTGAACGTACTTGCCAGTTTTACTGTTACATCGGAATTCATGATTTTGCTGGTAGTAACTTTTAACCTGATGCGGTATTTTTCTTTTACAAGATATGGCTTCAGTTCTTCCATTCCGATTTCAAGCAATATTTCTTTTCCAGTGGTATCCGGAATATTGTATTTCCAGGCAATGCGTACTTCACTTTCTCCTTCCGCAGAAAGATACAGCTCTATGTCTTTTAAGAAATCCAGGTTACGATCAGCCGGATTGGTAACCGACAGCTGCATCTTTTTAAGTTTGATGGATTGAACCAGGTTTTTAGCCGTATTATGCCCTTTGAATTCCGATTCTGATTGAGTTATAATCTCAGGAGTAAGTACATCAAAAGGAAGGTTTGACGCAACGCCTGCACTAATTGTAGCTTCACTGCTATAAGTGAGGTCGAATTGGGTAAGCTTATCTAATTTTTTACAGGACAAAACACTAAAAATACAAACCAATAAAGCGGGTAAAATACATTTCATGCAATGGAGTTTTAAAATATACTGTACCAAAACGAAAAATTCAGCAGATTATTTCTCCGCGTATTCAGTTCTTTGCCTTTTGGCGGGATTACAAAAAAGAACCGGTCAGGCAGTAGCCTGACCGGTCTTGAATAACGTTAATCCGGAATTTTATTACTCCTTACAATTTCCTGATCTTAATGTTTTTATACCACACTTCGTTACCATGATCCTGCAATACAATATGACCTGATTTAAATTTAGCGAAATCTTCTAGATCTTTAAACTTGCTGCCGGCAACCATCTTATTCCAGTTATCATCCCACAGGGTAGTTGATACTACTTTAACGCCGTTCTGCCAGAGCTCAAGTTGTGCGTTTTCTAATTTGATTTTTACGCTATTCCATTCCCCCGCAGGTTTTACGTTTTCAGGTTTACTGGTGATCAGATCATACAAATCACCGGCACGGTGTTTAATGATCTTCGCATCAGGATGTCCATTATTATCCAATACCTGCATTTCAGGACCGGTGTAATGCGCGTATTTGTACTTGGGATCTTCCTTTACCAGGAACATGATGCCACTGTTTCCGTTAGGCGAAATTTTCCATTCGAGCTTTAACTCAAAATCACCAAACACCTCATTGGTAATGGCATCACCACCCGCATCCCTGTTTTCTTTCTTCCCCAGGTGGAAAGCGCCATCTTCTACATTCCATGCACTACCCAATTGCGGTTTGTTAAATGAATGCCAGCCGGTAGTGGTGGTTCCGTCAAACAACAATTGCCAGCCTTGCTTCTTTTCTTTTTTGGAAAGTGTATTGTCCTTTTGCTGGGCAACTGCATGATTGAATAAAGCGCAGCCGACCAACAATAATCCGCTTAAAGCTATTGTCGTGAAAATTTTCATAATGTTTATTTAATGGTAAGGATGTATTTGACCATAGCTTCCGCATCGTCATGTGCTAAGGAGGCATGAGGAGGCATGGGAATTTCGCCCCAGACGCCTGAACCGCCGTCCACTATTTTTTTAACAAGTTTTGGAATGTCTGCCTCTTTGTATTTCTTGGCTACATCTGCATAAGAAGGTCCTACCAGTTTATTCGTTTCCTGGTGGCAAGCCAGGCAATCCGACCCTGCAATGAGTGCTTTCCCGTCTTTAGCCGGCGCAGCGGATGCTGTTGCCTGACCTCCACCGGCTTTAGCTGTATCAGCTACTGCTACCTTTTGACCGGCATTTATCTGGGGATTTACGTTGATGCTGATTGGCTTTTTCACTTCAGCAGTAGAATTGCCGCAGGCATAACAAATAGTAATTAAGGAAAATACTGCTACCACTTTTTTCATACTTGCTTTTTTTAATGTCATCGTATTGTCAAAAACAGGGCGTAAATATCCGAATAAATCTTACGCAAGTCCCAAAACTTTACGATTAAATTTTTCATCGCTGCCTGTTCCTGCAAAATCATCAAAGGCTTTTTCGGTTACCCGGATAATATGATCTTTGATAAACGGCGCTCCTTCCGCTGCACCTGTTTCAGGATGTTTAATGGCACATTCCCATTCCAGCACAGCCCAGCCTGTATAATTATATGCAGCCAGTTTACTGAAAATAGACTTGAAATCCACTTGCCCATCGCCCAAAGAACGGAAACGACCTGCCCGTTGTACCCAACCCTGGTATCCGCCATACACACCCTGTTTGCCGGTGGGGTTAAATTCTGCATCTTTTACATGAAACATGCGTATGCGTTCATGGTAATTGTCTATATAATCTAAGTAGTTCAAACATTGTAAAACAAAATGGCTGGGGTCATATAAAAGGCAGGCACGGGAATGATTGTTTACTTTTTCTAAAAACATCTCATACGAAATTCCGTCATGCAGGTCTTCACCGGGATGTATTTCATAGCACAGGTCTATTCCATTTTCATCAAATGCATTTAAAATGGGTAACCAGCGATTGGCTAATTCAGTAAATCCTGTTTCTACCAATCCTGCCGGGCGCTGGGGCCATGGATAAACCGTGTGCCACAATAAAGCGCCGCTAAATGTAGCATGCGCTTTCAACCCAAGGTTCTGTGAGGCCCTGGCTGCGTATTTTAATTGTTGCACGGCCCATTCGGTGCGTGCCTTTGGATTACCGCGGTAGGCTTCGGGAGCAAACCCGTCAAACAAATCGTTGTAAGCGGGGTGTACCGCTACCAGTTGCCCATGCAAATGAGAAGAAAGCTCGGTGATCTGTAAGCCGGCTCCATTTACAATACCCTTGATTTCATCGGCATAGGTTTTACTTTCCGCAGCTTTCTGCAGGTCAATGATGCGACTGTCCCATGTGGGAAGCTGAGCGCCAACATAGCCTAACCCCGCCGCCCATTCGCAAATAGATTTTAAATCATTAAAAGGCGGCTGATCGCCCAGGAACTGAGCGAGAAATATAGCCGGACCCTGAATATTCGTCATGATTGTAAAATTTGAAAAGAATTATTGAATTGAGGCATAGGGTATAGGGTTGTGTGCCCTATACCTTACGCCTTACACCTTATACTTTACACTACAAATGTTGTCCATTTTTCATTGCTGGCGCCACTCTTTACCACGTTATCTATAAAAGCCATTCCTCTCACCCCTTCCTGCACCGTTGGAAAATCTAATATTTCTTCTGAAGGCTTTTGTCCGTCAATATGTGCAGACACTGTTAATGCGAAGTTTCGGTATATATTACCAAATGCTTCTAAATATCCTTCGGGATGACCGCCGGGTACACGGGTATTGTGTTTGGCAAAATTACCCAGATAACCACCGCCCGTGCGGTATATTTGTGCAGGCTGATCTAACCATTTTACCAATAGGGTATTGGGTTCCTGCTGTACCCACTCTAACCCTCCTTTTTCGCCATAAATCCTGATCTTAAGCGCATTTTCTTCTCCTGCAGCCACCTGCGAGGCAAGCAATGCGCCAGCGGCCCCGTTATCAAACTTTAATAATACATTTCCATCATCATCCAAAGGCCTGCCTTCCACCATAATATTAAGATCAGCAGCCAGTTTGGTAATTTTTAACCCTGTTATATATTCTGCAAGATGCGCCGCATGCGTACCAATATCGCCCATACAACCACTCTTCCCGGATTTGGAGGGGTCTGTTCTCCAGGCGGCCTGGGCATTCCCTTCTCTTTCGGTAAGCCTGCTCAGCCACCCCTGGGGATACTCCACCCAAACTTTTCTTACTTTTCCCAACACACCTTCCTTTATCATTTGTTTGGCCTGTTTAACCATAGGATATCCCGAATAGGTATGCGTAAGGCACAATACCAATCCTGTTTCTTCTACCTTTTTTTGCAATTGCCTGGCTTCCTCAATCGTAAAAGTCATAGGCTTTTCAATCACTACATGAAATCCTTTACTCAATGCAAGCATAGCCGGAGCAAAATGCGCGAAATTAGGGGTAACAATCGTTACAAAGTCTATCCGCTTATCTGCAGGCAGCAGGCTTTCTTTTTCCAGCATTTCTTCATAAGTCAAATAAGTTCTGTCTTCCGGCAAAAGAAGTGCTTTGCCTGATTCCATTGCTATATCAGGCTTTATACTTAAAGCCCCGCAGGATAGTTCTATAAGCCCGTCCATATTGGCGGCAATGCGGTGAACTGCGCCGATGAAGGCATCTTTGCCTCCACCGATCATACCCATTCGTAATTTTCTGTTCATAAAAAAATATTAGCGTATTAAATAATCAGAAGAGGCTTAAAAATAAAACATTTACATTTACTGGCAACTTGTTTTTATTAAACATTCCATAACTTAACTCTCCTAATTTATTATTATGTCTGGTTCTTCATCAAATCCCCGCAGGCGTGCTATTAAAAATTTGTTTGTAGGATCCCTGGCCATGGGTACTGCAGCAGGTGCTTTTGCAAGCGCTTCATCTGTATCAAAAGAACAGGAAGTTTATACTATGAAAGGAAATATCAATCACTCTGTGTGCCGGTGGTGCTATGGCGGCATTCCATTGGAAGAACTTTGCAAAGGTGTAAAAAAGATAGGTATTGTGGCCATTGACCTGGTGGGCCCGAAAGATTGGCCGGTTTTGCAGAAACACGGCTTGTATTCATCTATGTGCAATGGCGCCGAAATTAACCTGGAAGACGGGTGGAATCATACAGAATTCCATTCTGCCCTCATAAAAAATTATGCTGAAATGATCCCGCTGGTAGCGAAAGCAGGGTATAAGCAACTGATCTGTTTTAGTGGTAGCCGGAGGAATTTAGACGATGAAACCGGCTGGAAAAACTGTACCGAAGGATTGAAAAAGGTGATGGGAATCGCCGAAAAGCATAAAGTAACACTGGTAATGGAATTGCTCAACAGTAAGATTGATCATAAAGATTACCAGTGCGATAAAACAGCATGGGGAGCCGAATTGGCCAAACGGATTGGATCAGAAAACTTTAAACTGCTCTACGATATTTATCATATGCAGATTGATGAAGGAGATGTGATCAGGACCATCAGGCAATACTATCCCTACCTTTCACATTTTCACACAGGCGGCGTTCCGGGCAGAAAGGAAATTAACCAATCGCAGGAGTTGTACTATCCTGCTATAATGAAAGCCATTATTGACCTGGGCTTTAAAGGATACGTTGCACAGGAATTTATCCCTACACCCAAAGACGCTGAAGGACAGTTAGCGTCTTTGCAGGAAGGAGTAAGGATATGCGACGTATAAGCAATACAGTTATTTTTATGCACGAAAACGCTTTGGAATTAAATCCTTAAAAATTATATGCTATGCCTGATAATGTTTATGATGCTATTGTAATAGGCTCCGGGATCAGCGGCGGCTGGGCCGCAAAAGAACTCGCCGAAAAGGGACTAAAAGTGCTGATGTTGGAAAGAGGACGCAATATTGAGCATATAAAAGATTATGTGAACGCCAATAAAGACCCATGGGATTTCCCGCACAGGGGTGGGCGTACACAACAAATGATCAAAGATTACCCCGTATTAAAACGCGATTACCCGCTTAATGAAACCAATTTGGATTACTGGTGCAGCGATAAAGACAACCCTTATACAGAAATAAAACGCTTCGACTGGTTTCGCGGCTATCATGTGGGTGGCCGTTCACTAATGTGGGGAAGACAAAGCTACCGCCTTTCGGATCTGGATTTTGAAGCCAATGCAAAAGAGGGTATCGCTATTGATTGGCCCGTACGCTATAAAGAGATTGCGCCGTGGTACGACTATGTTGAGCGGTTTGCCGGGATCAGTGGCTCTAAAGAAGGATTACCTCAACTGCCGGACGGGCAATTTCTTCCACCCATGGAAATGACCTGCGTGGAAAAAGATGTTGCTGCCCGCATTAAGGAAAAATTCGGCGGCAAACGGCATATGATTATCGGCCGTACAGCTAATATTACCGTGCCTTTTACCGACCAGGGAAGAGCCAGTTGCCAGTATCGTAACAAATGCTGGCTGGGATGCCCTTTTGGCGCCTATTTCAGCACACAATCCTCTACGCTGCCGGCGGCTATGAAAACAGGTAATCTTACACTTCGCCCCTGGAGCATTGTTACAAAAATTTTGTACGATAAAGACAAGAAAAAAGCAACCGGGGTTGAAGTGCTTGATGGTGAAAACAACAAGACCTATACCTACAATGCAAAAATAATCTTTGTTAATGCTTCGGCATTAAACAGCGCATGGATATTGATGAATTCCGCTACCGATATATGGCCCGATGGTTTGGGCAGCAGCAGTGGTGAGTTGGGACATAATGTAATGGATCATCACCTGGGGGTAGGCGCTGGCGGGCAGGTAGATGGTTATGAAGACCAATATTATTTCGGACGCCGTGCCAATGGCATATATATTCCGCGTTACCGCAATTTCTTTGGCGATAAAAGAGATTACCTGCGTGGCTTTGGCTACCAGGGTGGCGGTGGCCGGGGTGGCTACAGCCGTTCGGCAGAAGAAATTTCTATTGGTGCTGATTTAAAAGACACACTTACAGAACCCGGAACCTGGACAATGGGTATAGGTGGTTTTGGAGAAACATTGCCATATCATGAAAACAGGATATACCTTGATAAAAATACCTATTCCGACAAGCTGGAACAGTTTAACGATCCTGTAACCGGGAAAGATTTAGGTATGCGTCCTGTGCCCGATAAAAATGGTAAGCAGCGCTTGGATAAATGGGGACTTCCCGTGCTGGCCTTCGACGTAGAGTACAAGGAAAACGAAAAGAAAATGCGCAAAGATATGCTGAACGACGCCATTGAAATGCTGGAGGCGGCAGGTGTTAAAAATGTAAAAGGACGTGATGGCGATGGCACATTAGGAAGAGGTATACATGAAATGGGAACGGCACGTATGGGTAAGGATCCTAAAACATCGGTATTGAATAAATTTAACCAGGTATGGGATGCCCCCAATGTATTTGTTACCGACGGGGCTTTTATGACATCAGCCTCGTGCGTAAATCCATCGCTGGGTTATATGGCTTTTACAGCCAGGGCAGTAGACCATGCAGTAAGTGAATTGAAAAAAAGAAACCTTTAATACACTATGCCAAACGACAGTACAAATATCAACAATAAAGCCGTAGCTCAAAATACATATGACGCCATTGTGGTAGGTTCCGGTATTAGCGGCGGATGGGCGGCTAAAGAACTTTGCGAAAAAGGACTAAAAACCCTTGTGCTGGAAAGGGGAAGAAATGTTGAACACATTAAAGATTATACGGGTACTACGCTTGATCCATGGGAATTGAAACACCATGGCAACCGTACCCAACAGGATAAAAAAGATAGTCCTATCCAAAGCAAATGCTACGCATACAACGAGGTATCGAAGCATTTTTTTGTAAACGATGAGGAGAACCCTTATAACCAGGTGAAACCATTTGACTGGATAAGAGGATACCATGTTGGCGGCCGATCCTTAACCTGGGGCAGGCAGTGTTACCGCTGGAGCGATATAGATTTTGAGGCAAATGCCAAAGATGGGCATGGTGTGGACTGGCCTATACGCTATAAAGATATTGCTCCCTGGTACGATTATGTAGAGCCTTTTGTAGGTATAAATGGATCTGTTGAAGAACTTCCGCAATTGCCCGATGGGAAGTTTTTGCCTCCTATGGAAATGAACTGTTTAGAAAAACATGTAGCAGAAAGGATTAAAACAGCATTTTCAGATGGCAGAAGAATGATCATTGGCCGGTCGGCCAACCACACGCAAAAAGTGGGCGACCGTGGGCCCTGCCAGTATAGAAACAAATGCCATGAAGGCTGCCCGTTCGGCGGTTATTTCAGCAGCAATTCAGCAACGCTTCCTGCGGCAAAAAAAACAGGTAACCTCACACTGCGACCCTTTTCCATTGTTACAGAAGTAATTTATGATAAAGAAAGCCGGCGTGCCAAGGGGATCCGCATCATTGATGCCGAAACCATGAAAACGGAAGAATACTTTGCTAAGATCATATTCCTTAACGCATCTACTTTAGGTACGGCAACCATTTTACTTCATTCCACATCTGATGCATTTCCTAATGGACTGGGCAATAGCAGCGAACAGGTGGGCCATAATTTGATGGATCATCATTATGGGGTTGGCGCCAGCGGATCATTTGAAGGATTCCAGGATCAGTATATTTATGGCAGGCGGCCAAATGGCATTTATATTCCGCGATTCCGCAATATCAGCGAAAAAACGAAACGAAGCGATTATGTAAGAGGCTTTGGTTACCAGGGCGGCGCTTCCAGGGGCAGGCAATGGAATGCCGATGGAGTGGGAGAAGAATTAAAAGAACAGTTGCTGGAGCCCGGCAACTGGGGCATGGGCATTGGTTCGTGGGGAGAACATTTACCTTATTATGAAAATAAAGCGACCCTCAATAAAGATAAAAAAGACAAATGGGGCATGCCTACGCTGGATATAGATTGCGAGTTCAAAGCCAATGAGCTGGCAATGCGTAAAGACATGATGAACAGCGCTGCGGAGATGCTGGAAAAAGCCGGTCTAAAAAATGTAAATACCTACGACAGTATGCCTGCGCCGGGATTTTGTATTCACGAAATGGGAACCGCCCGGATGGGACGCGACCCCAAAACATCTGTACTAAACGGCTTTAACCAGATGCACGAAGTAAAAAATGTATTTATTACCGACGGAGCCTGCATGGCATCATCAGCTTGTCAAAATCCATCTATAACCTATATGGCATTAACGGCAAGGGCAGCGGATCATGCAGTAAAGGAGTTGAAGAAGGGAAATATGTAATGTGGAAATGTGCTAATGTGAAAGTGTGGAAATGAAAGCGGTGGGTACGCAACGAAGGAAGCGTCAGACCGGGGATGAAATACAAAGCATCAAAAAACAAGAACATAGAAGCAACCCTGTCCGCCGTGGCGGATAAATCACAAAGTCCGGATATTTAAAATCCGAAGCAGGCCTATTTGAGAGCTGAGAGCCGACTGCTGACAGCTGATAGTTGACTGCCGAAAGCCATACTAAATAAATTATTTTGATTACTTAAAATATCAATTATGAACAGACGCGAAGCCTTATCGAGAGTAGCGCTTATACTGGGGGGAACCGTGGTGGGCGCCAATGCTTTTTTGGAAGGATGCAAACCTGCTGATAAAAAAGCTGCCGCCGCCGGAACATTCAGCGATAGCGATATTGCTTATTTGGATGAGATAGCCGAAACCATTATACCTACAACCAACACACCCGGGGCCAAAGCCACAGGAGTGGGGGCCTTTATGAGCGTAATGGTGAACGACTGTTACGATGAAAAAGACCAGCAGGTGTTTTTTGAAGGCATGAAACTATTGAATGAAGCAAGCGACAAAAAGTTTGGCAAATCATTTATGGATATTGATGCTGCAGAACGTAAAACATTACTTACGGAAATAGATGCCGAAGCCAAAAAGTATATGGCTGAAAAAAAGGGAGAAGATCCCAAACATTATTTCCGCATGATGAAGGAGCTCACCCTGCTGGGTTATTTTACATCGGAAATTGGCGCCACACAGGCTTTACGTTATGTAGCAGTGCCGGGAAAATATGAAGGCTGTGTACCTTATAAAAAGGGTGACAGGGCATGGGCAACTTAAAAAATTTATGGTTTGTTGTTTATAGTTTGAAGCAACATTTTAAAAGCTACAGCGTTACCCCTGCTATGCAAAAATCGTTTTGTTCAGCAATCGTTATCGTGATCTGCCTTGCGGGTTGTACTGCCAATAAGCATACGCCCGATGTATCGGGCGTCAAAGTAAATCTTGAAGTACAACGTTTTGAACAGGATTTTTTCGCAATAGATACCAACAACATTTCTGCAGCAATGCCGGTCCTGTTGCAAAAGTATCCGGTTTTTTTACCTGATTTTGCGCAGCATATACTGGGGCTTTCGCTTGCCGATGATGGAGGCAAATCTGATGAAGCCATTAGAATGTTTCTTCGCGACTACAGGTTTGTAAAGGATACGGCATCAAAGGTATTCAGCAACTTTATTGCTGTTGAAGAGGAGGTGAAAAAAGGACTGCAGTTCACCAAATATTATTTCCCCGCGTATCATACACCCGAAAAGCTCATCACTTTTATTGGCCCGCTTGATGCCATCTTTCAAACCGCCCTGGGAAAAACGGGAGATGTGATAACACAGGATGCACTTGCTGTTGGATTACAGCTACACCTGGGCAATACTGCTTCCTTATACCAAAGCCAGGTTGCACAATCCCTCTTTCCTAAGTACGTATCCCGGAAATTTGAACCCGCTTATATAGCGGTTAACTGCATGAAGAATATTGTTGATGATATATATCCGCCCCGCGCAGCAGACAAAACTTTATTGGACCTGACCATAGATAAAGGCAAACGACTGTACGTATTGGATAAGCTGCTGCCGCATGTGGCGGATACTTTAAAAATCGGTTATACCGGGGCCCAACTGAAGGGCTGTTATGCCAATGAAGGATTGATATGGAGTTTCCTCATTCAAAACAACCTGATATACAACAGCGATCCATTAAGGATCCAGTCTTATGTGGAGGAAGGTCCGCTTACGCAGGAACTGGGGGAAGGTTCACCCGGAAATATTTCCTTATTCCTGGGCTGGCAGATCATAAAAAAATATATGGAAAAATTTCCCGATACTACTATTAACGAATTACTACAACTCAATGCCCAACAAATCCTGCAGGATTCAAAATACAAGCCGCGGTAAGTGTTCTGGACCGGTAAATAACTCTGCGATGGTATGCGGACGCATCTTGAAAATCATTTTGGGAAGTTGTTAGGGTAGTATACTAGTAAAATCGCACCCCTTGTACATGTACTTAGTACCAATACTGCTATTATGCGTCTGTTGGGTCTGCCACCGATGGATATCGTACTCGTGTTGTAAGCAATACCAAAAAAATATGGAACTACGGAAAACAAAAGTCTGTTGGAAATTAAACTAAAAAATAGAAAAAGGCCTGCTAATAAAAATTATTATATGACAAAAGAAGAAATTTGACTAATATTTACAAAGATGGTGTCATAATAAACCGCTATCAATAGTATTAAAATAATATTTTATTATCTTTAGGTTCAAATAGCCGGACATGCGAACCTTACAGTTGGTAAATCATCTTACCGATACTCAATTAAAAGAAAAGCTCTCAGC
>Ga0209916_1001553_pt1 | contig 18067 bp, 15 predicted proteins | sample ThiBio_1000_plan_FD_183956 | JGI IMG/M metagenome (GOLD analysis project Ga0209916, IMG submission 183956) | Wastewater bioreactor microbial communities from Cape Town, South Africa - Thiocy_solids_2 (SPAdes) | ecosystem: Engineered > Bioreactor > Thiocyanate-remediating > Anaerobic-Aerobic ... | reverse complement strand
GAGTAGCGCAGCTCGGCGTGGCCGGGGGCGTCGGCGATCTCGGAGAGGTCGGCGAGGGCCAGCAGCCCGTCGATGTCGTACACCTCGCGGTCTTCGAGGCGCAGCGCGCCGATCAACTCGTGACGCAGCCGCGGGTTCATCCCGGTCGCGATCTCCAGCCGCACCACCTCGCCGAAGCGGCGTCGGCGCAGCTCGTCCTGGACCGCCTGCAGCAGGTCGTCGGCCTCGTCGGAGACGGTGAAGTCGGCGTCGCGCGTCACCCGGAAGAAGCCGTAGTCGACGACCTCGGTGCCCGGGAACAGCGCGTCGAGGTTGGCGGCGATCACGTGCTCCAGCGGCACGAAGGCGCCGTCGTCGCCGACCGGCAGGAAGCGCCCGAGCAGCTCCTTCGGCACCTTGACGCGGGCGACGATCTCGACCTCCGACTCCGGGTCCCGCAGCAGCACCGCGAGGCTCAGGGAGAGGTTCGAGATGTAGGGGAACGGCCGGCCGAGGCCGATCACCAGCGGCGTCAGCGCCGGGAAGACCTGCTCGTGGAAGCGGCGATGGATCTGGCGGCGCTCCTCCTCGCTCGCGTCCTCGAGCGCGACGATGCGCAGGTCGTCGGCCTCGAGCGCCGGGCGCAGCACGCCGCCGAAGCAGCGATGCAGCCGCTTGTCGAGCTCCAGCACGCGGCGCTGGATGCGGTCGATCTGCTCGGCGGGGCGCAGCCCGTCGGGCCCGCGGGCGTCGATCCCGGCGTCGAGCTGGTCGAACAGCCCGGCCACCCGCACCATGTAGAACTCGTCGAGGTTCGAGGCGTAGATCGCGCAGAAGCGCAGCCGCTCCAACAGCGGCACGCTCTCGTCCTCGGCCAGCTCCAGCACCCGCCGGTTGAACTCCAGCCAGGACAGCTCTCGGTTGAAGTAGAGAGATGGATCGTCGAGGCTGGTTACTGACTCGGCCAAGGGGACATCGTACTGGGGGACTACTCCTGCTTTGCAAGGGGGACGGTCCGATGGACCCCCTCTCTCACGAACAGCGGGGAGGTTCGTTCGGGGGTCCATCGGACCGTCCTCGAGCGTTGGTGGGGGCGCGGCGTCAGGCGGCACGTCGAGCGGAGGTGGACTGGGCGTTGACCGGAGCGTCCAGCGCCAGGCGGTAGCCGGTGGCGAGTTGGCTCATCGAGCGCTCCCAGGAGCGGGCGCGGGCGGCGCGGACGCCGGCGGAGCCAAGCTTGGCCCGCAGTTCGGACGAGGCGGCCAGCTGCAGCAGCGATCCGGCGACGTGATCGGCGTCGGGACGGCAGAGCAGGCCGGTGTGGCGGTTCTCGACCAGCGCCGCCGGCCCGCCCTCGGCGATCGCGATCACCGGCAGGCCGCTGGCGCCGGCCTCGAGGATCACCTGGCCGTAGGTGTCGGTGACGCTGCAGAAGAGGAAGGCGTCGGCGCTGGCGTAGGCGACCGCGAGGTCCTCGCCGCCGAGCCAGCCGAGGAAGGTGGCGGCGTCGCCGAGCCGTGAGCGAAGCTCGGCCTCCTCCGGGCCGCCGCCCGCCAGCAGCAGGTGCAGCCGCGGGTCTGTGGCGCGGGCGGCGAGGAAGGCGTCGGCGAGCAGGTCGAGGCCCTTCTCCTTGGAGAGGCGCCCGGCGTAGAGGACCTTGACCTCGCCCGGGTAGGCGTCGCGGTCGGCCTTGGCCGGGTCGAAGCGCCGCGCGTCCACCCCGCGCTCCCAGCGGCCGACCTTCGCCAGGTCGATGCCGAGCTCGGACAGGGACGCATCGGCAGCCGGGCTCGGCGAGAGCACCCGGGCCGGGGCGTCGTAGAAGGCGCCGAGACCGACCTTGGCGACCGTCTCAAGCGTCGCGTCGGCGCGCAGGCCCGCGTAGGTGGCGAGCTCGGTGTGGTAGCTGGCGAGCAGCGGCACGCCGGTGATCCGGCTGAGCAGCGTCGCCGCGATCCCGGCCGGGCCGGGGGCGGTGACGTGGACCAGGTCGTAGCTGCCGTCGGCGAGCGCCTCGACCAGCTCGGGGACCGCCGGGACGCCCAGCTTCATGCCCTCGTAGAAGGGCAGCTCCAGCTCCGCGGCGGCCGGAAGGCGGCGGTCGACGCCGGGGTCGGTGCCGATCACGTCGACGTCGAAGCCGGGGACGCCACGCTCGCGGATCTGCTCGATCGTGTGCGTCACCCCGTGCATGGAGCCGATCCCGTCGGCGATCAGCGCGACGCGGCGGCGGTCTCCTTCGCGCCCCCGCAGCCTCGCTTTCTCGGCCCCGAGGAAGGCGGTCGAGGGCGCGTAGGGGAAAGCCGGGACGAGCGCCTCGAAGATCCCGCTCGCGGCGCCCGCGAGGTCGCCCGAGCCGAGCGCCTCGACCCCGTCGGCGACGGCAACGCGCAGGCGCCGCTCATGGCGGCGGCGGGCACGGCGGTAGAGGTCGGCGTGGGAGAAGCCGTCGGCCTGCAGGAGGTCGAGAAGATCACGGCCGCGCGCGTCGATCCCGACCCCGGCGAGCCAGGCCTCGAGCAGGCAACGGGCGTCCTCGGGGCCGATGTCGGCGGCCACCTTGCCCTCCCGCGCGCTGCCCTCGCGGATCACCCGTTCGGCCATCTTCATCACCGCGGCGGGGTCGGGAGCGGCGCCGGGGCCCGAAGCGGCGCCCGGGGCCCGAGCGGCATCCGGACCGGCGACGACATCCGGGGGCGGGGCGACGCCCGGCGCGCCCGACGCCACTACAGCCTCCGACGCGGCGGTCCCGGCCTCGCCGAGCGCCCGGGTGGCGAGCGCCATCGCCGCATGGGTCCACTTCGCGGCCGAGCCCTGTTCGCCCCGCGCCTCGGCATGACCGTCGCGCAGGTGGGCGAGAAACTCTTCCGGCGTGGCAGCGGCGGGGACCTCGGTCCAGGTCCGGCCGATGTCGACGCCGGCATGGTCGTCGGAGCCGCCGATCCCGGTGCCGCCGCGCGTGTCGACGTAGACGGCGGCGGGCATGTTCAGCTCCGCGGCGCGCGACCCGTTGCGAACCTCCCAGATCGGGAACAGCTCGGCGAGCCGCCGCCGATGGCGCCGTGTCAGCGGCGCCGCGACGTAGAAGAAGGGATGCGCCAGGGCGCAGGCGATCTCGTTCTCGTGCAGGTAGGAGGCACAGGCCTCGACGTCGCCGGCGTGAGCCTGCAGCCACTCGTGGTCTCCGGGAGTGATCCCGTAACAGAGGACGTGAACCGCCTGAGGCTCGCCGGCAAAGCGGGCGGTCAGCTCCTCGGAGGCGAAGGTGTCGGGAAGCCCCTCCAACTCGAGCGCCCCGTCGATCGTGTCGTGATCGGTGATCGTGACAAAGTCCATCCCCCGCTTCTTCGCCAGCTCATACACCTCCTCCGGAGGCGTCGCGCACTCCGGCAACCCAAGGCTCCTCTGAACGCCAAGCCGCGAAAGCTGCGAAGCGGTGGAGTGGCAGTGCAGGTCAGCACGGGAAGTCATCGGTGTCTCCCTTGTAGTTCCTCATTGCCGCCATATTTCGCGATTTGCAGGGAAAACATGTGAACCACCTGCAAACGAGGCGTGAACTTCGTGTGACGACGGGTGATTCTTGGGGCGGGGAAGGGATGAGGAGGGATGGGGACCCGCAAGCTGTCGCCCGGTTGAAGGACCCGCCCCTCTCGCCACGGCCCGGGCAGGCTGTGGCCGTGGCGAGAGGGGCGGGTGTGCGGAAGGTGTGGAGGGACGTGCGCGGGAGCGTCACGGGGGTGCGCCGGGTGTGCGCCAGAAGTGCGGCGGGGCCGTCACCGAAGGGCGCCGAGGGCCGGTCCCCGAACGGTCAGGGGTCTGCGTGGTTGGAAATCCGCGTATGGCGCGGGTTTCCAACCACGCGGATCCCCGGTCGTCCTACCGTGGTTCGAAATCCACGCCACAGGTGGATTTCGAACCACGCGAGCTCCCGGCCGCCGGATCCGTGACGGAGATGCCGGGAACTCCAAGCTTCCTCCCGTGTTGTGCGACACCGACCGGGGCGCGGTCGACCTAGCGTCCGGCTACCGGACCTCAGGTCGACCGCGCCTCCCGGGGCCCTTGATCTGGGGCCCGAAAAGGGCCTCTGAGGGCCGGAAAGTGTGACGTTCCCGGCATCTTCGTCACGGATCCGGGCGAGGTGTGGAAGCTCTCCGACCCGATCGTCACGTAAGTCCGACTTCCTCACGTCCCTGTGCCGCCTCTCCCACGCACCCCTCACGTCCTGGGCTCCTCATGGGGGTCACAGCCTGCCAGGACCCCCATGAGGAGCCCAGGACCTCCCTCGGACGGCCGGAGGGGCCGCGGACCCCCCCCGTACCCCCGCCCCCGCTAAGCCGCGAGCCTCTCCGCCCTCGACCCGTTCGCCGCCCCGTTCAGCAGGTCCAGGATGACGCCCTCGCGGAGGCCGCCCTTGCCGATCTGAAGGGGTTGGCCGAGGAGCTCGGCGATCTTCTCCAGGAGGAGGACGCCGGTGGTGAGGATGCGGACGCGGCGGGGGTCGAGCTCGAAGCGGCGGGCGACGTCGGCGGCCGGTTCGGAGGAGAGGACGCGGATCGCGCGCTCCAGGGTCTCGTACTCGAGCACCGCGCCGACGAGGCGACGAAGGCTGGTGGCCGAGCCGCCGACCGCCACCGCCTGGTCGGGGTGCTCGAAGTCGACGTCGGCGAAGAAGTCCTCGATGTGGTCACGGACGCGGCGGATCTCGGAGGCCGAGGGTGGATCGGAGGTGATCAGCTCGTCGGCGAGGACGCCGGAGCCGATGTTCCAGGAGCGCACCTCGTCGACCCCGTCGGGCACGGTGCCGAGGATCACCTCGGTCGAGCCGCCGCCGACGTCGACGACGCCGATCGAGCCCTCCGCCGGGTGCCCGAGCGCCTTGGTCGCGCCGATGAAGGAGAGCCGGCCCTCCTCCTCGCCGCTCAGGATGTCGACCTCGACCCCCGCCGCCGCGGCGATCGCCGCCGCCACCTCGGGCCCGTTCGAAGCCTCGCGCACCGCCGCGGTCGCCACCGCGCGGATCTCGACCGCGCCGAGCTCACGGGCCAGCCGCACCTGGGTGGCGACCAGCTCGCCGACCTCCTGGACCTTCTCCGGCAGGATCGCGCCGTCGTCGTCCACAGCCTTGGAGATCCGCGTGTAGGCGCGCTGCTCCATCACCTTCTTCAACTGACCATCCATCGGCTCCGCGACGAGGACGCGGGTCGTGTTGGAGCCGATATCGATCGCTGCGCAGAGCATCAGGCCGTCGCCCTTATGTTCCCAGGCGAGCCGGATCTAAGCGTGCGCGTCCGGATGCGAGGCGTCCTCGAACTCACGGAAAAGGCCCGTCACCACGAACGCGACCTGCTCGCCGATGTCGACCGAATTGTCGCCGATCCGCTCGATCGCCCGTGCCGTCAGCATCATCGTCATCGCCCATTCGCGTTGGTCGGCGTCGTCGCCGATCGCCAGCGCAAGGCGGAAGCAGTCGCGGTTCAGCTCGTCGATGACGTCGTCACGGTCGACCAAGTCGCGCGCCATCTCGACGTTGCGCTCGCAGAAGGCGCGCTTCGCCTGCGCGATCAACGCTTTCGCGTGCGCGCCCATGGTCAGGATCAGCTTCACCATCTCCTGGTCGGCGGGCGGCGTGTGCCCCGACATCGGTATCACCTTGCAGATGTTCACGCACTGGTCGCCCATCCGCTCGATGTTCTTCAGCACGTGCAGCAGCGCCGAGATCAGCCGCAGGTCGGTAGCCACCGGCGACTGCGTCGCCAGCAGCGTGATCAGCGCCTGGTGCACCTCCAGGTACCGGCCGTCGATCCGGTCGTCGTCGGCGACGACGATCTGTGCCAGCTCGATGTCCTGGTGCTCGACCGCCTCCAACGTCCGGACCAACTGGGAGGTGACGAGGTCCAGCCCGCCCAGCGCGCTCGCTTCGAGCGCCTCCAGTTCCTCTTGGTATTCGACCCGGATCCCCGGCATGTCCCCCGCCCGTCCGGCCTAGCCGAAGCGACCGGAGACGTAGTCCTCGGTCTCTTTCTTCTTCGGTTTGGTGAAGATCTCCTGGGTCGGGCCGATCTCCACCAGGTGCCCCGGCTTGCCCGATTCGTCGAGGTTGAAGAAGGCCGTGTTGTCGGACGCGCGCGCCGCCTGCTGCATGTTGTGGGTGACGATCGCGATCGTGTACTCCTTCTTCAGCTCGCCGATCAGGTCCTCGATCGCCAGCGTCGCCACCGGGTCGAGGGCCGAGCAGGGCTCGTCCATCAGCAGGACCTCGGGGCTGACCGCGGTCGCCCGGGCGATGCAGAGCCGCTGCTGCTGGCCGCCGGAGAGGCCGGACCCAGGCCGCCCGAGCCGGTCCTTGACCTCGTCCCAGAGGTGCGCCCCGCGCAGGCTCCGCTCGACGATCGCGTCCTTGTCGGCCTTCCGGATCTTGCCCGCGTTGAAGTCGAGCCCGGCGGCGACGTTGTCGTAGATCGACATGGTGGGGAACGGGTTCGGCTGCTGGAACACCATCCCGACCAGCCGCCGCACCGCGACCGGGTCCACCCCGGCGCCGTAGACGTCCTCGCCGTCGAGCTGGATCGAGCCCTTGACGCTCGCCCCCGGGGTCAGCTCGTGCATCCGGTTGAGCGAGCGCAGGAAGGTGGTCTTCCCGCACCCCGAGGAGCCGATCAGCGCCGTCACCTTGTTCGGCTCGATCGTCATGTTCACGTTTTCGACGGCGTGGAAGTCGCCGTAGTAGAGGTTGACTTCCTTGGCCTCCAGCGTCTTCGCCCGGCGCGCCGAGGCGGCGGCGCCCTGCGGCTGGCTCGAGGTCTCGGTGACGGGACCGGCTTGCGACATCGTGTTGCGGCCCTCCTCGGCCTCGGTTCCGGGCTTCGACTCGGACCCGAACATATCTCTCAGCTTCCTTCCCTCCACGGCAAAGCTCCTATCGGATCTCCGTTTTGTAGCGGCGGTAGACCAGGCGCGCGATCACGTTGAGGATCATCACGATGGCGATCAGCGTCAGCGCCGCCGCCCAGGCGCGGTCGTAGGACGCCTGTTTCATCACGCCCGGCGACCGGTACTCGTTGTAGGCGTAGACGGCGAGGTTCTGCATGCGGCCCTGGAACGGGTTCGCGTTCAGCGAGTCGACAACGCCGGTGGTGACCAGCAGCGGCGCGGTCTCGCCGATGATCCGCGCGGTGGCGATCATCACCCCGGTGACGAGCCCGGCGAACGCGGTCGGCAGGACGACCTTGACGATCGTCTTCCACTTCGGCGTGCCGAGCGCGTAGCTTGCTTCGCGCAGGTGCTGGGGGACGATCTTCAGCACCTCCTCGGCGGCGCGGATGACGATCGGGATCATCAGCACCGAGAGCGCGATCGATCCCATGATCCCCATGCGGATGCCGGGGCCGAAGAAGAGCTCGAAGAGGGCGTAGGCGAAGAGGCCGGCGACGATCGAGGGGATGCCGGTCATCACGTCGACGAAGAAGGTGAGCGCGCGGCGCAACGGCCCGCGCCCGTACTCGTTCATGTAGATCGCCGCCATGATCCCGATCGGCACCGAGATCGCCGCCGCGCAGGCGGTGATCACGAGGGTGCCGACGATCGCGTGCGCGGCGCCGCCGCCACCGACCACGCCACGCGCGTCGGAGGTGAAGAATTCCCAGCTGATCCCGGCGACGCCCCGCTTGATCACTTCGTAGAGCAGCGAGATCAGCGGCGCCATCGAGACGCCGAAGGCCGCGACGATCGCCATCGTGACCGCCCGGTCCTTGGCCCGGCGGGCGCCCTCGACCGGGCGCGACCAGGCGTAGATCGCGAGGATCGCGACCGGCGCGCCGAAGACCAGCATCAGCGCGATCGTGAACCAGCCGAGCGCCGCCTCGAGGAGGCCGCAGACCGCGAGCGCACCGGCGAACGCCGCCCAGGGCGCCCAGCCGGGCAGCGTCCCGCCGCGGTGGCCCTCGCCGGCGAGCAAGGCGCGGGTCGAGCCGGTCGACAGCACGGCGGCGTCGGCGGGCGGCGGCGTCATCTACTTCACCTCCGCGCGGGCGATGATCAGCCGGGCGAGGAAGTTGGTGGCGAGGGTGATCGCGAAGAGGACGAGCCCGGTGGCGATCAGCGCGTTGATCGCCAGGCCGGAGGACTCGGGGAAGTTGAGGGCGATGTTGGCGGCGATCGTCGAGGGGTTCGCCTGGCCGATCAGGTTGAAGGTAACGCCGCCGGAGACGGAGAGGATGATCGCCACCGCCATCGTCTCGCCGAGCGCCCGGCCGAGGCCGAGCATCGCGCCGGAGACCACCGAGGAGCGGCCGAACGGCAGCACCGTGGTGCGGATCATCTCCCAGCGCGTGGCGCCGAGCGCCTGCGCGCCTTCCTGCAGTTTGCGCGGCGTCTGCGAGAAGACCTCGCGCGCGACGGCGGAGATGATCGGCAGGATCATCACCGCGAGGACCATCCCGACCACCAGCATGGTGCGGCCGGTGATCGAGGCGGGCCCTTCGAAGATCGGGATGAAGCCGAGCTTTTCTTCCAGCCATTTCATCGCCGGGACGGCGGCGGGACCGAGCACGAAGATGCCCCAGAGGCCGTAGATGATGCTCGGGATCGCGGCCAGCAGGTCGACGAAGAAGCCGAGCAGCATGGCGAGCCGGGGCGGCGCGATGTGGGTGATGAAGAGCGCCACCGCGACCGCCAGCGGCACCGCGATGACCATCGCGAGGACGCCCGCCAGCACCGTGCCGAAGGCCAGCGGCGCGACGTAGCTGAGGAAGCTCTCGTGGTCGGGCAGTTCCGAGGACGCCGCGGTGAAGGCCGGGAATCCCTCGGTGACGAGGAAGACGGCGACGCCGACTAGCAGCGCCAGGATCGTCACCGCGGCGACGACCGAGATGTTGCTGAAGATCCGGTCGCCGCGGCGACGGCGCCCTCCGGACGCCGCCGCCAGCAGCTGGCCGGCATTGGTCGTGGTGTCGAAGTGAGCCACGAGCCTGGTTCAGTCGAGCCGGTCGGTCGACCTATTCGATCGCGCCGACGGCGGCTTCGACTTTTTTGGTCAGTTCGGCCGAGAGCGGCGCGGAGCCGGCGGCTTCGGCGGCCAGTTCCTGCCCTTCGGCGCTGATCGCGTATTCGAAGTAGGCCTTGACCAGGGCCGCTTCGTCGGCCGACTTGTATTTGGTGCAGCCGATCATCGAGGAGACGAGAATGATCGGGTAGACGCCGCTCGCTTCCGTCTTGCGGTCGATTTCGAAGGCGATGACGTTTTTCTGGCCTTTCTCCAGTTCCGGGTCTTCTTTCGAGAGGTCCAGGACTTTGGCCGCGGCTTCCGCCGACGGTTCCGCCCACGTCTTGCCGACCTTGATCAGCGCTTTGCCGAGTTCGCCGGCCTGCGAGGCGTCGGCATAGCCGATCGCGCCTTCGCCGCTGGAGACGGCTTCGATCACGCCGGAGGTGCCGGAGGCCGCTTCGCCGCCTTTCACCGGCCAGTCACCGCTCACTTCGTGCGTCCACACCTTCGGCGCCACTTTGGAGAGGTAGTCGGTGAAGTTTTCGGTCGTGCCCGACTCGTCGGAGCGGTTGACCGGGACGATCCGCGTTTCCGGAAGTTCGACGCCGGGGTTCTCTTTGGCGATCTTCGGGTCGTTCCAGTTTTCGATTTCCTGGTTGAAGATTTCCGCCAGGGTTTCCGGTTCGAGTTTCAGTTCTTCGACGCCGGGGAGGTTGTAGACGATCGCGATCGGCGAGATGTAGTTCGGGACCTCGACCAGTTCGCCCGGTTCGCAGCGTTTGATCGCCTTCGCGAGCTCGCCTTCGGATTCGGAGAGCGGCGTGTCCGAGCCGGCGAACGCGACGCCGCCGGAGATGAACTGTTCGCGGCCGCCGCCGGAGCCGACGCCGTCGTAGGAGATGGTGGCACCGCCGTTGGCGTTCTCGAATTCGGCGATCCAGGCTTCCTGGGACGCCTGCTGTGCGGTCGAGCCGGCACCGGCGATTTCGCCCGAGACTTCGGCCGAGGGAGCGCCCCCACCGCTTTCGGATTCGCTTTCACTGGCGCTCGCCGTTTCGCTGCTGGTGGAATCCCCGCCCCCGCAGGCGGCCAGGCCGAGCACGAGCACGCAGGCAGCCGCGAACACCGCAAGCCACTTAGAGCTGGACATCAGTCTCCTCTTTGTCTTGTTGACGAATTTGCGACCGCGGGTGGCGCGGTCCTTGGGGCGAGCGTGTCAACGTCACGAGGGGAGCTTGTTATCCCGATGTGGCGGCGATGTGAAAAAAATGTAAAAGGCCGTTATCAGCCGTCGGGGGAGAACCGGTAGCCGATCCCGTTGTGGGTGTAGATCAGCTTCTGGTCCGGCAGCGCGGCGCCGAGCTTGGCCCGCAGGCGGCTCACGTAGACGTCGACCGAGCGGTCGTCGCGGCGCGGCGGCACGCCCCAGACCGAGGTGTGGAGCTCCTCGCGGGTGAGGATCCGCTGCGGGTTCGACCAGAGGGTGACGAGCAGCTGCAGCTCGCGAACCGTGAGGCTGAGCGGGCGGCCGTCGACCAGCGCCGCGTGCTCGTCCGGTCGCACCTCCAGCCTCCCCGTTCTATCCGACGCGCTGCTTACCGCCATCGTGGCGGAGGATGTCGGTGAGCGTTACCGGAGCGGTTACGCCGCGGTAAAGCTTTTGTGAACGACCTGTGAACCCTGGTCGTCCGCGGGCGCCTCGAGGGGCGCGGGCGGAGCGTCGAGGACGGCGTCCGCGTTGGGCTCCGGGTCGAACCGGTAGCCGACCCCGAAGTGCGTGTGGATGTATTCCCAGTTCGGTGAGCGCTTCTCCAGCTTCTGGCGCAGCTTGCGGATGAAGACGTCGACCGAGCGGTCGCCGTGGGCCATCGCGTAGCCCCAGACCCGCTGGTAGATGGTCTCGCGCTCGAGCACCTGGCCCTGAGTGCCGGCGAGCAGGTGCAGCAGCTCGAACTCGCGCCGGGTCAGGTCGAGGCTGTCGCCGGCGACGAAGGCCTGGAAGCGGTCGGGGCGGATCTCGAGCTCACCGGCGAGCACCGGCGAGGACTCGGTCTCGTGGCGGCCGCGGCGGTGGCGGCGGGTCACCGCTTCGATCCGCGCGATCGCCTCCTCCGGATGGGCGGGCTTGGTGATCCAGTCGTCGACGCCGAGCCGCAGTCCGCGGACCCGCTGGGCGACGGTCGAGCGCCCGGTGCAGACGACGACGCCGAGGTCCGGCAGCAGGTTGCAGACCCGGTCGAGGTAGCGCCACGCTTCGTCGCCGAGCACCGCCGGGTCGACCAGCAGCGCGTTCAGCTTCATCGCGACCAGCTGGTCGGGCGGCACCGCGCCACCGGAGGTGCGCAGCAGCCAGCCTGCCGCCTCGGCGCGCTTGGACAGGACGGTGACGAACCCGGAATCGGTGTCGATCACCGCGAGACGAGTGGTCGGATCAGGGGCCAACTCGCTGTTGATTCTACGCACGCCGAGGCCGCTTTTACCCGTGTTTACAGGTTTTTCACAAGTCCGCCACGCCCAAATTGCGGCCGAACGGGCTCAGAAAGTGGCCGGGCGCAGGCCGGTGGCGATCACGACCAGGATCGCGATCCCGGCCGCGTAGCGATAGAGGACGAAGGGCCGGTAGGAGGTCGTGCGGACGAGGCGGAGGAGGAAGACGATCGCGGCGTAGCCGGAGACCGCCGCGGCGAGGGTCCCCACCACCATCGGCCCGGCGACGCCGGACGGCAGCCCTTCGTGGACGGCGCTGATCCCTTTGAAGAGCGTGGCGCCGGCGACGATCGGGATCAGCAGCAGGAAGGAGAAGCGCGCGGCGGCATCACGGTCGAGGCCGAGGAAGCGGGCGGCGGTGATCGTGATCCCCGAGCGCGAGGTGCCGGGCGCCAGCGCCAGCACCTGCGCGAGCCCGATCCAGCCGCCGTCACGGAGCGCGGTGCGCTCCAGCGGCCGGCGCTGCGGTTTGCGGTCGGCCCAGTCGAGCAGGGCGGCGAAGAAGATCAGCTGGACGGCGATCATCCAGGGCTCGCCGAGGTGTTCGTCGATGAAGTCGGAGGCGAGGCCGCCCGCGATCACGGCCGGGATCGTGCCGATCGCGATCGCCACCGCGAGCCGCTCCTCGCTCGTCTCGATCGCCCGTTTGCGCACCGCCGTGACGAACCCGACGAGGAGACGCCACACCTCCAGCCGGAAGAAGGCCAACGCGGCGATCAGCGTCCCGGCGTGCAGGGCGACGTCGAACGTCTTGTTGAACGATTCGTTTTCGGTCAGGAACGTGTATTCCTGCAGCCAGGGGACGATGATCAGGTGGCCTGACGACGAGATCGGCAAGAACTCGGTCAGCCCCTGCACCACTCCCAGCAGCAGCGCCTCGAGGTTGGACACCGCGCGATCCTACGCCGGCTCGTGCGATAGATTCTCGACCGTGAAGCGCGCAGCCGCCCTTTTCCTGATGGCCCTGGCGACGATGCTGGTCGCCGCCCCCTCCGCTTTCGCCGAGAACGGCGAGGGCCTGCTGGGCAAAGCCGACGACAAGACCGTCACCTTCTTCTGCTTCGGCGTCATGGCCTTCTTCGTCCTCCTCGTGATCGGCCTCTCGCTGATCCAAGGCGCCCTCGAGCGCCGCAAGGAGAAGCGGCGCTACGACATCGAGCGCCTGGGCTAACGCCGCCCTCTGCTCCACCCCGCCGTCCGCTAAGCCGCCGAGCGGGAGGGTCCGTGGCGCTGGCGGCCGTCCGAGGGAGGTCCTGGGCTCCTCATGGGGGTCCTGGCAGGCTGTGACCCCCATGAGGAGCCCAGGACGTGAGGGGTGCGTGGGAGAGGCATCACAGGGACGTCGCGAAGTCGGACTTCCGTGAGGATCGGGTCGGGGAGTCTCCACACCTCGGCCCGATCGTTCACAGAGATGCCGGGAACGTCACACTTTCCGGCCCTGGGAGGCCCATTTCGGGCCGGAATCAGGGGGTCTGAAACGCGCTGCGTGATTTAGGGCCCCTATAGGGGGGTCAATACACGCAGCGCGTAGGTCGGTGTTGGACAACACGGGAGGAAGTGAGGAGTTCTCGACATCTTCGTGACGACGTCTGGCTCCCGTCACGGATCCGTGCCTCACCCGACGCACTCCCGTGACGCCCCCGCGCACGACCCTCCACACCTTCCGCACACCCGCCCCTCTCGCCACGGCCACAGCCTGCCCGGGCCGTGGCGAGAGGGGCGGGGCCTGGCCCCTCCCCCCGGCCCAGCCCGCGGCCCCGCCCCTCCCCCAAGCCCCAGCCGGCAACCTCCCCGAGGCGCCGGCTGACCTCAGGCCAGCCGGAACCCGCTGAGCAGGCGCTTCTCGGTCTCGCCCTCGATCTCGGCGATCACTTCGACCTTGCCCTCCAGCGGGGTGCCGCGGATCTTCGTCGCCAGGAGGTCGTCGACCTGGAAGATGCCTGCCGAGTTGTTGAGCTGGATCTCGATCCGCACCGGGTGGTCCTCGCCGGCGCTGATGCGGACCTCGTCGATCGCCGCGGCGGAGATCGAGTGGATGCCCTCGTGGCCGGTCTCGATCGGAATCCGGGTGCGGCCCTGGGCCATGTCGAGCGCGTCGGCGACGCGGACGACGCCCGCCTCGACCGTGTAGGGCTCACCACGGCGGCGGTGGCCGATGATCGAATGGAGGATCTCGGTTTCGACGACAGTGCGCTCCGGCTGTCTGTAGGCGCCGGCGAGGAGGCGGTCGAGGGCGCTCTGGGCGAGGAAGAGCGAGTACTCCTCGTGGTCGGCACGGTGGATCGACATGCCGACGTCGTGCAGCAGCGCCCCGCCGGCGACCACCACCTCGGCATCGCGGTCGCGCATCCCGTGGTCGGCGACCATCGCCGGCTCCACCCCCGCTTTGACCAGCAGGCGCAGCAGCCGCAGGGAAATGTTGAGGACGATCTGCATGTGGACCCAACTGTGGTCCGACATGCCGAGCCGCTCGGCGTTGACCTGGGCCATGTACCACCAGCCGCGCACCTGGTCGTCGCCGTTGACCGCGTCGATGAAGCTCTCCAGCCGGCGGTTGCCCCGCGTCGGCGCCCGCACGTGCGCCTCGGCGATCGCCTCCCGCGGCGGCCTGCGGGTCGGCCCGCTCGCGTCCGGTGCCGGAACCCCGGCCTCGGCCATCTCTCTCACCTCGTCCGGCGTCATGCCCGGATCGTAGCCCCGCCCCCCGCCGGCGCGGTCGACCTTTGGTCCGGTCCCACCAGTGCGGTCGACCTAAAGTCCGTCTACCGGGCCAAAGGACGACCACGATCGGGGCCGGGGACGAAAGGACGACCGCGCTCGGGCGGGCGGGCCGGGCGGATGGGGCCGGGGCTGGTGGGTCAGCCGCAGATCGGCCAGGGGCTGGAGCCGGCCTCGGAGTAGAGGAGCGCGGCGCGGTAGTCCTGTTCGGCTTCCGGCGCCGCGGCGGGGTCGCCGCTGCCGCCTACCGATTCCCAGGTCCCCTGGTCGAACTGGTATTTGCCGCGGTAGGTGCCGTCGGCCGAGACCGCTTCCGGGTCGCCCCCGGACTCGCAGGCGGCGATCGCCGTGAGCGTTTCGATCGAGACGCCGCCCGGCAGCTGCGCGAACCGTTCTTCTTCTTCGCGCGCCTCCCGTGCTTCGCGCTTCTTGCGCGCGTGGACCTTCTGACGATGCTCGGTGCGCTGCGTCGTCGCCGCGATCAGCCGGCTGTAGCGGTCGACCGGGTCGAGCAGCGGCCCGTCGACAGCCACCGCGTCGCCGATGGCATTGGCGGTCGCCTTCGCGGTCGAGACAGGCGCGTCGGCGCGGAGCCGCACGCGCGGCGGAAGCTTTTCGTCCTTGTGCTGGGCGGCCGAGGCCACGGCCGGCGAGGCCAGCGCGACCAAGGCAACGCCAAGCACGGCGATATGTTTGCGTTCTGTGAGCAAGCGGTGAACGCTTGCGGGCAATGACGCGCCTGTGTGTGACGGTCATCACCATGCGATCCTGCGTTTTCCGGCGATCGGCTCCACAGAGCGGATTCGGCGCCGAATAGGCATGATCCCTTGATCACTCCAGATGACGACACCACGCGCCTGCTGCTCGCCTGCCCCGATCAGCCGGGGCTGATCGCGACCGTCTCCGGCTTCCTCGCCGAAGCCGGGCTGAACATCGTCGACGTCGACCAGCACTCGACCGCGGCGGGCCGCTTCTTCATGCGCATGGTCTTCGACTCGCCCGACGCCGCCGACCGCGCCGCGCTCGAGGAGCGCTTCGCGCGCGAGGTCGCCGCGCCCTTCGAGATGGACTACAGCTTCAGCGAGTCGGCGAGCCGCAAGCGGGTCGTGGTGATGGTCTCGCGCGAGGACCACTGCCTCTCCGACCTGCTCTGGCGGCGGCGCAACCACCACCTCGGCGGTGACATCGTCGCCGTCATCTCCAACCACGAAGACCTGCGGGCCGAAGTCGAGGCCGTCGGGATCCCCTTCCATCACGTGCCGGTCACCCGCGAGACCAAGGACGAGGCCGAGCGCCGCGCCCTGGAGCTGATCGGCGACGACGTCGACCTGCTCGTCCTCGCCCGCTACATGCAGATCCTCTCCCCCGCGTTCCTCGAAGCGCTGGGCGCGCCGGCGATCAACATCCACCACAGCTTCCTGCCCGCCTTCGTCGGCGCCGAACCCTATGCCCGCGCCCACGAGCGCGGCGTCAAGCTGATCGGCGCGACCGCCCACTACGTGACCCCGGAGCTGGACGCCGGGCCGATCATCGACCAGGGCGTGGTCCGGGTCGGACACGCGGACGAGGTGGCGGACCTGATCCGGATCGGCCGTGATGTCGAGCGGCTGGTGCTGGCCCGCGCGGTGACCGCGCACCTCGAGGACCGCGTGCTGCTCGACGGTGGCCGCACCGTCGTCTTCTGAGGAGAGGCGCCCGCGGATCGGACGCGCGGCCGATCTACGTCGCCGCCGCCTCGGCCGCGCCCTGCGCCGCCTCCCACTCCGCCAGCAGCCCGTCGACCGCCGCCTTCGCCGCCTCGTGCTTGGCGGTCGCCCGCTCGGTGCGGGTCGGGCTCGACCAGGCGGCGGGGTCGGCGAGCTCCTCCTCGACCGCCTTGAGGTCGGCTTCCGCCTTCGCGATCCGCTCCTCCAGCCGCGCCGCCTTGCGCGTCGCCCGTTCGGCCGCCTTGCCGTCGCGCCGCTTCGCCGCGGCGCCGTTCCCGTTTGACGCCTTCTCCTTCTTCGCCGCGCCCTTCGTCGCCGCGTCGGTCTCCGCCTCGCGTTCGTCGCGCCGCCGCTGGTACTCCGCCCAGCCGCTCGGGTGGCTGGTCAGCTTGCCGTCCTCGAGCACGATCGTGCGGCTGCCGACCGCCTCCAGCAGCGCCCGGTCGTGGGAGATCAGCACCACCGAGCCCTCGAACTCGGTCAGCGCGTCCTCCAGCGCCTCGCGGCTCTCGATGTCGAGATGGTTGGTGGGCTCGTCGAGGACCAGGACGTTGGCGCCCGAGGAGACCAGGATCGCCAGCGACAGCCGCCGCTGCTCGCCGCCGGAGATGTCGGAGAGCTGTTTTTCGACGTCTGAGCCGGAGAAGAGGAAGCCGCCGAGCAGGGCGCGCGCCTTCGGGCCGGTGAGGCCGGTCTCCCGTTGCGCCGCGTCGAGGACCGTCCCCGCCCCGGAGGCGGTGTCGGCGTGCTGGGAGAGGTAGCCGAGATTGACGTTGTGGCCGGTGCGGACGATCCCCTCGGCGGCCGGCTTCTGCCCCGCCAGCGTCTCGATCATCGTCGTCTTACCGCTGCCGTTGGCGCCGACGAGGACGACGTGCTCGCCGCGTTCGACCTCCAGCTCGGCGTTCGCGAGCAGCACCCGTCCCGGCACCTCGATCTTCGCGTCGACCATCTTGAGGACGACGCGGCCGGGGCGCTCGGGCGGCTTGAAGGAGAAGCGCAGGTGGCGGTGGTCGCGCTTTTCGGCCATCGGACCGTCTTTCTTCTTCTTGTCGATCTGTTTGATCCGCGACTGGGCCTGGCGCGCCTTGGTCGCCTTGTAGCGGAAGCGCTCGACGAAGCGCTCCATCCGCGCGATCTCGGCTTCCTGGCGGTCGATCGCTTTGCCGAGCGCGATCTGCCGCGCCGCCTGCTCCCGGCGCCAGGCGTGCCAGGGGCCGGCGAAGAAGCGGGCGCGCCCGGCCTCCAGCTCCAGCACCGAGGTGCCGACCGCCTCCAGGAACCAGCGGTCGTGGGCGACGAGGACGACGGCGGCGTCGAGGTCGACGAGGTAGCGCTCGAGCCACTCCAGCGAGGGGATGTCGAGGTGGTTCGTGGGCTCGTCGAGGAGCAGCAGGTCGGGACGGGCGGCGAGCGCGCGGGCGAGCGAGGCGCGGGTCAGCTCGCCGCCGGAGAAGGTCTTCAGTTCGCGGTCGGCATGCTCGGGGCCGAAGCCGAGGCCGCGCAGCACTTCCAGCACTTCGTCGCGCCAGCGGTAGCCGCCGCCCGCTTCGAGCCGCGCCTGGGCGGCCGCGTAGGCGTTCATCGTCTCCTCCGAGGCGCCGTCCGCCATTTCGCCCTCCAACCGCGCCAGCTCGGCCTCGGTCTCCAGCATGTCGCCCCGGCCGGAGAAGACGTAATCGCCGAGCTTGGCGGCGGAGTCGCGCGGCGGGCGCTGGTCGTGGAGGGCGACGCGGGCGCCGCGCTGGATCGAGATCGAGCCCTCCTCCGGCGTCAGCTCGCCGGAGAGCACACGGAGCAGAGTCGACTTCCCGGCGCCATTGCGCCCGGACAGCGTCATCCGGTCGCCCGGCTCGAGCTTGAAGGAGACGTCGCCGAACAGCAGCTTGCCGCCGACGTAGACGTCCAGTGAGGTCGCGGTCGCGATCGCCATGCTTTGACGGTAATTGACGCCGCCCGTCGGGCGCTCGCCGGGGCGCTCAGCCGCAGTACTTGACGGCGATCTGCTCGATCGTGCCGGCGGTGCGGGTGGTGCCCTTGCCGAGCACCTTGTCGAGCGCCTTGACGTCGACCTCGGTTTCGGAGAGGCCGACGGCCGGGAGCCAATGGAGCTCGCGGTCCTCGATCACCATCAGGTCACCCTCCGGCGTGATCTCCTCCATCGCCTTTTTCGCTTTCGCGCTCGGCTTGCGGC
>Ga0209916_1001549_pt1 | contig 18157 bp, 14 predicted proteins | sample ThiBio_1000_plan_FD_183956 | JGI IMG/M metagenome (GOLD analysis project Ga0209916, IMG submission 183956) | Wastewater bioreactor microbial communities from Cape Town, South Africa - Thiocy_solids_2 (SPAdes) | ecosystem: Engineered > Bioreactor > Thiocyanate-remediating > Anaerobic-Aerobic ... | reverse complement strand
AGCCGCGGCGGCCAATGCTCTCAGTTCCTTGAGGAATGCCAGCGCAGCAGCCGCTTCCTCACCTGCTTTCGCGGATACCCCCACCTTCGAGAAGAGCATGCGCAGATCTATTCGTTGTTTGGCAGTGAGCACCACGCTCTGGCTCCGGAACTCGGCTACGCCGAGCTTCGATTGATCCAGAGCCTTCACAGCAATAGGAGAGCCGTTGATAGTAGCGCTTAGCTGGTCAGCCGCAACTAGGGCTAAGAGCGCGCCATCGATGGCGTCTCGGCTCCACCCGTAAGGTGGCGCGTCAAATTCGCGCCTCACGTCACTGCCTTTCTTGCCGCTTGCGGTGATGAAAGCGAGTACCTTGGAGCACACCGGATGATCCTTCGTTTCACCACTGAAGCTTAGAGTAGAAAGTGGATCTCCGCTCCCTTGCTTGACGCGCTCGATGACGCGGTTCCAGCGCGTGTCGTCGGCCACATCGAACTCCGGGTAGAGCCTAGCGGCTGCTCTCGAAGCGGCTTCCTGCGCGGCCGCCCTGAGACCGATGAGGGATATTTCGTTGCCGCCACCGAGGAAGACGCGGCCGCCGTCGATGGCTTCGTTAATCAGCCGTCTAATCTCGTGCTCTTGGCGAACATGCCGACTCTGGATGCCTTGGCGAGCCTCGAGCGCCTCGGGCGTAGTTGCCGCGACCGCCCCCTTGGTGTTCAATACGTCGGAGGCGGCCAGGTAGCCGGCCAGTGCCTTCTTCAGATCATCGGGAGCCCGCCGTGGCAAGTGTACGTAGACGGTTGGGTCTTGAAGGCCGGCAGCTTGGGCGTCGGCACGTACGGTCTTCTCACTAACGTCCCACTCGTCGCGGATCCAGATGCGAATCCCGCCGTCGGTTGGTGGTCGTTCGATGCCGAAGTAAGGTTCGACTTTCCTAGGTGTCTTGCTGTTGCCTTGGGTGACGCTTATGCCTTTAAGGGCGCTTGATACCTCCTCGCGGAGCCTCTTGGCGCGCTCGCTGGCCACCCGCCCAGCGTCCCCCATTGCCCTCGAGTAGGCTGTGCGGTAAGCCTGCTCCCACTCGCTACTCTCCCGCGTCTGGAGGCGGTACTCGTCTCCGGCTTCGCCGGCGAGTTTGAGGAGTATCCCGCGTTCGGCCAGGTCCTCCAATAGCGCAGGGAGCTTCTTCCTAAGCTCAACTCCATCAGCCGCCAGGTCGCTGACTAGCAAGTCCGCGAGCGTGTCAACGGTTGGCCGTAGGCCCATGTCGGAGCCGGAATCGGTCGGCAATTGTTGGATGAGAAAGATCAATGCGCAGGCTCGCGAAGCTAAGACGCCATCATAAGTGCCGTCGTCTAGGTTGCGGATAGTCTCATCGATGTCCTTGAGTAGGACGCCTGTCTCGAGCATGCTGGCGCTCTGCTGCGAGTAGATGAAGTCTCCTGGTACCACTGTGCCCAAAGGTGAATCCGCAACGCTCCGCGTTCCTTCATGCACAGTTCGCAACTGAGTACGAAGTTGACCAGCCGCCCCTGCTTTGTCGATCGCCCTGAGTACCCGCTCCCAGAACCGGCGGCGGGTAGGTAGCAACGGGTAGTCGGCAGTTAGTACGGCGGAATCTTCGGGCCTCGAGGCAAGCTTGGTGCCCTGAAGTTGCCGGTCGATCTCACCGCTAGCGGCGTTCAGCACAGAACCCACGTCGGCTTCGCGATTGGGAGCCTTACGAAGTACGACTTGGCGCACAACCTTCTCCACGTCGGTATCCGTGAGTTCAACTTGTACGGTGAAACGATCCCTCATCTTCTGCAGTTGTGGATGAGCCTGTAGCGCCGACTGGCCAGTGGCCACCACGAGAAGCCGAGAACCGAAGCGTCTAGAGAACGCCTGCACCGCGACCTGGAGCTTGTGGAGCTTATCGGCGTCATCCGCGACGTACTGCTGCAACTCGTCGAGAACCAGCAAAGTGCAGGGGAGATTATCTGGATCGCCAGACTGCAACGCCATCACGCTGGCGATGAGTTCGACCATCTCGTCGTTGTCGATGTCTTTGGCGTCGGGGAACTGTTGCCTGAAGGTGGCGCGGGCCTCTTGGTTGCTGTTTGCGAACCCGGGAATCGCGGCCATCACCGCCTCGGCGAGGACTGGTGAGACATACATGTTGTTGAGTTCTCTATCGAACGATTTCCCTGCGCTCTCCACCGCGGCGCGAACCTCGTCCTCTATGCCCTCCTGCTTGAGCCATAGAACGAAGCGACCCTTCGCGTAGTTCTCAGGTAAACCCGCGCCCTTGAAGATGATCCCAAGAACGGCTAGGCGCGCGCTGTCACCAGCGCCGGCTCCCAGGGTGCCTGAGGCCGCCCATAGGCCGCCGTGCCGCTTTCCGACGGTCGTCAACTCCGTTAAAAGGTCTTCTATTTCCGCCGGAAGGTGCGTCAAGCTGCGGGCGGAAGCGCCGCCCGGCAACACCAGGTCGCGCCACAGGTACTCCAGCACCCTCACGAGGTGAGACTTACCTGAACCGTAGAAGCCACTGACCCAGACAGCGGGCTGCGTGTCCCTGTCGAGGTTCGTTAGGTAGGTCGACAGAATCCGCTCCAGCCCGGTTTGGTACTGCCCTTCGCACACGAAGGTGCTCAGTTCGTAGCGGAGGACGGACCACTCCTCCGGCGTCTTCGGCTGGCCAACCTCAGTGACGCCGTCGTTAGGGATCGTCGTTTTGCGTGGGTCTTTAGCGAATACTTCCCAGTTCTTGATGGTCATCTGTTACGTCCCCTCACGTTCTTCGTCCGTCGCATCCGAGAAAGGTCATTCTTTCGCTGTTATAGGAACGGCGTGGTAGTTCCAACCGTCCCGAGCATCTAGCAATCGATAAACGGCGTCGTCGTGTTGCCCCGGAAAGAACACTAGTAACCGGCCGCGCACCGACTTCTCCACAGACTCCACGAGCTTAGCGACGCTCATGTATCCGAGGAGGCTCGCCACCCCAAGCACAGCGACCACGGTGTTGTCGTTAGCATCGGGGTTGCCAAGAAGGCCACGCACTTCACCACTGACATACTCCTCGAACTCCACGAGGGCGATGCTAAGGTCTTCCGGAGCCTCAAAATAGTTCTCGCGGTACTCATGTGCCGCCATCCACTGGGCAAATGAGTTGGTAACGTCGTATTGGAGCCAGCCCTTCTTTGCGCGCCCGGTCGCGAGTTCGAACTCCCCGACGCGAGCTCGGAGGCGCCGCTCGTCTCTTGGGTCGTAGATGACGAAGATCACACGTTGTGGAGCTGCTTTGGAAGGTTGCCACGGCGCTGTTATGTAGCTCTCGTACTGGTTGAGTAGTAGCTCTAGATTAGACACCCTAGCGGCTTCCCCTTCCAGCGGCGGTAGTTGCGTCGGCTGTTGTCCGCGGCTCCCATGTTGCGAGCGCGAACAGTTCGTTGAAGCTGATCTCCACGACGTCGTTCATCCGCTTATACGTCACCCAACCTCGCTGTGAGGCTGCGAAGAGGTGCGAATCGAGCACGCTCTCGTTCGCGTCAAGTAGTTGCGCCCATGGTGTAGTGAAAAGCAGAAGTCCACGGTGCCCCTGTAGCCAACCCAGGAAGGTTGCGAAAACCGTGGTGGTCGTCGAAGGCTCTACTAAGGCTCGGTGCTTGTCGATGTGGCCAACTAGGTGCCCGGATTGGGTCCAGGAGGAGGCAATGTTGCGCCCGATCTTCTCGAGGGACTTCTCGCCGAACCTACCAGGGTAGGCGTCGCCAAGCCTCGCGGAGAGCGACTCCTTGCCAAGTCGATCGCCTGGGCTCGCGGCCAAGATTGTGTCGGCCGTAGACCGCAGGAGCTCGTCGCTAAAGGCAGCTGCGAGGAGTGCGAGCAGTGCCCGGGTGTGGGCGGCGGGCTCAGCCTCCCACAAGAAGCGCATAACGCTGAAGACTGGGTCGCTGGGATCGAGTGCGTACAGCTCTCGTAGGAAGCGGAACGTCTTCTGGCGGTTGGAGACTGTGCGTTTGAGCAAAACGTTAGCGCCTAGGACGGCCGTTCCATAATCCGTGGTGGAGGCCGTAGAAGGAACTTGGTCTAGAAGTAAACTCAGTTCCGAAAGCATGATGGTCCGACTGACGTGTACGGTTCGGTCGGTGTGTAAATCGTACGTCGGCACTAAGCCAGTCTCCTCGGGGGCCCGGGCAGAGCCAGGTGCTGTCTATTACTTCACTCCGCTACGACAGGGAGTGTCGCAGTGAGGGGGTGGTCAACCAAGCCATGAGCAAATTGTCCCGCGTCGATGGCGGCTTCTAGGCTATCGTCCCGGGTCTGACGTAAGTCTAACGCTCCGAGGCGCACAGTTGCCTGGGGGTCGAAAGTTGGAAACGTCTCATCTCGCGTTCGACAGCAGGTAGGCACCGAAAAGGCATGATTTCGCTGTCCCAGGCGGCTTTCCTGAGCTTGTCGACGCAGAGCGTGTTGTGACTACAGGATTTCAGGTCTTCCGCGGGCTGGGAACCTCAAGGTAACGCTTCGGGCTTTTGATCTTTACGGCGTCCAGCACGCTCTTCTGCTCCGCGGTGAGCTTGTTCGATTGCGCGATGTTGCCGTGCTGGGTGGCGTGAAAACCCACCAACAATGGCTGCATGATTCGCGTGAGCTGATGCCAGGACTGATCGGTCTCGGTCTCCGCGATGCGGATCAGTAACAGCGCCAACCAGCACAGCAACACGTGCGCCTTGATGCGGTCAGCGCGCCGGTGATACACCGGCCGCACATCAACCGTGTGCTTCAGGTCCCGGTTCACGCGCTCGATCTCATGCAGTTGCTTGTAGCCCATCGCGACGTCCTCGGCGCTCAAGTCGTCATCGCTGGTGCTGATCAAGTACTTCCCGTCCAACTTCGCTTCGGCGGCGACCTTCGCCTTGTCGATGAGTAACTTGCCGTTCTTCTGCTCCCGCAAGTAACGCCCGAACACCTTGTGCGCCAGCAGGTCGCACACCGCCTTCGTGTGGCTCTTGCCCGTCAGGTCGCCCAGGGCGGCGATGCGCCGCTCGGCTTCGGCGATGATCTCGCCTCGTTTCGCCTCGTTGCGTGTGGCTTGTTCGGGGTTGTGCACGATCACGAAGCGGCGCCTAGTGACGCTCTGCTTGGTGGTGATCACTTCCTTGATGCGCAGGCCGTTCTCCAACGTCTTGTAGCGGCCCGGGCGGGAGAGCGCTTCCGGCAGCTTGCCGTTCTTCCCGAGCCGCATCTTCTCGCCGATGATGTACCCGTCACCGGCGCCTTGCAGGATTCTGCGGTTGTCGGCGCTATTGAAGCCGGTATCCATCACCATAATCACGCGACCCAACTTCCAGTCGTTCAGGTCGCGCTTCACCTCGTCCACCACGCTCACGTCCACCGTGTTGCCGGGCCACACCCAACACCTGACCGGGATGCCGTCCCTGGTCACCGCGAAACCGAGCACCGCCTGCGCCAAATCGCTGCGGCTGTCCTTGCTGTAGCCACGCTTACGCAAGCCACCATTTTCATCGTCGCCGGCCTCCACCAACTCATCCTCGTCTTCGCCTTCGATCTCGAAGTAGGTGCTGGTGGTATCCACGAAGATCAGATCCACCTCGAGGTTGAACAGGTTCTTCACACTCCAGAACACCTCGCGCTGGATCTCATCACGCGTCTCCAGCAAGAAATCCATCGCGCGGTAGAGCTGTTGCACCTCGACTTCAGGCAAACCATCGACGTACGCCACATCGGTCATCCAGGATTCCGCCGCCAGCTTGCTACCCGACGCCAACGCCCGGTTCGCTACCAGCGCGAACAGCAAGCGCTCGACTGATCCGCCGAACTCCCGCTTACCAGCCAGCTTCTTCAACACCCCGGCGATACCCAGGCGCTGCCAAAGCCCGTCCAGCAGTTGCGTACCGCCTAACGACTTGGCGCCCAGGAACTCGAACGGCGCCTCCAGATCCAGGCCCTGCCGCACCTGCGCCGCGTCCTCGGGGTCAAGGAAACGCGTCATGCTGCCGATGAGACGCAGCAACGCCTCCGTATCGAGACTGTCCTTGCGTCCGAAGTTATGCAGGATCTTCGCTTGCACGCGGCCCGAACTATCGCGCTCGTTATGCGCTAGCTGCAGGTACTCGATCCCGCGGGACTTCGTCGTCCGGATGTACACAGTGCCCACATGATACCAGGTAACAACCCGACACGCAAGCCGTTACCCACAGGTTGTTGTGCCTACAGGCTTTCGAGTACTCCAACCTCACAACATCGGAGATCGCGTTCCCCACGCAACACCCCTCATCGCACCGCCCCGTTGTGCCCATTCACTGTCGAACGCCAGGCCGAGCGCCGTCAACATACACACGGCGGGCGAGGGCACACCACTGAAGTTCGACTCTGGCGGCGGGGTTCGGCCATACTACGACCAAAGCGGCCCTGCGTAAGGACATCACTGTCCGAGCGCACCAGAAGCTAGGGAGGAGAAGCGGTGTGACGACGGAGATCCTCAAACCAACCTGGACGCTGGTGATGGAGATGCTGGCGCAGCTGCACCTCCTGGGCTACCAGCGCCTGCGCCTATCGTGCGGCGTCGCCCCGAATGGACTGTACTGGCGTTACAGCGTGGCGCCCGCGGAGCAGTTCAAGGCCGACGGGTACCTCCTGCGGGTCGGCCTCTACCCGGGTATGGCGTACGGGACCAGCAACGGCGACAGTGTCCCGTTCCAGTGGCCAGAGCAGACGCAGGACGCCGAAGCGCTGGCGCGGAGGTTCCTCGCGAGCTTCCCGGCGGTGGCCGAGGCGGGGCGTGGGAGCGACGAGGAGTAAGGGCAGTGGTTCGCAGAGGCGGTGGAGCTGAGCCAGCCGGACGGGGCCATCGTGATGTTTGGGGAGGACGTGGACGCCAAGGAAGAGGGCCGATTTCACGTTACGAACGGCAACTGGCTGCGGTTGCCGTCGGGTGTAGGTAGACTAGACCAGCCGTAGGTATCCCGCCGGTGCCGGGCTTCACGCCTTCGCGAGCAGCGCGTTGACGCACGCCGAAAGCGCCGAAGTCAGCGAAGCATTGCCAGGCGGCCTAGGCTGCCTAGACCTCCAGGACCGCCTGCACCTCGACATCAATGCGCACCTTGTTGGCAACCAAGACTCCGCCTGCTTCTAGCGCCTGGTTCCACTTAAGGCCCCAGTCGCGCCTGTCGATCTCGCACGAGGCCTGGAACCCCACCAGTTCGTTGCCACGCGGGTCCGTGCCGCGCCCCTGGAACAGCACGTCTAGCATCACGGATTCGGTGGTGTCGCCAATCGTGAGGTCTCCCGCTACGCGGAACCGAGTCCCTTCGTCGGGCAAAGCTCCGATGGTTTCCTTGCTCCGGAACATGAGCTGAGGATACTTATCCGCGTCAAAGAAGTCGGCGCCCCGCAGGTGTCCGTCGCGATCGGGCGCACCAGTGTCGAGGCTGGCGGTTTCAATCGTGACCTCAGCCCAGGAGGTGTCGGGCGCCTCGCGGTCCAAGTGCAGTTTGCCCTGAAACTCCTTGAAACGCCCGCGCACCGTCGTGAACATCATGTGCTTGGTTGAGAACTCGATCGTGGAGTGGGAAGGGTCGATGTTCCAGGTTCTAATGGCCATAACTGCATCCCCAATCTCCGGAACGATCCGGCGGCCCAAGTATAGGGGCGGTCGGTGGCTGCACACGGGGCAACTGCACGCGGCCTACCCGAAGCCAGAGCGGCCCTGACGGTAGCCGCCCATTCACCCGCCACGCCCGCGCCCCGGTAACGTATCGCCACCATGTCACCCAAATCCTCCGCCGCCGACTCTCCACCCAACCAGCTCCTCCCGGTAGGCACCAAGCTCGGCGAGTTGCACCTGGCCGTAACCGACGCCGACGACGCTCTGCAATTTTGGAGTGGAGTACTCGGCCTGAAGCTTCTGGGCGAGGAAGACGGCGCCTATCGCCTCGGCGCCTCACACACGGCAATCGTGCTTCACCCCGGCGCCAGCGAGCCGGTGGCGTCACGCCGCACGGGCCTGTATCACGTGGCGCTGCATATTCCCACGCGGCGCGAGTTGGCTCGCATAATCGCGCGGCTGTTCGCGTTGCGTTACCCGAACTCCCCCACCGATCACCTCGTCAGCGAGACCACTTACCTCTCGGACCCCGATGGCAACGGCATAGAGCTCACCCTAGAAACCCCCGAGCGCGGCCAGTTCGTTCGGCTTCCTGGCGGCCAGTTCGGCGCTCGCACAACAGAGGGCGAGCTGCGCAGCGGCCGCGATCCGGTCGACCTCGAGGACCTCTTCAAGGAACTGGGCCCGGACGAGGACATGAACGCGCCGCTGCAGATTCTCGGCGTGCACCACGTTCATCTGCATGTGGCCGACCTCGAGGCCTCACGGCACTTCTACCGCGACCTGATCGGCTTCCGGCCGCAGATGGACCTGGCCGAGATGCAGATGCTCGATTTCGGCCTGGACGGCTCCAATCCGGTGCATGCGTTGGCCCTCAACACCTGGTCGGGCGTCGGCGCGCCGCCTGCGCCAGCTGGCACTGCGGGCCTACGCCGCTTCACACTGGAATTGCCCTCCAGCGCTGGGGTGCAAGCGGTGGTCGCTCGCCTGAAGGACGCCAACTGGTCGTATGAAGAGATGCCGGAGGGTGTCTCGGTGCTAGACCCGTCGGGCAACCGCCTGGACTTGAAGGTGACGGCGGCGTAAGAAGGGCGGCGGTTACGCCCGTATCTCTCAACCCCAAGACGGTTGGGCTACTGGGACGAGTACGGCAGCAAGTCGCGGAGCGACTCCTCTCCTACCGCCATACCCTGTGACCGCAGATCGCGGTGGAACTTGGCGATGCCTAGGGGCGCCCCGGGGTTGGCGAGCAGGTGGCGCTGCAGGCGGCGCAGCGCCTCGCAGTTCGGCACTCCGTGGCGCTCGATGACGTCGCGCAGGACCAACAGGTCAACGCACCCCTTCAGCAACTGCATCCGGTCCCGGACTCTCACGCCTTGCGCTTCCCCTGGTCGCGAACGGTCAGTTGAGGCGTGGGAACGCCAAGGGCCTCCTTGAGCTTCTGACTGAGCATCTCGTTGGATATCGCCTTTGCCACAAGTGCGAGATCGGAGCCAGCGGGTTAGGTGCGGCCCGGAGCCGTCCCCTCCTCAGTCCTCGTTCCAAGTCGACACGGAACCGCTGAACTCCATGTCCGCGGGCGCTTACCTCGTGTACGGCTGAGCCGACGGTGTCGGCAGAAACCGTCGACGCCTAGAGCTCCCTGGTTCTGCTCTTCAACTCGAGCCGTTCCTCCTGCATCAGTCCCGCGGCGATCTCCTCCACGGAGCGCACGGTTGTGTTGGCGAAAGGTAGTCGGGCGCGGCGGAACAGGGCCTCGGCCTGAGCCACCTCCCAGCGGCAGCGCTCGAGCGACGAGTAATCACTATCCGCCCGTCGCGCCTCGCGGATCTGATGCAGCCTCAGGGGGTCGATGGTGAGACCGTAGAGGCGCTCGCGGTGCGCCCGTAGCGCCTTCGGCAGCTCGTGGAGATCGAGATCCTCGTCGGTGAGGGGATAGTTGGCGGCGTAGAGGTTGTAGTGCATGGCCAGGTAGAGGCAGCTCGGGGTCTTGCCCACGCGCGAGACGCCGATGAGGATGACGTCGGCCCGCGGGTAGTGGTCGGTTCCCAGCCCGTCGTCGGTGCCAACGGCGAACTCCACCGCCTCGATGCGCTCCTGGTACCTCGCCAGGTTGCGCAGCCGGTGCAGGCTGCCCACCTGATCGTGCGGCTCGCGGTGCAGGAACGCGGCCAGCTTGCCAAGGAACGGCTCGAACAGGTCCATCACCAGTGCGTCGGCGCGTTCTAAGCGGTGCCGCACCTCCGGTCGGGAGATGCTGGTGAGCACCATACGAGGCCCCTCTGCCCGCTCGATCTCCCTGACGAGGGCATCGGCTTTCTCCACCGAATCGATGAAGGAGCGGGTGCGCAGGCGGGCGGCTAGCCCCTCGAAGCGCGCCAGCAGGCTGTTGCCGAGCATCTCGGCGGTGACGCCGGTGTGGTCGGAAACGAAGAAGACCTGCAGGGTCCCGCCGTCCGTGGTTGCAGCCATACTCGAGGGTAGCAGCACGTTGCCCGCTGTGCGCGGAGCTGACGGCCGCTCGCGTGTGCTCCCCTATCCTGAGCCCGTCGACCCGCAACACCATGCAACTGCAGCTGGGAACTTCTGGGGAGGTCAGCATGAGGTACGTTCGGCGGTTGGACGAGGTGGGTATGCGCGACCTCGATGAGGTCGGTGGCAAGAACGCGTCTTTGGGTGAGATGATCGGCGCTCTGGCCGGGGCCGGCGTTGCAGTGCCGGGCGGCTTCGCGACCACCGCAGCGGCGTTCCGTGAGTTCCTGAAGGCCAACGAGCTGGAGGAGCGCATCGATCGGCGCCTCCGTGAACTGGATGTCGCCGACGTCGTCTCCCTTGCCGAGGTGGGCAAGGAGATCCGGTCGCTCGTTGCTGCCGCGCCGCTGCCCGCGTCCCTTGAGGGAGCCGTCCGCGAGGCGTATGCCGAGCTCGAGCGCGAGCTGGGCGACGGCGCAGCGGGGCTATCCGTCGCAGTGCGCTCGTCGGCCACCGCCGAGGACTTACCCGAGGCGTCCTTCGCGGGTCAGCAGGAGACCATCCTCAACGTGCGCAGCGTGGAGAGCATGCTGGGGGCCATGCGCACGGTGTACGCCTCGTTGTTCACCGATCGCGCCATCGCCTACCGCGTGCATCACGGCTTCGCGCACTCCGAAGTGGCTCTCTCGGTGGGCGTGCAGCGGATGGTTCGGAGCGACCTAGCGGTCTCCGGCGTGGCTTTCACGCTCGACACCGAGTCGGGCTTCGATGACGCGGTGTTCGTCACGGCCTCGTACGGTCTAGGGGAACTGCTCGTGCAAGGAGCGGTCGACCCCGACGAGTTCTACCTGTACAAGCCGTCGCTCCGCTCGGGGGTCCCGCCGATTCTGAGCCGGCGCGTGGGCAGCAAGCGGCAGCGCATGATCTACGCCGGTGAGGGCGAGGCCGGGGCGGCGGACGACAGCTCTTCGCGCAGGCGAGCGGGCCCCGCCAGCACCGTGCGCACCGAGAACGTGCCGGACGCGGAGCGAATGCGCTTCGCTCTGAACGACGAGGAGCTCGCCGAACTGGGCCGTCAGGCGCTCGCCATCGAGGACCATTTCGGCAGGCCAATGGACATCGAGTGGGCGAAAGACGGCTTGGACGGGCGCATCTACATCCTGCAGGCGCGGCCAGAGACGGTGCGCAGCCGGGAGGGTCAGGTGCTGGAGCGCTTCCGCATGCTGGAGCGCGCTCCTGTAATAGTGCGCGGAAGGGCAGTAGGCGCGCGTGTGGGCGCCGGGCCGGCGAAGGTCATCACCGACACGTCGGAGATGTGGCGCATGGATAAGGGCGACGTCCTCGTCACCGACATGACCGACCCGGACTGGGAGCCGGTCATGAAGCGGGCCTCCGCCATAGTCACCAACCGCGGCGGCCGCACCTGCCACGCGGCAATCATCGCTCGCGAACTCGGCATACCGGCGGTGGTGGGCACCGGTGACGCCACGGAGCTCATCCAAGACGGCGGCCGCGTGACCGTGTGCTGCGCAGAGGGCGACGAGGGCCTGGTGTTCGACGGCACCCCGCGTTTCGAACTGAGCCAGGTCGAACTGCGCGACATGCCTGAGCTGCCCGTAGACATCATGATGAACGTGGCAACCCCCGAACGGGCCTTCGCGTTCTCCCGGCTGCCCCACCGCGGTGTGGGCCTGGCGCGCATCGAGTTCATCATCAACAACGCCATCGGCGTTCATCCGCAAGCACTGCTCGAGTACCCCGACGTGCCCGCCGAGTTGCGCCAGGAGATAGACGGGCGCGCCACCGCCTACGGTGGACCGCGCGAGTTCTTCATCTCCAAACTGGCGGAGGGGGTGGCCACCATCGCCGCTGCCTTCGCTCCCGACCCCGTGATAGTGCGCCTTTCTGACTTCAAGTCGAACGAGTACGCCCACCTGCTGGGCGGCGAGCGTTACGAGCCGCGCGAAGAGAACCCCATGATCGGTTTCCGCGGCGCTGCCCGCTACCGGTCCGAGACGTTCGCTCCCTGCTTCGCGATGGAGTGCGAGGCCCTGAGGCGCGTGCGTGACGAGATGAACCTCAGCAACGTGAAGGCCATGGTGCCGTTCGTGCGGACCGTGGGGGAACTAAAGGAGGTGCTCGCGATCATGCGCTCGAACGGCCTGGAGCGCGGCGCGAACGGGCTCGAGGTGATCATGATGTGCGAGGTGCCGTCCAACGCCATCCTGGCCGAGCAGTTCCTGGAGCACGTGGACGGCTTCTCCATCGGCTCCAACGATCTAACGCAGTTGACCCTGGCCCTAGACCGCGACTCCGGCCTGGTGGCCGACCTGTTCAGCGAGCAGGACCCCGCCGTCAAGACCCTGACCGCCCAAGCCATCGCTGCTTGCCGCAAGGCCGGCAAGTACGTGGGCATCTGTGGCCAAGGCCCCTCCGATCACCCGGAGTACGCTCGGTGGCTGCTGGAGCAGGGCATCGACTCGATCTCCCTGAATCCCGATACCGTGCTCGAGACTTGGCTGTTCCTCGCCAGGGAAGGTGCGGGGGAGGCGCAGACGGCCTGACGGGTCCTACCTTGGCCCCCGCGTCAGGGCACCGGGCCCACGAGTTTCCAGCCGCTCTTCCACGCGGCGCCGTTCTTCATGTTCAGCGAGATGTTCAGCGCCCCAAGGCATTCGAGCGCCCGCGCCATCTGCGGGCCGACGTCGATGGGGTGGAAGCCGAGGGACTCCAGGTATCTAGCCCGCTGGCAAGGTAGTGGAAGCAACAGTGGCCCAGGTTCAAGACGCGCAGCATGACAGCACCCCTCGCTGCAATCGACGAACTAGGGAAAACCGCCCATTGCCCTCGCCCCTAGCCGCTCACTAGGCTGCAATCAGGTAGGTAGTCTGGAGGGAGTTCACATGAAAGCATGGCAGTTCACCGGCACCAACCAGCCGCTGGCCCTTAACTAGGTACCGGAGCCCGGCGCCGGCCCCGGCCAAGTCGTCATCGACATCAAGGCAGCAGGCCTGTGCCACTCGGACGTGGGCGTGCTCGATGATCCGGGCTGGATGCCCCTGATAGCCAAGCTGCCGATTACGATCGGGCACGAGAACGCGGGCGTCATAGCCGAGCTCGGCGAGGGCGTCACCGGCTTCAAGGTCGGCGACCGCGTGGCTGTCTGCCCCACCACGCCGGCAGGCGCGCCCGGCTACAGCTTCGACGGCGGGTTCGCCCCCAAAATGGTCATAGACGCGCAGGCGCTCGTGCCCATCCCCGATGAGGTCGACTTCCTCGCTGGCGCCGCGGCAACGGACGCCGGCATGACGTCCTACGCCGCCGTCATCTCGCAGGGCGGCGTGAAACGCGGCGACAAGGTGGGCATCATTGGGTTCGGTGGCCTCGGTCAGATCGGTGCGCGTGTCGCCGTCCTGAAGGGCGCCGAGGTCTACGTGGCCGAACTGAACGAGGCTGTGTGGCCGCAGGCCTTGGAGGCCGGTATGACTGGCGTCTCCAAGTCGCTCACCGACTTCCCCGACGTGAAGTTCGACGTCATCGTGGACTTCGCCGGCTTCGGCGCCACCACGGCCCAGGCGGTCGACATCATCCGCCGCGACGGCACCGTGGTGCTCGTGGGCATGGGCAAGTTGGAATCGACCATCAACACGCGCTCGCTCATCCTCAACCAGTGCAACCTCAAGGGCTCGAACGGCGGCACCAAGGAAGACATCGCCGGCGTCTACCAGCTCATGGCTTCAGGCGACCTCAGGCCCACCATCACGGCGATCAGCTTCGACGAGATTCCCGCTGGCATCGACAAGCTGCGCGACGGTAAGGTCTCGGGCCGCTTGGTGGCTGCCTTGTGACCTGACCTGACAACCTGATGGACGGCCGCTGGGCCGCCCGGGATGGGTATCGTTGCAGTCGAGTCCCAGAACGTCCATTAATTGCGTGGCTCTGCGACTTTCTCGCGAGAGAAGGAGCCACCACTCTGAATCGCATGTAAGTCGCTAGTGGCTGGTCTGGGACTGGCTCCAGGAGCGCTACGCGGTGGTCAGTTGAGTCCCCTGCGCGCGCCACTACTTGTCGTCACCGCCGCGCTCGAGCTCTAGCGAAGCTGTTGCGCGAGCCCGATGAGCAGTCCATCGGGGGCTCGGATGTAGCAGAGCCGGTAGACGTCTTCATAGTTGACGACCTCGCTGCTTACGAGCTCGGCTCCATGGCCGAGAAGCCGAGCGAGCGTCTCGTCGATGTCGTCGACGGCGAACATGACACGCAAGTAACCAAGTGCGTCGACGGGCGCGTTCCTGTGATCGGCGACAATGCGGGGCTCGATGAAACGCGAGAGTTCGAGCCGACTGTGGCCATCCGGAGTCCGCATCATGGCGATCTCGACGCGTTGGTCTCCAAGGCCGGTGACCCGCCCGGCCCACTCACCCTCGACCACACTCTCGCCCTCAAGTTCGAGGCCCAACTCTCGGAAGAACTCGATCGCCGCCTTGAGGTCCTCTACAACGATCCCGACGTTGTCCATCCTGACGAGCATGCGCAGAGCGTAAACCCTAAGACGTGTGCGCCTGTGAGTTCGGCAGCAACCGTGACCGTAGTTAGTGTTGCTTCTTAGTCGGTCTCGAGGGCCTCCCACGTCCAGTGAGTGATCCGCAGGCCGTTCGGCACATCGTTCGCGTTTTGCGGGGAAGCAACCATGCTGGTGGTAGTGACCCAAGCGAAGTAGCCTCGCAGAACCTCTCTCAACCTTGCATCTTCGGCGTTCGCGACCTCCAAGGCACGCTCGAAACAGGCGATGGCCCGCTGGCCCATCACCTCGTGAACTCCGTTGCCGCTGATGATTCAGGTCGGGTGTCACAGAGCGGTTACAGCAGACGCTGATGGTCGACCAAGCGCTACCCTCGCTCTAGCTACCGCCAGATCCGGCTGGGGCTCAGTTCTCGCCATCGCGCCGATTCTAGCGTCGGGCAGCGTATGGTCAACCTCCAGTCTTCATGGGGCCAAGAAGTCATTGAGCCTGCCAGCGATTAGCTTGCGCCTCTCGAGTAGGAACACTCGATAGTCCTCTATTCCCAACAACTCCGGACCGGTCGGAATCACCTGGGCCTCTAATGGCTGCGGCCCGGACTTCGCTAATACCTCCGGGATGTACTGTCTGGGCTCCTTATTGCTTATCCGTCGGTTGGTGCGGCCCGCGATGAATACGAGGTTGGCGACGTCATTGATCTCCGAATCGGAGTATCTACCGCGCAGAATCGACTTGGGAAACAAGTGATGGTACTGGAGTTGGTGGGTTACCCCGCGGTGATCAAGTGAGATCCTAAGGTTCGAACTCCAGTCGCGAGCGCCCGCTTCGCGGAACGCCAGGAACATAGACTTGAACAGCGCACTGCGCTGGTTCCGGCCTTCCAGTTCCTCCGGCGTCACGTCGAGACGACCCACCTGCAGCCGTAACCTATCTACCAAGGCGCCGACTTCGGCACCGGTACGAATCGTAGCCAGGTCCTGGTCCAACATCGTCTCCGTCGCTCCACGTGAGTAGCGTCCTTTAGCGTTGGCCAGCAGCACCCAACGCTTCAATCCCTCCACCTCGCTGGCCGCCAACTCGTAACCGCGAGAGTGTCCGAACTGCGCCACTGTTATGAGCATGAAAGGCGAGGCGAAGAGGGACGGACTGTCGATGCCCACGTTGCTGGTCATGAAGTTGAGGGCGAACTCCATCCCTGCCACGGCTTTCTCCCAAGCCGATTTGAGCTCCTCAACGGGTAGCCTTCCGACCGTTTTGAAGCGAGACTGACCGGTGGCAAACGCGACTAAGTTCTTCAGGTGGATTCCGAGGTCGAGGTCGAACCCTTCCTTAGCGCATCGCGCCTGGAAGGCCTGGAACGTCTCCAAAGAACCTCGCCACTTAGCTGTTATCTGAGCGAGCGCCAGGTCCGAACTGCGAAGCTTAGCGCCGAGGGAGTTGACGCGCACGAAGATCTCTGTGACCTCGTTGTACGACATAGACCTCTCGAGGATATCCATCCTGTACACGTACTTTCGGATCGACCTCAGTCGCGCCAAGCGCTTGGCGTACTTCTCGTACCTGGGATCGTCGAAAGAGGTCACGCCGGCGGACTTGAGGAATTCCGCATCACTATCTGATTTGAAGACGTCTGTCACGCGCACCCAATGAGGCTGCGCCGCCAGTTTCCGCGTCGACACTACGAACGCCAATTTGTCGAACCTGCGTTGCAGCTCGTCCTCCGAGGAATCCACCTCGTCATCACTTAGCTCGCCATCTAGCTCTATGGCCGCTTCCTCCACCTCGGTTACGAAAGCCAACTCATCAGGATGCTCGAGGTTGAACAAGATCTCGACCGGCCGCTTACGACCCTTCACCTTCACCGGCTCACCGCGGATTACGGCCGAAAGTGAGGTGAGGCGTTGTTGGCCATCTAGAAGGAGCCGTGTGGTCTGGTAGGCGTTGTCTTGTTGTCTCACGGAGAACTCCTGTAGCGGCACGTCCTCGTCCGTCTCCCACAACAGGATCGTTCCGGAAGGGTAGCCGCGGTACAGGGAGTCCAGCAGGTCCCGCACCCTCGACGCCCGCCACACGTAGCGGCGCTGCATCTCAGGAAGGCGAAGCTCACCGCGCGCGATCATCGCCACTAGCTCTTCTACACTTGCTTCCGCTTTAGCCATCACGCCCCCGTTGCCGAAATAGCTCTCTAATCAGATGGTTGAAGCCTAACCCCAGCCTTGGGCTAGAACAAGCTGGTGAAAGTGGCAAGTCGCCCTTCCGCAGGGAGGTGTTCAGTTCTCGCGACCAGACGCCACGCCAAGTCTTGTCCATGCCAACAATGATCCCGGCCTCAAGTTGCCCTTCGAGCTCGCGCTGCAACGTGACCGGTTCGGCGCGCTTGTTGGAATACCCATGATCACTCCTTGGCCGTTCCCGCTCCTCTGTCCCCGCCAAATCCGCACTCCTCTTTCTCCTTTGCGTAGACGTGACAGGCGGGCACGCGTCACCTTGCTGTTAGCCGGCACCTTCGTCCCGTGACTTCGCGCCGGGACAACTGGCGCATCGTATGTGATGAGGCCGCAGCCCGGCACGTTCTGCCAGGTGGCCGACGAGGTGAGCTCGCCAATACTGGCGCCGCCGACGGTCACGTCCACGGTCGCGCCCTGAGGCGCCTCGCGTATCGTGCCCTCCTAGTCAGGCCGACTCTGCATTGCCGCAAGCGCCGCCGACGCCGCTGGCACGGTGCCATCCAGGCGGTTCGGCGCCGGTCACGTACCCTTATCATGACCGCGGGACCGATCGACGCCCTTCCCATCGTCTCTGTCGGCCACCGGCAAGCCAATGGAGGAACACAACATGGCCCAGGAACCATGCATCGGTCAACATTCGCTACGGCTGGGCCTCTTTGCCAGCCTCCTGCTAGCGACGCTGGTCGGCTGCCAGGCGCCCACTCCGCCCTCACCGCCCAAGGCCCTGAGCTTGGAGGGTTGTGGCTGGTGACGCCCGCACCCGGTACCGAGTTCGGCTCCGGCGGCACCACCACCCTGGAGTTCGGTTCCGCCAGCAGCGGCGCCGCCACTTACCTGAGCCAAAGCACCGCCAATGGCCTCACCACCTGCACGGAACCCGTGTACTCGCTCGTGTCGACGAACGTCCTCCTGCTCGATGGCAAGTACTACACCTACACCGCGGATGGTGCCGACAAGTTGGAGCTGAAGGCGGGCGCGGAAGAGATCACCTTGGAGCGGGTAACGGGCGCCCCACCAGTGGCCGCTTGCTACCCGGCTACGGCCACGCTGCTCACCACCTTGGCCGAGGACGTGAGCTACTGGTCGAACCTGAACGCCGTGGGCGCCGTCCTCTACCTCAACTTGGATACGGCTGGTGATCCCATCGTCGGTTTCGATAGCGCTAGCGACACCATCGGCACGCCGCGCACCTACACCTTCTCGCTGAACGGCGGCGTGCAACGCTTCGTGGTCGCGGCGCGCAGCAACGACCTCTTCTACGGCCAGTGTGCCTGCGGCGGCTCAACCACCATCGACTACTTCAACCTCGCCACCAACACGAGCGTCACGCATAAGGAAACCGGC
>Ga0209916_1001547_pt1 | contig 18180 bp, 15 predicted proteins | sample ThiBio_1000_plan_FD_183956 | JGI IMG/M metagenome (GOLD analysis project Ga0209916, IMG submission 183956) | Wastewater bioreactor microbial communities from Cape Town, South Africa - Thiocy_solids_2 (SPAdes) | ecosystem: Engineered > Bioreactor > Thiocyanate-remediating > Anaerobic-Aerobic ... | reverse complement strand
GAGGTTCCAGAGCCCGGCCCATCGGCTCAACGACAAGCAATACCACGAGGACTGGTTCCTCAACCTCATGGCGTCTACATCACTGTTGGGCCTCAGAAACCCTGAACCTGCAATCCGGTAGAGTCAGGAAAGTCTCAAGGCTCACGCCAGCTCGTATTTCGAAGAAGACAACGTGATCGTGGAGCAGTGCGGGCTCAAGCCCAAGGAACTCGGCGCGGCGGTAGAACACCTGGGTCGAATCACTCCTGAAATCATCGCCTCCGCCATTGGAGCAACGCCGGCGGATTGGGGATTGGTGAGCGACGACGAGCGTATCGCGTTGGCTGATTATCTCTGGGAGCGTCGTCAGACCATGAGGTCTTGACGAGGTCGCGATCATGGCCGCCTTCTACACAGTCATTCAGTTCGTCCCCGACCCGGTCGCCGACGAACGCATCAACGCAGGGGTCGTCGTCTTCGACGACCGGAGGGTTCGCGCGCGATTCGTCGAGAAGTGGGCGCGCTTGCAGCGTTTCGGCAACAAGGACATCCGCTTTCTGAAGTCGTTCGCCCACGAATTCCTGGAGCGTTGCGAGAGCGACCTGTTCGAGAAGAGCATTACGGAGAAGGAGGTCCGGATCATGGCCTCCGAATGGAGCGGTTCGATCCAACTGACGCCGCCGCGAGGCTCGCTGCTCGACCTTGAGGCTCTTCTTGAAGACGCGGAGGATCGGTTCCTGGCGAACGACCGCCCCGCGGAGACTCGCCCCCTCACCAAGCGCCACATGAAAAAATTCGCGCTTGAGGCCGCTCGATTGGCCTTCGCTCAAAGAGGAGGCCAGGCGGCCGCGCATCTAGTCAAGCGCGACTACCCGATCGCCGGACAGGTGGAAAGCCATCCTTTTTCGCTGGCCATCGCGAACGGTAGACCAAGGGTCGCCGCCGAGGTCTTCTCCTTCGTCGGGGCCGACGCGAAGAACCAAGAGAGGGACGTGAGGGCGACCGCTTGGGCGTTCGACGACGTCCGCAAGCGCGACCGCGATTTGACGCTCGCGGCCTTGGTGTTGCGCGGCGAGGAGACGTCCTCCGCATTCGAAGGCGCCGAGAAGGTCTTTGAGAGCATCGGAGTCGACGTCATCCTCAAAGACGCCATCGACGAGTGGACCGATCGAATCGCCGATCGAATCCTCGAACCAAAGTAAGCGGGACGAATCACGTCGTCTCCCAGCGGTCGTCACGCCTGGGCTTCTATTCATCAGACTGTAAGAATTTGGCCAGGTCGCGTCTTCGCGTCTCGGCGCGTGGAATCCGCGTTGCTAGGGGTGGACTCGGCCGGTATGATGGTCGGTTCGCCATCCCTCCGTCCGTGGACCAGCCGACGACTCATGTTCGACGACCTGCAAAAGCGCCTGTCCTCCGCGTTCCGGCGGTTCCGCGTCAGCGGCGTCTTGACCGAGGCCAACATGACCGAGGGGTTGCGCGAGGTTCGCGCGGCCCTCCTGGAAGCCGACGTCAACTACAACGTCGTCCAGGACTTCATGGCGAAGGTCCGCGAGAAGGCCGTCGGCGCCCAGATCGTCAAGAGCGTCCGGCCCGAACAGCAGATCGTCAAGCTCGTCCATGACGAGTTGGTCGAGACCATGGGGCCGTCGGACCCCTCGATCCGATTCGAGAAGACCGGCCCCACCGTCATCATGCTCTGCGGCCTGCAAGGCTCCGGCAAGACGACGACGTCGGGCAAGCTGGCCAAGCTCCTGTCCGCCCACGAGCGCAAGCCGATGCTCGTGGCCGCCGACCTTCAGCGCCCCGCGGCCGTCGAGCAGTTGAAGGTCGTCGGCGAGCAGATCGGCGTTCCGGTCTTTTCGCGGGAGGGCGCCGACCCGGTCAAGCTCTGCCAGGACGCGGTGGCCGAGGCGAACCGCCAGGGGCGCGACACGATCATCCTCGACACCGCCGGCCGGCTCCACGTCGATGACGAGTTGATGGCGGAATTGGTCCAGATCGAGAAGAAGGTCAAGCCCCACCAGGTCTTCTTCGTCTGCGACGCGATGACCGGCCAGGACGCGGTGGCCTCGGCCGACGCCTTCAACAAGGCGCTCGAGCTGGACGGCGTGATCCTCACCAAGCTCGACGGCGACGCCCGCGGCGGCGCGGCGCTTTCGGTGCGGAAGGTGACGGGGGTGCCGGTCAAGTTCGTCGGCAAGGGGGAGAAGCTCGACAAGCTGGAGCCGTTCGACCCCGAGCGGCTCGTCGGCCAGATGCTCGGCATGGGCGACATCGTCGGCCTGGTCAACGCCGCCCAGGAGGCGGTCGACGAGGAGGAGGCCCGGCTCCAGCAGGAGCGGATGGCCAAGGGGAAGTTCGACCTGGAGGACTTCCGCAAGCAGATCGTCAACATCAAGAAGATGGGCTCGGTCCAAAGCGTCATGGGGATGTTCCCCGGCATGGGCGACGTGGCCGAGACCATGGGGGGCATCGACGCCGACGGCGAGGTCCGCCGGATCCAGGGGATCATCGACAGCATGACCCCGCGGGAGCGAAGCCGGCCCGACCTGATCGACATCGGCCGCCGCCGCCGGATCGCCGCCGGCGCGGGGGTGGAGCCGTCGGCCGTCTCCGGGCTGGTCAAGCAGTTCGACGCCATGGCCGGGCTGGTCAAGCAAATGTCGCAAATGAGCATGTTCGACCGGCTCAAGTCGATGGCCAACCTGGGCCGGGCCGCGGCCCGAAATCCGGCGGGGAAGCTGGCCGCGCCCAAGATCGGCACCGGCAAGCGGCTCTCGCCCAAGGAACGCGAGAAACTCAAGAAGCAACGCGAGAAGGAAGAACGCAAGCGCCGTCGCGAGGAGCGCGACAACCGCGACCGACCGGCCGAGCCCTGAGCCGCGATCGATCGCGACGAACCCGTCCACCCCACGCCCCGACCGCCCCCGCCCAAGACCGGGCCCGGCGGATCTCGGGGCCCATCCCGCAAGGATTCTGGACCGCCCCCGCCCGCGTGGCCGCCGGTCGTTCCGGCGGGGCCCGCGCGAGGGCCCTGGAAGACGAAGAGCAGAGACGAGAGGAGACCGCGAGTGGTCCGCATTCGGATGAAGGCGATGGGACGCCGGCACAGGCCGTTCTTCAGGATCTGCGCCATGGACTCACGCACCCAGCGCGACGGCCGCGCCATCGAGGAACTGGGGCACTACGACCCGCTGTCGCGCAACCCCGAGACCCAGACGGTCCTCAAGGCCGACCGGATCCGCTACTGGCTGAGCGTCGGCGCGCAGCCGTCGGAGAAGGTGGCGGCGCTGTTGCGGAGGCACAAGGTGGTCAAGCCGGCGCCCGGCGAGCCGTGGGAGCTGCCCAAGCCGGCCCCGACGCCCGCCGAGACTCCGGAGGCGGCCCCGGCCGCGCCCGCCTCCGAAGCGCCGGCCGCGGCCGCGCCCCAGGCCTCCTGACCCGCGGGAACGGCCGGCCATGCCACCCGTCCAACCCTCACCCTCCCCCTCGCCGTCGCTTCGGATCGACGTCCTGACGCTCTTCCCCGGCCTCTTCGCCGGGTTCCTGAGCGAGAGCATCGTCGGTCGGGCGCTCGCCAAGGGGCTCGTCGCGATTCACCTTTGGGACATCCGCGACTGGGCCGAGGGCAAGCACAAGCAGGTGGACGACCGACCGTTCGGAGGCGGGCCGGGGATGGTGCTGATGGCGCCCCCCGTCGTCGCCGCCGCCGAGGCCGTCCTGGACGTCGCCGAGCCGCGCGGCGGGCTGATCGTCCTGTCCCCCCAGGGGCCCCGGTTCGATCAGGCCAGGGCCGCGGAGCTGGCGGGGCGGGAACGGTTCACCCTGGTCTGCGGGAGGTACGAGGGGTTCGACGAGCGGATCATCGAGATCCTCGAGCCCGAGCTGCTGTCGGCGGGCGACTTCGTCCTCTCCGGCGGCGAGCCGGCCGCGATGGTCGTCATCGACGCGGTCGCCCGGCTGGTCCCGGGGGTCCTCGGCGACGCCGAAAGCGCCGTGGACGAGTCGTTCGGGCCCGACGGCGGACTGGAATACCCCCACTACACCCGCCCCCGCGAGTTCCGCGGGCTGGCCGTCCCGGAAGTCCTGCTCGGCGGCGATCACGCGGCCATCGCCCGCTGGCGACGCGACCGCCGCCGCTGAAGCCGCGATCGAACGAACGAACATTCCCCCTTCCACGAACGTATGCGGAAAACCGGCCCTCCCGACCCGCGGACGGGCCGCTCGAAAGGTCTCCAGCCATGATCAATCGATTCCTCGCCGCCGTCGAGCAGGGCAGCATGAAAGAGAAGCTGCCCAAGTTCGAGATCGGCGACACGGTCGACGTCCACGTCCGGATTCTGGAAGGCGACAAGGAGCGCGTCCAGATCTTCAACGGCGTCGTGATCGCCCGCTCCGGCAGCGGCACGCGCGAGATGTTCGTCGTCCGCCGGATCGTCCAGGGGGAGGGGGTGGAGCGGAAGTTCCCGATCCACTCGCCCCGGGTCGCGGACGTGACGGTGAAGCGTTCCGGCAAGGTCCGCCGGGCCAAGCTGTACTACCTCCGCGAGCGGTCGGGCAAGGCCGTCCGGCTCAAGGAGCGGTTCACCACCGGCGCGGCGTTGGAGACGGCGAAGGCCGCCAAGGCCGAGCGCAAGGCCGCCAAGGTCGCCGCCAAGGCCGCCAAGGCCGAGGCCAAGGCCGCCAGGGCGGCCGAGGCCGCCGCCGCCAAGTGACCCTTCCGCCGCGGCGTCCCTTCCCGGCCGCCGCGGCCGTTCCATTCGTTCCAGGGAGCCCCGCGAGCATGCCTCGGCGCGTCGTATTGGCGATGAGCGGAGGAGTCGACAGTTCCGTCGCCGCGCATCTGCTCAAGGCCGACGGATACGACGTCGTGGGCCTCTTCATGCGCACCGGCTCCTACGACGAGTCCGACGAGCGGCGCGCCAAGACCTGCTGCTCGATCGCCGACGCCCTGGACGCCCGCCGGGTCGCCGATCGGCTGGAGATTCCGTTTTACGTCCTGGACTTCGAGCCCGACTTCGGCCGGATCAAGGATTACTTCGTCGCCGAGTACCTGTCCGGGCGGACGCCGAACCCCTGCGTGATGTGCAACATCTGGCTGAAGTTCGGCCGGTTGTGGGAGTACGGCAAGCAGGTCGGGGCCGACTTCGTGGCCACCGGCCACTACGCCCGGATCGCGCCCGGGCCCGACGGCGGCCGCCGCGTCGCCCGCGGCCGCGACCGCGACAAGGACCAGTCCTACGTCCTCTCCGGACTGTCGCGCGAACTGCTCGACCGGGTGCTGTTCCCCGTCGGCGAGCTGGCCAAGACCGAGGTCCGCGCCGTCGCCCGCGACCGCGGGCTGCCGGTCCACGACAAGGCCGAGAGTCAGGAGATCTGCTTCGTCCCCGACGACGACTACCAGGGCTTCGTCCGCCGTCGCAGCCCCGACGCGGAAACCTCCGGCCGGATCGTCGACGAGGAGGGCAAGACGCTTCGCGAGCACGACGGCATCGAGAAGTTCACCATCGGCCAGCGCCGGGGGCTGGGCCTGGCGGTGGGCGAGCCGCGCTACGTCGTCCAGATCGAGCCGGCGTCGCGGACGGTGACCGTCGGCAAGAGGGAGTCGCTGGCGCGCTCGGGGCTGGAGGCGTCGCGGTTCAACTGGCAAGGTCCGGAGCCCCTGGGACCGTCGCGGTGCCTGGCCCAGATCCGAGCCCGCCACCAGGCGGCGGCGGCGACCGTCGAGCCCCTGCCGGAAGGCCGCGCGCGGGTCCGGTTCGACGAGCCCCAGACCGCCGTGGCGCCGGGCCAGGTCGTGACGCTCTACCAGGACGACGCGGTCTGGGGCGGAGGATGGATCGACGCGGCGCTTACGGATTAAGCGAGCCGGCATGGTCGAGATTTCGAGGTGGTTTTTGTAGGCTGGGTCGAGACCCAGCCCGGATGAGGCCGGGCGTATTCCAGGCTGGGTCTCGACCCAGCCTACGGGAAGCGTGATTTTCCCCCCGAAATCCACGCGGCGACGAAGCACGGGACGCGGTCGGCGACGAAAGGATTTCAAGGTCATCGGCATGAGTTCCATCAGCCTGATCGTCCCGGCCACCCGCGACGATCCGTTCCGCAACGGCGAATTGGCGACGTACCAGCGGCTTTTGACCGAGCGCGAGGGGGTCGGAGAGGTCGAGGTCGTCTTCGCCGATCGCGCGGCGGTGGACCGCCGGTCGCTGGCCGTTCATCCGATGATCCAGGTGGTCGACGACGCGGCCAACCACGTCGGGCTGCTCCGTCAGGGGCTGGCCGCGGCGCGGGGGGACGTCCTGATCGTGCTGGACCCCGCGCGCGACTACGCGCCGGAGGCGGTCCTCCAGGTGTATGAGACCCTGCGCGACGGCGACGCCGACGTGGTCGTCGGCGTCCCTCGAAGCGGCCGGAAGCTCTGGAGCCTCGGCGGCGCGCGGGGCCGTGTCCTGGCGATCCTGGGCCGGCTGGCCCTGGGGACTTCCGACGGCCTCTCCGGGCTGGCGGCCCTGCGGCGCTCGGCGGTGCGCGCGCTGGTGGCGGAGTCGACGTCGGTCTCGGGCTCGCTGGTGTTGCTCGACGTTCTGACCTGGTGCTCGGGGACGCTCCTGGACGTGCCGGTGAGGACCGGCGCGGAGGACAAGCGCCGCATCGACGCGGTGAAGCTGGACGACCTCCGCCAGCTTAAGCGAGTGCTCGACCACCGCTTCGGGACGCTGTCGCGGTTGATCCAGTTCTGCGTGGTGGGCGCCTCGGGGATGGTGGTCGATCTGTCGCTGTACGCGATCCTGCTTTGGCTGTTCGCCTCCTTCGGCTTCGGCTCGGCGAGCGAGGCCGTGGCGGGCGCGCACGGGGCGATGTTCGTCGCCGCTTGCCTGTCGATCTGGGCGGCGATGAGCTGGAACTTCGCGCTCAACCGCCGACTCACCTTCAACGACAGCCGCGAGGGCTCGATCCTCCGGCAGTACCTCACCTACGCCCTGGGCAACGCGCTTGGGATCGCGGTGAGCCTGACCTTGAGGCTCTACCTCCCCAGCCGGTTCGGCGTCTTCGCCAGGCACCGGCTGGCCGCGGCCGCGGTGGGGATCCTGGCGGCCACCGGCATCAGCTTCTCCACGTCCCGCTGGGTCGTCTTCCGCCGCAAGCCGGCCGTCGAGGCCGAGCGAACCGAGTCCGCCGCGGCGGCCTGATCCGGTCGTTCAGGCTCGACGACGAGGGAGCGTCGCCGCGGCGGCGATCACGGCGATCGCCGGGACGATCGGCGCGCGCATGCGAAGGTCGGTCCAGTAAAAGGCGTGGACGACGGTCAGCCCGACGATCAAGGCGGGGGCGGCCGCGCCGGGCCAGCGCCGGAATTCGGGCCGCGCCAGGCCCACGACCAGGGCGCACCACAACGGGATCGTCCAGAGGAACGTGGCGAGCCTCGCCTTCGTCCCGTAAACGCCCGCGGCGGGGAGCGGACTCCAGAACGTCGTCAACCGCGCCAGACAGGCGCGGGCGAACGTCCGGGGCTCGCGGCGCGCCAGGTCGAGGACCTCGTCGCGGAGCCGACGATCGGCCTCGGGCTCCGGCAGTCCGGCCATCCGGCGATTCACGGAACCCCACCACGCCCGTTGCTCCGGGCCGGTCCAGACCGTCCCCGGCGGGCCGTCGAGCACCTGGCGGTAATAGACCTCGTTGTTGGCGAGCGCCAGGGTGTAGCCGCCGTGGGTGGTGGTGAAGACGAACTCCCCCATCGCCAGGCGATTCCGAACGCCCCATGGCAAGAGGACGCAAGCGACGCCCGCGGCCAGCAGCCCGGCGCGTCGGAACCGCTCGCGGCGATCGCCGGGCCCGAGCGCCGCGGCGGCCAGGACGACCAGGCCCGCGCCTGGGAGCGTGCTGGGACGGCACAGGCACGCCAACCCCAACGCCACCCCGGCGGCGAGCGGGCCGACGACGTCGATCCTCGCCTTCTCCCCTTGAGGGAGAAGGTGGCCCGAAGGGCCGGATGAGGGGTCGACCGGCCCCGCGTTTCCTCGGACGCGCTGGACCGGCAAGGACTTCGAATCCAACGACTTCCGGTCTCGCCACCCCTCATCCGGCCTTCGGCCACCTTCTCCCTCAAGGGGAGAAGGGCGATCGCGCGTCGCCAGGGCCATCGCCAGGGCCGCGAGGAAGGCCGTCGGCGTCTCGGTCATGACCGACTTCGCCTGCCAGGCCAGCACCGGGTCGAAGGCGACGATCAACCCGGCGATCAGGGCGCGTCGAGGCGAGGCCCCCAGGCGTCGCGACGTCGCGACGACCAGGGCGGCCGTCCCCGCCCCCAGCGCGACGTGCAGCAGGGTCAGCCCGATCCAGGGCCGAGGGCCCTCGACGGCGACCAGAGGCGCGAGCATGATCGGATACAAGGGGGGTCGATAGGCGGTCGCGCGTCCCGTGAGGGTCAGGCCGTCGCCGGAGGCCAGGGCGCTTGCCAGGGGGAGATAATTGTCCGGGTCGTCGAACCGCGCGCCGCCGCCCGCGATCACGATCAGTCGCGCCAGGGCCGCCGCCAGGGCGGCCGACGCCGCGGCTCGTCGGAACCATCGATTGTCACGTTCCATGCCGCGATTTATCCTGGAGGAGTCCGAACCCGGCGCCGGCGTCCGGGCCCTCCCCATGATAGCGCCTCGCGCATCGGGCGTCAGCGACGCATCCCCCGCTTCCCTAGCCCTCGGATTCCCCGCGATGTCGAACCGGCCGATCGTGCTGCTGTTGACCAACATGGACGACTCCGGCTTGCGGCTGGTCCGCGAGGCCGCCGACGTCAGGATGGTCGACCCCAAGGACCGCGCCGCGGTCGAGGCGGGCGCGAAGGACGCCGACGCGATCATCACCCGCACCGCGGGGAAGATCGACGTCGAGGTGCTCGACTGGGCGCCGAAGCTCCGCGTGATCGGCCGCCACGGCGTCGGCGTCGACCACATCGACGTCCCCGCCGCCACGGCGCGAGGGATCCAGGTGCTCTCCACGCCGGGGGCGAACACCCAGGACGTCGTCGAGCACGTCGTCGCCATGATGATCGGCCTGTCCAAGCACTTCCAGATCTTGATCCCCGAATTGAAGGCCGGCAACTACGCCGCGCGGACGTCGATGCGGGGTCGGGAGATCCAGGGGCGGACGCTGGGAATCATAGGCTTCGGTCGCATCGGCAAGCGGCTGGGAGAGACCTGCCGGCTCGGGTTCGGGATGCGCGTGCTCTATCACGACGTCGTCGAGGCCCCCGAGGAGGCCGCGCTGCGGGCCGGGGCCGTTCGCGTCGGTTTCGAGGAACTGCTCCACCAGGCCGACTACGTGAGCCTCCACGTCCCGCTCGACGAGAGCACGCGAGGAATGATCGACCGGGTGGCGCTGGCGAACATCAAGAAGGGATGCGTCCTGGTCAACACCAGCCGGGGCCCGGTCGTCGACGAGGAGGCCGTCGCCGACGCCCTGGACGCCGGACTCCTGTGGGGTTACGGCGCCGACGTCTTCGAAGTCGAGCCGCCGCCGCCGGACCACCCGCTGATCGGCCGTCGCGACGTCCTGGCGACCCCGCACAGCGCCGCGCAAACCGAGGAGGGCCTGCGGAACATGGCGACGATGGTCGCCCGCGACGTCCTCGACGTCCTGGCCGGCCGTCAGCCGGCAAACCCCGTCAACGACCCGATCGAGGTCGAACGGATCCGCGCCGAATCAGGCAAGGCGCCGTTGTACCACTGATCGGAACTTGGGAAGGACGGGGGAGCGTCCGACGTCCCCTCTCCCGCCGGGAGAGGGTGGCCCGAAGGGTCGGGTGAGGGTCGCGGCGTTTCGGGAAAAGCGTCGGTTCGCGTCCGGCGCGGCCGATGCTCCCTCCGAAGCGCGACGACCCTCACCCGCCGCTGCGCGGCTGCCCTCTCCCGGCGGGAGAGGGGACGGAACGGGTACACCGATTCGTCATAACGGCGGTATATAAATCTAAAAATCGGACCCATCTCGAATCCCGTCCCGGCCCGCGGGCCGCTGGAACGACCCAAGGGGAAAGCGATGCTCAATCAGGAACTCAAGGACGCCGTCGTCGCCCGGGTGCTGTCGAGGGTCCGCGCGCCGGGCCAGTACGCCGGCGGCGAGTTGAACGTCGTGGTCCAGGACCATTCCAAGGTCGCCGGCACGCTCTGCCTGGCCTTTCCCGACGCCTACTCGGTCGGGATGAGCCATCACGGCCTGCACATGCTGTTGAACCTGATGAACCTCCACGGCTGGGCCGCGGAGCGCGTCTTCGCGCCGCTGCCGGACTTCGAGGCGGCGATGCGGGCCGAGGGGCTGCCCCTGTACTCGCTGGAGACCTTCACCCCGCTCTCCGAGTTCGACGTCCTGGGCTTCTCGCTTCAGTACGAGATCTCCTACACCAACGTCCTGACCATCCTCGACCTGGGCCGGATCCCGCTCCACGCCGAGGACCGCTCCGACGACGATCCCCTGGTCATCGCCGGCGGCCCCAGCGCCCAGAACCCGGAGTTGCTCGCCCCGTTCATCGACCTGTTCGTCATGGGCGACGGCGAGCCCAGCCTGCCGGTCGTCTGCGACCAGTGGCAAGCCCTGAAGGGCTCCGGGCTGTCGCGCGCGGAGAAGCTGGCGCGGATCGCCGGGTCGGTGAACTGGGCCTACGTCCCGCGGTTCTACCAGCCGGTCTACAACGACGACGGCGCGATCGCCTCGATCCTCCCCACCCGCGACGACGTCCCCGCCGCGATCAAGCCGTGCGTGATCCAGGACCTTGAGGGCTCGCCGCTGCCGACCCGGCCCGTCGTCCCGTACTCCGAGACGGCTCACGACCGCATCGCCATCGAGATCATGCGCGGCTGTCCCTGGCAGTGCCGGTTCTGTCAAAGCACCGTCATCAAGAGGCCGATCCGCTACCGCAAGGTCGAGACCATCGTCGCCGCGGCGCTTGAGACCTACCGCAACACGGGGTACGACGAGATCAGCCTGCTGTCGCTCTCCTCCAGCGACTACCCCGAGTTCGAGCGGCTGGTGACGCGGATGTCCGAGGTCTTCACGCCCCTGGGGGTGAAGATCTCCCTCCCCAGCCTGCGAATCACCGAGACCCTCAAGAAGATCCCCGCGCTTCTGCAAGAAGGCGGACGGAGCGGCCTGACCCTCGCGCCGGAGGTCGCGCGCGACGACATGCGGACCCAGATCCGCAAGCCGATCAACAACCAGGACCTTTACGATGGCGCGGCCGAGGCGTTCCGCCGCGGTTGGCGGAGGGTGAAGCTCTACTTCATGTGCGGCCTCCCCGGCGAGCGGCCCGTCGACCTTGACGGCATCGTCGAGATGGCCGAGACCATCGCCCGGATCGGCAAGGACGTCACCGGCCGTTGGGGCGAGGTGACCGCGGCCGTCTCCAACTTCATCCCCAAGCCCCACACCCCGTACCAGTGGAACGGGATGAAGCCCAAGGAATACTTCCGATGGGCCCACAAGTACCTCAAGTCGCGGGTGCGGGTCCGCTCGGTGACGCTGAAGCTCCACGACGTCGAACGGAGCATGCTCGAAGGCGTCCTCACCCGCGGCGACCGCCGCGTCGCCCTGGCGCTTGAGGAAGCCTGGCGCCGCGGCGCGCGGCTCGACGCCTGGACCGAGCACTTCCGGCCCGGCCTCTGGTGGAAGACCTTCAACGACCTGGGCATCGACGTAAAATCCTACCGCGAGCGCGAACGCCCCATCGAGGAGGTCCTCGGCTGGGACCACATCCAGATCAAGTACGGCCGCGACTACCTCGCCAAGGAGCAGACCCGCTCCGTCGTCCAACTCGGCGCCATGGCCGACGCCCTCTGACCCCAGAGAACCGAGAGGAAGCCCCGATGTCCACCGCCTCGCGTCCCCGGCTGATGACCGCCGAGGAGTTCATGGACGCCGACCTGGGCGACGGCTTGTTCGAACTCGTCCGAGGGGAGGTCGTCCGCTTGTCGCCGCCTTTCTACCCCCACGGCTCCGTCTGCTATCACCTGGCCGGCATGTTCGGTGACTACGAGCGCCGGACCCGATACGGCCACGGAGCGACCAACGACACCTCGATCCAGACGACGCGCGCCCCGGACTCCGTCCGTGGTCCCGACGTCCTGTTCTACAGCAATGCTCGTTGGCCGCGCTCCGCGACGGACGTAAAGCTCCCGCCCGTGCCGCCCGACGTGGCCGTGGAGGTCCGATCGCCGGGCGACCGCCGCCGCGAGATCGAGGCGAAGGTCGCCGAGTACCTCCAAGCCGGCGTCCTGGTCGTCTGGGTGGTCGACCCTCGAAAGCGAACCGTCTCGATCCATCGCGCCGGCACCGCGGCCGTCGCGCTGACGGACAAGGACGTCATCGCGGACCAGCCGGAGCTGCCGGACTTCCGCGCCTCGGTGGCGGAGATCCTCGACGGCTGGACGTGACGCGCGAGACGAATCGGAAAGCCTTCAACAAGCGAGGTCGCCGATGGCAAGCATCCCCGCCACTCGGTTGATGACCGCCGAGGAATTCATGGACGCCGATCTCGGCGACGGCCGGTTCGAACTCGTCCAAGGGGAGGTCGTGCGTTTGCCGACTCTCTTCTATCCTCACGGGGCGGTTGTCGCGAGCCTTAACGGCCCGCTTTGGACGCATGGACGGCGGACGGGGCTCGGCGGCGGCGCCATCGGAAGCATGATCCAAACCCGACGCGACCCCGATACGGTTCGAAGCGCCGACGTGGCCTTCACCACCTACGCCCGATGGCCCAAGGAAGCGCGACGCTCCACCCCCGAGGCCCCCGTGAAGATTCCGCCGGTCGCTCCCGACGTGGTCGTCGAGGTCGTCTCCCCTAACGACCGCCGATCCGAAATCCAGGAGAAGGTCGAGGAATACCTGGCCGCCGGGACGCTCGCCGTCTGGGTCGTCCGCCCCGACGACCGGACGGTCGCGATCCATCGCCAAGGTTCCGCCCCGACGCTCCACGCCGAGGGCGATGCGATCGACGACCAACCCGAACTCCCCGGCTTCCGCTGTCTCGTTTCGGATATCTTCGAGGACTGACCCGCGGTTCCACAGGAGTCCCAGTCATGGCCGTGATCCCGACCGCTCGGTTGATGACCGCCGAGGAATTCATGAAGGCCGATCTCGGCGACGGCCGGTTCGAACTCGTCCGAGGGGAGGCCGTGGAAGTGTCGCCGCCGTATTTCGAGCACGCCTACGTCTGCACGGCCCTGGGAACCGTCCTCTTCGTTTACGGTCGTGATTCGGGCAACGGCTACAGCGTCTCGGAATACTCGCTCCAAACGCGGCGCGATCCCGACACCGTGCGCGGGCCCGACGTCTCGTTCTACAGCGACGCCCGCCTCCCGCGCTCGAAGCCCGGTTCGCGCCTGGTGACGGTCGCGCCGGACGTGGCGATCGAGGTCGCCTCCCCCAGCAACAGCAAGGCGGAACTCCTGGAAAAGGTCGCCGAATACCTGGCCGCGGGAAGCCTGGCCGCCTGGCTGGTCTACCCGAAGACCCGCTCGGTGGCGATCTTCCGCGACTCCCAGACGCCCCCCGAGGTCTTCAAGGGTGGCGACGCCATCGAAAACCAGCCCGAACTCCCCGGCTTCCACTGCCTCGTATCGGAAATCTTCCCGTGAAATCCGTTGTCACGCCGACCGCGCCGAGCCTCCGCCGTCGAAAGGAGTACGAGTCATGGCCGTGATCCCCGCCGCCCGGTTGATGACCGCCGAGGAATTCATGAGGGCCGATCTCGGCGACGGCCGGTTCGAACTCGTCCGAGGGGAGGTCGTGGAGTTGTCGCCGCCTTATTCCGATCATGCGTTCGCCTGTTCCCGACTGAGCGGTATTTTTTACATCTACGAGCGTGAGTCGGGCCACGGCTACTGCCTCTCGGAATACTCGCTTCAGACCAGGCGCGATCCCGACACCGTGCGCGGCCCCGACGTCTCGTTCTACAGCGAGGCTCGCCTCCCGCGCTCGAAGCTCGGCCCGAGCCTGGTGACGGTCGCGCCGGACGTGGCGATCGAGGTCGCCTCCCCCAGCAACAGCAAGGCGGAACTCCTGGAAAAGGTCGCCGAATACCTGGCCGCGGGAAGCCTGGCCGCCTGGCTGGTCTACCCGAAGACCCGCTCGGTGGCGATCTTCCGCGACTCCCAGACGCCCCCCGAGGTCTTCAAGGGTGGCGACGCCATCGAAAACCAGCCCGAACTCCCCGGCTTCCGCTGCCTCGTATCGGAAATCTTCCCGTGAAATCCGCCGCCGTCGTCGCGTTGGTCGCATTGGTTCTCGCATTGGCGTGGAGCGCGGTCGTCCGCGCGCCGCTGATCGCCAACGCGCCGGCGCACCTGGACAGCGACCTGGCCGTCGACGGCCTGACGCTCCGCGACGCCGTCAACGGCCATTGGCGCTGGCATTACCCCGGCACGCCCCACATGGGAAGCGCCGCCGTCCTTTTGAGCTATCCTCAAGCGCTCGGGTACGGAGCGACGCCCGAGACGCTGACGTCCGGCGGGACGGTCGCGTATCTGCTTCTAATCGGCGGGGTGTTCGCGACCGCCTGGCTCTGCCGGGGGCCGAGGGTCGCGGCGTGGTCGCTGGTGCCGCTGGCGTTCGCGTCGACCGGGACGCTCTGGCTGACCGGCCGGATCACCGGCGGCCACATGCTCGCCGCCGCCTGGAGCGCCTGGGCCTGGGCGATTCTGGCGTGGGACGCCAAACGCCAGACCCGTTTGTCCGGAGGGTTGGTCGGGGGTTGGTTCTGGCTCGGTTGGTGGCACGACTCGATGTTCCTGATGACGATCATCGGCATGGTCCCGGCCCTTTGCCTCGTGTCGTTCGCGTGGCGGGGCCTGCTGAGGCGCCGGGAGGTGCTCGGCGGGCTCGCCGCGTTCGTCGCGTGCGCCTTCATCGCGGGCACGCCCCGAACCCTCGGCCGTTTGCTGGAGCCTTACGACGCCTACGACGAACAGTTCGCGTGGAGCCTCCAACCGGAACTGCTGAAGGAGCATTCGCGGATTCTGCTGCTCGACTGCCTGCCTCGACTGGTCGCCGGCCACCGCCTGCCCGGCCTGGAGGCCGATCCCGACCCCGACCTGCTGGGGGGCGGAGCCCCGGTCGCGCGCGCGGGGAGGCCGGGGACGGTCGGCGTCGCGGCGGTCGCGACGACGGCCCTGGGCCTGGGAACGTTCGCGGCGGGGTTCCTCGCGCTGGCCTGGCGGGCCGTCCGCCGTCCAAGCGAGGCGGAGAAGGCGCGGGCGCTTGAGGAGCGGGCGCGGGAGATGGTCCTTCAGAATCGACCGAACGTCATCGTCCAGCGCTTTCGGTTCTCGCCTCCGCCTTGGACCGCCGACCGCGCCGTGGCCCTCGGCTTGCTCGTCACGTCGACGGCGCTCCTGGCGGCGTTCGTGGTGAACCGGAACATCTTCAATTCCGACAACTATCGATATCTGGTCTTGCTGCTGATTCCGGGGGCCTTGGGTTTCGGGGCGCTGATGGACGCGCTGGCGTCGCGGGCGACGGGGGGGAAGGTCGCGGCGGCGGGGATCGCGACGGCGTTCGCGCTGGCGTTCGCGGCGGACGCCTCGGCGTGGTATCGTCGGTTGGGGTGGATCGACGATCGGTGGACCGTGGTCCGTCGCGCGGTCGACGACCCGGCCTTGCGGTGGCTGAACGACCATCCCGAGGTCGAAGTCTTCGCCGCCGGCTACTGGGACGCCTACCGCCTGGCGTTCCTGGCCGACCGCCCGGTCAAGGGCGCGCCGCACCCGATCTACCCGAACCGCTTCCCCGAGTGGTCCCGCGACCTCCCCGGCGGCCGGCCGACGATCCTGATCGCCCGATCCTCGCCGGAAGACCAACGATTCTTACAGCAAGCGCTTTCCGAGGGGGGCCGGGTCTTGTTCCACGAGCGCGGGACGACCGTGGCGACGTGGCCGGTCGGATCGAAATGAACGTCGACGGCATGCTCCATCAAGAACCGGCTGGAGCAAGCCTCCCCCCTTCCACCCTTGTGGGAGAAGGTGCCCCGAGGAACGCCGCCGAAACAACTTCCCGCGAACAACCTGGGAGAGAATATCCACAGATTTCCCAGATTAACACAGATTACATTAAATTGTCCGATCCGAATCTGCGTCAATCTGGGAAATCCGTGGATGAATTCCTCGACGGAGAAGGCGCGGGACGTTTACGAGTCGTTGGATTTTCCGGTTTCGGTTTTACGTCATGGACACGCGATTCGGCCGCGAAGGATTCCCGGAAGTTATTTCGGCATCGTCCCAAGGGGCGGATGAGGGGTGGCGCGACCGGAAGCCTCTGGAAGCGCAACCCCTCATCCGGCCTTCGGCCACCTTCTCCCACAAGGGGAGAAGGGATGATTATCATTCATGTTCGGTGGATTTCGACAGGACTTGGCGAGGCGTCATCGTGTCGCAACCGGAAGAGACGGCCGAATCGGGTTGGTTCCAGCCCCCGCGGTGGGGCGTCGGCGACGTGGTCGCCCTGGCGGCCTGGACGGCCGGGATCTGCTGGGTCTTCCGCGAGGCGGTCTTCCTCAAGGGGGCGTTCTTCTACTTCGACGTCACCGAGATCAACTACCCGTACCGCCACTTCTTCGCCGAGGAGTTGAAGGCCGGCCGTTTCTCGCGCTGGTGCCCGCTTTTGTTCAACGGCATGCCGCTGTTCAGCGAGAGCCAGGCGGGCTACCTCCACCCGCTCAAGTACCTGTTCTATCCCTGGATGGAGACCTGGAAGGCGTTCAATTTCGACACGGTCTTCTCGGTCTGGCTGGCGGGGGCGGGGACTTACGGCTGGCTCCGGCGACACGTCGGGCCGGCCGGGGCGCTGACGGGGGCGGCCGTGTTCGGCGTCGGAGGATTCACATGGGCGCACCTGATCCACACCAGCATGATCAACGCGCTCGCGAGCGTCCCGTTCGTCGTTTGGGCGCTGGAGTGGTCGTGGGGTTCGGGTCGCTGGCGAGGCGCGGCGCTGGGGGGGCTCGCGCTGGCCTGCGAGATCTTCGCCGGGCACCTTCAAGACTTCTTCCTGGCGTCGGGGATCGTCGGCTTCCTCGGCGCCTATCGCGCGTGTACGTCGGCGACGATGGTCGAGGCCCGCGCCGTCCTCTCGCGGACGATCGGCCTGTTGGCGTTCGGCGTGTCGCTGTCGGCGGTTCAGTGGATGCCGTCGAAGGAGTTGCTCGACCGCTCCCCCCGCGCGGGGGGACTGAGCTACGAGGAGTTGGTCTACGGCTCGTGGAGCCCGGAGCTGCTGCCGACCCTGGTCATGCGCGAGGCCTACGGCACCCGCGCCCGCGACACCGACTGGATGGACGGCTTCTACCCCTACCACGAGATGAACGCCTACCTCGGCCTGTTGGCCCTGGCGCTGGCGGTCGTCGGGTCGTCGGGGGAGGGGGGGCGCGACCGCTGGACGACGGGGCTGGCGCTTCTGACGATCACCGGCGCGTTACTCATGCTCGGTCGGTTCACGTTCCTGTTCGATTACGCGAATATGATCCCGGTGGCGGGGAGTTCGCGGGTGCCGGTTCGGCTGCACCTCTGGGTCTCGCTGGGCGTGGCTGGACTGGCGGCCGTCGGCGTGGAACGGCTGCGACGCCCCGGCGCCGTGAGCCTGAAGGGGGCGACGGCCCTGGTCCTGGCGATGGTCGCCGCGTCGCTGCCGATCCTCGTGTACGTCTACTGGCCGGTCTGGACCGACGTCCGAAGCTGGACGACCCCCTACCACCTGGACCGCTACCGCTGGCTCGGCGAGGAGATGACGACCGCCGCGATCCGGAACGCCGTCCTGATCGTCGCCGGCCTGACGATCGCCCGTTTCGCCGCGGCGACCGCCTCCCCCCGCCGTCGCGCGGCCCTGGCGTCGGTCCTGCCGGCGCTGGTGCTGGTCGACCTGCTCTCGGCGCACGCCGTCGACCCGACCACCGCCCTCCCCTCGTACTGGACCGATCCCCCCGAGAGCGTGAAGCGGCTGAAGGCCGATCCGAGCTTCGTCCGCGTCTTCGGCGTCGGCGACCGCAGCGCGGGGGAGCCGGGGTACGCCTCGGAGCCGATCGACTTCCTCCGAGCCCGCGACGCCCTGGACTGGAGCCTCCCCGCCGCCTGGGGCCTGGCGGCCTCCAAGGGGGCCACGCCGATGATCTCCCAACGCACGCTGGACTACACCGACCACGCCCGCTACCGCGGCGGCCGGTTCGAC
>Ga0209916_1001543_pt1 | contig 18299 bp, 11 predicted proteins | sample ThiBio_1000_plan_FD_183956 | JGI IMG/M metagenome (GOLD analysis project Ga0209916, IMG submission 183956) | Wastewater bioreactor microbial communities from Cape Town, South Africa - Thiocy_solids_2 (SPAdes) | ecosystem: Engineered > Bioreactor > Thiocyanate-remediating > Anaerobic-Aerobic ... | reverse complement strand
GTCCTCCGCCCCCGCCGAAGCCGAGACCCCCAACGCGACCACCGCCGCCAGCGCGATCCGAACCATGCCCGACCTCCCTCCGCTCGATCGAGGATTCCCAGGGGACCCCGCCGCCGCCTCGGACGACTCGCTCGATTATCATCGTGAATGGGTATAATACGGAAGCGAGAGGCCCACGGTTGAAAGCGAAGGACTCGCGAGCGGAGGCCGCGCGATGGAAACGAAGATCCTTGAGTCCCTGCTTCGCGACCCGGAATCCGATCGGGTCGAGCGGACCGTTTCGTTGACCGACATGGACAAGTTCTGCGAGGCGATCTGCGCCTTCGCGAACGACATGCCCGACTCGCGCAAGCCCGGCTACCTCTTCGTCGCCGCGACGGACGACGGCAAGCCCAGCGGGGCCGTCGTCACGGACGATCTCTTGCTCAAGCTCGCGGCGATCCGATCCGACGGGAAGATCCCGCCCCTGCCGACGATGAACGTCGAGAAGCAAATCCTCAACGGCGGCGAGATGGCCGTGGTCGAGGTGTTCCCGTCCGACATGCCCCCAGTCCGCTACAAGGGACGGACCTTCATCCGCGTCGGCCCGCGACGCGCGATCGCGACACTCGCCGAGGAGCGCGTTCTTTCCGAAAAACGTCGAGACCGCGATCGGGCCTGGGACGCGCGTCCCTGTCGCGAGGCCGACCTGGACGACCTTGAGATCGGCCGTTTCTCATTGACGTACCTCCGGAACGCCGTCGCCTACGACGCCCTGGACGGAGACGACCGACCGTTGGATCAACAGTTGGCGTCGTTGCGGTTTTACGACCTTGCCGCGCGCTGTCCGACGAACGCCGGGGTGCTGCTCTTCGGCAAGGATCCGGCTTCGCTCTTCCCCGGGGCCTACGTGCAATACGTCCGCTACGACGGCGACTCCCAGGCCGACGACGTGGCCGAGGAGCGGCGGATCGGCGGGGACTTCCTGGACGTGCTTCGAGACCTCCAGCGATTTTGTAACGAAATCGCCGAGGAGCGGCCGGTCGCGCGCGCCGACCTCGGCGACGTCGCCGTCTTCGACTATCCTCCCAGGGCGATGCACGAACTGTTCATGAACGCCGTCGTCCACCGGAACTATGACGAATCGACGACCCCGGTCATGATCAATCATTTCAGCGACCGGATCGAGATCCAGAACCCCGGCGGCCTGTACGGGGACTTGACGCCGGAACTTTTCCCGCGCGGAACGTCGTATCGCAACCCAATCCTCGCGGAGGCGGCCAAACACCTGGGGTTCGTGAACCGGTTCGGCCGCGGAATCAGCCGCGCGCAACGCTTTCTGCGGGAGAACGGATCCCCCGAGGCGAGTTTCGAGCCCCTGTCCAACTTCTTCCTCGCGACGGTTTGGAGGCCCATATGAAGACCATCGCGTTTTTCAACAATAAAGGCGGGGTGGGCAAAACGTCGCTCACCTATCATCTCGCCTGGATGTTCGCGGAACTGGGGCTTCGCGTGATCGCGATCGATTTGGACCCGCAGTCGAACTTGACGTCGTCTTTCCTTGAAGACGAAACGCTTGAGGAACTGTGGTCGGAAGAAAGGGCCCCGCGGACCATTTTCGGCTCGCTGGATCCGCTGCTGAATCGATTGGGAGACATGAAGCCCCCGAAACTCATCGACGTCGACGAACGAATCCGACTCATTCCGGGCGACCTGGGGTTGAGCACGTTCGAGGACCGTTTGGCCGACGCCTGGAGCAAGTGTCTGGACGACGACAAGGCGAACGCGATGGACGCCGCGCGGGCCACGACCGCGTTCTACCGGATCATGGAGTCCGCCGACGCGACCTTCGAGTCCGACGTCGTCTTGATCGACGTCGGGCCGAACCTCGGCTCCGTCAATCGCGCCGCGCTGGTGGCCGCCGACCACGTCGTCATTCCGCTGGCCGCCGACCTGTTCTCGTTGCAAGGGCTCAAGAACCTCGGCCCCACGCTCCGCGCCTGGCGTGAAGGATGGACGACCCGCGCCGACCGCCTGGCTCGATTCAACGTGGGACGCGACGCGATCACGTTGCCGTCGGGGGCGATGGCTCCGGCCGGCTACGTCGTCATGCAACCGTCGAGCCGGGAACGTTATCCGGTGGCCTATCGTCGGTGGATCGCGCGGATCCCGGAAGCGTACCGCGTGAAGATTCTCGGAGAGGACGGGCCGTTTCAGATTCCGGACCCCGATCCCTACGCGCTTGCCGTTCTGAAAAACCATCGCAGCTTGGCGCCCATGGCTCAGGACGCTCGCAAGCCCATGTTCGCCCTGAAGCCGGCCGACGGGGCGATCGGAAGCCAAGTCGCCGCCGTCAAGGATTGCTACAGAAGTATTCGAGGCGTCGCCTCCCAACTTATAACGCGCTGTGGGCTCCCGAGGCCCTTGGCCGCCGTCGGCGTTTGAGCGTCGACCATCCCCTTCCGCCCGGCTCGCGGTCGGTCTATCCTCGTGGGGGTCGAGGCCTTCTTGCAACCCCCGAGGAGTGGAAGTCCATGCTTGCCGCGATGGTCCTGGCCGGCTTCCTGGCGGCCGCGACGGCCGCGACGGATTCGGAACGCCCGGACGTCCTGGTCGTCGACTTCGAGGGCGACGACTACGGCGGCTGGAAGGCGACCGGCGACGCCTTCGGCGACGCCCCCGCGCGGGGGACGCTCCCCGGCCAGATGCCCGTCACGGGATACCTGGGCCGCGGCCTGGCGAACAGCTTTCGCGAGGGCGACGACTCCGTCGGCGAACTGACCGGCCCCCCGTTCGCGATCGAACGGACGCATCTGAACTTCCTGATAGGCGGCGGCGGCTGGCCCGGCGAGACCTGCCTCGACCTGCTCGTCGACGGCCGCGTCGTCCGCTCCGCCACGGGCCCCAACCGCGAGCCCGGCGGCTCCGAACGCCTGAAGTGGGACGCCTGGGACGTCAAGGATCTGCAAGGGAAGGAGGCGACCCTCCGCGTCGTCGACCACCGCAAGGGGGGCTGGGGGCACGTCAACGTCGATCAGATCGTCCAGACCGACCGTCCCAAGCTCCCCCAGGCGGCGAGTCGAACGATCATGCTGGAGAAACGCTTCCTCCACATTCCCGTCAAGACCGGCGCTCCGAAACTCCGGGCCCGAATCACGGACCAGGACGACGAGACGATCCGTGAGTTCGACGTCGAGATCTCGGCCGATCCCGACTTCTTCGTCTTCGACGACCTCGACGCCCACAAGGGGAAGACGATCACGTTTCACGTCGACGAACTGGACGATCCGAAAGCCCTCGAACTGATCGCCCAGGCCGACGCCGTCCCCGAAGCCGATTCGGTCTACCAGGAGCCCCACCGGCCCCAGTTCCACTTCACCTCGCGCCGAGGATGGCTCAACGACCCCAACGGCCTCGTCTGGCTCGACGGCGAATACCACCTTTTCTATCAGCACAACCCCTACGGCTGGGCCTGGGGGAACATGCACTGGGGCCACGCCGTCAGCCCGGATCTGGTCCACTGGACGGAACTCCCCATCGCCATCCATCCGCGCGAGTACGGCGACTGGGTCTTCTCCGGCTCGGCGGTCGTCGACCGCGGGAACACCAGCGGCTTCGGCAAGGACGGAAAAGACCCGCTGGTCGCCGCCTTCACCAGCACCGGCCGGGGCGAGTGCGTCGTTTACAGCAACGACCGCGGCCGGACCTGGACCGAGTTCGCCGGCAATCCCGTCGTCAAGCACGACGGCCGCGACCCCCGGCTCTTCCGGTACGCCCCCGGAAACCACTGGGTCATGGCCGTCTACGACGAGGGGAGGGACCGCCGGAGCATCGACTTTTACACGTCCCCCGACCTCAAGGCGTGGACCTTCGCCAGCCGCTCCGACGGCTTCTTCGAGTGTCCCGACATGTTTGAACTGCCGATCGACGGCGACCAGGCCCGCAAGCTCTGGGTGCTGACCGCCGCCGACGGCGAGTACAAGCTCGGGACGTTCGACGGCGAGACCTTCGCGCCGACGTCCGGTCCCGAGAAGCTCAAGACGTTCCACGGCGCCTACTACGCGGCCCAGACCTTCAGCGACGAGCCGAAGGGCCGGCGCGTCCAGATCGGCTGGGCCCGCGGCGTCGAGTTCCCCGGCTCGGCTTTCAACCAGCAGATGGCCCCGCCCGTGGAGTTGACGTTGCGATCGACCGCGGACGGCCCCCGGCTGTTCGCCGAGCCGGTCGCGGAACTGAAGACGTTGCGGGTCGAATCGCGGGACCGCGGCGGCGCGACGCTCGGACCCGGCGCGGAGAATCCGCTAGCCGGCGAGTCGGGCGACCTGTTCGAGATCGAGACGGCGTTCCGGCCCGAGGGGGCGACGTCCCTGGAATTCGACCTTCGAGGGACGCCGCTGGTCTACGACGTCGAGCGCCAGGACGTGGTGGTCGGCAAGGTCCGGACGTTCGTCCCCCGGATCGACGGCGTCGTCCGCCTGCGCGTGTTTTTGGATCGCGGCTCGATCGAGGTCTTCGCCAACGGCGGCCGGACGGTCGTGTCGGTCGGGGCGATCCCGGACGACGCGAACCGCGCGCTGGGGGTCGCGGCGAAGGGGGGGGCCGTGAAGCTGGAGAAACTGACGGTCCATGCGTTGCGGTCGGTCTGGCCGTCGCCGCCGCGGTGATGGCGGGTCGCCGGCCCCTGGAAGCCGGGCCCCGGACGTGGGATGATCGTCGTCCGGGGCGGAGATTCCGCCCTCGACGACGCTGGGAAGGAACTGACCGTCACGACTCTCGGAGGACGATTCCAACGGTCTTCCCCCCTCGCGGGGGAAGGTGGCCCGAAGGGCCGGACGGGGGGGAGGACGCGCCAGAACGCCATCGACGTCCAGGGCTTGCCGGATGGGTCATCGCGAATCCCGACGGCTTTCTTGCGTGTCGTCCCCCTCATCTGACCGCTCCGCGGTCTGTCTTCCCCCGCGAGGGGGGAAGACGTCGTCAATCACTCCCGAAATCCGCGACCGTCAGGAAGGAAGACGAGCATGCCCGACGCGAACAAGAACGTGGACCAGGCGTTCGCCCTGGCGAAGGCCCGCTACGCCGAGATCGGCGTGGACGTCGAGAAGGCCCTTGAAAAGCTGTCGAGAATCCCGATCTCCCTGCACTGCTGGCAGGGGGACGACGTCGGCGGGTTCGAGAACTCCGGACAGGAACTCGGCTCCGGGTTGGCCGTCACCGGGAATTACCCCGGCAAGGCCCGCACCGCCGACGAACTTCGAGGCGACCTGGATAAGGCCCTCGCGCTGATCCCCGGAACCCACCGCCTGAACCTCCACGCCAGCTACGCGGAGACCGGCGGTAAGAAGGTCGACCGCGACGCCCTGGAGCCGGCCCACTTCCAGAGATGGATCGACTGGGCGAAGGCCAAGAAGATGGGGATGGACTTCAACCCCACCTACTTCTCGCACCCCAAGGCCGACGACGGCTGGACCCTGGCCCACCCCGACAAGGCCATCCGCCAGTTCTGGATCGATCACGGCGTCGCCTGCCGCGAGATCGGCGCGGCGATGGGCGAGGCCCTGGGCTCGCCGTGCGTCACCAACGTCTGGATCCCCGACGGCATGAAGGACCAGACGATCGACCGCCGCGGCCCCCGCGAACGCCTGACCGAATCGCTCGACGCCATGTTCAAGCCCGAGATCGACCCGAAGCACAACCGCGACGCCGTCGAGGGGAAGCTGTTCGGGATCGGCTCGGAGACCTTCGTCGTCGGCATGCACGAGTTCTATCTTGGCTACGCGATTACGCGGAAGAAGGTGTACACGATCGACTCCGGCCACTACCACCCCACCGAGGTCGTCGCCGACAAGCTCTCCTCCGCGCTCGGCTTCGTCGACGAGGTCTTGATGCACGTCAGCCGCGGCGTCCGCTGGGACAGCGACCACGTCGTGCTGTTGACCGACGACGTCGAACTGATCGCCCAGGAGATCGTCCGCGGGAACTACCTGGACCGCGTCCACATCGGCCTGGACTTCTTCGACGCCAGCATCAACCGCGTCGCCGCCTGGGTGATCGGCACGCGGTCGATGCTCAAGGCGCTTCTGCTGGCGCTTTTGGAGCCGATCGACGCCCTGCGGAAGTACGAGGCCGAGGGGGACTACACCTCGCGGCTGGCCGTGCTGGAGGAAGCGAAGACCCTCCCCGCCGGCGCCGTGTGGGACCACTACCTCCAGAGCGAGGGCATCCCCGTCGGCCGCGACTGGATCGACGCGGTCAAGCGCTACGAGGCCGACGTTTTGAGCAAGCGGAAATAATGTTGATATTGACATGACGGCCTTCTCCCTCAAGGGGAGAAGGCGAGGACCGCGGCGGCGGTCCCTCTCGGATCCGGCCGTCGCCTGATCGCACACGAACCCCCTCCATCCCCCAGGGCCCCCCGCGAATCCCCATGAACTCGACCGCCAACCCCTTCCTCGGAGTCGTCTACCACTGGCTGGGCGGACTGGCGTCCGGGAGCTTCTACGTCCCGTTCCGGTTCGTGCGCAGGTGGTCCTGGGAGACCTACTGGCTGACCGGCGGCGTCTTCAGTTGGATCTTCGCGCCCTGGCTGTTCGCGTCGCTTCAGACCAACGACTTGTTGGCCGTCCTGAGCGAGACCCCCGCGCGGACCTTGGGGTGGACGTACCTCTTCGGCGTGCTCTGGGGCATGGGCGGGCTGACCTTCGGCCTGACGATGCGCTACCTGGGGATGTCGCTGGGGATGGCCGTGGCGCTGGGGTACACCGCGGCGTTCGGCACGCTCATCCCTCCCCTGGTGAAGGGGGAGATGTTCACCACCGTGCTGCCGACGACGTCCGGCCAGGTGATCCTCTTCGGCGTCCTGGTCTGCATGGCCGGGATCGCCGTGGCGGGGATGGCCGGGATGTCCAAGGAGCGCGAGATGTCCGAGGAGGCCAAGCGCGCGTCCATCAAGGAATTCGATTTCAAGAAGGGGATCGCCGTCGCCACCTTCTCGGGGATCATGAGCGCGTGCTTCTCCTTCGGTCTTGAGGCCGCCGCCCCCATGAAGGCGATCGGCGCCGCCCACGGCACCGGCGAATTGTGGCGCGGGCTGCCGTCGTTGATCGTGGTGATGGCCGGCGGCTTCACCACCAACTTCCTCTGGTGCGCGTTCCTCCACTGGAAAAACGGCTCGGTCCACCAGTACCTAAGCGCCGTCGAACGCCTCGACGACGGCCGGTTCGATCGCGACCAGATCCTGGAGAACCCCACCGACGCCCCCGGCGAGGAGGCCGCGCTGCAGGCCCCGGGGCTGGTCGCGACGCTCGACCCCGACCGCCGCGTGCCGCTTTTGGCCAACTACTTCTTCAGCGCCCTGGCGGGCGTGACCTGGTACTTCCAGTTCTTCTTCTACACCATGGGCGAGAGCCAGATGGGCCGGTTCGGCTTCTCAAGCTGGACCCTCCACATGGCCAGCATCATGATCTTCAGCACCCTTTGGGGCATCGCCCTGAAGGAGTGGACCGGGACCAGCGTCCGGACCAAGCGGCTGGTGGCGCTGACGCTGGCCGTCCTGGTCGGCTCGACCGTCATCATCGGCTGGGGCAACGCCATGGCTCCCGTCGCGACGTCCGAGCCGCCCGCCGTCGAGGCCCCGGCCGAGCCTTGAACCCGAAGGCCCCGCGCCTCGAAGACTTAGGAAAAGGAATCGAACGATGTTCAAGCCGAAATTCGAATGGGGCCTGCTCGCCGCCGCGCTGGCGTGCGCCGCGGCGGCTCCCGCGAACGCCCAGGGCGTCCCCGCCCAGGCCGACGGCGTGGCGTTCTCGCCCGCCTACCTCCGCGTCGAGGCCAAGGTCGACCCGCTGGGGATCGACGCGACCAATCCCAGGCTGAGCTGGATCGTCGCCTCCTCCCGCCGCGGCGAGGTCCAATCGGCCTACCAGATCGTCGTCGCGTCCGACGAGGCCAGGCTCGCCGCCGACGAGGGCGACCTGTGGGATTCCGGCAAGGTCCAAAGCGACGAGACCACCGGCGTCGCCTACGCCGGCGCCCCGCTCAAGAGCGGCCAGAGGGCGGTCTGGAAGGTCCGGCTCTGGGACGGGGGCGACCAACCCTCCGCGTGGAGCGCCCCGGCCTTCTGGACCGTCGGCCTGCTCGAACCTTCGGACTGGAAGGCCCAGTGGGTCGGCTTCGACGCCGCCCGCGACGAGAAGGCCGCCGCCGAGGAGGCCGATTTCGGCGCGGCCAAGTGGATCTGGCACGCCGCCGACGAGGGCCCCGACAAGCCCAAGACCCACCGCCTGTTCGTCACCGAGTTCGAGATCCCCGCCGACTCCCCCATCGCCGAGGCGACCCTCCTCTCCGACGCCGACGACTCCCACCGCTACACGATCAACGGCTCGCTCGTCGCCGCCGGGACCAGCTTCAAGGTCCCGCTCAAGAGCGACGCCCTCCGCGCCGTCAAGCCGGGCAAGAACGCGCTCCGCGTCGAGGTCGAGAACGGCGCGCCCAGCCCCGCCGGGCTGATCGCCCGGCTCGTCGTGGCGCTCGAGGACGGCCGGGTCGTCGAGAACGTCACCGACGGCTCGTGGAGGTCGATCGCCGACCCCGGCGCCAACTGGCATAACCGCGACATCGCGCTCGACGGCCTACCGGCCGCCGCGGTCGTCGCGAACTACGGCGACGCCCCCTGGGGTAAGCTCCAGGTCACCAACCTGATCCTCCCCAAGGCCGCCCTGCTTCGCGCCGAGTTCCCCGTCGCCAAACCCGTCCGGCGCGCGACCGTTTACACCACCGCCTTGGGGATCCACGACGTCCATATCAACGGCGTCCGCGTCGCCGACGACCTGTTCAACCCCGGCTGGACCGATTACACCAAGCGCGTCTATTACCGGACCTACGACGTCACCCGGCTTCTGCTGCAAGGCCCCAACGCCATCGGCGCGATCGTGGCCGACGGCTGGTACAGCGGCTACGTCGGCTTCGGCAAGATCCGCGACCACTACGGCGAGAAGCCCCGCGTCAAGACCCAGCTCGTCATCGAGTACGCCGACGGCTCCAGCGACGTCGTCGCCTCCGGCCCCGACTGGAAGGCCGCCACGGGCCCGTTCCTGGAAGCCGACTTCCTGATGGGCGAGACCTACGACGCCCGCCTGGAGAAGACCGGATGGGACCGCGCCGGCTACGACGCCTCGGCGTGGGCCGCGGTCGACGTCGGCGCCGAGATGGACCCCAAGGTCGAGGCCCACCCCGGCCCGCCGGTCGTCGTCTTCCAGGAACTCCGCGCCAGGACCGTCACCGAGATCCGCCCCGGCGTCTTCGTGCTGGACTACGGCCAGAACTTCGCCGGCGTCCCCCGCCTCCGCCTCCGCGGCGAGCCCGGCCAGACCGTCACCCTCCGGTTCGCCGAGCGACTCAACCCCGACGGCACGATCTACACCACCAACCTCCGCGAGGCCCGCTGCGTCGACACCTACGTCTGCAAGGGGACCGGCGAGGAGGAGGTCTGGAGCCCCCGGTTCACCTTCCACGGCTACCAGTACCTTGAAGTGTCCGGGCTCACGTCGCCGCCGAACTCCGAGACGGTCGTCGGCCTGGCGGTCTCAAGCGCGACGCCCGTCGTCGGCCGGTTCGAGACGTCCGACCCGATGCTCAACCGACTGCACTCCAACATCGTCTGGACCCAGCGCGCCAACTTCATCGACATCCCCACCGACTGCCCCCAGCGCGACGAGAGGCTGGGCTGGACCGGCGACGCGCAGGTCTACGTCAAGACGGCCACCCTCAACACCGACGTCCAGGCGTTCTTCGACAAGTGGCTGATCGACCTGACCGACGGCCAGCGCGCCGACGGCCAGTTCCCCATGGTCGCGCCCGTCAAGGTCGCCGGCGACGACGGCGGCCCCGCCTGGGCCGAGGCCGGCGTCGTCTGCCCGTGGACGATTTATCAAGTCTACAATGACAAGGACGTCCTCGCCCGCCAGTACCCGTCGATGACCCGGTACGTCGACTTCCTGGTGAACCGGAGCACCCCCGACCTCCTGCCGCCGGAGAAGTACCACTGCTTCGGCGACTGGCTGAGCATCGGCGCCGACACCCCCAAGGACGTCATCTACTCCGCCTACTTCGCCCTGGCCGCGCGGCTGACCTCCCGGGCCGCCGCCGTCCTCGGCAAGGATGAAGACGCGAAGAAGTACGCCGACGTTTACGAAAAGGTCAAGGCGTCGTTCAACAAGGCTTACGTCGGCGACGACGGCGTGATCCGCGGCGACACCCAGGCCTGCTACGTCCTGGCGCTCGCCAACGACCTGGTCGACGGCGACAAGGCCGCGAAGGCCGCCGAACTGCTGGTGAAGCGGATCGAGGACAAGGACTGGCACCTCTCCACCGGCTTCATCGGCACCAAGGACCTGATGCTGGTCCTCTCCAAGATCGGCCGCCAGGACGTGGCGTATCGGCTGCTGTTCAACGACACGTTCCCCTCGTGGGGCTTCTCGATCAAGCAGGGCGCCACCAGCATCTGGGAGCGCTGGGACGGCTGGACCCCGGAGAAGGGGTTCCAGGATCCGGGGATGAACTCGTTCGCCCACTACTCCTTCGGCGCGGTCTACGGCTGGATGGTCGAGAACATCGGCGGCATCCGCGCGACGGACGTCGGCTACAAGACGATCGCGATCGAGCCGCGGCTGACGGATCGGCTGCCGTTCGCGACCACGTCGTACCGGAGCGTCCGCGGCGAGATCGCCGTGGCCTGGACCCGCGCCGCGGGAGGGGCCGTCACGCTCGACGTGACGATCCCGCCCAACACCACGGCCAGGGTCGTCCTCCCCGCCGCCGACCCGGCCGCCGTCCGCGAAAGCGGCGCTCCGCTGGCCCAGGCGCCGGGCGTCAAGAAGGCCGCCGCCGAGAACGGCGAGACCGTCGCCGAGATCGGCTCCGGCCGCTACGTCTTCACCTTCGCCGCGCCTTGAAATCCGTGAAGGAACACGATCTTCCCCCCTCGCGGGGGAAGACAGACCGCGAAGCGGTCAGATGAGGGGGACGACACGCGAGACGACCGTTGGAATTCGCGGAAGCCCCTCCGGGAAGCCTTGAACGTCGATGGCGTTTTGGCTCGCCTCCCCCTCATCCGGCCCTTCGGGCCACCTTCCCCCGCGAGGGGGGAAGGCCGTTTCTCCGACATCTTCCCCCCTCGCGGGGGAAGACAGACCGCGAAGCGGTCAGATGAGGGGGGGACGTCCAAGGAAGCCATCGCGATTCGGGAAGGCCCCGCCGATCGGCTCCGGATTCCAACGGCCGTCTTGTTCGCCCCCCCCTCATCCGGCCCTTCGGGCCACCTTCTCCCTCAAGGGGAGAAGGCCGTTTTGCGACGATCCTTCCAAGCTCCGTCACGCACTCCTTGAGGACCACCACCCGATGCCGAGCCAATTCCGACTGACGCTCGCCCTCGCCCTCGCGCCGTTCGCCGCGGCGGTCATGGTCGAGCGCCCCGCCGCCGCGCACGAGCCCGAATTCCACGCCATCTTCAACGGCGAGGACTTCTCCGGCTGGCGCGGCGAGTCCACCATCGACCCGCGCAAGTTCAAGGCGATGAGCGAGGAGGAGCAAAAGGCCAAGCTCGCCGCCGACGCCGAGGACGCCGCCAAGCACTGGAAGGTGGAAAACGGCGAGATCGTCAGCGACGGCCACGGCGTCTTCATGTCCACCGAGAAGGACTACGGCGACGTCGAGTTCTTCGTCGACTTCAAGATCGGCCCCCGCGGCGACAGCGGCGTCTACGTCCGCGGCACCCCCCAGATCCAGATCTGGGACTTCACCGAGGAGGACAAGTTCAGCCTCGGCGCCGACAAGGGCTCCGGCGGCCTCTGGAACAACTCCGCCGGCGCCCCCGGCAAGGACCCCCTGGTCTTCGCCGACAACCCGATCGGCGAGTGGAACACCCTCCACGTCCTCCAGATCGGCGCCCGGACCACCGTCTGGCTCAACGACAAGCTCGTCGTCGACGACGCGATCATGGAGAACTACTGGGACCGCAAGACCCCGCTGGCGAAGGTCGGCCCGATCCAGCTTCAAACCCACGGCAGCGAGACCCGCTTCCGCAACGTCAAGCTCCGCGAGATCGGCCCCGACGAGGCCAACGCCATCCTCGCCAAGCGCGACAGGACCGACGGCTTCCTCAAGCTCTTCGACGGCGAGAGCCTCGACGGCTGGAAGGGCGCGACGGACAACTACGAGGTGGTCGACGGCTCGATCCGCTGCAAGCCCAAGCACGGCGGCACGCTCTACTACGACAAGGAATTCGCCGACTTCGTCGCCTTGCTCGAGTTCAAGCTCCCCCCCGCGGGCAACAACGGCCTGGCGATCCGCTACCCCGGCCACGGCGACGCCGCCTACGGCGGCATGACCGAGCTGCAAGTCCTCGACGACGGCCACGAGCAGTACAAGACCATCGACCCCCGCCAGGCTCACGGCTCGGCTTACGGCCAGGTCCCCGCCCACCGCGGCTACCTTCGCCCGACCGGCCAGTGGAACTACGAGAAGGTGACCGTCAAGGGCCCCAAGATCCAGGTCGAACTCAACGGCACCCGGATCCTCGACGCCGACCTGAGCGCCGTCAAGGAGTTCATGGCCAACTCCCCCCACCCCGGCAAGGACCGGACCGAAGGCTTCTTCGGCTTCGCCGGCCACAACGACCCGGTCGAGTTCCGCGAGATCCACGTCAAGCCCATCGACTGACCCCGACGACGATCCGACGCCAGGGCCGCGCGGGCTCCCTCCCGCGCGGCCTTTTCAACCTCTTTCGCGCGCTTCCGGCCGAAGGGCCCCGCAGAGGAACTCGCCCGGGGCGTCCGCTCCGGCCTCGACGCCCAGGCCGCGACGGCGAAGTCGGCGAAGACGCATCGAGCGGCCCTCGCGCGCCCGTTCCTTGATCATTTCGCGCGACGGCTTCGATCCTTCGAAAACGCCGGGGTCACGTTGTCGAGGTAGTCGTAAAGATCCTGAAGCGCGCCGGGGTCGGCGTCGTCACGGGGCTCGAACAGGATCGAGCCGGCCAGGGGGATGCCCTGATCGCCGGGCTCGCCGCTGTCCGGGTCGATCCACGGCTCGCGGTGGTCGTGGCGGTTCTCACGGATCTCCAGCGGGATCAGGCCGGGGAACGCGGCGCAAGTGAAAAGCTCGTCGGGGTCGCGCCGGGCGCACAGCGAGCATTGCGACGGCGTCGGAATCAGTTCGCCGCGGTAGCGCGGGCGTCGGGCCATCTCGTCCTCGCTGGGGGGTGAGGGATTCTCCGCGCCGAGCGGGGCTCACTCTTCGTCCTCGAACAGGTCGCCTTCCTTGAACTGGCTCCGTCCCTTCGCCTTCGGCGCTTTCTTGAACGTGCGGTGGTCCCGCGTGGGCGGCAGGTCGAGCTGCTTGCCGGCCAACAGATCCTCGATCGTGAGGATTTGGATTTTGCGATACTGCTTGTTGTCCCACGGACTCGTGTAGAACCCCGCCGCGACGGCTTCCGCCTTCATCTGCTGGGTCGGCGGTTCCAGCGTGACGAGGGCCCCGATCTGGGCCTTCTCCCGCTCCACGACATGGGGCAACTCGCGGACGTACTCGTTTTTGAGATGTCCCGACTTCACGGAGAAGATGACTTGCTTGACCTTGCCGGATTCGTGGTCGTCGTGGAAGAGGAGTCGTCCGTCGACGCCCTTGTCGGCCCCCTTCTTCTGGTCCGCCTGGACGGGGCGGGCGCCGACCAGACCGAGGGCCCAGTACTGGAACTGGTAGCGGTCCACCGCCGCGAGGGCCCTCGCGCCGGGTAGGTCGGTCGGCTCGCCGATGACGTCGTAGGTCTTGGCGACGGCCGCGCCCTGGGTATCCTTCAAACGGGTCTTGATCAGGCCGACGGCGAGATGCGTGATGTCGATGCCGATCCAACGCCGGTCAAGTCGCTGGGCGACCGCGACGGCGGTCCCGCAACCGCAAAACGGATCCAGGACCACGTCCCCTTCGTTGCTGGACGCTTTGACGATCCGCTCTAGCAACGCCTCGGGCTTCTGGGTCGGATAGCCGAGCCGTTCTTGCGCCATCGAATTGATGGGCGGTATGTCCGTCCAGACGTCGCCGATCGCCCTGCCGCTCGACTCGTCCTGATAGCGGATGAGTCGTGGGAACTTCCCGTCGGGAGGAAAGTAGACGAGTCCTTGCGACGCCATCACGTCCAGCTTTTCGACGGTCGTATGCCAGTGCCGCCCGATCGCCGTCGGGTCGAATCCTCGCCAGGGTTTCCCGGACGAGCCGTTCCTGGTCCCCGCGCCCGTCAGGTCGGACAGCCGGAAGACCCTCCCCGCTTCGTCGCGAGACAGGTCGTGCCTTCCCCGCTTCCCCACGACGTGCGGCTCGTGTTGGTCGTTCCATGTATATCGATTCGACTTCGAGTAAAACAGGATGACGTCGTGGACGGGGCCGCATCGCTTGGCGCTGCTATGCGCGCTCGTTCGCTTCCAAACGATTTCGTTTTTAAAATTCTCTTTTCGGAAGATGGAATCGAGAAGCACTTTCAGGTAGTGGCTGGCCGACGGGTCGCAATGAAGGTAGAGGCTGCCCGTGGGCTTCAACACCCGATGCAATTCGAGCAAGCGCGGGGCCATCATCGCCAGGTACGCGGAGAGGTCGTTTCGCCCCAGGAGCGTTCGGAACGCCTCCAGGGCCTTGCTGGCGTCGTAGGGCGCGGAGGTGACGAACTCGTCGTAGGTCCGTTCCGAGATCTCGTCCCAGTGCCAGGTGTCGTGGAACGCCTTGATCTGGGACGTCGCCTTGGAACCGTCCCGTTCGGCGAACAGGACGTTGTACGTCGCGTCCGAGTTGAAAGGCGGATCCAGGTAGACCAGGTCGACGGACTCGTCGGTCACGTAGCGACGGAGGACGTCCAGGTTGTCCCCGAAATAAAGATGGTTCTTGGGTGCCGCCATGTTCACGCCCGCTCAAATCCGAGGATGGAACGCTCTTGATCTCGGCCCCGCTCCAGGTGTTCTCGGATTTCCTCCGCCGGTCCCTTGAAGACGTTCGAGGCGTGGAACGACCCAAGCATACCCTCCACCGCGCCGGCGTCGTAACCGGAATCCGAGGCGTCGGCAAAATTCCTGAAACCGCGAGGCTGCTTCCGCGGATCATTCCGACGTCCCGATCCTCCGTCGTTCTTTGGCAATTCGACCGCATCGAAACCGTCCGGCCCGAACCCAGGCCGGACGGCCGTTCCAAATGGCGGCGCGCGAGTGGATCGTCCTCGGGGTCCAAGGCTTCCTCGCCGTCCGACGGAGCCCGAGGAGGCGTCGGCGCGACGCTTCGAAAAGACGACGAGCGAACCCACTGATTGCGATACGCAATGTTATATGGGTAAGTATGTTGCGTCCGACTCATGGGAAATGTCCTTCCCACGATCGAACCCAATTTCGACGGGGGCGATGAAGCGTCCGGCGCGGCGGGGCGCGGGAACCGCCGATGAAATCCAGGAGTCCCGACCGCGCGTGGTGCAAGCCGGCCGGCGCATGTGCTAAGATCGCTGCCTCTTCTCGAATCCGAGAGGTCGCGGGCTCCGGCGCGCGGTTCGTCCCGAACAGATCGACGGTGAGGCGCATGAGTCCGATCGACGTCGCGATTGTCGTGGTCTACATCATCGGATGCATCGTGCTTGGAGGGTGGATCGGCGGCAGGGGGGATCAGGGACTCAAGGGGTACTTCCTCGGCGAGCGGAACATGCCGGCCTGGGCGGTGATGATCTCGATCGTCGCCACCGAGACCAGCACCGTCACCTTCCTGAGCGTCCCCGGCGAGGCGTACAAGGGGGACTTCGGCTTCCTGCAGCTCCCCATCGGCTACGTCGTCGGCCGGATGATCATCGCGGCGACCCTCTTGCCGTCGTACTTCCGCGGCCAGATCGAGACCGCCTACCAGGTGCTCGGCAACCGCTTCGGCCAGGCGACCAGGCGGACGGCGTCGACCTTGTTCCTCGTGACGCGGACCCTCGCCGACGGCCTTCGGCTGTTCCTGGCGGCCATCGTCCTGGACATCATCACCGGCTGGGGGATCGTCGCGGCCATCGTCGCCGTGGAGGCCGCGACGATCGTCTACACCTACCTGGGCGGCGTCAAGGCCGTCATCTGGGCCGACGTCCTCCAGTTCACCGTCTATATAATAGGAGCGCTCATCGCGCTTTACGTCCTGATCGGCAAGCTCCCCGGCGGCTGGGACCAGTTGGTGACGACGGCGAGCGACGCCGGCAAGTTCAAGGTCTTCGACTTCTCGTTCAGCCTGGCCAGGCCCTACACCTTCTGGGCCGGGCTGATCGGCGGCATGGTCCTGAACACGGCGACCCACGGCGCCGACCAGATGATGGTCCAGCGCTATCTGGCGGCGCGGTCGCGAAAGCAGGCGGCGGGGGCCCTGATCGCCAGCGGGTTCGTGGTGCTGGTCCAGTTCGCCCTTTTCCTGTTCATCGGGGCGTCGCTGTACGTCTTCTTCAACCAGTTCCCGCCGGGGCCGGAGCGGTCGGATCGGGCGTTCGCGCAGTTCATCGTGGAATACCTGCCGACGGGGATCAAGGGGGTGGTCGTGGCGGCCGTCTTCGCCTCGGCGATGGGGGTGCTGTCGGGGTCGCTCAACGCCTCGGCGTCGACCATGATCCACGACCTGTACCGATCGATCACCGGCGACGCCGACGAGCGCCGGCTGATGCGGCTGTCCAGGGGGGCGACGATCGTCTTCGGCGTCTTGCAGGCGACGGTGGCGGTGGGGGCGACCCAACTGAACGACAGCGTGGTGACGAACGCCCTGGCGATCGCCGGATTCACGACGGGGATCTTGTTGGGGCTGTTCGTGCTGGGGAATCTGACGAAGAATGTGGGGCAGGGGGCCGCGATGGCGGGGATCGTGGCGGGGGCGTCGGCGGTGACGTTCGCCAAGTTCGGCGTTCCGCTGGTCTGGCCGGACGTGCCGCCGTTGGCCTGGCCGTGGTTCGCCCTGGTCGGATCGGCGACGACGTTCCTGGTCGGCCTGGCGACCGGCCCCCTCTTCCCCGCCGCCCGACCGATCCCGGCGGCCGAGTCCCTTCAACAGTCGAACTGAAGCGAGCGAGTCCCGAACGATGGCGCTGGAAGACCACCTCTTGACCGAGGCCCGCAACCCCCGCTCGACGGCCATCGACGCCCTGGGGGCGCTTGGGATCGTCGAGTTGATGAACGCCGAGGACGCGGGGGTCGTGGAGGCCGTCCGCGCGGAGGCGGCCAACGTCGCCAGGGCGGTGGAGTGGACCGCGGAGCGGTTCCGTCGCGGCGGCCGGTTGATCTACGTCGGCGCCGGGACGTCGGGGAGGCTCGGCGTCCTGGACGCCTCGGAGTGCCCGCCGACGTTCAGCACCCCGCCGGAGATGGTCGTCGGCCTGATCGCCGGCGGCGCGACGGCCCTGACCCGATCGGTCGAGGGCGCCGAGGATCACCCCGAGGACGGCGCGGCGGCGATCGCCGACTTGAACGTGACCGACCGCGACATCGTGGTCGGGATCGCCACGTCCGGTCGGACCCCCTACGTCCTGGGGGCCGTCCGCGAGGCGAGGAAGCGCGGGGCGGCGACCGTCGGCGTCGCCTGCAACCGGCCGAGCCTGCTGGGGGCGGAGGTCGACCTGGACGTCGCGCTTCTGGTCGGCCCGGAGGTCGTCTCGGGCTCGACCCGGCTGAAGGCGGGGACGGCGACGAAGATGGCGTTGAACATGATCACCACCGGGGCCATGGTCCTGATCGGCAAGACCCTGGGCAACCGGATGATCGACTTCACGCCGGTCAACGAGAAGCTGCGGATCCGGGCGCGTCGGATGCTCCGCGAGTTGGCGGAGGTCGACGACGACCGGGCGGTGGAGTTGCTGGCGGCCTGCGGCGGCCGCTTGAAGGTCGCGCTGGTGGCGGAGTTGGCGGGGGTCGGCCCGGCGGAGGCCGAGGCGCTTTTGGAGGCCCACGGCGGTCAGGTGCGAAGGGCCGTCGAGGCGAAAACGGGGGCGAGCCGGCCATGAGCGACGCGACGGACGAGGTGCTGTTCCTGGGGGTCGACGGCGGCGGGACGTCGACGATGGCCCTGCTGGGGCTGGTCGACGGGTCGATCGTCGGCCGGGGCGAGGCCGGGCCGTCCAACGCCAAGGCCGTCGGCACGACGGCGGCGCGGACGGCGCTTGAGGAGGCGATCGCCGGCGCGTTCGCGGCGGCCGGCATGTGGCCGCGGGCGGTCGCGGTCGCCTGCCTGGGGGTCGCCGGCTTCGACCGTCCCGAGGACAAGGCGCTTCTGGGCGAGTGGTCGGTCGCCGG
>Ga0209916_1001542_pt1 | contig 18327 bp, 21 predicted proteins | sample ThiBio_1000_plan_FD_183956 | JGI IMG/M metagenome (GOLD analysis project Ga0209916, IMG submission 183956) | Wastewater bioreactor microbial communities from Cape Town, South Africa - Thiocy_solids_2 (SPAdes) | ecosystem: Engineered > Bioreactor > Thiocyanate-remediating > Anaerobic-Aerobic ... | reverse complement strand
TGACGCCGCGCAGGCGATCAACTTCTGGAAGAACGTGGCGATGGCCGGCGGCTTCCTGATGCTGGCCGCCAACGGTGCCGGCACGCTCAGCCTCGACCACGTATGGAACAAGCGCCGCAACGCCTGATTTTCGACGTACCGTTCAACGCGACGGGCGCAGCAGCGCCCGCTGCCCTTTTCAGGAATCGCCATGACCGCCCCCTCGCTCTTCATCTCCCATGGCTCGCCGATGTTCGCGCTGGAGCCGGGCCAGCTCGGCCCGAACCTGCGCGCCATCGGCCAGTCGCTGCATGGCGTTACGGCCGTGCTGGTGGTGTCGCCGCACTGGCAGACCCGCGGCGTGCGCATCGGCACCAGCGCCGCGCCGGAGACGATCCACGACTTCGGCGGCTTCCCGCCGCCGCTGTATCAATTGCAGTACCCCGCGCCGGGTGCGCCGACGTTGGCGCAGGACGCCGCGCAGCTGCTCGCGCAGGCAGGCTTCAACGTCGCGCTCGACGAGCGCCGCGGCCTCGACCACGGCGCCTGGGTGCCGCTGCGCTACCTGTTCCCGCAGGCCGAGGTGCCGGTGTTCCAGGTGTCGCTGCCGCACGACATCGACGCGGCCGGCGCATTGCGCCTGGGCCAGGCGCTGGCGCCGCTGCGTGCGCGCGGCGTGCTGGTGGTCGGTTCCGGCAGCCTCACCCACAACCTGTACGAGTTCCGCCAGGCCATCCGCGACCCGCAGTACGCGCAGGAATTCGTCGACTGGGTTCGCGCGGCGGTCGCCGCGCGTGATGTGGCCGCGCTGGTCGACTACCGTCGCCGCGCGCCGCATGCCGAGCGCGCGCATCCGACCGAGGAACATTACCTGCCGCTGCTCGTGGCGATGGGCGCCAGCACCGGTACCGACGCCGCGCACCTGGTCGAAGGCGGCATGACCTACGGTGTGCTGTCGATGGATTCGTTCGCGTTCGGCCTGCCGGAGCCGGCGGCCACCTCACCGGAGCCTGCCGCATGAAGACCTTGTCGCCGCTGTCCACCGACCCGGCCTTTGCGCTGGCGTTCCGCACGCTGCAACCGGCGCCTTCGAAACCCACGTCGCTGCTGGTGTTGCTGCACGGCGTGGGCGGCAACGAGGGCAACCTCGCCGCCCTCGGCGCCGAGACCAGCGGCGACACGCTGGTGGTGTTGCCGCGCGGTCCGATCACGCTGGGGCCGCAGGCGTTCGGCTGGTTTCGTGTCGCCTTCAGCAGCCAGGGGCCACAGATCGTGGCGAGCGAAGCCGACGCCAGCCGTCGCACGCTGATCGACTTCATCGGGCAACTGCAGCATGCCCACGGCGTCGACGCGGCGCACACCGTCGTCGCCGGCTTCAGCCAGGGCGGCATCCTCAGCGCCAGCGTGGCGTTGACCGCGCCCGAGCGCGTGGCCGGCTTCGCCGTGCTGGCCGGCCGCATCCTGCCGGAACTCGAGCCGCAGCTGGCCGAGGCGCCGCGGCTGTCCACGCTGCGCGGCTACGTCGCGCATGGCAGGTACGACGACAAGCTGCCGGTGAGCTGGGCGCAGCGGGCCGACGACTGGCTGACCCGGCTCGGCGTCGCGCACGAGACGAAGCTCTATCCGACCGGGCACGAACTGGGCGCGGCGATGCGTGCCGATTTCCTCGCCTGGCTGGCCCGCGGCGACCAACCCTGGAACCGGCCCGGCGCAAGGCAATAAGCCGGGCCGGGCGGGAACGCCATTCATCCCGCGGGCGGCACGCCTGCTGCGCCGACAGCTCATGGTCGCCCGGTTGCCCGCGTTTCGCCCGCGCTTGCCCGCTGCCGCGCCGCGGGTGCTGCTGTGATCGGCACTCCGCATCGAGGGAGCTGATGACATGGGCAAGTGGACGCAGAGCGTGACCGCCAAGGTGCTGGGCATCGGCGTGCTGGCGTTGCTGATGACGATACCGCTGGTGCAGGTGCGTGGCCTGGTCAGCGAGCGCCAGCAGTTGCGCGAGGGGGCGATCGCGCAGATCGCGCAGGGCTGGGGCGGCCAGCAGGTGCTGGGCGGCCCGGTGCTGGTGGTGCCGACGCAGCGCCTGTTGGCGCCGGAAGGGCAGGCGGCGCCGCGCTGGCAGGCCGGCAGCGAAAGCATGCTGGCCGACACGTTGAAACTGGACGTGGCGATGACGGTGGAGACACGCAGCTACGGCATCTATGCCGCGCCGGTGTTCGTCGCCACGGTGCGGCTCGATGCGCGCTTCCGCGCGCAGGACATCGCCCAGTATCGCCGCGCCAGCAATGCGACGTGGCAGGGCGGCAAGGCCGAGCTGCGGCTGCCGGTCGGCGACCTGCGCGGCCTGCAGGAGGTCACCGAGTTACGCATCAACGGCCAGCCGGCACGCTTCGAGTCGTCGGCCGAGCGGCTCGGCGGCTGGCCGAACGTGGTGGTGCCGGTCGATCTGGACGCACTGGAAGGGCAGCCGATCGACGTGCAGATCGGCCTGAAACTGGCCGGCACCGGCGGGATGCAAATGCTGCCGCTGGGGCGCAGCACCGACGTGACGATGCGCGCGCCGTGGCCCGATCCCGGCTTCATCGGCGCGGCGCTGCCGCTGGAGCGCAGCATCGACGGCCACGGCTTCAGCGCGCGCTGGCACCTGCTCGACCTCAACCGCAGTTACGGCCAGCACTGGGACGGCGACGACAACCTGCAGGCCGCGCTGCAGGCGTCGACCTTCGGCGTGCAGCTGTACCAGCCGGTCGACGTGTACCAGCGCAACGTGCGCGCGGGGAAGTACGGGTTGCTGTTCATCGCGCTGACCTTCGTGGTGTTCTTCCTGTTCGAGGTGCTGAAGAAGCTGCGCGTGCACCCGGTGCAATACCTGCTGGTGGGCGCGGCGCTGGCCACGTTCTACGTGGTGCTGCTGGCGCTGTCCGAGCAGGTCGGCTTCGGCGCCGCCTACGCCATCGCGGCGGCGGCGGTGGCGCTGATCGTGGGCGGCTACGCCGCGGCGGTGCTGCGCGCGCGCCGCGCCGGGTTGCTGCTGGGCAGCGTGCTGGGGGTGGTCTACGCCATGCTGTACGGGCTGATCGCGGCCGAGCAGTACGCGCTGCTGGTGGGCGCGCTGGTGTTGCTGGCCACGGTGGCGCTGCTGATGTTCCTTACCCGCCGCATCGACTGGTACGCCTATGCGCCGACCGCGGGCGGACCGGCAGCGGCTATCATGGAGCGGCCATGAACCTGCTCGCCATCGAAACCGCCACCGAAGCCTGCTCCGTCGCCCTGGTCCACGGCGACGAACTGATCGCGCGCAGCGAGATCGCGCCGCGCCGGCACACCGAGCTGGTGCTGCCGATGGCCGACGAGCTGCTGGCCGAAGCCGGCCTCGGCCGCCACGCGCTGGACGTGATCGCGGTGGGCCGCGGCCCCGGCGCCTTCACCGGCGTGCGCCTCGCGGTGTCGCTGGCGCAGGGCATGGCGCTGGCGCTGGACGTGCCGGTGATCACCATCTCCTCGCTCGCCGCGCTGGCGCTGGAAGCGCCGGACGACGGCGACGCCGACAGCGCCATCCTCGCCGTGATCGACGCCCGCATGGGCGAGATCTACGCCGCCAGCTACCGCCGCGACGGTGCGGGCGGCCTGCTCGCGTTGGACGACGAGCGCGTATGCACCGCCGACGCGCTGATGTTGCCCGAAGCCCGCGCCTGGCAGGTGGTGGGCAGCGGGTGGGCCACCTACCAGGGCGTGCTGCGCGAACGTCTGGGGATGGAGCCGCGCCGCGCCGACGGGACGCGTTACCCGCAGGCCGCGCACGTGGCCGAACTCGCCGCCCGCGAGTTCAAGGCCGGCCGCGCATTGCCGCCGGAACAGGCCCTGCCGGTGTACCTGCGCGACAAGGTGGCGTTGACGCTGGTGGAGCAGGGGAAGGCTTGAGGCTTTTGGCTGCATCTGGCGCAAAGCGAATGTGATCGCTACGGGCGAAAGGGGGTGTTATGAGTCGGACAGGTTCGGTCGGATACCTGTTGCTGGTATCAACCCTGATCGGCCTCACAGCGTGCGCGAAAAATGAACCTCCACCGGTTCAAAGCGGCGTGTGGTCCGGGGATGTAAAGGAGCTTCGTGCAAGTTGCACTGCACTTGAGAGATTTGCCAGGGAGCTACGGACGCAACCCGCTGGAAACGATTTCCAGAGATTCGCCGCTTCCCCGGACAACTATACGTTTGGGGTCACAGAAGACCGCGATTCCTACACCATTACCTTTGCCATCAGGCCCTTTCACGGACGGCGCGCGCATGACGGTGTTTCGGTCTACAAAGTCGATAAGGCCGACATGAATATGGTGAAGGTCCGCAGTTTGTGAGCTGTGAGCTTACGAGCTGAGGCGGATGAATCTACGGGTGAGCTACATCAAAGCCTTCCGATCAGCAGCTGCACCGCCAGACTGCTCACCGCCACCGCCGCCCACACGCCCAGCCCCAGCAGGATCGGCCGGGCGCCGCTGGCGATCATCTTGCGCAGGTTGGCGGAGAGGCCGATGGCGGTGAGCGCCACGATGATCAGGAACTCGGCGGCGGCGTGCAGCGCGGGCAGGATCGCAGCGGGGATCACGCCGGTGGTGCGCAGCGCCGAGGCCACCAGGAACCACAGGATGAACCACGGGAAGATGCGGCGCAGGCTGAAGTCGACGGTGCCCTTTTTCTTTTCGCGCGCGGCCACCGCGAAGGCCAGCACCAGACAGATCGGGATGATCAAGGTGGCGCGGGTCAGCTTGACGATGGTGGCATAGTCGCCGGCGGCATGGCTGTAGCTGTAGCCGGCGGCCACCACCGACGAGGTGTCGTTGATCGCGGTGCCGGCCCACAGGCCGAAGCCGAGGTCGGACAGGTGCAGCAGGTGGCCGAGCGGCGGGAACAGCAGCACCGCCACCACGTTGAACAGGAAGATGGTGGAGATCGCGAATGCGGTGTCGTGTTCGTCGGGCTTGATGATCGGCGTCACCGCGGCGATCGCCGAGCCGCCGCAGATCGCGGTGCCCACGCCGATCAGCACCTTCAGCTTGTCGTGCACGCCCAGCCAGCGGCCCAGCGCCCACGCGCTGACGAAGGCCACGGTCAGCGTCACCAGGGTCACCGACAGCGATTCGAGGCCGGTCTTCGCCACCTGGTCCAGGCTGAGGCCGAAGCCCAGCGCGATGATCGACCACTGCAGCACCTGCTTGCCGGCGAACGCGATGCCGGGCGTGAAGCGCGCGCCGGGCGCCAGCAGGTTGCGCACCGCGATGCCGAGCAGGATGCCGATCACCGGCCCGCCGACCAGCGGCGCCCAGCGCCCCAGCAGCAGCGCCAGCAGACCGAGGCCTGCCGCCAGCAACAGGCCCGGTGCGCGCATGCGCAGCGTGGGGTGGACAAGGGTGGCGATGGACGATGCGCTCATGCGTGGACTCCGGCAATCGCGCCATTGTCCGCTCGCACGTCAATCAGGAAAATTTGGAATATGTGATAGGACGTATAAGGAACGCTGATAAGATCGGCTGATGGTCAACATCAGCCCGCGCCAGCTGGATGTGTTCGTGCAGATCGCACTGCATGGCAGCGTGCGCGCCGCCGCCGGGCGCCTGCACCTGACCCAGCCGGCGGCCAGCATGGCGCTGGCCGAGATGGAACGGCAGCTCGACGCGCCGCTGTTCGACCGCGAGCGCGGCCGCCTGCGCCTCAACGCCCGCGGGCGCGAACTGCTGCCGCTGGCGCAGGAACTGCTGGAGCGCCATGCCGAGTTCGGCCGGCGCGGGCGCGAGGAGGGCGCCGCGCTGAGCGGCGAGCTGCGCATCGGCGCCAGCAACACGGTGGGCAACTATCTGGTCGGCGAGCTGCTCGGCGGCTTCGTGCGCGCGCACCCGCAGGTGGCGATCCGTCTGCGCGTGGCCAATACCGAGACGATCGCCGCGGCCATGCTCGAACACGGCCTGGACCTCGGTTGCGTGGAGGGCCCGGTGACCCACCCGCAACTGGAAGTGCGGCCGTGGCGCGACGACCGGCTGGTGGTGTGCGCACCGCCCGATCATCCGCTGGCGCACAAGCGCAGCCTGCGGCCGGCCGATTTCGCCGGCGCGCGCTGGGTGCTGCGCGAGCCCGGCTCGGCCACGCGGGCCACCAGCGAGCGCGTGCTGGCGCAGTTGCCCCCGGGCGAGAACGTGCTCGAACTCGATCAGATCGAGGCGATCAAGCAGGCGGTGGCGGCCGGGCTGGGCATTGCCTGCCTGCCCGCGGTGGCGGTCACCGACGCGCTGGCCGCCGGCCGGCTGAAGGCGCTGAAGACGCCGTTCCTCGACCTGCGCCGCAAGCTCTCGCTGCTGCTGCACCGGCGCCGATATCGCGGTGCGCTGCTGGACGCGTTTCTCGAAGGGAGCAGCCCCGGAGGCTCCCGTTGAACCGGCGGCAGGCCGTCCCTGGCCTGCCGTCGGGCTTCATTGCTTGATCGCCACGAACGACATGTGGCTGCCGTGCAGCTTGTCGTCGACCGCGATGGTCATGCTCTTGCCGTCCGCCGCCACGGTCATCTTCGCCACGCTGACGACCTTGCCGTCACGCTTGGTGGTTTCCTGCATGGCATGCTTGCCGAGCTTCTTCACCGACACGCTGGTGACGCCCGGATCGCCCTTGTAGGGGGCGTCGCTGCCGTCCATCCGTGCACTGTACGACTCGCCGGTCGGCGTGCTCATGCTCAACATGTCGCCGTCGACCTTGTAGCTGCGGGTGAGGGCGTTGTCCGATACGTTGCCGTAGCTCTCGGTACGCCATGAGCCGGAGATCGCGTGGGCGCCGGCCGGTCCCCTGGCCACCCGCACCATGGTGCCGTTGCCGGTGACCGGAGCGCTGTTGCCTTCGCGGTTCTCGCTGAACTCGAACTTTGCGGTCTTGCCGTCGGCGGCCACGGTGGTGGTCGAGGTCCAGACCACCTTGCCGTCCTTCTTTGCCGTTTCCTGCACGGCGTGGTCGTCGACGACCTTCAACGCCAGCGTGTCGAAGTACGGATGGCCGCTGACCGGCTGGTCGTTGCCGTCGGCCTTGACGCTGATCGGCGGCACGCAGGTCTTGCAGTGGTAGGTGCCGTCCTGCAGCAGCAGGACGTCGGGCTTCTTCGGCATCTCGACCTTCTTCAGGTCGATCTTCCAGGTGCCGTCGAAGGCGCTTTGCGCCGACGCCGGCAGGGGCATCAGGCCGGCCCCCAGCAACGCGCCAAACAGTATGGCGACAAGTGACTTGTTCATGATGACACTCCCCATGGCCACGGATCGGTTCGATGACGCGGAGTTGCCATGCCGGATCACGCGCGGCGCGGAACGGCACGCAACGGTTCCCCTCAACACTCCCCCTGAATGGTCGATGCTGAGCCGGGGAAGGTAAAGCACCGGACAACGATTCGTGACGGCGCGATGACGGGCCGGGCTTCAGTGCGCGCTGGCGGCCACGATCTCGTTCAGCATCGCCTCGGCTTGCTCGTGGGTAGGTGCATTCAGCAGCTGCGCGGCGTGGCGGCGCAGATGCGCGTGGTCCAGCGTGGCGAGGCGATCGCGCACCTGCAGGATCTGCGCGGGGTGCATGCTGAACTCGTGCAGGCCGAGCAGCAGCAGCAGCGCGCTGAAGTTCGCGTCGCCGGCGATCTCGCCGCACAGGCTGACCGGCTTCTTCGCGCGGCGACCGGAAGTGAGCACGTGCGAGATCAGCCGCAACAGCGCCGGCTGCAGCGGGTTGTAGATGTTCTCCAGCGCGTCGTTGCCGCGGTCGGCCGCGAGCACGTATTGCGCCAGGTCGTTGGTGCCGATGGCGAGGAAGTCGGCGTGTTCGAGCAGCGCGCGCACGTTGATCGCTGCCGCCGGCACCTCGATCATCGCGCCCAGCGGCAGCTTCTCCGGCAGGTCGATGGCCTCGCGCTTGAGGTCCTGCCGCGCCAGCTTGAACAGCGTGCGCACCGCAATGAGTTCATCCGGTTGGGTCACCATCGGCACCAGCACGCGCACCGGGCCGTAGCAGGCGGCGCGCAGGATGGCGCGGATCTGGGTGGTGAACACCGCCGGGTAGCGCAGCGACAGGCGCACGCCGCGCACGCCGAGCGCCGGGTTGTCCTCGCCGCGCAGGGTCAGTCCGGCGGCGTCGGCCTTGTCGGCGCCCAGGTCCAGCGTGCGAATGGTCACCGGCAGGCCGCCCATGCCCATCACCAGGTCGCGGTAGGCGATGAACTGCTCGTCTTCCGAGGGCAGGTCCCGGTGCCGGAGGAACAGGAACTCGGTACGGTACAGGCCCACGCCGTCGGCGCCGCGGGCGCGCGCCAGCGCCACGTCGGCGGAGGTCTCGGCGTTCGCCAGCAGGGTGATCTCCACGCCGTCGCGGGTGCGCGTGGGCGCGTTCGCCAGCTTGGCCAGCCGCCGGCCTTCGGCGGCCGCCTCGCGCTGCCAGGCGCGGTAGCGCGAGAGATCCTGCGCGGCCGGGTGCACGATCACCTCGCCGCGTTCGGCGTCGAGCAGGATCAGGTCGTCGTCGTGGATGTTGGACAGCGCATCGCGGGTGCCCACCAGCATCGGCAGGCCGAGGCTGCGCGCGAGGATTGCGCTGTGCGAGTACGCGCTGCCGGAGCTGGCCACCACGCCGAGCAGGCCGTTGCCGGCCAGCTGCGCCATGTCGCCCGGTGCGATGTTGTCGGCGATCAGGATCTCGCCCACGCGCGCGGCCAGCTTGCGTTCTTCCGGGCTGGTCTGCCGCTGCAGTGCGGAGATCACCCGGTTGATCACCTGCTCGACGTCCTCCTTGCGGCTGCGCAGGTAGGGATCGTCCATTGCCTCGAATACCGCGGACAGCCGGTCGCGCTGTTTCTTCAGCGCGGCGCCGGGGCGGTAGCGGCCGATCCGCACCAGGTCGTCCAGCCCGCGCAGCAGCTCGGCGTCGTCCAGCAGCAGGCTGTGCGCGTCGATGAACTCGTTGACCTCGCGCGCCAGCGCGCCGTGCAGCTTGCCGCGCAGCTCGCGCAGTTCTTGCCGCGCGGTGTCCAGCGCCTGGTGCAGCTTGGCCAGCTCGCCTTCGACCTCTTCCTCGGCCAGCGGGCGGGTATCGACCGCATAGCGGCTGGGCTGTACCAGCCGTGCGCGGCCGAGCGCCATGCCGCGCGCGGCGACGGTGCCGGAGAGGAGGTGTCTCACGGGTGGCTCCGTCGGGAGCCCATCGCGAGACCAGGGAAGGGGGAGTCGGGCATCGGTACGGCGGACCGCACCGCGCCTGCGGGCAGCGGAGCGCTTGCGCACGTTCCGCTATTCCCCGTTGCCGATTCCCGACATCCTGTTCCCCGCATCTCAGGCTCCCTCGTCGAACTTGCGCTCGAACAGCGCGACCACCGCGGCCAGCGCGGCTTCCTCGTCGGGGCCGTCGGCACGGACGGTGAGCGGGCTGCCGAGGCCGGCGGCCAGCATCATCACGCCCATGATGCTCTGTGCGTTGACTTCGCGGCCCTTGCTGAGCAGCCACACGGTGGATTTGAAACCCTGCACCAGTTGTACCAGCTTGGCCGAGGCACGCGCGTGCAGACCCAGCCGGTTGGTGATGACGATCTCCTTTTCAAGCATGGCGGAACTCAGGCATGGTCGATGAAGATGCCGCCGCGACCACCGCTGGCCGCGATCTCGGCCAGCTCGTCCAGTGGTTTTTCCGCATAGTTGAGCACGCGCAGCAGCATCGGCAGGTTGAGCCCGGAGACGCAATGCAGGTGCACGCCAAGCGCGCCCAGCGACAGGCCGATGTTGCACGGCGTGGCGCCGTACAGGTCGGCCAGGATCAGCACGCCGTCACCGGAGTCGAGCTCGCGCGCGTGGTGCGCGGTGAGCGTGCGCATCACGTCGGGGTCCGCGTTGGGCGGCACCTCCACCGCCGCCACCTTGAGCGGCAGCCGCGGCATCACGTGGTGCGCGGCGGAGATCAGCGCCTGGCCGACCGCCTCGTGGGTCATCAGCAGCACGCCGACGCTCATGGCCGGCAGCCCGTGCGGAGGGTGGTGGCGGACGGCATGGCCATCACTCCAGTTCGCGGTGGAAGGTGAGCACGCCCTCGCGGCGCGAGCGATAGTGCGCGGCGAGCTTCTCGACCAGGTAGACCGAACGGTGGCGCCCGCCGGTGCAGCCGATCGAGATGGTCACGTAGCTGCGGTCGTCCTGTTCGAAGCGCGGCAGCCAGGCGTCCAGCCAGCGCGCGGTGTCGGCGAAGTATTCGTTGACCAGCGGCGCCGCTTCGAGGAACTCGCGCACCGGCGCGTCCTTGCCCGACAGCGGGCGCAGGCGCGGCTCCCAGTGCGGGTTCGGCAGGCAGCGCGCGTCGAACACGAAATCCGCGTCCAGCGGCAGCCCGCGCTTGAACGCAAACGACTGGAACATCAGGGTCAGTCCCTCGGTGGCCTGCGCGTAGCCGGTGGCCACCAGCCGGCGCAGCTGGTGCACGTTGAGCTCGCTGGAGTCGATCACCTTCTCGGCGATCGCCATCAGCGGGCGCAGCAGCCGGCGCTCCTCGACGATCGCATCGGCCAGCGACACGCCGCGGGTGGCCAGCGGGTGGCGGCGACGGGTCTCCGAGTAGCGCTTGATCAGCACCTCGTCGCGGCAATCGAGGAAGATCAGGTGCACCTGCACGCCGGCGCCGGCCAGCTCCGACAGCACGGTCGGCATGTGCGCGAAATCGGTGCTGCGGTTGCGCACGTCCACGCCCACCGCGATGAGCCGCGGCCGGCCGCGGCGGTCGCCGCGGGTGGCCGCGTCGACCAGCTGCGGCAGCAGCACCACCGGCAGGTTGTCGACGCAGTAGAACTCCAGGTCCTCCAGCGCGCGCAGCGCTACCGTCTTGCCGCCGCCGGACATGCCGGTCAGCACGATCAGGTGGATGTCGTGCGGATCGGCCAGCGGGACAGGCGGGCGGGTCTCGTCGCTCATGCTTTCACCATGGGGGCAATCGGCGCAGCTGGTGCGCCTGGCGGTCGATGAAGGTCTGCGCCGGATCGATGCCCTTGCTCTTCAGGGCGTGGCTGCGCACCGCCGCCTCGACCAGCACCGCCAGGTTGCGGCCGGAGGCCACCGGGATGGTGATCATCGGCACCTTCACGTCGAACACCTCGCGATGGCCGATGTCGCCGGTGAGGCGGGTCAGCGCGTCGCCGCCGGCGTCCAGGTTGAGCTCGCCGTCGCGCAGCGGCTTCAGGTGTACCACCAGGCGCAGGTACTTGGAGGCCTTGACCGACATGTGGCCGAACATCTCGCGCACGTTGAGCACGCCCAGCCCGCGCACCTCCAGCAGGTCCTGCAGCAGCTCGGGGCAGCTGCCGTCGATCACGTCCGGCGCGATCAGGGTGAATTCGGTGGCGTCGTCGGCCACCAGCCGGTGACCGCGGCTGATCAGTTCCAGTGCCAGCTCGCTCTTGCCGGAGCCGGCCTCGCCGGTGATCAGCACGCCGATCGAGAACACTTCCAGGAACACGCCGTGCAGGGTGACCTTGGCCGCCAGCATGCGCGCCAGGTGGTACTGCAGGTAGGTCAGCAGCTCATGGCCGCGCTTGGAGCTGATCCACAGCGGCGTATCGGTTTCCTCGGCCACCTCGCGCAGGTCCGCCGGCACGGCCTGGTCCTTGGTCACGATCAGCGCCACCGGCTGGTAGGCGGCGATCTTGTGCATCACCTCCCAGCGCTGGCGCGAGTCCAGTCCGTCGAGGTAGTTCAGCTCTTCCGAGCCGATGATCTGGATCTTGTTCGGGTAGATGATGTTGAGGTAGCCGATCAGCGAGGGCCGGCGCGCCTGCGCCACGCCCGGCTCGAGCATGCGCGACTCGCCGCGCATGCCCGACACCCAGCGCAAAGCCATGCGCTGGTGGACGCCGTCATAGAGTTGTCGCGCGCTGATCCGGTCCAAGCCTTCGGTCCCTTGCGCCGCGTGCGGGTAGTCGGTGGGCCGCGGCGGTGTGCGGCCATTGTGCCAGCTTGGGCAGATACGCGCGTGCGGAGGCAAAAACGGCCCGCCCCGGAACGGGCGGGCCGCCGTCGGCCGGAAGCGGTTTCGGTCAGCCGTACTGGCGTTCGTCGCGCGTCTCGCGCTGGTGCTTGTCGGCGACCTTCTCGCGGTACTTGCGCAGCTGGGCGACCAGCTTGTCGAACAGCACGTCGATGGAGGCGTACATGTCGGCCTCGGTGGCCTCCGCGTGCAAGGTGGCGCCGACGACGCCCAGGGTGCCGTCGGCGCGATGCTGCAGCTTGTCGACGGACAGCACGATGGCGAGGCTCTTCAACTTGTCGTCGAGGCGGGTGAGGCGGTCGAGCTTGGCGGTGGCGTGGTCGCGCAGGGCCGGGGTGACTTCAATCTGCTGACCGCTGAGTTGGAATTGCATGGGGCGCCTCCTCTGGTGGTGCAGTGCCGCGTTTCGCGGCGGGTGGACGTGCCTCGCGCGGGGCGACGCACATCGTCAATCATCCTGTCTCTGGTATGGGAACGTTTCGGCGATAACCAAGTTCCCGCGGGCGCCTGCGACAATCAGCCCGCGCGCTGGCGTTCGCTGGAGGTGGGTATGCGCAGTCCCTCCCGGTATTTGGCCACGGTGCGGCGGGCGACCTGGATGCCCTTGCGCTGCAATTCTTCGGCGATCGCCAGATCGGACAACGGCTTGCGCACGTCCTCGGCCTCGATCAGCTTGCGCAGCATGGCCTGGATCGCGGTGGCCGAGGCGCTGCCGCCGTCCTCGGTGGACACGCCGCTGGAAAAGAAATACTTCAATTCGAAGGTGCCGCGCGGGGTGTGCAGGTACTTGCGCGTGGTGACGCGCGAGATGGTGGACTCGTGCATCCCCACCTCCTCGGCCACCTCGCGCAGCACCAGCGGGTGCATCGCCTCGGGGCCGTAGTCGAGGAAGGCGCTCTGCCGCCGCACGATCGCCTCGGCGACCTTCAGCAGGGTCTCGGCGCGCGACTCCAGGCTCTTGATCAGCCAGCGCGCCTCCTGCAGCTGGCCGCGCATCCAGCTGGCGTCCTCGCCGCGGGCCTGGGCGATCAGGCCGCAGTAGTGCTGGTTCAGGCCCAGCCGCGGCTGCGCGTCCGGATTCAGGCTGACCCGCCAGCGGGTGCCGTCGCGCAGCGCGTAGACGTCCGGCGCCACGTATTCCACCGGGGTGGCGTCGAGCGCGGCGCCGGGGCGCGGGTCGAGGCTGCGGATCAGCACGGCGGCATCGGCCACGTCGTTCTCGTCGGCGCGCAGGCGCCGCGCCAGCCGCGCGATGTCGTTGCGCGCCAGCAGCTCCAGCTCGGTGTCGACGATGCGCAGCGCCAGCTCGCGGTGCGGGGTCTGCGGATCGAACTGTTCCAGTTGCACGCGCAGGCAGTCGCGCAGGTCCAGGCTGCCCACGCCGGCGGGGTCGAAACCCTGCAGGCGGCGGCGTACCTCCTCGATCTCGGCGATGCTGGCGTCGAGGTCGGCGGGCAAGGCGGCGAGGATGGCTTCCAGCCCCTCGGCCAGGTAGCCGGCGGGGTTCAGCGCGTCGATCAGCACGGTGGCGATCAGGTGCTGGCGTGGGGTGAACGAGGCCAGGTTGAGCTGCCACAACAGGTGCTGCTGCAGGGTTTCCGGCGCGGCGTTCTGCGGTTCGAAATCCTCGTCGCCGCGCGTGCCGCTGCCGCTGCTGCTGCCGACGCTGCTGCTGGAGAAGTCGATCGGCGTTTCGGCCACGCCGCCGTCGGACCAGTCGGTGGCCTCGCCGTCCTCGCTGCCGGCGGCGGCGACCGCGTCGACGCTGGGGTAATCACCTTCGGCGGCGACGTCCTCGATCGCCTCCTCGTCCTCGACCTCCTCGGCGAACTCCAGCAACGGGTTGCTCTCGGCGATCTGCCGCAATTCGGCTTCCAGCTCCAGCTGCGACAGCTGCAACAGGCGTATCGCCTGCTGCAGTTGCGGCGTCAGCGTCAGCTGCTGGTGGAGGCGAAACTGCAGTGCGGGTTTCATGCCAGCCAGTCGGGGGAAGGGAGGATCGACCCAATCCTAGCGCGTGCCCGCGAGTGCGGCCATAGCGGCCGTGGGCGGAAACCGGCCGTGACAGGAAGTGTCAGAGCCGGAACTCGCGGCCCAGGTAGACCTCGCGCACCTTCTCGTCGGCGAGGATGTGCGCCGGGGTGCCGCGCGAGAGCACCTCGCCCTCGTTCAGGATGTACGCGCGGTCGCAGATGCCCAGCGTCTCGCGCACGTTGTGGTCGGTGATGAGCACGCCGATGCCGCGTTCCTTCAGGTGCCGCACGATGCGCTGGATCTCGCCGACCGAGATCGGGTCGACCCCGGCGAACGGTTCGTCCAGCAGCATGTAGCGCGGGTTGGCGGCCAGCGCGCGGGCGATCTCCACCCGGCGCCGCTCGCCGCCGGACAGGCTGATGCCTTTCTGCGCGGCGATGTGGGTGATCTTCAGCTCGTCCAGCAGGTTCTCCAGCTCGCTGTCGCGCTGCGCCGCGCTGAGCCCGTTGCGCAGCTCCAGTACCGCCATGATGTTGTCCGCCACGCTGAGCCGGCGGAACACCGACGCTTCCTGCGGCAGATAGCCGATGCCGAGCCGGGCGCGCTCGTGCATCGGCGCGCCGGTGATGTCCAGCTTGTCCAGCTTGATCGTGCCGCCATCGGCCTCGATCAGCCCGACCACCATGTAGAAGCAGGTGGTCTTGCCGGCGCCGTTGGGGCCGAGCAGGCCGACCACCTCGCCTTCGCGGATCGAGAAGCCGAAGTCCTTGACGACCTGGCGCGACTTGAAACTCTTCTGCAGACCTTCGGCGGACAGCATCGGTCAGGGCTGCCCCTGCGGCGTGGAGCTGCTGCTGGCCGGAGCCGGCGTGGCAGCCGGCTGCGGCTTGGGCTTGAAGGTCATGTGCACCAGGCCGTCGCCGGCGCTCTCGCCGGTCATCTGGCTGGTTTCGGTGTTGTAGGTGAGCCGGTCGCCGCGCGCTTCGCCGCGGCCCTTCTGGGTGACCGAGGCGTTGCCGCTGAGCACGGCGATGCCCTTGAGGTTGTCGTAGTCGAGCGTGGCGGCGTCGCCCAGCATCAGGTTGCCGTTGTCGTCCAGCTGTTCGAGGTGGGCGGGGTTGCCGGTGATGACCACCCGGCTGATCTGGGTGTCGGCGTCGAAGTACACCTTGGCCTGCGCGCCGGTGGCCTTCAGCGTGCCCTGGGTGATCACCACGTTGCCGGTCAGCGTGCTCACGCTGTTCGGCTTCTGGAAGCCGTCGAAGTTCTTCGCGGCGACCTGCATTTCCTGCTGGCGGTCGCTTTTCCTGGCCAGCGCCGGCTGAGCCGCGAGCAGGCCCAGGACCGCGATGGCAAGCGCGAACCTAGCGCTGCCGCGGCGGGAAGGTGGCATGGACATCATCGAGCAGCTCCAGGTGTTTGTCGTTGAGGTCGGCACGCATACCGACGCCGCTGATTCTAGTGCCGCCTTGCACCATCTGCGCCGGCGCGGCGGTTTCCAGGCGATTCTGCTTGGGCCAGGCGGTGACGTCGGCGGTCTGCATGTGGGTGGCGGGCGTGTCGCCGAACGCCGTCCGGTTCATTTCCACCGGGCCCTGCAGCTTGAGCTGGCTGCCATCCTTGTTGACCCAGCCGTACAGCGACTGGCCCTTCCAGTCCGGCACGCCGACCTGGTTGGACGGCAGCTGGAAGGTGGGCGCGTTGAGGTACAGCGAGTCGTCGCCCTCGCGCCGCTCCAGGTGCGGCGACTGCAGGTGGAAGCTGGGCCGGCCTTCGGCGTCGTACTCGGTCATGCGTGCGTCGGTGAGGGTGTAGCCCGAACGCGGCGGGCCGACGAAGTCGCTGCTGCGCGGCGCCGGCCCGAACCACCACAGCAGCAGCTGCGCCACGCCCGCGGCGAGCGCGATGGCGAAAGTCGCGGCCGGCACGCGCCGGTCGCGCAACCAGCGGCGCAGCTTCATTGCCAGCGCTCCCGCTCGGCGGCGTCCTTGCCCTGCGCGTGCAGGATCAGGTCGCACACCTCGCGCGCCGCACCCATGCCGCCGCCGCGCGTGGTTTGCCAGTGCGCCGCGGTGGCCACCCAGGGGTGCGCGTTGGCCACCGCCACCGCCAGCCCGGCCAGACGCATCGGCGGCAGGTCGGGCAGGTCGTCGCCGATGAAGGCGGCCTGCGCTGGGGCCAGTTGCAGCGCGTCGAGCAACTCACGCAGGCAGGCAAGCTTGTCGCCCTGGCCCTGGTAGACGTGGCTGATGGCCAGCTCCTCGGCGCGCAGCGCCACCGGGTGGCTGATCCGCGCGCTGATGATCGCCACCTGCACGCCATTGGCCTGCAGCCGCTTCAGGCCGAGCCCGTCGTGCACGTGGAACACCTTCGTCTCGCGGCCGTCCTCGCCGTACCACAGGCGCCCGTCGGTCAGCGTGCCGTCCACGTCGAACACGGCCAGGCGGATCTTCGCGGCGCGGGACAGCAGGTCGGCGGAGAGGTTGGCTAGGTAGGGGGATGTGGGCACGATTTGGGATTGGTGGCTAGCGTGATGGGAAAGCGTCAAGAGCGGCATGCCTGATGGGTCTGATTTGTCGAGACAAATCAGACGTCAGACCACCCGCGCACGGAGCAGGTCATGGATGTTCAGCGCACCGACCACGCGCTGCGCGTCGTCGACCACCAGCAGCGCGTGGATCTGGTACTTCTCCATCAGCTGCGCTGCTTCGGCCGCCAGCTTGTCGGCGCCGATCGTCTTCGGGCCACGGGTCATCAGCTCGGCCACGGTGGCGCCGCGCAGGTCCACGCCGTCGTCGTCCAGTGCGCGGCGCAGGTCACCGTCGGTGAACACGCCGAGCAGGCGTTGCTCGGCGTCGACCACCGCGGTCATGCCCAGGTGCTTGCGGGTCATCTCGACCAGCGCGGCGGTGAGGCTGGCGTCGGGGGAAACCCGCGGCACTTCGTCGCCGCTGTGCATCACGTCGCTGATGTGCAGCAGCAGGCGCCGGCCCAGCGCGCCGGCCGGGTGCGAGCGGGCGAAGTCGTCGGAGGTGAAGCCGCGCGCCTCCAGCAGGGCGATCGCCAGCGCGTCGCCCAGCACCAGCGCCACGGTGGTGCTGGTGGTCGGCGCCAGGCCCAGCGGGCAGGCCTCGCTGGAGATGCTGCCGTCCAGATGCACGTCGGCCTGGCTGGCCAGCGAGGAGGTGGGGCGGCCGGTGATGGCAATCAGCGGGATGCCCTGGCGCTTGATCACCGGCAGGATGAACAGCAGCTCGTCGGTCTCGCCGGAGTAGGAGATCGCCAGCACCACGTCCTGCGGCAGGATCATGCCGAGGTCGCCGTGGCTGGCCTCGCCCGGGTGCACGAAGAACGCCGGCGTGCCGGTGGAGGCCAGGGTGGCGGCGATCTTGCGTCCGACGTGGCCGGACTTGCCCATGCCGCTGACCACCACGCGGCCGCGGCAGCCCAGGATCAGCCGGCAGGCTTCGACGAAGGCCGGCCCGATCCGCGGTTCCAGCGCCTCCACGGCAGACGCCTCGGTGGCGATCACCGTGCGTGCGCTGCGGGTGATGGCCTCCGGGTTGAGGTCGATGGGGGCGGCTGGGGCGATGCGTGCGTTCATGGGGGCTCGATGAAGGGCGGACGGTGCCCGGGCGGTCACGGTTGGCGGCCCCGCTCGGGCCGGCTGGAAGCGCGGTCATTTCTGCGCCCGCGGATTTCCATTACCATGGCATGTCCGCATTTTAACGTCATAAATGCCAGCGCATGGGTTCCGGCGGCAAGGGAATCCGCTGCCGGCTGCCCAGACTCCCGCATGGAACCCTCCCGATGGACCCCGCCCGCATCCAGGCGATGATCGAAAACGGCCTGCCCGGCGCCCGGGTGGAGGTCAGCGGCGCCGACGGCGTGCATTTCGAGGCCACCGTGGTCTCCAGCCAGTTCGCCGGCAAGCTGCCGCTGGCGCGACACCGGCTGGTCTACGCCACGCTGGGCGAACTGATGGGCGGCGCGATCCACGCGCTGGCGCTGAAGACACTGACACCCGAGGAGGCAGGGAACAGGGAATAGAGAATGGCGAAAGCCTTCACTCGCGTCCCTCACTGCTTCTCCCGATTCCCTGTTCCCGACTTCCTGTTTCCCGACTTATGGCCAAAATCCTCATCAACGGCGGCGTGCCACTCCACGGCGAGGTCGCCATTTCCGGCGCCAAGAACGCCGTGCTGCCGATCCTTGCCGGCTGCCTGCTGGCCGACGAGCCGGTCAGCATCGGCAACGTGCCGCACCTGCACGACGTCACCACCTTCATCGAGCTGCTCGGCCAGATGGGCGTGCAACTGGTGCTGGACGACCGCATGAAGATGCACGTCGACCCGC
>Ga0209916_1001540_pt1 | contig 18336 bp, 23 predicted proteins | sample ThiBio_1000_plan_FD_183956 | JGI IMG/M metagenome (GOLD analysis project Ga0209916, IMG submission 183956) | Wastewater bioreactor microbial communities from Cape Town, South Africa - Thiocy_solids_2 (SPAdes) | ecosystem: Engineered > Bioreactor > Thiocyanate-remediating > Anaerobic-Aerobic ... | reverse complement strand
GAACTGAATTCTGGCCAGGGCGTGATCCCTAGAAGGGGAGCCGTAGGTCACGTAATCTGCGGTAACATGGTGTAACACGTGAGGCATCACGTAGTACGTGCGAGCCCTACTCAGTCACTTGTACACATGCGGAGCTCGCTCTTTGATGAAAGCTACGGTGGTGACTGGTGCCAGGAGGGGAGGACTATAATGTAGCTAAAGTAGAGGATACTTAGGAGTTCTAGCTACCCTCGGATCAGTGGATAGGCCGTCTACTTTCCAGCATTATTTCTAGGGAAGTGCGTAGTCAAAAAGAGTAACGTTCATATTATCCGAGCCACCGTGCTCTAGGATTGTAAAGTCCTGTAGTACATGCTGTCTATGTCCTCCTCCCCGCCATACCCTCTCTCCCCCTGCGTTGCGCCCTACTCTTGCGAATCATGGTGTGCTAGTCTCCATCTGACATACTCTCGGATGGCTGGGATCGTCTTCTCCACGCCGGCTAACGACGGCAGCCAGTCGATGAGGCCCATCTTGTCCTGGTTAGGCAAGCGAAAGAACTCGGCTTGCGTTTGCCAGTCTCCGAGGAGCTGAGACGGCTGGCCGTAGACGTCTGCGTCCGAGACGCAGAACGCCAATCTGCCTGCCTGGTTGAGGAAGGCATACACCCCGCGGCGGAACTCTTGGCCGTCATCGTCGAATTCGCCCATAAGGACGCCATTGGTGTTGCGGTCGGCGAGGAATCTGACCTCAGGAAAGACACTGCATCATATGTTAGCTTTCCCCATAGCCAGGGTAAGCGGGGGAAGGCTCACTTGGGAGGGGCCATGGCAGGATCGATACGCGTTGTTCAGACTGTTCAAAGACAAGAGGAGGATGGTCGATGAAGAAGGGTGGTTGAAGGAAGAAGGGTGGTTGAAGGAAGAAGGATGGTTAGAGGAAGAAGTTTATGAGAAGAGACTTGAGTGTACTGGACTGTGTTGCAGATTGTGTTGCTGGAGGTGAGGTCCAGTCTGAGAGCAAGAAACTGGGGTGCAGTGGATTGCTGGAGATGAGGTGAGGTCTGAGAGTAAGAAGACTTGGGTGTAGTAGATTGTGTTGCAGATTGTGTTGCTGGAGGCGAGGTCCGGTCTGAGAGCAAGAAGAGCACAGTAAATTATCTCTTTGAATAAGATTCCTATGAACTCGAGTACTCGCTCCACTAACCGTCTCAAAGCCACAAAGACTAAAAATAACCTGCTCTATAGGGTAGATCAAGGTTGAAAGAATGTCTACTCCAGGAACAAAGACCCTGCTAGCCTGACTATCAAGGGGATAGATTTAGGCTTGACTAGATCGGGTCCTCTCTTTGTTATCGGGACCCGCTACTCATTGCACTAGTCCTTTACACAATGGATTCGTATTGAGGCTGAGCCTTGAAGATTGAACAAAGCAGAGTTGAAAGAACTATAGCTTTGCGCTATATAGATATAACCTAGATTGCTCGAGTCCTAATATATATTCTATCTCCGTTTCTATATCCAAGATTGCTGTTTAACCTGTCCCGTGAATCTTTGCAATGAACCCTCTACAGCCCGTTGTCCCTATTTACAATCTGTTTCTTCAGCCCGAGTTGGCATTCACAGTCCTGGACCAACTACTGCCCGCCGACGGCAGTATCACACATAAAGAGCTATGTACTGTTCGTGGACTTGGACTCCAAAACCGCCAATGCCGAGCCGTCGTCCAAAACTATCTAGGGGGAACTGGAAATGTCCGCCTACAAAGGGCACTTAGCTTAATTCAACACTTTCCGGACTATATGGCCGCCTTTAATTATCTCTCTCAACCTCACCCGCCAGCACAGACGCTCCCCCCCTACGACCTCGTATCCGAGACCATAGTCGCGAACTGTGGTGGTTGCCTACGGATACTTATCGAGCATGGACTGAATCCCCGGGCATATAATCAAGTAGGGTATTCCCTTCTTAGCTACGCCCTGGCTTTTCAAAAAGTTACGGTCGCCGGGGTCCTAGCAAGACATGCTAGCCGTAGTCTTGTCCTTTCTCCTCCATGTGTGGAGCAGGCTCCAGACCGGCATCCAACAATGTTAGCGCTCGCGGCACGACCTAGAGATCGAGGTTTCTTCTCTACGATTTACCATACAGTATCGAATCCGGCGAACCATCCACCTTTCGACCTTTCAGACGAGTTCGAGCCGGAGAGTTTAGCGGATGTGGTGCTTTTCTGTAACCCCCAACTTGCCGATGAGCTCCGACGGAACAACGTCAATATCGAGGAAGCCTTTGAGAATGAGATGGGAGTTTGGCACTACGCGGTCTCTAACCCAGACCCAGTACCTCTGCTAGAGTGGCTCTATGAGAATACAAAACCCCAGTGGGATCTAAATCGGGCCGATAACATTAGAGACGTCACACCACTTATGCGCGCCGCTGGGCGAGGAACCCCTAGCTGTGTGGAATGGCTCCTTGAACACCAGGCGAATCCTAATCATATGTCCAGCCTGACTGGAGTTACTGCCCCATGGTTAGCCGCCTCTCGAGGATCAGAGAATGGGTTAGCGATACTCCGTTCTTTGATCCAGACAATTAATAATATCAACGTGGGTAATGGCACTCTAGTTGGTACCCTCCTTCATGCGGCTATCTACAGTGTTCAGAGGGCTTATCGATTGAGCGAAGCACGGAGGCGGCGTATTCCAAGGAGGCTATATCTTAACTGCCGAAGAAGAGCAAGACAGAGGGCTAACGATATGCTTGATATTATCCTGGCTAGTCACCCGGATCTTCTAGCACAAAACAGTGCTGGGATTATCGCAAGCGATCTTGCGCGGAGCTATAATCTACAACAGATCGCAAGTCGGTTAGGAGTACGGCGTAACCGCTACCCTCAGCGTCGTCGGATACCAAATCGCTTTGCACCTTCGTAGTTGATGAGCGGCCTAATTGGCCACGGAACTGCCTGATTCAACTCCGCAGGATGACTCCATATGGAGGATCAATTTGACCTGTCATTTATTGGGAATCGTTCCAGCACCAGCCTGATTCAACAAAAATTTGCTGCTTAATTCAACTGTTTTTATCTGCTATATTTAATTGAGGCCTCTAGTACAGTGTTGGAGGGCAGGACCGTCATTTTAAACCCTGCGAATATGACAATTGGTCTTGTTTGACCAAGAATAGTGTAATAGGATAACCCCTACTTCTATAGTTTTGCTTTTGACCGATAGTTGTTCCTTCTTTGGAGCGGTGGATATTTAGTCCGACTAGTCCCCCATAGGATGTGTATATATATATACAATTGAGTAATCAAGGACATCTGTCAAAGATAACGAATGGAGAAGTATATGGCTAGACCAGACGTTGGCACTCCATGCTATTGGCAAAACGTACAACCACAAATCAAACCATAAGTGTATCCCCACTCCGCTTTGTTATGGGACAGGGGGCCGTTTTGCCCATTAGATTAGAGATTCCCACGTGGCAAACCCTACCATGGAAGCAGGTTAGGATAACGGAGGACCTTATAGCCATACGGATCCGCCAAATCGAACGCCGTGACCGAGACATGGAAGAGGCAAAGTTGCGGCTCCGCCGCATGCGGGAACAGAACAAAGAATGCTGGGATGACCACTATACAATCTGCCAAAACCCGCTTATGATCGATGACGTTGTTCTTCTCCATAATGCCAAACTTTAGGAAGACCTCACGTCCGCTACTAGGCCGCGATTCCGCTGGCTAGGCCCATACAGGATACGCGACGTGGTCAGGGACACTAGTGCATATCGTCTGCAGGAACTTGACGGCACGATCATGTCAGGAACGTTCAATGGAACCGTCGGAAGCGGTCTCATCTTTAGGAGGGGACGAGAGTCGTTTCTTTGTCAAATCCTTTGTCAGAAGATACAGGGTCAGAAGATTCAGAGGATCCAGAAAGCAACAAAGAAACCACTAGCAAAGAAAACACCTTCGACCAAGGATCAAGCGACGAAGATGCCAATTATAGGATAGCCATGCGCAGCATGACTGGCGCAGGAAGAGGGTAAGGAAAGGAGGCTGAAACAGCACAAAGAATACCGCTATTGGGTCTTAATACAGCCGTTATTAGTGGAAGAAGTTAGGGATCGAGAATAAAGAGGTGGAAGAGGTTGAAGTTTAAAGAGATGCTATAGCGATATATAGCTATGAATCGCGTTCGTTCCTTACCAGTTTTTTCCATGTTTAACGTTTTTCTTACCATCTTTTATCCCGAATATCGTTCGATTTCCACAAAAACAGGCCGTTGCCAAACGGCCATGACCGGCAACCATCGTGCGATCGCTCCGCGGCCCTCTAAGGCGCCTACCGAAGTGCCTTCTGGCACCGAAGAGGGGGCTATAAACCCGGCTGACTGTGTCCCGGTTGGAAAGACCATATTCCCCTCCTTGACCGAAGCCCTCCATCACATCGATTCCCTCTCACGCCAGAAATAATATGCGCATCAACTTTGGGTGCTCGCGTGGCTCACGCAGCAGAAAGAAAAGGCTGATGAACAGATTACTGGACTTTACCAACACGCTCGTCGTACCGCTATTTGGAAGGGGACCGTTAGTGAAGAAGAGTTCAATGAGCAGTGGCAAGAAGCAAAACAGGTTAAAGGCCAGGTGCAAAAGCGAAATGAAGACATCGCCCGTATTCGAGTCAAAGTATCCGAGATCTAGGGACAGGAAAACACCGACCACGTCTAGGAGCTCGTCCACACCCACTGGATGGCGACGCAGGTACGCAAAGTGGCCAACAAAAGACCAGTGTTCGAGACGGCCGTCACCGCTATGAACCACGCCATAGTCAATCGCGTTTCAAGCATGGGGGCAGGCCATCGTAAGACCCCACATCCAATCGCGGGTGATCTAGCAGCAATTCTGCGGCTCACCAAGGTTCAGAAAGCGACGCAGGATGAAGCCAAGAGCCACGGCCTCCGCTTCAATGACCATGGGATTCTGGTATTAGCGTTGCCAGCTTCGCCTCCATTGCCGGTTGTGACTCCTAGCCGGCCGCGAGCCCAATCCGACGTTTCCATGCGTTCAGCACCTGTTCCCCATCGCTGGTCGTTGCGTGACCCGTACAGGCTGCAGAAGGGCAAATTCGGAAAGCGAAGACGTTGTTATAGGCGGCCAGGACCCTCCCACAGGCCATATGACGTTGAAGGATGTTGGAGAGGCTCTAGCACATGCGGTTGAAATTGAGATGCAGGAAAGGCTTGGCGCGAGCTCTGATTCGCCAACTCATTCGCCAGCGATCGAGGTTCAATCAACCGACCAATCAGGAGCCGCCGAGCCATCGCCTACACGCATAGCACACAACGTCGCCCATAGCGCTCTTGTGGCCACCATACTAACAAGCCGTTATTGAGCTTGACACGGTCTTTGAGAATGCAGAAGACTATGAGAATCTGGTAGAATATGAGAAAACAGAAGAGACCCCACAGAAAAACGCTAAAGTTAAGCAAGGATAATGTGGTCATTAACTGCCTAAGGCTCTTGTTCGGGATATCGCTAATAAGAAACCAGTCACCTTAGCTATTAGTATGTGGCTTGTTAGCCGTATGTTTAAAGCCATCCCGGAACCTGATTCTGGTTAAGTCTGCTATGCGCACATGAAGTTGTTAGGCGAAAAGATCGGCCTAAAGACTAGAGCCTTGAAATTCAACCCTCTATTAGAACGATTGACCTACTGTTTCCGCTATTGGGGAGAAATTAGTGATATTAGCGCCTTAGATGACCGGCATGATTGGTTCCGCCGAGACATGCGACCTAGCAGGCCGGAAGACGCTCTCGGGATCTACAAATTCACCCATACTGTCTGTGCCTGCTCCTGACGTTGCCCAAAACCCTCCCAATTCCTTTGCCAATGCTGTACAGATCACTGGAGCAGGGATGCGCAACTGTGGTCTTACCGCCACTGCGGGCGCATGGGAACGTGAATAGACCGAGACAGGGAACGTTGTCATCTTCGGCCTAATGAATTGGTGGATGGCCACTACGCCTACAGCGGAGCCAATCCTTGAAGTTGCTCGCCGAGAAGTGGATATGTACCTACACCGTCTCCGAGAAACCAATGGTCGCCCGAACTACGGTTGGCTACGCTGCATGTACCATGGCCTGGCGCAGCAGCTCATGCGCCAGGATCTAGTATACTACTACTGGTATGTGCTGCTCCGGCCGGATCATAATTATCGCCTGATTTCGTACCCGTATTATGCAAAATACACAAAGGCGGGGGATAGCACGTTTTCCCGGCATATCGATATCAACATCGCTGCCGCAGTGCATCAGGAAAAGGCAGTCAACTTAATCTAGGGAAGTCTGACGCTTGACGACGAGGATCAAGACAATTGCGACTGCCAGGGATGTATAAGTATCTGAGAGAACTGTTAGAACGCCATCTAAACCTAAAGAGCGACAGTTACGTCTAGAAGATCGCCCCTAATGTATTTACAACGGAGGATGAAGAACAGGGATCACCTAGACGAGGATCATTTGCAAAGCAGGGGACGTGAATAGGCCAACCCTGCCGCATGGTTCAACTGGGCCTGCCACCCGTGTACGCCGTACACTGCTGCCCTGGTGCGTCGGCATACAGGAAGACCATTCCACCCTCGACGTTCTGGAAATTGGAACTTGGGAAGAACTGGCCGCCGCTTATCGCACCTTAACTGCTGCTTCAAGCTCACCGTCAGGGCATACCCACCGGTATAGGTGTATTCCCTACCGCTTCCCACCCGCCCCACCTCTCGAAAAGCTCGGTCCCATATCTAAAGCGCTGGTGGGACGCTGCCGATGGGATGATATCGATGTTGTGCAGGATCTCAACGTCCTCTTTGGCACCAACGTTGATGCTGCACGCCAGTACCATCGCAACCTGGAGGGAAAACGCAGCGCGCCAATTCTTAGAGACCTGGCGTCGAATCGTTCAAAGGAAAAAGGACTACTTTAGAGATTGCAGCTACTTCGACGGTGATGCTAATCTTCCACCACACCGACTGGGACCATAGCTGGAAAAAGAGCTGCGGAAGACCGTTATAAGTGAGAATCATGATCATTATTGAGTTTCTGCCTTTGTCGCTCTTTATACTGCTTCTCGGCTTTGCAATCGCCTACCTTTTTTACACTCTTTATCGATCGGGGACGGTCGACCATCGGCTTGGGAGGACTATCTAGAATTCGGTCATCTTTTTCTTCTTTCTATGGCCTCATTCTTCCGAATTAAGTAGTGGTTTCCCGCAGGATTTGCCAAGGGCATGGTCTACACCATTTCCACCATTTCCACGTCCAGAGAATTCGTGTCCAGAGAAACTATTGTCAAGTTAATGCGCATAACTCCATGCATCACGTGATACCAGTGAGCCCTACTCAATCATAATGTACGTCTGCGGCGCTCGCTCTACCCCTTTTTTGCCACTCGCACAGGGTCTCTCAGCCTCCGTAATCAGGCTACTCCTCTCGCACATGGAGCTCGTTGTATCGTAGCAGATAGCCTCGGCATAGAGCAGGTAAATAATAAGTCGTAAGAGGGCCATATGCAGGGACCCATAGATAGCGCAGTATAGCATCAACAACCCATCCAAGAACATATTCTCTTCAGCCAATAAGCATGCAGCATAACTCGTATAGCTGCTGTGCGCAGTGCGCGGTCAAAGTGAGCGCAAAGAAGTGTTGACGCGTATATAATCGCAGATATGATCGCAGTGAATGCGCAGACACATTTCCTAATTTGGAAATCGAACACAATGTAAAGGTATCTTCTCTTACTCTCTCTCCCCCTCCTTCTTCTCTCTCCCTAGATCCATCCGTCATTTTACCGGTAAGTCATCTTTTCCATCACTCTGTGGTTTATATGCGTTATAGCTATTATTACTTGCTTCTCATCCTTCTTCTTCATCTTTACCACTCTTTGTCCCGCTTCGCTGCTTTATTATGGTCTCAGGTCCATAGCAACATGCTGAAGCATCTTGCTTTGATTTGCTGGGTCTTTTGCCAGCATGTCAGTCCATCATAACGCGTTGTTTCGACTTGCTTCTGTTGCCTTCGCATTAGACTCCTGTTACTGCTCGTCCGTTGTTCCATGCTGACTCGGTGTAGATCGATCATCATGGTGTCTGCCGCTTATCGTGCTCGAAAGAATTACCGCAGGGCGGCCCGCCGTCGTGCCCTCACCGCCGTTCATCGTGCGCTCAAAAAGCAGCGCAGAGCAGCCCGCCGACTTGCGGACGCTCTCGCTGCCGCCGCTGCCGCTGCCGCCCCCGCGCCCTCTACGCCGCCGAGCCGTTCTCCTCGCCCTTCCTCCTCCGAGGCTAGTGCTCCTCCGTCTTCCTCCGCCTCCGAGCTTGTCCCATCGCCATCTCCTCTACCTCCGTCACCACAGGTGGTAATTCCGGTTCGCCGCGCTGCTTTGCCCGTAAATGACCCACCATGCATGCGCTGTCTCCGCCGCTTGCGTGAGGAACCTGCGCACAAGTGCCATCGCCGCGTGGGCGACGGCGCCTGCATGTACTGCAGGTCGCATAACCGCGGCCTTGCAGGCTGCCGTCCCGTGAGTATACCTGATCTTGTTTATTCTGGCTCATGCTAACGCGTTTGGAGGTCCCCACGCCACACGTGCAGGATGCACGTCGTGTGGTGCGCTTGGCTCGTGCGTCTGTGGGTCGTCCGCTCGAGAGCAACGAGCATCGGCGCTTCTTGGGAGCCCTCAGGGAATTGGACTACACTCTGCGTGCTGCAACGCGCGCCGAAACCCGCCGCGCTGCAGAAGAGGATGTCTCTGCTGATTGGGAGCCTGCTGCCGGCGACGACGACGACGACGACGACGACGATGATGTGATGATTGTCGACCCTCCGCCACAGGCCAGCAATGCTGCGCCCTTCAACATGATACCCGTGCAGAGCGGCTCTCTGTTCATCGGGGGTGCTACGCAGCTCGTCGACGTGAATCCCAGTCGTTTGGCGTTCAGAGTGGAGGATCTGCCCCCGGGTACTGGCCCCGTCTTCCGCTTGGTGCTATACGGGTATGTGTTCCTTCTTTTGTCTTGTGGAGCTTGTGTTGACTGTCTGATATAGCCGCTTAGACTAGATCCGCACCGTGGGTGGTTGGTTGGGGGTGCGGTGGTGTTCTGCGGGTGGGCGGGTGGGCTATTGTTTTTAAGATACATGATATTTATCTCTTTCATATTGTATTCTTCGTAGTCCATAGTGTCTCTTGATGACTAGGAGTGGTGAAAAATTGCAAAACATGGATGACTGGCTCCGTCCGGCAAAGGGCTACCAACTCGCTGTAATAGCGCGCCGCCCACCGACATCAAAGACCGCCTTGCCCGAAGCTAATATAAGCGCATCGTCATATAATCGCGCGCTTGAACACCCCGATGCGGAGAAGTGGAAAGCAGCTATAGTAAAGGAAACTCAATAACTATATAATAAAGGCGCTCGGATCCTTATCAAGAAAAATGGTGTACCTCCCGATTCGCAGACCATCCCCGGTTGATGGGTGTTCAAGGCAAGATCGATTAGTGACACTCCGCTGTCTCAGGACTACAAGGCAAGGCCCGCTGGGTGATTCGGGGTAACATATTTGACACGGACTACATGGAACGCCATGCTCCGGTCGTTGATGAAGCTATACACAAGCTGCCATTCGCTTTGGCAGTGCGGCCTGGTTGGAAGATCAAGAAGGGGGGCGTCACCTTCGTAGGTTGCGGCATGACATCGAGGAACGGTCTAGTGCGAGGTTTTGGCCAATGAGGGCGCAGCGTGGCTCGTATAGCCGTTGCGCGTAGATAACGGTCAAAAATAAGCATAAAAGTGGTGTGCGCGATTCATTTTGTCTGTGCGTACGCATTTCCTAATTAGGAAACTGAACACAATCTAAAGGCTTTTTCTCTCACTATCTCTCCTCCTTTTTCCTCTTCCTCCCCAGGTTCATTCATCTCTCATTAGTAAGTCATGCTTTCTATCACCCAGTCCTTGTTGCTTCTTTCCGAATCGTTCTGTTGCTTGTCTTGGTCTCATGTCCACAGCAACATGATGAAGCGTCCTGTTTTGGCTTGCTGGACACGTTCCCAGCATGTCAGTTCTTTATAGCACGTTGTTTTGCCTTGCTTCCTTTGCTTTCTCTTCAGCTTTATCTTCCTGCATGTCTTATTCGGCTCTGACTTTGGCAGATCGATCATCATGGTGTCCGCCGCACATCGTTTGCAATACATTCAGCGCAGGGCTGCCCGCCGTCGTGCGCTCGCCGCCGCCGTTGCTCGTCATCGGCCGTTGCCAGTCCCCTTACCCACGCCAGAGGTTGCGACGACTCCGCAAGCAACGTCCACTGCTGCATCTAATGCGATGTCTTCCTCTCCCTCGCCCACGCCTTCCGAGTCTCCTTCGTCGAGCTCCGCCGTTGCTGCCAGCCCGCTACTGCCAGCCCGCTCGCCCTCGCCAGAGCTTCCGACGACTCCGCAAGCAACGTCCATTGCTGCATCTAATGCGATGTCTTCCTCTCCTCGTCGAAGCCTTCTGAGTCTCCTTCGTCGAGCTCCGCTACTGCCAGCCCGTTCGCCCTCACCGGAGGTTCCGACGACTCCGCAAGCAACGTCTATTGCTATATCTGATGCGGTGTTTTCCTCTCCCTCGTCGTCTTCCGAGTCTCCTTCGTCAAGCTCCGAGGGCTTGCCGTCGCCACAAGTGAACGACCCCCCGTGCTTGCGTTGCTTGCGACGTTTAAGAGACTATCCTGACCACCGCTGCCTTCGTCGTGCGGTTGGGGGTGCCTGCAAATATTGCAAGGACCATAACCGCGGACTATCCGGTTGTCGCTCGGTGAGTTTGCATTGTGTTTGGTCCGATTACATGCTGATTTATCTTGGAGGTTCCCCCGGCCTCCGTCCGCTCGGCGCGCAATGTTGTCCGTCTCGCGCGCGCGTGTGTGTCGAAGCCTGTGGACAGTAAGGAGCGTGCTGCGTTTATTGAAGCGCTAAGAAACCTCGATGGTGCCCTTCGTGCGGCCACCCGGGCTCGGACTCGGCGTGCCGCCAGGAGCGATGCTACCACGGACGACGATGACGTTGTGATCCTTGAGTCGCGTCCGGCTGCTGTTTCTGAGTCGGAGAGCGCACGTCTCGCTCGCGAGAATGCGCTGCTTCGGCAGCAGATTCTGGACATGCAGTATGGCTTGACGCCCACTCCAGTCCATGGAGCGGCTAGGCTCTTTGGCACCTCGCATCCTACCGTGCCTGCTCCGCAGGTGATTGAAATCGACCCTAACCGTCTGGCTCTGCGCCTGGAAGATGTGCCTGCCGGCTCTGGGCCGGTCTTCCGGTTCGTCGTGTACGGGTAAGTGTCCACCCCTGAAACGGAGTATGTTCTAACGGTTACGCAGTCGTCTGGGCTAGATTCATGCTCTGGGTGGGTAGGTGGGTTGTTGTTTTGCTCCTGTCCCTATGGGTTGTTCGATGGTTCCGTTCTTGTGCTTATTGTGACGCCGACATACGGGCGGGCGGGTGCTTTTTATGAATCATATGGTGGCTATCTCCTTTCCATCATCCTCTTCGTAGTCTGTAGTGCCTCGCTGCCTACGTGGTGTGGTTATGGGATTATTTCTATGGTCTTCCCCTACAAGCAGGTAAAACAGTTGGATTTATGGGCAATTTGGTTGAATCAACTTGGGGCTGCAAAATCCAAACAAATAACTGATCCGATGAATGGCCCCATTAGCCGCCTGATAATTTGTCAATATCCCGTTCTTAGGTTGGTTCCTAGAGTTCCTCGTCCGTGGCTGGGCGGTGGGAGAGACTATCCGCCACTATATGCTTCTTCCCAGGCACATCATACATGCTTGACCGTGAAGTCAAACAGCCGAATCTAGGCCAGCTAGGAGGTGACAAGAGCACTAGGTAGGTCGGTAGCCGTTCTGTTTAGCTGCGCCACTAATGTTTTTGCATCAATTTCCAGGGAGAACGGAACGCCGTATATTTAGTGCCGAAACTTCTTATATGCCTTTAAAACCGCTCCGCATTCCCGTTTCCCAGCGTCATATAACTTCTCTGCGTCGGTCCAGACCACTGATTCATACCGTGCTGGGTGCCGCTTGCCGTCAATCACCTATATCAGACATGCCCCCCAGCCATGGAGGTTGGCGTTAACAACCTCCTTTATCTTATCAAACGCTTCCTACTGTTTTCCCCAATAGAACACAACACAACACTCTTCCGCAGTACGGCATACAAGGGTTCTACCATGACCTGGAACCATGGAATGAGAACCCGGAATCTAATAGCAACTCCGAGAAAGCTTCGACCCTCCTTAACTAACGTTGGCACTGGCTAGTTAAGCAGGTTTTCCACCTTCTAGGGTTCAGGATGGCGGCTGTTGTAATCATAAACCCAGCCCATCAAGTTAAAACCTAGCATAGCAAACTGCGACTTTTCTACTAACACGGGCTCTAGCGAACTTAATTAGGTATAACGTCCTATCGAGGTTTATTAAGTGTTCTAACATGAATCTCTAAATAGTAGGTAATGCTTCTCCTTCGTTATATCGCGTCTTTAGTCCCTTAACACCGATACCGTCAAGGAACGCGCGGACTACATAAGGAAGATGGTCTTCTAGAATGCAAGAAGCCACACGGACGAACTATATTACCGGGTTCGTGGCCGCCTACAGGATACTCGTCGTACGCAAGAGCCCAAGGGGCGTTATAATAGTTGTTTTGTCCCTATCCTCTTCTGCTAGTGTGATCTGATCGTATCTAGAGAAGAAATCCACTAGGGATGCGACAGCCATGCCGCTAAACTCTCTAACAAACTTATCCGCATTAGGCAGTGTGTTCGCATCTCGAATAGTTCTCTTATGGATTGGGCTGTAATAACCCATCGATATTTGCTATTCTTCTTGCGGACCAGAAACCAGGCATTACGGTATAGACCATGGCAATGCTCCTATAACTCTAGCTCGTAGGCGCTCCTTTGCCATTTCCGTTACCTCGTTGATTAACGCCTGGGGAACCTGCTAGATTTTATAAGGCACCGTTCGAATCTAGTAAGGTAGTGCAACTTCCGGACAAATTCGGCCAATATAAGTCTAATTCTATCTAAGGGCGCCTTCCCGCTTGATAAAGAGCTTATACAGGAATTCTCTTTCTCTAGGGCACAGTTCTAACCTAACTATCATCCTTTCCGATCTTTCTAGCGTCAAGCGGCTTTCCCGAGCGAATTCCGTGATTTAGGGGATCAGATACTTGTTAAATAGCGTGGAGATACTAGGTCTCGGATACTGTGTATTGTGATACTTCTTAAAGCAAGATTTTTTCTAATTTTTCTCTCCTCTAGGAGTCTTTCCCGTTAACTGATCAGAATCTATATATTGGACCTTCTCGGTCTTTCCGCTTGTAAAGCGTCGTAATGGTGGCTTAAAGCTGTTTTCCTTCTAGAAGCAATTTCTTTCTAGTAGTTCTGTTTGCCGTCGTTCTCGCCATTTCCTCAATTATTCACGCTATCCGCGCCGTCCAGTCGCTTTTAGCCGCTCCACCAGGGTTTTACATTGTACACATCTCTGGGCTGCCTCCAGGAGGCGGCAGCCGACACTAGGGCTATAGTTCCCTGATGGGTGCATCCAGTGCAGAGTAATAGTGTACGGAACCGCTCTACGACCTCCGCGGCCTCTGATTCGCTGGCCAATTCACCATCAATCAAGGGTAAATCGGCTAGCGAAGTAGAGGCGACCTCTCTAACTTTCTTTGAACCTCTATTTTCCACCGAAACCTTTCCTAATTCCGCTTTATTTTCATACTAACCTGCTCTAGCACCGCCCTCTGTGGGCCTTCAGATTCTATTAGTGCAGGAAGCTGTCTATTAGGCTTCTTCCTCCGTCTACTAACTGATCATCTAACCAGAAACCGGTTCGATAACGAGCGGTCCCTTTGATTCCTTCCGTGCCTCGTCTCGCAACGAATACTGCACGTCTCCATCAGCTCTCTGAATAGATCCAGATCTCCACCTCTCCGTTACGAAGTGTTTCCATAGATATTATCGGCTGACTCCGAAAAGGTCGTCCCAGAATGATTTCTTGGTCAAGAGAAATGACAATGAACATGAGGGTAAAGATCACGACATCTCTAACGCAGATGGGCACTTCTTCGCAACAGGCCACAACGTTGACTTGTGTTTTGACTGCATAACAAGGTCAACTCCCGGGTTGCTGCGCATGGGCAGACCTAGTTTCAGGGCCAACTACAGGCCCATGACGTTAACTTCAGCGCTAGTGTTAAACATGGCGGTCATCTCTCTTCCTTTGATGATAACGATGGCTCGTAGCACTGAGAGAGCGTATAGAACTAGGTCCGGAGGCTCAACATCTTCTAACCCTATATTATTGACTGTCACCTCTCCTAGACGGATCTCTAGATGAGCTTGACAAGTACCCACGCCTGCCTCCCTAGCCGGTGATATAATTTGCCCCATTTACGAGACTACCGGCAGGGCTTAGAAGCATCCTTTGTGCAAGCGTAGGGAGCATCTAAGCAGGTCTACGATAGTTGCATCGGAGAGGACCGGAATAGGAAGAGGAAGATTAGAAAGAGATTGCTAGTAATGCTGCTTTGAGGGACAATCGCCCTGATTGAAAGAGCTCCAAAGGTTACCCTTACAAGCTCTTTAATAGAGCAGTTGACTAGAAAGCACAAAAACAAGGCACTGTTACTATCTCTACCACAGATGCGGAGCTGCTGGCCCTAGCTATAAGTAAGCCATGTGACTCGCGAGCCCTAGCTCTATCCTTACAGGCTACCGCATGTCGTTAGCAGGATACACACGTATAGCAAGTGCGCACTAGGGCTGCCGCAGGTTGCTAGCATGGTACGCAGGCGTAGAGCATGCGCACTATAGCTGCCGCAGGTTGCTAGCATGGTACGCAGGCGTAGAGCATGCGCACTATAGCTGCCACAGGTTGCTAGCATGGTACGCAGGCGTAGAGCATGCGCACTATAGCTGCCGCAGGTTGTTATCAGGGTACGCAGGCGTAGAGCATGCGCACTATAGCTGCCGCAGGTTGTTATCAGGGTACGCAGGCGTAGAGCATGCGCACTATAGCTGCCGCAGGTTGTTAGCATGGTACGCACTTGTAGCAGGTGTGCACTAGGGCTGCTGTAGGTTAGCGACTTAGGGCGCCCTTTTCTTTCGCATATAGATTAGAGTCAGGATGGCGTCCTCAAGTTTTAACGCTGATCTCTACGGCCCTGATACATATCAATTTTCCGTGCCTAATCCCGACTCCCGCCTTGACCACTCGTTCAGGGATTTATCCATCTTTGTCTGTCTCAAATACCAACACTATCTTGGAAGTGCCACCGGAGATCGAAGTTCTCATAAAGCCAAACGGGACGGAAAAGGCCGCTAAATATCTAAGCCGTTCGAATAGAGGGTCACATCTTGAAAATATCTTTCATGACTGGTGGGCGCAGACTAATGCTGGGAAGAGCTATGCACTGTTGGGGATGTCACTACTACTTAGAAAAGAGGTCTTAGGCGGCTAACCTCGTAGAGGTTGGCAATGTGGTCTTTTTGGGATCCAGTGTAGAAATCATTAGCCTAAGGGGGTTCCTAACATGCACAACGTGACGAGTTAGTGAAATTGTGTCCCGAAAAACAGTCTCAGGCCTGGGATTATTTCGACGAAGTAGCAAAGATTCTAGGTAGTGAACTAAGGGTTCGATATAGACACTGCTACATGCTTCTAAAACATCCAACAATTCATAAATGGGGAACAAAATCCATGACTGACCACTAAAGACATAAAAGATGGGGTGGTATAGAGGCCCAAAAACGTGAGGGAATAACGTCTAGAAGGAATATTAGGGATTATAGAACAAAACACTCAGTACGTTAAAGACATCTGACCATGGTTAGGTTTATACTAATATCCTTTTAGTCCAGCACTACTCTTAAATATGATCCGTCGTCCTTTAGAGACCAAATCTTTTGTTTTGTTATTGCTTGTCGTCTTCCCTTTCGAACAGTTGAACAACTTCACTTCCGCCGAATGCTTAAGGTGGTTTCTAGGCCTTTAATTTGTCTAACCTTCCTAAGCCGAAACTAAATTAAGTAACGTCTTATAGATATTGTAATCGAATCCTAGCAAGCCGTGTTTTCCAACCTACTAGCAGATAGACGAATCTTAATTGCCCTTGATTGCTAGATAACTCGTGATTAGAAACCGTTTATAGCGATTATAGGATACTTTATTAACAACGATTTTAAGTATCGTGAGATCCTTCTTGGCTTTCCACATATTCCTGGAAGGCATACTGGTGCTCGGCTTGTGATCCCTATTGAGAATATTCTTCGCAAACATTCGCTACAGAACCGGGTCCTCGGGATTACAACGAATGGCGCTAGTTTACCGCCCTAACCGACAAGTTAAAGGCTGAGCTGAATTCTTCTAATTTTGATTATATGTTTGACTCTAAGCTTCAAGGTATCCTTAAGTCGCAGTATCATCTTCCTTGCCTAACACATGCTATACAACTTACTGTTAAGGCGTTTCTTATTAAGCTAAAAATCTCTCTAAAGGACGATGAGGTCACCTTTAGCTAGGAGAGTAAGGATTATACGATTTAAGAGAAGGGGATCATTCGAACACTTAAGAAAGTAAGTAAACTAACTATAGTCACTTTGCTTTGCCAATAATTAATAGGTTCGAAAACTCTCTCGCTATATCATCGCGAGCCCTCAACGTAGGGAAACGATTCAAAATAAACAATTCTCTGTTTAGCGGTCAAGGGTTATGCTATTCCTTGACTGCAAGACCCCGTTGGAACTCGATATACGAGATGCTTCGAAGAACTTATCAACTTCAACGTTTGATTCATCGCTTTTTGAAAATATCACCGGACGATGTCTCCTCTCTTCACCTATCGCCTGCTAAGTGGCAGCATGTTGAATATTTTATTCAGCTTCTCCATGAGTTCTCTTTATATACAAAATCACTATCTAAGCATGAGGGTCCTTCAATACATCGTGTTTATAATGTATATAAGGCGCTCTTTAACCCTCTTAAGGATTTGATGGAGATACTTGGAAAGAAGCAGCAACTATGGAAAAATCAAGTCTATACAGGATTACAAGCTGCACGAAAAAAACTTCAACAATTCTACCAGCGGACTTACGGATTCACTAGTATAATTTATTGGATTGCAACACTTCTAAATCCAACGCGAAAACTCAACGCATTTAGAAGTGAATCATGGCAAGATAGAGACATGAATTGGGCATATACATATCAAAAGAAGTTGATATCTATTGCTCACATGGATCTTAAGAAGTAGAAGCATATCTTAAAGAGCGTAAGTAATATTTAGTTTCTTATTATATTCAAGTATAAACTGACCATGGTTAGATTTAGCAATCATCTATACTAAGCCATTTGACATTCTCGATTATTAGAAACAAAACCAGACAGACTCGATTCCCTATTCTTGCCTTAATTGCACAAGATTTCCTTGCGATTCTAGCAAGTGGTGTAGGCGTTAAGAATCTGTTTAGAACAGCTCGTAACGTTTGCCACGAAACCGGAGCCGCCTTACCCCCGAGGCAGTTGAGGCTACAATGATTTAGAAATGTGCTGATCGTTTTCGGATCTGTCAAGAATATGAGATGCTTATAGACAACCAAAGCGACCTTTCTAATGAACCTGTCGATTCTCCACCAGAGGCACATGACAAGTATCTCATTAGTAATGAGGAGGACCAAGCTGGCTTAGATCTTGATGATGGTAAGATATATCAAGATGAAGAGCAAGCTATCTCTCCTTTCACTATAAGAGAGCCTTAGAATGATACTTCTCAAATTAAATTTGAGGCAGGAATAACTCGCGTACGACGACGCCAAGCTTCCTAGGTATTACTAACGTTTAAATAGTGGAAGATGTTTATAGCTTTTTTACGCAGGTTTGGGCGGGTTATGCAAGCCCAACCTTGCCATATTAGACATGGATTTTCTAGACACGGATATTTTGGACACGGATTTATTGGACATGGATTTATTGGACACGGATTTACTGGACACGGATTTTCCAGACACGGATATTTTGGACACGGATTTATCGGACACGGATATTTTGGACACGGATTTATCGGACATGGATATTTTGGACACGGATTTGTCGGACACGGTTTTATTGGACATGGATTTATTGGACACGGATTTATCGGACATGGATTTATTGGACATGGATTTATCGGACACGGATTTATTGGACATGGATTTATTGGACACGGATTTACTGGACACGGATTTGTCGGACACGGTTTTATTGGACATGGATTTATTGGACACGGATTTAT
>Ga0209916_1001538_pt1 | contig 18342 bp, 11 predicted proteins | sample ThiBio_1000_plan_FD_183956 | JGI IMG/M metagenome (GOLD analysis project Ga0209916, IMG submission 183956) | Wastewater bioreactor microbial communities from Cape Town, South Africa - Thiocy_solids_2 (SPAdes) | ecosystem: Engineered > Bioreactor > Thiocyanate-remediating > Anaerobic-Aerobic ... | reverse complement strand
CCCCCGGCACGATGCCCCCCGCGCCCCCCTTGTCGCAATCCCCGGCCGACATGGCCAAGTCCGTCAAGCCCAAGGCGAAGCGGCCCCGCCATTGAGCCTCCCGCCGCGCCGACCCGGGCGCGGCCGCCTCCCCCACCCCCGAGGAGACCTCTCGACGATGCGACGAACCCTCCCCCTATTCGCGCTCGCGTCGGCCCTGGCCCTGACCCTGGCGGACGCCGCCGCGACGGCCGGCGACTTGAAGGTCGGCGCGGCGGCCGCGAACCTCAAGGCCGACGACTCGCTGGTCATCGGCGGCGGCATCGGCCCCGGCAAGGCGACCGGCCAGGAAGGCGAGCTGCGCGCCACCGCCATCGTCATCGAGGACTCCGAGGGAGGCAAGGTCGCCCTGGTCGAGTGCGACGTCCTGATGATCGAGCGCGACATCCTGGACGACGCCGCGCGCCGGATCGAGAAGGCGACCGGCGTCCCCTTCGATCACGTGCTCATCAACGCCACCCACGTCCACCACGCGCCGACGACCATCGCCATTCACGGCTACCGCCGCGAGGAGGCGTTCGCCAAACAGGTCGGCGACAAGGCCGTCGAGGCGGCCGTCGCGGCGAACGAGAGGCTGGCGCCGGCGACGATGGAATTCCGGCTGGGCGAGGAGTCGTCGGTCGGCCGCAACAGCCGGCTCTTGCTTGAAAACGGCATGATCTACTGGGTCGGCGCCATGGACGACTTCGTCCGCCCCACCGGCCCCTTCGACCCCGAACTCCCCGTCTGGGCCTTCCGCCGCGGCGACGGCAAGCTCGAAGCCCTGATGTTCAACCACTCGACCCACACCATCGGCGCGCGGACGCCGGGGGTCCGCTCGCCCGGCTTCTACGGGCTGGCCGCGCAGGAGTTGGAACAGGAACTCGGCGGCACGGCGCTCTTCTTCGAGGGCGCCTCCGGCTCGACCCACAACCTGGACCTCAAGGCCGACGAGATGATCGTCCGCGTCAAGGCCGCGGTCAAGGCGGCGCTCGCCAAGGCCGAGCCCATGGCCGTCGACCGCGTCGCCGGGGTCCGCAAGGAAGTCACGGTCAAGTACCGCGACTTCGACGAGGCCAAGGAGGACGCCGCGGTCGTCGCCTACGAGGCGTACAAACTCAAGGACCATCCCCAGGTCGCCCAGATGGTCGTCGACGTCTTCCGCGACATGCGCAAGGAACTCGCGCCCAAGAAGAACCAGGAGCGCAAGACCTGGGTGCAGGCGATCCGGATCGGCGACACCGCCGTCGTCGGCGTCCCCGCCGAGTTCTTCACGGTTCTGGGTCAAGACATCAAACGACGCAGCCCGTTCCGATACACCTACGTCTTCGAGTTGGCCAACGACTACGTCGGCTACCTCCCCGACCGCGAGGGCATGAAGCTCGGCGGCTACCAGACCTGGATGGGCCTGCACAGCTTCACCGCCCCCGGCACCGGCGAAATGATCGTCGAGGAGGCGCTGGGGCTGCTCGAAAAGCTACATGATGAAATGCCGAAGTGAGTGTGGAACGATTTCGCCCGCGCGATGCGCGCCCCCTCTCCCGCCGGGAGAGGGTGGCCCGAAGGGCCGGGTGAGGGTCGTCGCGTTTCGGGATACGTCCTGGGTTTGCGTCCAGACGCCCCGACGCTCGCTCCGAAGCGCCGCGACCCTCACCCGCCGCTTCGCGGCACCCTCTCCCGGTGGGAGAGGGGATTTCGCTAGCCTCGCCGCAATGAGGGTTCCCCCGTGAAGATCCACCGATTCATTTCGCCGATCCTGGTCCTCGCCTGCCTGGCCGCCGACGAGCCGCCGGCGCGGCCGCTCTCGCCCGAGGAGTCGCGGGCGACGATCCGCCTGTCCGACCCGGATCTTGAGATCGAGCTGGTGGCCGCCGAGCCCGACGTCCAGAGCCCCGTGGCCGCGGCCTGGGACGAGGACGGCCGGCTCTACGTCGTGGAGATGCTCGACTACCCGCTGGGGCCCGGCTCGGGGAAGGTCAAGCTGCTGGAGGACCGCGACGGCGACGGCCGTTACGAGTCCGTCGCCGTCTTCGCCGACGGCCTGAACTTCCCCAACGGCGTCTTGCCTTACGACGGCGGCGTCCTGGTCACCGCCGCCCCCGACGTGCTGTTCCTCAAGGATACCGACGCCGACGGCAAGGCCGACGTCCGCCGCGTCGTCCTGACCGGCTTCGGCGAGGGGAACACCCAGCTCCGCGTCAACGGCCTCTCCTGGGGCGCGGACAACTGGATCTACGGCGCCAACGGCCGTAGCGACGGCGTCGTCCGCCGCCCCGGCGAGCCCGACTCCGACGCCGTCCCCCTCCGCCTCCACGACTTCCGCTTCAAGGTCGACTCCGGGCCGATCCAGACCGTCTCCGGCTTCAGCCAGTTCGGCCTCCCCCGCGACGATTGGGGCCGCCGCTTCCCCACCTGGAACACCATCCCGATCCGTCACGTCGTCCTGGAGGAGCGGACCCTCGCCCGCAACCCGTTCCTCGCCGAGTCGGACGCGGTGGCGAGCATCATCGACCCCGCCGACGGCGGCCGGGTCTACCCGATCAGCCCGCCGCCGGTCACCTACAACCGCGAGTCCACCTTCTACTACAACGCCAGCAGCGGCGCGACCGTCTTCCGCGGCGACCGACTCGGCCCCGAGTACGAGGGAAACGCCCTGTTCTGCGAGGCGCTTATGAACATAGTCCAGCGCCGGACCCTGGAACGCCGAGGGCCGACGTTCCTCGCCGGCCGCGCGGCGAACGAGGCCGATCGCGAGTTCATCGCCGCCACCGATCCCTTCTTCCGCCCCGTCAACCTGACCACCGGCCCCGACGGGGCGCTCTACGTCGTCGACATGTACCGCGAGGTCGTCGAGCATCCCGAGTTCGTCCCCCAGGCCCTCCGCGACGTCAACGACTTCAGGCGCTGGAACGACCGCGGCCGGATCTGGCGGGTCGCGCGCAAGGACGCGAAGCCCGTCACGCCGCCGAAGCTCGGCGCGGCGACCCCGGCCGAGTTGATGGCCGAACTGGAGCACCCCAACGGTTGGCGCCGCGACACCGCCCAACGCCTGCTGGTGACGCGCCGCGTCCTCGCCGCCGCGCCGGACCTGCAAACCATGGCCAGGGCGTCCGAATCCCCCCTGGGCCGGATCCACGCCGCATGGACCCTCGACGGCCTGGGCGCGCTGTCCGACCCGATCGTCGAGGCGCTTCTGCAAGACCACGACGCCGACGTCCGCGAGGCCGCGGCCAAGCTCGCCGCCGGCCGCGCCGGGCTGCTGGAGACGCTGGTCGGGCTTGCCGACGACGACGAGCCCCCCGTCCGCTTCCAGGCCGCGATCGCCCTGGGCGACTTCGACGCGCCGGAGGCCGTCGCCGCGCTGGCGCGGATCGCCGCGGCGGACGTCGAGGACCACTGGACGCGGCTGGCGGTCCTGAGCGGCCTTCGCGAAACGGCCTCGCCGTTTCTGGCCGCGCTCTTGAAGGACCATCCCGACTGGTTGGCGACCCCCACGCCCGGCCAGGCGCGATTGCTGGAGTCCACCGCCGCGATTCTGGGCGCGCGGGCGAAGCCGGAGGAGCTTCGCGCCCTGGCCGCGCGGCTGGCTCCGGCCGAGGGCGACCCCGGCGTCGCCGGTCGGGTCGCGCTGCTCTCCGGCCTCGCCGACGGCCTGGCCCGCGCCGGCCGAGCTCCCGGCGACTTGCTCAAGGAGCAAGGCTTCGAGGGGGGCGCCGCGCTTCTGGACCGGGCCGCGGCGAGCGTCGACGCGGCCGACGCGCCGGCCGCCGAACGGGCGTCGGCGTTGACCTTGCTGTCGCGGTTCCGTCCCGACGCCGCGGCCTCCCGCGTCCCCGCGCTGCTGGACGCCGAACAACCCGGCGAGGTCCGCGCGGCCGCCGCCGAGGCCCTCGCCGAGATCCGCTCCCCCGAATTGGCCGACGGCGCGCTGCGAGTCTGGGAGTCGATCCCCACCGACTCCCGACGCGCCGTGATCGCCGGGTTGGTCCGCTCGACCCCGACGGCCGCGCGGTTGGTCGCGGCCCTGGAGGACGACGCCGTCGCGGTGGCCGAACTGACCCCTGGGGAGCGCGAGGCGCTGCGCAACTCCGCCGACGCCGACGTCGCGCGGCGAGCCGGCGCGCTCCTGGCCTCCCGGACCCCGCCCAATCGCGCGGAGGCGGTCGCGAAATATCAATCGGCGTTGAAGCTTACGGGCGACCCGGAGCGCGGGGCGGTCCTGTTCTCGCAAAACTGCAAGACCTGCCACGCCCATCGGGGCGAGGGCTTCAACGTGGGCCCGGACATCTCCGGCGTCGCCAGCCGCCCCCCTTCGGCCCTCCTGGTCGACGTGCTGGACCCCAACGCCGACGTCTCGCCGGACTTCGTCGCCTTCAACGTCGTCACCGCCGACGGCCGGACCTTCTCCGGCCTGCTCGCCGAGGAGACCGCCGCCACCCTCAAGCTCAAGGAGGCCGAGGGCGTTGAACACGTCGTCCTCCGCTCCGAGATCGAGGCCGTCCGAAGCACCGGCCGCTCGCTCATGCCCGAGGGCTTCGAGGACGTCCTGGGCGAACAGGGCATGGCCGACCTCATCGCGTTCCTCAAGCAACCCTGACGACCGAAAGGCGCGCACGATGTTCCTCTCCGTCCCCTGCCTGGCCCTGGCCGCGAGCCTGACGCTGGCGGCTCCCCCGGACGCCGACGGCTGGACCCCGCTGTTCAACGGCGAGGACCTCGCCGGCTGGTACACCTTCATGCAAGAACACGGCCGAAACTCCGACCCGGACGGCATCGTCACCGTCGAGGACGGCGCGATCCACCTCTACAAGGGGTTCGCCGACGGGACCAAGGTGGTGATGGGCTACATCGCCACCGAGAAGGAGTACGGCGACTACCACTTGCGGCTTCAATACCGTTGGGGCGCGAACAAGTTCGAGCCCCGCCACGCGCTGAAGCGGGACGCCGGCGTGTACTATCACCTGACCGGCCCCGACGTCGTCTGGCCGCGCGCGTTCCAGTACCAGGTCGAGGAGACCAACGTCGGCGACCTGCTAGCCCTCTTCGGCATGAAGGTCGACACCTGGATCGACCCGACGACCCGAGACGCCCCGCCGCCGCCGGGCTACCCGACGTTCCTCCCCCCCGACCGCGGCGGCGAACCCCGCGTCCTGGGCCTCAAGCCGATCGACTACCAGCACCGCGCGGCCGAGGCCGTCGAGCGCGACGGCTGGAACGACGTCGAGATCCGAGCCGAGGGGGACCGGATCACCCACCTGCTCAACGGCGTCGTCGTCAACCGCGGCGTCGCCTCCCGCTTCGACGATCCCGAAAAACCCGGCAACCCCGTCCCCCTGACCAAAGGCCGCATCGCGCTTGAGATCGAGGCCGCCGAGCTTTGGTATCGCAACGTCGAGATCCGGCCGTCGCGGTGAGGAGCGAGGCGGCCTCCAACGAACGTCCCCTCTCCCACCGGGCTGACGACCCGACACTTTTTCGCAAGCCGTCGCCAAACGGCCTTCTCCCCTTGAGGGAGAAGGTGGCCCGAAGGGCCGGATGAGGGGTCGACCGGCGTCGAATTTCGGTGTAAGCCATGGCTTGATAACGACTTCAAATCCGATGGCCTCCGGTCCCGCCCACCCCCCGTCCGGCCTTCGGCCACCTTCTCCCTCAAGGGGAGAAGGCGATCAACGCCGCGGCTCACTCCTCGTCGTGACGACTTCTGAAAAAGTGTCGGGTCGTCAGCCCACCGGGAGAGGGGAGGGATTTTACTATTCAAAACATCATTACTCGATCGTCACCTTCACCGGGTCGGCCGAGTTGGGGAAGCGGAGCAAGGCCGTTTTGGACGCCTCGTCCCAGGAGAGTTTGGCGGACTCGCCGGCGACGGTCGCGGCCTTGGGGGCCCTGGGCAGAAGGACGCGGACGGAGGCGGTCACGCCCTTGGGACCCTGGGCGAAGAAGCTCAGGCCGCCGCCCTCGGGCGTCTCGTCGGTGACGCGGCAGGCGGCGGCGAGCACGCGGGGGCGGTCGGTCGGGACGCGGTCCAGGTCGATCAAGAGCACCCGCGCGTCCGGCCCCAGCTCCACCTTGTCGCGGACCTTCAGCCGACCGTCGAACAGGTCGACGAACCGGCCGGAGAGGACGTGGGGCGACTCGCCGGGCCTGGACTCCAGCCCCGCGGCGATCACATACGGGCCGCGATGCAGCGTCAGGTGGTTCGTCTCCTCGTACTCCACCTTCGCCGCGGCGCACGCTTGTTCGATCAGCTTGCGGACCTCGGTCGCGCCGTCGGCCCGGCGGCTCAGAGCCGCGGGGCTGGCCTCCGCCCAGATCAACGAGCCGGAGCCGACCGCGTGGGCGCCGGGTTCGGCGTCGCGGCCGACGCCCAGGGCGTCGAAGAGGGCCTGGCGGGGGTTGGCGAAATCGCCGCCGCCGGGGGCGTTCCACCACGATCGGATCGCGTTGTACGGGTCCTGGTCGTCGTCCACGAATAACAGGACGCCGCCGGCCTTCACCCAATCGGCGATCACCGCGTCGGCGGCGTTGGTCATCGGCTTCATCCCCTCGTAGGTCATCAGGAGGACCTTGTACCGCGCCAGGTCTTTCACGTCGCGAAGGTTCTCAAGCTGGACCGGCTCCGCGGGGATTCCGCGTTGGATGCACGGCAGGGCCAGGCCGAAGAAGTTGCCGAGATGGGAATCCGACGGCTTGAACCCCTCGCGCTGGAACATCAGGGCGTCGGAGACGACCAGGCCGACGCCGCGGACGCCGGAGTCCCAGGAGATCTCGGACTGCTTCATGTCGTTGAGCGCGTTCATGACGCCGACGAGCTCGGTGGCGTAGTCCGGCGGGATGGCGACGCGGTCGGAGTCGGCGAAGCGGCGGCGCCTGCCGAACGGGGTGGGGTCCGGCTTCGCGCCGACCTTGGGGTAGCGGCCGTGGAAGACGCGCTCCGGCCAGGGGACGACCTCGAACCGCGAGGTTTCCGGCCAGAACAACGAGCCGACGACGGTGCATCGCCAGTTGGTCTGGTAGTCGCCCCAGTCGTGGTTGGGGTCGTCCTCGATGGGGTCGTGAAGGAACCAGACGCGGCCGTCGCTTCCGCGGGTGGCGGCGGTCATCGCGCCGTATTCGAAGAAGGCGGTCTGGAAGGTGCGTTCGGCCTCCTTCCCCTCGTAAAAGTTTTTGGATCGCGCGGTGCCGGTCCAGACCTGGGCGATGAAGCCGTCGGCGCCGACGGTCAGGAGGCTGGACTCGGGGCTGACGATGTTCCAGAGGGCGTAGTTGACCAGGCTGTGCGTCGGGACGTAGCACTTGACGTTCTTGCCGGTCTTCTCGTTGTGCTCCTTGACCGCGTCGAAGACCTGCTTGAGGGCGTCGCGGTAGAGGACGTACTTCAGCAGGCTGGTCTTGTACTGGGCGTCGGCCGACTCGTGGGGGGGCGTCCAGTCCTCCTTGTAGCGCGCGCGCCAGGCGCGCTTGAAGCCCTCGGAGTAGCCGGCGCGGGCCCAGAACTCGGGCTCCTCCAGGTGGATTCCCTCGGCCCCGGCGTCGATGGCGCGGAGGACGCCCTGGGCGAGATACTTGCCGTACTCGGGGCCGGGGCTCATGTAGTAGACGTCGCCGCCGTGGGAGATCACCTTGCCGTGGCGATCGGTCTGGGCCTCGTCGACGTGGTTTTTGCCGTCGAAGTGGCCGTAGAGGTAGTCCTGGTATTCGCCCCAGGCGACGCCGGTCATCAGGTGGACTATGTACCCGCGCGCCTTCCACTGGCGGATCCGCTCGGGCATCCTGGCGTCGATGCCGTAGACCATCGCCACGTCGGCCGGCAGTTGGAGGCCGGGGTCCCAGTTCGCGTGGGTCTGGAACGAGGTCCGTTCCTCTCCCTGGCGAGGGTCGGGCGTCTGAGCGAGGGCGGGCGCGGCCAGCGCGCCCAGGACCGACGCGACGGCGATGCATGTTCTCGCGATCATGGCGGAATTCCTAAATCGAGTCATGTTCTCACGGATTCGCGTTCCCAGCGGGCGGGCGTCTCGCGGCCGAGGACGCGGGCCTCGTGGCCGAGCAGCCAGAGCTTGCGGCCCAGGCCGCCGCCGTAGCCGCCCAGGCCGCCGCCGGAGGCGATCACCCGGTGGCAGGGGATGACCACGGCGATCCGGTTCCGTCCGTTGGCCGAGCCCACCGCCCGCGACGCCCCGGGCGCGCCGACGCGGGCGGCCAACTCGCCGTAGGAGATCGTCTCGCCGTAGGGGATTTTCGACAACTCGGCCCAAACTCGTCGCTGGAAGGCGGTCCCGTCCTGGGCCATGGGCAGGTCGAAGCGTCTGCGGCGGCCTTCGAAGTAGTCGTTCAGCCGCGCCCGGACGTCGTCCAAAAACGCCCCCGCGCCGCCGAGTTCCGCGCCGATCAAGAGCGGGTCGGACGGGTCGTCGACGACGTGCAGGCCGCGAAGCCGGTCGGCCTCGGCCTCGACGACCAACTCGCCGATGGGGCTGGCGAGGCGGGCGCGCGTGACGGAGGATTTCATAGGCGATCGTCTCCCGACGTCTTCCCCCCTCGCGGGGGAAGACAGACCGCGAAGCGGTCAGATGAGGGGGACGACGAGCAAGCGAGCCGTTGGGATTCGAAGGCGAGCCCGACCGGCCTGGGAATCCAACGGCATGTCCGCGCGTCCCCCCTCATCCGGCCCTTCGGGCCACCTTCCCCCGCGAGGGGGGAAGGACGTTCGCGGCTTCCGGTTTCGTCGTTCATCGCGTCCTCGGCCGGGCGTGGCGGATCATGTAGGCGTCGGCGTGGACGCGGCGGGCGGCGGCGGTCAACTCGGGGTAGGCGAGGTCGGCGACGCTCACCAGGCCGATGTTGTAGTTCTCGCCGTCGTAGGTCCGGCCCGTGATCGGCTCGTCGACGTACTGGAACCAGTGGCAGCCGACGAACGACGGATGCTCCAGCACGCTTTGGACGTACTTCTCATAGGCGTCGGCCCGCTCCCGTTGGTTCCCGGTCGGCGCGAGTCCGGCGTGGAACATGCCGCGGTCGAGCGCTCCGAAGTGGAACTCGCCGATGATCGCCGGGCGGTCGATCCGGGAGAGGACGGCCCACTCCCTCGGGTCGACGGCGCGCTTGTAGACGTTGAAGCTGACGACGTCGCAGAACTCGCCGGCGGCCTCGACCGCCTCGTCGGTCTTCCAGGCGAAGCGGCAACCCAGGTACATGTGGTTGGGATCGGCCTTCCTCAACTCGTCGCGGATCGTCCGGAAGTAGGCGCGGGCGATCTCCCGGACGAAGTCGCGGCAGTCGTCGTGGAAGGTCATGGACCAGGCTCGCGCGTCCCCCTCGGGCCTCCAGGGGGCGTCGAGCGCGTTCCAGTCCTTGAGGCTCGTCCTCCAGGCGTCGTTGAGCCGGCCGACGTCCTCGTGGCGTTTCTTGAGGCGGGCGACGAACTCGCGCTTGGCGGGGGAGTCGGCCGCGGCCATGGCGAGCGTCCCCAGGGCCAGGCCGATCCGGCCGCGGTCGCCGCCGCCCCCCCAGCTCAATTCGTTGTCGACGAAGTAGCCCAGGCACCAGGGGTCGTCCCTGGTCTCGGCGACGCCTCGGGAGACGCTTCGAGCGACGGCCGCGGCGAACCGGGGGTCGAACGGGTCGCGCATCTCGCCCCAGTAGTCGTCGCCGCTGGCGATCTCGGCGAAGTCGCCCCGGATCCCCAGGGTCGCGACGTAGGGCATCCGGCCCAGCCGCGCGACGCTTCGGTCGGACCAGTTGCCGATGGTGTTGAAGCCCCACGAGGCCAGGCGGTCCAGCGTCGCGTCGGCCCACCGCCGATCCATCTCCGCGCCGTACAGCCGGGAGAGATTGGCGCGATAGAAGCTGAACGACTCGCCCCGCTTGACCGGGCCGGAGTGGACGTTGGAGAAGGAGCCGTAAAACTTCGAGAGCGGGTCGTCCTTCTCGGGGAGCCAGGTGAAGAGGCCCTCGCGATCGGTGACGATCGTGTTGTGGTCGTGGGTCGTGACGCAGTCGGCGCCCAGCGAGACGAACAGCGCGCCTTCGGGGTCGACGAGCCACCACTTGCCGTCGCGCTTCGTCGCGTGGAAGAAGCCGGTGGGCTTCTCCCGGGGGCCGGCCTTCCAGCCGCCGTACTTGTCGCGCCCTTCCGGCGCGGGGCGGCCGGCCAGCGCGGCGAGCTCGGCCTCGTGTTTCACCTTCAAGTCGGCCTCGGAATGGACCTTGCCGGGCCAGTCGTCGCCCGCGTACTGGCCGAAGGCGTCGACGATCCCGGCGACGGGCCGAACCGCGGTCAGGTCGGCGGAGAGGATCTCCAGCGTCGTCGGCGCCCTGGGCGCGTGCAGGAAGATTTGCGCGGCGACGACGTGGCCGAGGTCGAACGACTCGTCCCCCGTCGCGGCGAGGTTGCGTTCCGCCCTGGAGCCGGGGAGCCCGCGCATGCCCAGGGCCATGGGCCCCCTGGAGTCCATGGCGATGGCGAAGGTCTCGGTCACGCCCGGCGCGAGGACTCCCATGGCCGCGCGGCAGTGCTTGACGCCGTCGGCCGCGGGGTCGTCGTCGATTCGGACGCCGAAGTCGACCGGCTGGTCTCCGGGGTTGCGGATGCGGGCGACGAGCAGGCCGGTTTCCCGCCAGTCCCACGCGCTTCCCGCGGGGGCGTCGACCCGGGCGTTGGGCCACTCGGCGGGCTGGAAGACGACGCGGACGCCTCGGACGTAGCCGGCGAGCGGCTCGACGACGGCGTCGTTCCCCTTCAGATCGCGCAGCCCGGGCTCGTCGGCCCTCGCGGCCAGAGTCAGCGCGGCGACGGCCGCGAAGGCGATCAGGGCGTGTCTCATGGCGCGGCCTCGGCGGGAAGGTTTGGCGCGGATCGCAACGACCCCCGGATTATAACGCGACGGCGACGCCGAAACCCCCGCCCCGCCCCGCAGCCCCGGCTTTCGGCCGCGCCCGCCTTCATCGTATGATGACGCCTCAAGGCGTCCGCGTTGGAGCGAGGACCGGCGAGCATGGCGAGAGGCGGGCGCGTCGAGTTCGGCGACTTCCAGACGCCTCCGGCGCTGGCCGCCGAGGTTTGCGCGGCGCTCGCGCGGCTGGGGGTCGCGCCGGCGACCGTCGTCGAGCCGACGTGCGGATCGGGAAACCTCCTGCTGGCCGCGATGGACCGGTTCCCCGACGCCGGCTGCCTGGGAATGGAGATCGATCCCGACCACGTCGACAAGCTAGCCGACGCGCTCAGAGGAAGAAGCGACGCCGCGCGATGCGCGATCCGGCGCGCCAGCTTCTTCGACGTCGACTGGAGGGCGCGGCTGGACGCGCTGAAGGAACCGATCCTGGTCCTGGGGAATCCGCCGTGGGTCACCAACGCCCGGATCGGCGCGCTGGGGGGCTCGAACCTGCCCCCGAAGTCGAACTTCCAGGGGCTCGCCGGCCTGGACGCCCTGACCGGCAAAAGCAACTTCGACATATCCGAGTGGATGCTCATCCGCCTGCTAGAAGCGTTGGCGGGACGTCGCGGGTGGCTGGCCATGCTCTGCAAGACGGCGGTGGCGCGGAAGGCGATGGCGCATGCCTGGAAGGCCGGCATGACCGTCGATTGGGCCGAGATCCGTCGGATCGACGCCCCGTCCCACTTCGGCGCGGCGGTCGACGCCTGCCTTCTGGTCTGCGCCGTCTCCCCGACCGGCGGCCGCGCGGACTGTCGCGCGTACGACGACCTAAGCTCGGTCGAGCCCGCGGGCGCGATCGGCTGGCGCGACGGCCGGCTCGTGGCCGACGTCCGCGCCTACGAGCGCTGGAGGCGGCTGGGAGGCGGGGGGGCCGACCCGTGGCGGTCGGGGGTCAAGCACGACCGATCGAAGGTGATGGAGCTGACGAGAGAGCCGGGCGGCTATCGCAACGGCTTCGGGGAGTTGGTCGATTTGGAGGACGAGTACGTCTTCCCGATGCTGAAAAGCTCCGACGTCGCCAACGGCCGAACGGCCGCCCCGACGCGCCGGATGCTGGTGCCGCAGCGATTCGTCGGCGAGGAGACCGCGACGATCGCGCGCCGCGCGCCGAAGACCTGGGCTTATCTGTCGCGACACGGCGAGGCGCTGGACCGGCGGGGAAGCTCGATCTATCGCGGCCGGCCGCGGTTCTCGGTCTTCGGCGTGGGGGATTACACGTTCGCGCCGTGGAAGGTCGCGATCTCGGGATTCTACAAGCGGCTCGATTTCCAGGTCGTGGGGAGCTTCGACGGCAAGCCGATCGTGCCGGACGACACCGTCTACTTCCTCCCCTGTCGCCACGAACCGGACGCGCGCCGGCTGGCGGGGCTGTTGAACTCGGACGCGGCGCGGGGGTTCTTCTCGGCGTTCGTCTTCTGGGACGCCAAGCGGCCGATCACGGCGGAACTCCTGCGGCGACTCGACCTGGGGGCGCTCGCCGACGAACCGGTGGCGGCGGATCGCGCCGTCGAAAACTTAAACAACGGATGATGGCAATCATCCCTTCTCCCCTTGAGGGAGAAGGTGGCCGAAGGCCGGATGAGGGGTGGGCGGGACCGGAGGCCATCGGATTTGAAGTCATTATCAAGCCATGGCTTACACCGAAATTCGACGCCGGTCGACCCCTCATCCGGCCCTTCGGGCCCCCTTCTCCCTCAAGGGGAGAAGGGGGGAAACACGCTCGCTCGCGGTGGTTTTCGACAGCGCATCAGTCTGGCTTAACATAAAGTCGACGACCGCCGGCGCGCCCGGGTTCGGCCGGTCTTGAGCGGACGGGCGGTTGAACGCCATACTGTTGGGCTCGCGACCCTTCCCGGTTCCAGGGGGTATGGGGGTCGTCGCGCCGCGCGATCCGCGGGGATCGGCCGGTCTGCATTCAGGGCTCCTCGCATGGGGGAAGGCATGGACGGTCCATCCAAGATCCAGGACAAGCTGAAGGAACTGGCCCGCAACCTCTGGTGGTGCTGGCACGGCAGCGTGATCGACCTGTTCCGGGAGTTGGACCCGGCGCTCTGGAGCGAGGTCGGCCACAACCCGGTGGAGTTCCTCCAGAAGCTGCCGGCCGACGTGCTGGAGCGGCGGGCGGCCGAACTGGCGCTGGACTCGCGGATCGACTTCGCCTTCCGCCGGCTCTCGGAGTACCTCAAGGGGGAGGATTCCTGGGGGGCGGTCCACGCCACGATCCTCCGGGTCCGGCCGGTGGCCTACTTCTCGGCCGAGTTCGGCCTGCACGAGAGCCTGCCGATCTACTCCGGCGGTCTGGGGGTGCTGGCCGGCGACCATCTCAAAAGCGCCAGCGACCTGGGGGTTCCCCTGATCGGCATCGGGCTTTTGTACAACCAGGGGTACTTCCGCCAGTCGCTCGACGCCGACGGCTGGCAGCGGGAGAGCTACCTCGACGCCGACGTCTCCAAGCTGCCGATCGAGCCGGCCCTGGCCCCCGACGGCAAGCCCCTGCGGGTGGCGGTGGAGACGACCGCGGAGACGCTTCACGCCCGGGTCTGGAGGGTGGAGGTCGGCCGCACCACGCTTTTGCTCCTGGACGCCAACGTCCCCGAGAACAGCGAGTCCGACCGGACGCTCACCGCCAGGCTCTACGGCGGCGACGGCCGCACCCGAATCCGCCAGGAACTGCTCCTGGGCGTCGGCGGCGTCCGCGCCCTGAGGGCGCTTGGGATTCGACCGTCGGTCCTGCACCTCAACGAGGGCCACAGCGCCTTCGCCGTGGTGGAGAAGATCCGGGAGGCGATGGAGGAGACCGGGCTCCCCTTCGGCGAGGTCCTGCGCGACGTCGCCCGGATGACCGTCTTCACCACCCACACCCCCGTGGCCGCCGGTCACGACCGCTTCCCCGCCGAGTTGGTCGAGGAGCACCTGGGCCGGATCCGGACGGCCGTCGGCCTGTCCCACGACGACTTCATGGGCCTGGGCCGGGTCTACGCCCAGGACCACAACGAGACCTTCTGCATGACCGTGCTGGCGCTTAAGCTGTCGCGCTACGCCAACGGCGTCAGCGCCCTGCACGGGGTCGTCTCGCGGCGGATGTGGCACCCGCTGTATCCCGGCGTCCAGGAGGAACAGGTGCCGATCGGCCACATCACCAACGGCGTCCACGTCCAGACCTGGATCGCCCCCCAGATGGCCACCCTCTTCCACCGCCACCTGGGCCCCAACTGGCCCCGCCGCCAGCGCCACGCCGAGACCTGGAGCGCCGTCCACGCCATCGACGACGCCGAGCTTTGGGAGACGCTGCAAGTCCTCAAGGCGCGGCTGATCCATTTCGTGCGCGCGCGGCTGGTCGCCCAGGCCCGCGGCCGCGGCGAGCCCGACGCCGCGGTCGAGCGGTTCGCCGGCGTCCTGGACCCGGGCGCCCTGACGATCGGCTTCGCCCGCCGGTTCGCCACCTACAAGCGCGCCGGGCTGGTCCTGAGGGACATCGACCGGATGGCCGAGATCATCAACGACGCCAGGCGGCCGGTCCAGTTCGTCTTCGCCGGCAAGGCCCACCCGGAGGACCGCTACGGCAAGGAGTTGATCCAGCACATCGTCAAGACGGCGTGGGACGACCACTTCCGCAAGCACGTCGTCTTCGTCGAGGACTACGACATGAACGTCGCCCGCCACCTGGTGCAGGGGGTCGACGTCTGGCTGAACAACCCCCGACGCCCCCAGGAGGCCAGCGGCACCTCCGGCGAGAAGGCCGTGCTCAACGGCACGTTGAACTTCTCGATCCTCGACGGCTGGTGGGCCGAGGCCTACGACGGCTCCAACGGCTTCGCCATCGGTTCCGGCGCCGTCAACGCCTCGATCCAAACCCAGGACGAGCGCGACCACGCCTCGTTGGTCGAGGTCCTGACCCACGAGGTCATCCCCGCGTTCTACGACCGCGACGCCGACGGCCTGCCCCGCGGCTGGATCGCCCGTCAGAAGAACGCCTTCCGCAGCCTGGCCTGGAAGTTCAACTCCGACCGCATGGTCATGGACTACGTCCGCAGAAGCTACGCCCCGGCCGCCGGCGGCGTCACCTGCCAGTAGACCCCGCGGGGGCGGCGCCGCCCGCGCCGCCCGCGCCGCCCTCGCTTCACGAATCGAGGCCGCCATGAGAAACGAAGACGTCCGCGCGGTCCTGAAGGCCGAACCCTTCGTCCCGTTCGCGCTCCGCCTGGTCGACGGCGGGCTGGTGAGGATCGACCACCCCGAATACGTCCTGCTCCCGCCGGGACATCGGGCGATCGCCATCTTCCCGAAGATCGAGTCGCAAGAGGGCCTGCGCTACTTCGACATCGGCCTGATCGTCGGCCTGGAGCTCGACCCCCCGCGCGACCCCGCGCCGCCGCGGGAGGACGCCGAAAACGGCGGCGGGTGACTCGCCCGCGGCGCGGGTGGTACAATGGCCGCCGAACCGTCGGCCGACCGACCGAGCGATCGCATCGAACCGTCATCGGGCCCCGCCGACGCGGCCCGCCACCTCGAAAGCCGCCGCGCGTCGGCGAGGGTTCGACCGCAGCCATGAGCACCCAGGGATTCATCGGCGAACAACTCGGCTCTTTCCGCCTGGAGTCGGTCCTCGGCTCCGGCGCCATGGGGATCGTCTTCAAGGCGACCCACCAGGCCACCGGCCGCGCCGCCGCGGTCAAGATCGTCCAGGCGGAGGTCGCGGAAAACTCCAAGCTCCTGGAGCGCTTCAGCCGCGAGGCCGAGATCGTCAAGCAGTTCCGACACCCCAACATCGTCCGCTGGCTGGCCACCGGCAAGTACAAGGGGACGTACTACTTCGCCATGGAGTACGTCGAGGGGACCACCCTCGACAAGGTGCTGCAAGACCGCGGCGGCCTCCCCTGGCGCGAGGTCGTCGACCTGGGGATCCAGATCTGCGACGCCCTCCAGTACGCCCATCAGCAAGGGGTCGTCCACCGCGACCTCAAGCCGTCGAACCTCATGGTCACCGCCGACGGCCGCGTCAAGCTCACCGACTTCGGCATCGCCAAGGACCTCGACCGCACCGCGTTGACCGCCCCCGGCCGCACCCTGGGGACCGCCGCCTACATGGCCCCCGAACAGATCCGAGGCACCCCGGCGGTCAGCCACAAGACCGACCTGTACGCCCTGGGCGCGCTTCTGTACCAGATGCTCGTCGGCCAGCCCCCCTTCTCCGGCGCCTCGGCCGTGGTCCTGATGCACTGCCACATCAACGAGCCCGCCCCCAGGCCCAGCGCCAAGGTGGAGGAGATCCCCAAGGCGCTCGACGACGTGATCGTCGCCCTCATGGCCAAGGCCCCCGCCGACCGCCCCTGGGACGCCCAGGCCGTCGCCGTCACCCTCGGCGAGCTTCGCGACAAGGCCCGCAAGAACCAGGCCGTCGCCATGGTCTGGCCCGAACCCGGCTCCGCCGCCGCCAACCCCTCCAGGGCCGGCGTCGGCGTCGACTCGAAAAAGGCCAAGGCCGGCAAGAAGAAGGCGAGAAGGTCGGACGACGACGCGCCGGGCCTGTTCAGCCGGGAACGATTGGAGATCGCCGGCCTGGTCGGCGGCCTGCTCCTGGTCGGCGGATTCATCGCCTACCTGGTCTGGCCCCCCGGCCAGGAATACCTCTACCGCCACGCCGCGCCCTTGATGGAGTCGTCCCGCCGCTCCGACTGGGTCGAGGCGATCCGCGACTACGTCGACCCGCTCGACTCCCGATTCCCCAACCACCCTTACCGCGAGCAGACCCGCGCCTGGCGCGACAAGCTGGTGCTGGAGGACGCGGAGAACCGCGCCCGGGTACTGGCCAGCCCCACTCCGACCCCCTTCTCCCAGCCCCAGACCAACGGCGAGCGCCAGTTCGTCTTCTACAACGGCATGGCCGCCAAGGCCGAGGCCGACGGCGACGAACTCGCCGCCGAACGCTACTGGCGCGAGATGACCGCCGCCGTCTCGCCCGACGACCCCGACGACCGCCCCTGGCGGCTCCTGGCCGAAAAACGGGCCGACGACCTGGCCGCCCGGATCCGCGAGCGTCACGCCTTCGTCACCGAGCAGTTCCGCAAGGCCGTCGCCGCATTGCAGGCCGGCGACGCCAAGGAGTCGCTCCAGATCCAGGCCATGCTCCGCGAGAAGTACGGCCGCTTCACCGACGTCGCCGACCTCTTCAAGCCCCTGGCGCCCGAGCCCGAACCCGAGAAGCCGACGGCCGACGACGACGCCCCCAAGCCCGACGAAGGACCGCCGCGATGACCGCCGCCGCCGCGCGGCGATCGCCCTTCAGATTTTCCCGACACTTCGGCAAACAAAACCCGGGCGGGCCGCGTAGCAAGGATCGAGAGTCGATTGACGGCGGCGCCGTCGATGCGATACTCTAATTCGACCCATCGTCGGATTCACGAATTCGAGGCGGCGTTCGTCCGCCCGCCTTCGATTCTTCCCAAGTCGCCAGCCAGAGGCCGATCACGGCCCCGAGGATGCTGATGCCTTCGTCGTCACCGTCGCGCGTGCGTTTCATCGGCAGTCGCGAGCTTCACCGCGACCTGCCGAAAGTCCTGGAAAACCTTGAAGACCCCGACAGCCGCTACGTCCTGACGATCCACAGCAAGCCCAAGGCCGTCCTGATCGGCGCCGAGGCCTTCCTGGCCCTCCTCCGCGGCGCCTCCCCCCAGGACCGCCTCCTGGCCTTGCAGCTCGGCGCGTTGGTCCAGGGCCTGGAAGCCGCCGGCGTCGAGGACGACGAGCGCGAACTGGTCGAGGTCTGAACGATCGATCCCGGTTCCCCCGGAAGCGGCTTCCGAGCGGCCCGCGGCCAAACGTCCTTCTCCCCTTGAGGGAGAAGGTGGCCGAAGGCCGGATGAGGGGTGGGCGCGACCGGAAGCCTGGAGATTTCGCGGCCCAGGGGCTTCGCGGGGTTCGGCGACTGGACGGGGGGCGCGACGCCGGTCGACCCCTCATCCGGCCCTTCGGGCCACCTTCTCCCTCAAGGGGAGAAGGCGAGAACCCTCGCGCGGGTCCGCCTCACCCCCCCTCCGGCGTCTTGACCCGGAACTCGCGGGCGGCGAACAGCCACGCGCCCGCCGCCAGGAACAACGCCGACGTCCCGATCAGGCAGGCCAGCGACGTCGCCGCGGTCGGGGCCGTCGCCAGGTCGATCGACCAGGTCTCGGGATCCAGGCCCAGCCAGCGGATCGTCAAGACCCGGACGTGGAACAGCACCGTCGCTTGACGCACCAGGAACGGGATGTTCGAGACGAAGCCCTCGAACACCACGACGTACCCCACCCCCGCCACCAGCACCCTCCTGGTCAACAGCCCCAGCAGGCCGAAGATCGCGATGTACGTCGACATCGCCAGGCTCGACGTCGCCGCCAGCACGCCCCCCTCG
>Ga0209916_1001535_pt1 | contig 18369 bp, 18 predicted proteins | sample ThiBio_1000_plan_FD_183956 | JGI IMG/M metagenome (GOLD analysis project Ga0209916, IMG submission 183956) | Wastewater bioreactor microbial communities from Cape Town, South Africa - Thiocy_solids_2 (SPAdes) | ecosystem: Engineered > Bioreactor > Thiocyanate-remediating > Anaerobic-Aerobic ... | reverse complement strand
AACCGCATGGTGCCGGAAAACGTCACCGCCGTGCCGCGCCTGGAACACCCGGCGGGCGAATCGTTCTCGGACGAGAAGATCATCACCATCCGCCGTGGCCAGACCGGCGAGGCGGCGCTGCAATCGGCCGGCGCCACGGCGGAGGAAGCCAAGGCCGCCATCGCCAACCTCACCGCCAAGCCGGATGATGTCAGCGAGGGCAAGCAGCTGAAGCTGCTGTTCGCGCCGCTGGGGGCGGATGACACCACCAAGCACCTCGTGCGCGTCATGCTCTACAAGGATGACGAGACGCTCGAGGCGATGACGGCGGTCAACGACAGCGGCAAGTTCGTCGCCATCGCGGCGCCGGAGGCCGCCGGCGGCCAGCGCCAGGCGGAGGATGACGACGATGCCGATTCGGACCGCATCAGCCTGTTCGCCAGCCTGTACGAGACCGGCCTGAAGAACGACATCCCCAAGCCCGTGCTGCAGGATCTGGTGCGCATCTTCTCCTACGATCTCGATTTCCAGCGCCGCGTCGCCGGCGGCGACAGTTTCGACGTGCTCTATGCCGAGGATGACGATGGCGACATCCACAAGGGCGACATTCTCTATGCCGCCATCCAGATCGGCGGCGAAACCCGGCATTTCTACCGCTTCATGGCGCCCGACGACGCCAGCATCGACTATTACGACCGCAACGGCCGCTCGGCGAAGAAGTTCCTGCTGCGCAAGCCGGTGATCAACGCCCAGATGCGCTCGCCCTTCGGCATCCGGCGCCACCCGGTGCTCGGCTACACCAAGATGCATACCGGCGTCGACTGGGCCGCCCCCGTCGGCACGCCGATCCTGGCGGCGGGCGACGGCGTCGTCATCAAGGCGGGCTGGGATCGCGGCTACGGCAAGCACACCGAGATCCAGCACATTAACGGCTATGTCACGACCTATTCGCACCAGTCGGCTTTCGCCAAGGGCATCCAGCCGGGCGTGCGCGTCCGCCAGGGCCAGGTGATCGGCTATATCGGCTCGACCGGGCTCGCGACCGGGCCGCATGTGCATTACGAGGTCATCGTCAACGACCATTTCGTCGACCCGAACCGCATCAAGCTGCCGCGCGGGCGCGAACTTGACGGCCGCATCCTGGCCGACTTCCAGCGCGAGCGCACGCGCATCGACGACATCCTGCAGAAATCGCCGAACCAGACCCGCATCGTCGCCCAGCGCCAGTAGGCGCCTCAGAGCTCAACTCGAAATTCCGTCTCTCGGCAAACTCGACCTCATGCCTCGAGCCTGTCGAAGGATGTTGAGTCCGGCGCCCTCTGGAGCATGCTTCGACAAGCTCGAGCCATGAGGTCGGGCAGGAAAAATAGCCCGCAGCAGATTTTCCGGTCAGGCTCTTACGCCGCCGCGAGCGGGAACGGCCGGCCGGGCGCGATGACGCCCGCCTCGCGCAGGGCGGCCCACACGGCGCGCGGCGACACCGGCTTGGGCACGAAACCATTGGCGCCGGCCTGCCGGAACAGGCGCTGGTCGCGTTCGGAGACGCGCCCCGTCACGGCGATCACCGGCAGCAGGCGCGCCGGCCAGGTGGCGCGGATGGCGCGCGTCGCCTCGCCGCCATTCATATCCTGCATCGTCATGTCCATCGTCACCGCATCGACATGGCGCTCGCCGAGCAGGCCGAGCGCTTCCGGCGCGCTGCCTGCCGCCATCACCTCGCAGCCGAACTGGCGCAGCATCGCCGCCATCACCATGCGGCCGGCCGGATCGTCATCGACCACCAGGATCGTCGGCCGCGCGCATCGAGCCGGCGCCGCCTCGCACGGTGCCGGCGCGCCGTCGCGCACCGCGATGGAGAACCACACCACGGCGCCGGAACCCGGCAGCGCTTCCGCCTGCGCATCGCCGCCATGGGCGCGCGCGTAGCGCCGCACCAGCGACAGGCCGATGCCGGTGCCGGGCAGCGTCTCGTCGAGCCGGTGGAAGCGCTCGAACAGCGCCGCCGCCTGCTCGCCCGAAAAGCCCGGCCCGCTGTCGCGCACCGCGAAACGCAGCACATGCATGTCGCCGCGCCGCTCGATGCGGTCGATGGCGAGGCCGATCTCGCCGGCGCTGGTCAGCTTGAAAGCGTTGTCGAGCAGGTTCTCGAGCATCTGGCGCAGCCGCGTCGCATCGATGCCGGCGATGGCGGCCGGCACGCTCTCGCCGATGCGCGCCGTGAAGCTCAGCCCGGCCGCCGCCGCCCGCGCCCGCGCCGCGCCGAGCACGGGGGCGAGCATGCCTGCGAGGTCAGGCGAAGCGAGCGATGCCACCGCGTCGGCGCCGGCCGGTTGCGCCGCCGCGGCGCGATGATCGTCGAGAATGGCGCTGGCGACCTCGCGCAGATGCGCCACCGAGGCGATCAGCGCATCGGCCAGCTCGCGGCGCTCGGCCGGCATGCCGCGCACCAGCATCTCGGCCATCGCGGCGATGCCGCCGAGCGGCGTGCGCAGTTCGTGGGCGATTTCCGCCAGTGCCTCGGGCGTCAGGGCGCGGCTTGCGTCCCGTTCCATCACGCCCGCTGCTGCCTGTTCCGCCATCGATCCGGCCTCAATCTGCACGGCGTCTCCTTGCGAGAAGCGCCTGGATCGCCGGGCGTTCGAACGGCCGCGATCGGTTGCTGTTGCGGCGTCTTCTAGCGCCCGGCCGATTAAGCCTTGGCTAAAATGACCGCAGAATCTGGCGCTCGCCGCGCCAGCGTTAACGCTTTACGCCCCTCACCATGCGTCTGGGATGCCGGCGAGCCGGCGCACATCCTCGCGGCTCGCACCGTCGCGGCGCAGGTCGCGCAGGCTGGCGGACCCGGCGCTCTTGGCGAGTTTCGCGCCGGCGCCGTCGCGCATCAGGCCGTGATGGGCATAGAGCGGCGGCGTGAGCCCGAGCCGCTGCTGCAAGCGCCGGTGCAGGGCGGTCGCAGCCAGCAGGTCCTGGCCGCGCACGACATGGCTGATGTTCTGGAGCGCATCGTCGAGCACCACGGCGAGGTGATAGCTCGTCGGCACCTCCTTGCGCCCGAGCACCGCATCGCCCCACGCGTAATCGGCCGCCTTGTGCCATGCGCCGGGCGTGAAATCCGGCAGGGCATGCTCGCGCCAGCCGAGATCGTCCGGCCCGTGCCAGGCGTCGGCCCGCATGCGCAACGCCGCCGGCGCGCCCTCGGCAACCGGACGGTCGCGGCAGGTGCCGGGATAAAGCGCCGCGCCATCGGGATCGCGCGGCCATGGCCGGCCGGTCGCGGCCTCGCGGCGCGCCACCGCCATGGCGATGTCCTGGCGCGAGCACATGCACGGATAGACCGCTCCCTCGCGCCGCCAGCCCGCGAGCACAGCATGATAGCGGGCGAAATGCTCCGATTGCCGCAGCACCGGCTCCTCCCAGGCAAGGCCGAGCCAGCCGAGGTCCTCATAGATCGCCTGTTCGAATTCCGGCCGGCAGCGCGTGACGTCGATATCCTCGATGCGCAGGAGGAAGCGCCCGCCATGACGGCGCGCCAGCGCCTGGTTGAGCAGCGCCGAATAGGCGTGGCCGAGATGCAGGTAGCCGTTCGGGCTCGGCGCGAAACGGAATGCAGGTTGCAGGCGGGCTCGGTTCATGATGCGCTCATCGCATGACCAGCATCATCGCAACCGACGCCGATGTGCAAGCCGGGCTTGCCGCATTGGCAGAGATCGACCCGCGCCTCGCTGCCACCATCGCGGCTTGCGACGCCGTGCCGCTCCGGCGCCGCGCCGGCGGCTTCGCCGGGCTCGCCAACATCATCGTGTCGCAGCAGGTCTCGGTCGCCAGCGCGCGCGCGATCTTCGCGCGTTTCGAGGCCCGTTTCGCGCCCTATGATCCGGCGGTGATTCGCCATGCCACCGAGGAGGAATTGCGCGGCTGCGGCCTGTCCTCGCCGAAAATGCGCACGCTGCGCGCCGTGGCGGCGGCGATCGACGACCGCGTGCTCGTGCCCGCCGCCCTGCTCGAGATGCCGGCTGACGAGGCTCACGCCGCGCTGACCCGGATCAGCGGCATCGGCCCGTGGACGGCCGACATCTACCTGATGTTCTGCATCGGCCATGGCGATGCTTTCGCTGCCGGCGATCTGGCGTTGCAGGAGGCGGCCAGGCTGATCCTCGCCCTGCCGGCGCGCCCCGATGCCAGGGCGCTCGCCGCCATCGCCGAAAGCTGGCGCCCGTGGCGGGCGGTGGCGGCGCGCCTGCTTTGGCGCTACTACGCCATTGCCAAGCAGCGCGAAGGTGCGCCCATACCGGTGTGACCCTTGCCGGCCTGAGCGCCGATATTTCCGATACTCCGTGCCAGACAAGAAAGCCCGCCCATGCCCCTGACCGGTCCCCGCCTTCCCGCCCGCTCGGGCACCGCGCGCCAGCTCGTCGTCTTCCTGCACGGCTACGGCGCCGACGGCAACGATTTGATCGGCATCGGCCAGCAATGGCAGGACTACCTGCCCGATACCGCCTTCGCCGCCCCGCACGCGCCCCAGCCCTGCACCATGGGCGCCGGCCGGCAATGGTTCGCGCTCACCATGCGCGACCATGCCGAGCGCTGGAACGGCGTGCAGGCGGCCGGCCCCGGCGTGGACGAGTTCCTCGATGCGGAGCTTGCCCGGCACGGGCTCGACGATTCGCAGCTCGCCCTTGTCGGCTTCAGCCAGGGCTCGATGCTGGCGCTGCATGTCGGGCTGCGGCGCAAGCGCGCACCCGCGGCCGTGATCGCCTATTCGGGCACGCTCGAAGGCGTCGAGCACCTCAAGGAAACGCTCGTGCGGCCGCCGCTCCTGCTCGTGCATGGCGATCAGGACGAGGTCGTGCCGGTCGAGGCGCTGTTCGATGCGGCCAACGGTTTCGGCGCCGCCGGCATCCCGGCGCAGTGGCACCTGTCGCACGGCATCGGCCACGGCATCGACCAGCAAGGCCTGACGCATGGGCTGCTGTTCCTGGCCGAGGCGTTCAAGGTGCGGATCGGCTAGCTGAGCGCGCCCGACGTCTTGTCCCGGCCTTGCGCCGGGACCCAGGGAAACGCAGGCCCGGCCGGAAGAGCTGGGTCCCGGCGCAAGGCCGGGACAAGACCTGCGGTTTTCGAGCCTTTCGTAATCGGGATGGGCCGGATGAACCAGCCCATGACGGCGGAGAACTTAGCTACAAACCTTTCAGCCGTCATGGGCCGGCTTGACCGGCCCATCCCGATCGGAAAGGCGCCACCCTGCCCGTTTACTTCGCGCCTCAGTAGCTCTTGGCCACCTTCGCCGTGCCGGCCGCGATACCGCGCGCCGCATCGAGTTCCTGCTTGGCGGCCTGGCGCATGAACACCATGTCGGTGCCGATCGACAGCAGGTTGAAGCCCCAGCCGGCGAGTTCGCCGGCGCGCGCACCCGTCATGCAGAAGGCCGAGGCGAGCTTGTTATGCGCCTTGGCGCGCGCCAGCACATGCTTGAGCGCGACGTCGACATCGGCGTGGAACGCATCGATATGGCCGCCATTCGACAGCGCGATCGACAGGTCGGACGGGCCGACGAACACGCCGTCAATGCCGGGCAGGTCGAGAATGTCGTCGAGGATCGCCATCGCCGCGCGCGTCTCGATCATCGCAATGGCGAGCGTATGGCCGTTGGCCTGCTTGAGATAGGCCTGCGGATCGAGCCCGCTCATGCCGAGCGCCCGGTGCGGCCCCCAGCTGCGCTCGCCCATCGGCGGATATTTCATGAAATTGGCGAAGCGCCGCGCATCGTCCATGGTGTTGACCATCGGCGCGATCACGCCGACGGCGCCGCTGTCGAGATAGCGCGAGGCATTGGGGAATTCCTCGACGCCGATGCGCACCAGCGTCGGCTTGCCGGCCGCCGCCGAGCCGCCAATGCCGGCAATCACCGAGCTGACGGTCTGCAACCCGTGCTGCACGTCGAGGATCGTGCAGTCGAAATCCTCGCGCGCCAGCACCTCGGCCGACATCGCCTCGGACAGGCCGATCCACGACGCGAAAGCAGGCTTGCCCGAGCGCAGCCGGGCGGCGAAGGACGTGACGACATTGGACATTGGGAGGCTCGCGAAAACAAAAAGGCGGTCATCGGGGCAGAGCCCCGGGCTAGCCGCCGATCATCGTCCTTCGGCGCGCCCTCCGCAAGGCGGGCGCAGCCATTGACGCTCAGAACCTGCTGATGGCGCGCATTCGCGCCAGCGATGGATCGACGGGCCCGGCGCCCCTTCGGCGCCCTTCAGCGCTCCTTCAGCGCCCTTGCTGGATCTCGGAGGTTGCCTGCCCGAGCAGCGCCTGCATCTGGCGGCGAATCGCATCGTCGCTCTCGGCCACGCCCGCGGCGTCGAAATCCTTGCGCAGCTTGCGGAACACGTCCTCGTCGCCGCTCTCCTCGAAATCCGAGGCGATCACCTCCTTGACATAGGCGTCGGCGTCGGCGCCGGCCTTGCCGAGCAGGGTGGCGGCCCACAGGCCGAGCAGCTTGTTGCGGCGCGCATGCGCCTTGAAAAGCAGTTCCGCGTCATGGGCGAATTTGTTTTCGGCGGTATTCTTGCGATCGTCGAACGTGGTCATCGGCAACATGTCCTCCGGTAATGCCGCGCGGCGCATGACCGCGCCTGAACGGCAACGCTGATGACTTAATCACTGTGCCGCCCCTTGCATAGAGGCCGCCCGTCACCAGATCAGCATATGGACCCCACGCGGCATGGGACCGGCCCGAGATGGATTTTGCGTTGCCATGGCGGGCCTGCTATGTGAAATGGCGTTTGGGCGTGCGGGGTCGGGTACGCCCGGCCGAATAGACGTCTGATCCCCAACGTTCGCCGCCGGGGGCGCTGCAAGGAGCCACGGCTTATGGATTTCCTCAAACCACGGTATATCCCGATGAATCGCCGCCGTCGCATCTACGAAGGCAAGGCGAAGGTCCTTTATGAAGGGCCCGAGCCCGGAACGCTCATCCAGCATTTCAAGGACGACGCGACCGCCTTCAACGCCAAAAAACATGACATCATCGACGGCAAGGGTGTGCTGAACAACCGCATCTCGGAATATGTCTTCCAGAATCTGAATGCGATCGGCGTGCCGACTCATTTCATCCGCCGGCTCAACATGCGTGAGCAGTTGATCCGCGAGGTCGAGATCGTGCCGCTCGAAGTGGTGGTGCGCAACGTCGCCGCCGGCTCGCTCGCCACGCGGCTCGGGCTCGAGGAAGGCACGCAACTGCCGCGCTCGATCATCGAATTCTACTACAAGAACGACGCGCTCGGCGATCCGATGGTCTCGGAAGAGCACATCACCGCCTTCGGCTGGGCCACGCCCCAGGAAATCGACGACATCATGGCGCTCGCCATCCGCGTCAACGACTTCCTGTCCGGCCTGTTCCTCGGCGTCGGCATCCGCCTCGTCGACTTCAAGATGGAGACCGGCCGCCTGTTCGAGGGCGACATGATGCGCATCGTCGTCGCCGACGAGATCAGCCCCGACTGCTGCCGCCTGTGGGACATCAAGTCGAACGACAAGATGGACAAGGACCGCTTCCGGCGCGACCTTGGCGGCCTGATCGAGGCCTATTCGGAGGTCGCCCGCCGCCTCGGCATCCTGACCGAGAGCGAGAACATCACCCATAACGGGCCGAAGCTGGTGCAGTGACGTTGCCCGCCCGGCAAATTGCGATTAAGCGGGAGCCTCACGGCTCCCGTTCTGCTTTGAGGAAGGCTTGGCACCCATGAAAGCCCGCGTCACCGTCACCTTGAAGACCGGCGTCCTCGACCCGCAGGGCAAGGCCATCGAGGGAGCGCTCGGCTCGCTCGGCGTCGCCGGCCTCGCTTCCGTGCGCCAGGGCAAGGTCTTCGACATCGAGATCGCCGACGGCCTCGGCAAGGCGGAAGCCGAAGCCGCCCTGAAAGACGCGGCCGAGAAGCTGCTCGCCAACACCGTGGTCGAGAATTACCGCATCGAGATTGGAGGCTGACATGCACGCCACCGTCATCACCTTTCCCGGCTCCAACCGCGAACAGGATGTCGCCCGCGCGCTGCGCCGCGCCGGCGCCAGGGTGACGATGGGCTGGCATGCCGATCACGAGTTGCCCGACGGCACCGACCTCGTCGTGCTGCCCGGCGGCTTCAGCTATGGCGATTATCTGCGCTGCGGCGCCATTGCGTCCCGCGCCAACATCATGGCGGCGACGCGCCGCCACGCCGCGCGCGGCGGCATGGTGCTCGGCATCTGCAACGGTTTCCAGATCGCCTGCGAGGCGGGCCTCCTGCCCGGCGTGCTGATGCGCAACGCGCAAATGCGCTTCATCTGCCACCTGCAGCATCTCAGGGTCGAGCGCAACGATACCCCCTATACCAGCGCCTACCGCCAGGGCGAGGTGATCGAGGTCTGCGTCGCCCATGGCGAGGGCAACTGGGTCGCCGATGGCGAGACGCTCGCCCGCGTCGAGGGCGACGGGCTCGTCGCGCTGCGCTATTGCGACGCCGGCGGCGCCCTCGTCGACAGCCCGAACGGCTCGGTCAACGCCATTGCCGGCATCTATTCGCCGAACCGCCGCGTGCTCGGCCTGATGCCGCACCCGGAAAACCTCGTCGAGCCGCTGACCGGCGGCACGGACGGGCTCGGCCTGTTCCAGAGCCTGGCAGCGGCCGAGAGCCTGCTGGAGCAGGCCTGAAACCCGCTCTGCACGGCCGAACCATCGTCATTACCGGAGCCACCTCCGGCATCGGCCGCGTCGCGGCGCGCCAGCTGGCGGAAGGCGGCGCGCGCATCGTCGCCATCGCCCGCGACCGGACACGCGGCGAAACGCTCCTCGCCGAACTCGACACCAGCGCCGGGCAGGATCATCGCCTGCATCTCGCCGACCTGTCGCTGATGCGCGACACCAGGCGCGTCGCCGCCGAGATCGCGCGCCACGAGCCGCGCATCGACGTGCTGATCAACAATGCCGGCGCGCTGTTCGGGCGCCGCGCCGAGACCGACGAAGGGCTGGAACTGACCTTCGCCACCAATCACATGAGCTATTTCCTGTTGAGCGAGGCCTTACGCGACACGCTCGCGCGCTCGGCGCCCGCGCGCATCGTCAACACCGCGTCGGCCGCGCATCGCCGCGTCAGCCTCGATCTCGACGACCTGCAATCGCGCCACGGTTTTCGCGGCTTCACCGCCTATAGCCGCTCGAAACTGTGCAACATCCTGTTCACCCGCGAGCAGGCGCGACGCCTTGCCGCAAGCGGCGTCACCGCCAACTGCCTGCATCCGGGCTTCGTCGCCACCGGCTTCGGCGAGGAGAGCGGCGGGGCCATCCAGCATATCGTCAAGGCGGCCAAGGCGCTGCTGGCGATCACGCCGGAACAGGGCGCCGAAACGCTGGTCTATCTGGCAAGCCACCCCGATGTCGCCCATATCAGCGGCGAGTATTTCGACAAATGCGCACCCGCCCTCGCCTCGCGCGAGGCCCGCAACGACGCCCTCGCCGCCCGCCTCTGGGACGAGACAGAGCGCCTCGCGCGCCACGCCTGACATCGGCAGGACGATCCACGGAAGGACGATCCACGGAAGGATCGATGAGGCTTTCGGATCGGCGAAGCCGCCGCAGGCCGCTCAGGTGTCATTCCCGCGCAGGCGGGAATCCAGAACCGCTGGCGCCAGCGACTCCTGGATTCCCGACCGGCCTAACGGCCGTCGGGAATGACACCGAGGGTGGCGCGCTTTCCGATTGGACTCAGCTTGCCAGGCGGATGCCGGTAATATCGTCCAGGATCGCCTGGAACGCCTTGGCGATGTCGTTGCTGCTGTTGACCTCGTAATAGTTCTTCGTCGAGCTGGCGCAGCCTTGCAGCAGGTCCTTGTTTCCTTCGATGACGCGCACCGTATAGACCGTGATGTTGTCGCTCGCTGCCTTGACCACGCCGCACATCGCCTTGGTGCGGTCGTCGATCTTATAGGCCGGATCGTCGAAGCGGTTCTGGGTGTTGTCGCCATCGGTCAGCAGCACGAGATATTTCTTCACCCCCATCGTGCCGCTCGGCGAACCGAGCCCGAACGGCGTCGCGCCGTTTTGCAGCACGCGCAAGCCCCAGTGGAAGCCGATCGCCACGTTGGTCTTGCCGGCGGGCTGCATGGCGTTCACGGCATTCGTCAGCAGCGTCTGATCGTCGGTCAACGGCTGCAGCGTGCCGAGCTTGCTTCCCTTCGGGCAATCAGCCGCAGGGTACAGCGTCTCGGGTTGCGACGACACCGGATTGACGGCGCTGGTGTCCTTGGGGTTCTGGCGGTCGGTGATGCAACCGGTCCATTTGTCGTTCAGTGTCGCCGCGCCGCTGAAGTTGAAGTCCGGGCCGTCGCCCTTGAAGCCGAGCCAGTCGGCATGTTTGTATTTGCCGCCCGTCTTCCAGACGAAATTCGCACCCGCATAGCTGGTGCCGACATTGACCTGCGTATCGAACGGCACGATCGCCACCTTGATGCGCGGCTTCGCCGCGTTCATGCCGGCGATCTGCGGCAGGATGCCGGTCTTCTTGGCCGTTACCGGATCGGTCGTGACCAGCGCGTTCTTGAGCGCGGTCATCTTGCCCGACCACGCCATCGAGCCGGTATTGTCGAGCACCAGCGCCAGTTCGATCTTCGTCTTGTCGAAGGTGCTGACGGCGCGCGCGCCGACATCCATCTTGTCGATACCGAGCAGCGGCATGAACACCGCGTCGAGGCTGGTATTGGCGCTCAGCGTCACCGTCTGATCGGTGGTCGTCAGGGCGAGTTTCGCCACGCCTTGCGTATCCTGCTTGTCGAACACCGCGTTGAAATAGCGCGTCGCCATCGCCTGGCGGTCCTTGTCGGACAGGCTCTCGCCGTCGCGCGTCAGCTTCAGCGCCGTGGCGTCGACCGCCGCCTGCAAGCGGCCCTTGATCATCGTCGCGCGCGAATAATCGACCGCCGAACCGACGAAGCCGAGCATCGGCAACAGGGCGAGCGCGAACATCATGACGACGTTGCCGCGTTCGTCGCGGCAGAAACGCCTGGCAATTCCCGGTTTCAAAATGGACATGACAGCACCTCCGTGCCGCCAGCGCCGCAAGAGCCATGCTAGGAATGCCGTTGCGTCAGCCCGCGCAAATTCGCATTGATTCCATTGACGAATTCAGGATAGCGATGCGCAGCAGCGCCCGGATTTACCGTTCGTCAACCATGGCTGTCCCAAACAGCGGCAGTTTCAGGCCGGCCGCGCGCCGGCGGGCGAGGCGAAATGCCCGTGGCGATTCCCGGCGCGCGTCTTTATAGCGTGGGCGATGCGACAACCTGGAAGCCGGCATGACTGACACCGAACCGAAGATCACGCCCGACCTCGTCAAGGCCCATGGCCTCAAGCCCGACGAATATGAGCGCTTCGTGCAGCTCGCCGGCCGCGACCACAGTTTCACCGAACTCGGCATCGTCTCGGCGATGTGGAACGAGCATTGCTCGTACAAATCCTCGAAGATCCACCTCAAGACCTTGCCGACCAAGGGCGAGCGCGTCGTCTACGGACCGGGCGAGAATGCCGGCGTCGTCGATATCGGCGATGGCGAGGTCGTGGTCTTCAAGATGGAGAGCCACAACCACCCCTCCTATATCGAGCCGTATCAGGGCGCGGCCACCGGCGTCGGCGGCATCCTGCGCGACGTGTTCACCATGGGCGCGCGCCCGGTCGCCAGCCTCAATGCGCTCAGCTTCGGCGAGCCCGCGCACCCCAAGACCCAGCATCTCGTCTCCGGCGTCGTCGCCGGCATCGGCGGCTATGGCAACTCGTTCGGCGTGCCGACACTCGGCGGCTCGGTGCGCTTCCACGCGCGCTACAATGGCAACTGCCTCGTCAACGCCATGGCGGTCGGCCTCGCCAAACGCGACGGCATCTTCACCTCGCAGGCCTCCGGCGTCGGCCTGCCGATCGTCTATCTCGGCTCCAAGACCGGGCGCGACGGCGTCGGCGGCGCCACCATGGCCTCGGCCGAATTCGACGAGACCATCGAGGAGAAGCGCCCGACCGTGCAGGTCGGCGATCCCTTCGCGGAAAAGCTGCTGCTCGAGGCCTGCCTCGAGATCATGGACAAGGGCTGCGTCGTGGCGATCCAGGACATGGGCGCCGCCGGCCTGACCTGTTCGGCGGTCGAGATGGGCGCCAGCGGCAATCTCGGCATCGAGCTCGATCTCGACCAGGTGCCGTGCCGCGAGGCGCATATGAGCGCCTATGAGATGATGCTGTCCGAGAGCCAGGAGCGCATGCTCATGGTGCTCAAGCCCGAGAAGGAGGCCGAGGCCCGCGCCGTCTTCACCAAATGGGGGCTCGACTTCGCCGTCGTCGGCAAGACCACCGACACGCTGCGCTTCGTCGTGAAGCACGAGGGCAAGGTCAAGGCCGACCTGCCGATCAAGGAACTCGGCGACCAGGCGCCCGAATATGACCGGCCGTGGGTCGCGCCAGCCAAGCGCCCGGTGATCGCGCCCGCCAGCATCGCGCCGCCGATCGGCGCGGCCGACGCGCTGCTGGCGCTGCTTGGCTCGCCGGATCTCAGCTCGAAGCGCTGGGTCTACGAGCAATACGACACCATCATCCAGGGCAATTCGGTGCAGCGGCCGGGCGGTGATTCGGGCGTGATCCGCGTCGGCGACGGGCCGAAGGGCCTCGCCATGACCAGCGACGTCACGCCGCGCTATGTCGAGGCCGACCCGTTCGAGGGCGGTAAGCAGGCCGTCGCCGAAGCCTGGCGCAACCTGACCGCCGTCGGCGCGACGCCGATCGCCCTGACCGACAACCTGAATTTCGGCAATCCCGAGCGGCCCGAGATCATGGGCCAGTTCGTGCTTGCCGTGCGCGGCATCGGCGAGGCGGCGCGCGCGCTCGACTTCCCCGTCGTCTCCGGCAACGTCTCGCTCTACAACGAAACCAATGGCGAGGGCATCTTGCCGACGCCGACCATTGGCGGCATCGGCCTGATGGCCGATGTCACGAAAAGCGTCGGCCTTGCCGCCCGTGACGGCGAAGCCGTGATCCTGGTCGGCGACAGCGCCGGCTGGCTCGGCGCCTCGAGCTATCTCGCCACGATCCTTGACCGCGAGGACGGCGCGCCGCCGCCGGTCGATCTCGCCATCGAGCGCCGCAACGGCGATGCGGTGCGTGAATTGATCCTCGCCGGCCGCGTCTCGGCCTGCCACGACCTGTCCGATGGCGGCTTGGCGATCGCGCTCGCCGAGATGGCGATGGCCGGCAATATCGGCATCGACGCGTCGGGTGCCACAAGCGCCCTGCCCGCGACCGCCTTCCTGTTCGGCGAGGATCAGGCGCGCTATCTGGTGAGCGCGCCGGAAGCGCAAGCCGCAGCGCTCGTCGCCGCGCTTGGCGGCAAGGGCGTACCGGCCGCGATCATCGGCCGCACCGGCGGCAAGAGCTTGACGCTGCCGGGAGAAATGCCGATCTCTCTGGAGCGCCTGCATGGCGCGCATGAGGGCTGGCTGCCGCGCTACATGGCATCTTGACCAATGATCTCTTGAACAGGAATCCCGACCGATGCCGATGGCTCCCGCCGATATCGAGACGCTCATCAAGCAGGCGATCCCCGATGCCGAGATCGAGATCAGGGATCTCGCCGGCGACGGCGATCACTACGCGGCAACCGTGATCTCACAGGCCTTTGCCGGCAAAACGCGTGTGCAGCAGCACCAGATGGTCTATGCTGCGCTCAAAGGTAACATGGGCGACGCGTTGCACGCACTTGCGCTGACGACGGGCGCGCCCAAATAATCACGAGGGTTGGCGCGGCTCACGGTTCCGCGCGGAAAGGCACATCATGAGCACGAATGACATCATCGACGCCGAGGTCAAATCCAGCGACGTCGTCCTCTTCATGAAGGGCACGCCGCAGGTTCCGATGTGCGGCTTCTCCGGCCAGGTGGTGCAGATTCTCGACTATATCGGCGTGCCCTACAAGGGCGTGAACGTGCTGGAGAACGCCGAGATCCGCCAGGGCATCAAGGATTACTCGAACTGGCCGACCATCCCGCAGCTCTACGTCAAGGGCGAGTTCGTCGGCGGCTGCGACATCACGCGCGAGATGTTCCAGTCGGGCGAGTTGCAGCAGTTCTTCATCGACAAGGGCATCGCGCTGGCCAAGGCCGGCGCATAAGGAGCGGCTGGGCCGCCTCGAAATATAACGGCTCTTGTCCCGGCCTTGAGCCGGGACCTAGCGCATTCCGACAGGCGTCCCGTTTTCCTGGGCCCCGGCTCAAGGCCGGGGCAAGACCGTATCCAGGCCCTTCGTCCTGCGCCTCAGCTCTTGCCCAGCGCCGCCTTGATCAGCGCCGCCGCATCGTCGCTGTCCCATTGCGCCGGGCCGGGCAGGTAGCCGAGTTCGCAGCCTTGCTTGCCGACGATCAGCGAGGTCGGCAGGCCGAAGCCGCGCCCCATCGCCTTGAGCTGCTGGAAGATTTTCGCGCTCGGATCGGCGTAATAGGTCAGATGGTCGATGCCGTGCTGCTTCAGCCATTGCTTCGGCTTGCCGGGATCGTTGGTATCGATATTCACCGCCACGACCTGGAAATCCTCGCCGCCGAGTTTCTGCTGCAAGGCGTTCAGCGCCGGCATTTCCTCGCGGCACGGCACGCACCACGTCGCCCACAGGTTGAGCAGCACGGTGCGGCCCTTGAAATCGGCCAGCGTCAGCGCCTTGCCGTCGGCGCCGGTGAAATTGACCTGGCCGAGCATGTCGGCGCTTTTCGGCACGCTGACCGCCGCGACATCGCCCCTGGCGAGCGGCGCCATCGTGGCCAGAAGCGGCGCCGCCGCCGCGCAACTGGCGCTGCCGGCATTGCCTCCCCCCCGGCCGATCCCGTATAGCGCAGCAGCGGCGCCGCAGGCGGCGATGGCGAGCGCGATGAAGACCCCCTTGGGGCGCAACTGGGTGACCGGCTTTTCTGGCGAGGATGTCATGAGCAACAAGATGTGGGGCGGGCGGTTCGAAACGGGACCGGCCGCGATCATGGAGGAAATCAACGCCTCGATCGGCTTCGACCGCAGGCTTTGGCGACAGGATATCGACGGCTCGAAAGCCCATGTCACGATGCTCGCCAGGCAAGGCATCGTCACCGAGGCCGATGCCGCCGCGATCGCCAAGGGTCTAGACCAGGTTGCCGGCGAAATCGAGGCCGGCAGCTTCACATTCTCGCGGGCGCTCGAAGACATCCATATGAACGTCGAATCGCGCCTGCGTGAGATTGTCGGCGAGGCGGCCGGCCGGCTGCACACGGCGCGCTCGCGCAACGACCAGATCGCCACCGATTTCAGGCTCTGGGTCCGCGACACCGTCGATGAGCTCGACGGCCAGATCGTCGCATTGCAGAAGGTGCTTGCCGCGCGCGCGCTCGAGCATGCCGCCACCGTGATGCCGGGCTTCACCCATCTGCAATCGGCGCAGCCGACGACCTTCGGCCACCACCTGCTCGCCTATGTCGAGATGCTGGCGCGCGATCGCGGCCGCCTTGCCGATGCGCGCAAACGCATGAACGAATGCCCGCTCGGTGCTGCCGCCCTGTGCGGCACCTCGTTCCCGATCGACCGCCACATGACGGCCGCCGCGCTCGGCTTCGACCGCCCGACCGCCAACTCGCTCGACAGCGTCTCCGACCGCGATTTCGCCATGGAGACGCTGGCGGCGGCCGCGATCATCGCCGTGCACCTGTCGCGGCTGGCGGAGGAGATCGTGCTGTGGTGCACGCCGCAATTCGGCTTCGTCCGCCTGTCGGATGCGTTCTCGACCGGCTCCTCGATCATGCCGCAGAAGCGCAATCCGGACGCGGCCGAACTGGTGCGCGGCAAGGCCGGCCGCATCATCGGCGCGCTGAACGCCGTGCTGGTGCTGATGAAGGGCCTGCCGCTGAGCTACGCCAAGGACATGCAGGAGGACAAGGAGCCGGCCTTCGACGCGCTGCCCAACCTGTCGCTGTGCCTGGCCGCCATGGCCGGCATGATCGGCGATCTCACCGTCGACGCCAAACAGATGAAGGCGGCGGCGGGCTCGGGCTACGCCACCGCCACCGACCTCGCCGACTGGCTGGTGCGCACGCTGAAAATGCCGTTCCGCGATGCCCATCACGTCACCGGGCGCATCGTCGGCCTTGCTTCCGCCAAACGCGTCGGGCTTGAGAGATTGACGCTGGAGGAGATGCAAGCGGTCGAGCCGCGCATCGACGACAGCATCTTCGCCGTGCTCGGCGTGGCGAAATCGGTGCGCAGCCGCACCAGCTATGGCGGCACCGCGCCCGACAATGTGCGCCGCCAGGCCAAACGCTGGCTCAGGCAACTTGCGCGGACATCCGTGTGATTTCGGCTGGCAAGCCGGCGCGGTTCGATTATGGTGCGCCTCGAGGCGCGCGTGCAGGCTGGAGTTGAGCTTTTTGCGGACGAAACCCCTTCTCGGACTTGTTGCGATCGCGGCGCTCGCCGTGCTGCTTGCCGGCTGCGGCCGGCGCGGGCCGCTTGAGCCGCCGCCCTATACGGCGCAGGGCCAGCAGCTTGCCAAGCAGCGCGCCAGCCAGAACGCCAAGCGCGGGCTGGTGACGAGCGAGGCCCAGCCGGCGACGCCGGCCGAACAGGCCGAGGCTGACAACGTCAAGCAGATCGAGCAGCAGTCGCAGGCGCTCCAGGATGACGCGACGCCCGAGCGCCAGCGCTACGACCCGCTCACCGGCGTCGGCGAGACGCAGATGCCGTTCGCCACCGGCACCAATCTCGTCTCGGCGCCGACCGCCCCGATCGACGCCAAGACCGATAGCGGCGGCGCCTTCTCGCCCAAGGGCACCGGCCGCAAGCCGCCGCCGATCCCGCGGCCGAACAAATCCTTTATTCTCGACCCGCTTCTCGAATAAGCACGCTTTTCCCATGCACCATTTCCAGTATCGCGATGGCGCGCTCTTCGCCGAGGAGGTCGACCTCCGCGACATCGTCGCCGCCGTCGGCTCGCCGGTCTATGTCTATGCCAGCGCGACGATCACGCGCCATTACGACCTGTTCGCCAAGGCGGTCGGCGCGCCGCGCAACCGCGTGTTCTATGCCGTCAAGGCCAATGCCAATCTCGGCGTCTTGCAGACCCTGGCCGCGCTGGGCGCCGGCGCCGACACCGTTTCGGAGGGCGAGATCCGCAAGGCGCTCGCCGCCGGCATCCCGGCCGAGCGCATCGTGTTCTCCGGCGTCGGCAAGATGGCGCACGAACTGGCCTTCGCCGTCGAACAGGGCATCTATCAGGTCAATATCGAGACCGAGGGCGAACTCGACCTGCTCAACCGCATCGCGGTCGAACGCGGCAAGCGCCAGGCGGCGGTGTTCCGCATCAACCCCGATGTCGGCGCCGGCGGCCACGCCAAGATCACCACCGGCTCGTCGGACAACAAGTTCGGCATCAGTTTCGAGGAGGCCGGGCGGCTTTATGCCCGCGCGGCCAATCTGCCGGGCATCCGGATTGCCGGCGTCGCGACCCATATCGGCAGCCAGATCACCGACGTCGCCGCCTTCGAGCCGGCCTTCCGGCGCCTGCGCGCCCTTGTCGAAACGTTGCGTGGCGAGGGCCATGGCGTCGAGCGGCTCGATTTCGGCGGCGGGCTCGGCATCCCCTATGACGTGCCGTATCCGTTCTCGCAGGGGCCGGCCCTGATCGAGGCCTATGCCGGCCTGATCGAGCGCGTGCTTGGCGGGCTCGAGGTCGAGCGCGGTTTCGAGCCCGGCCGGCTCATCGTCGGCAATGCCGGCATCCTGGTGACGCAAGCGCTTTATCTCAATCCGCGCCCGGCCCGCACTTTCCTCGTCGTCGATGCGGCGATGAACGACCTCGTGCGCCCGGCCATGTATGACGCCTATCACGAGATCTGGCCGCTGCGCGAGCCGGCCGCCGACGCGGAACGCCAGCGCTACGATGTTGTCGGGCCGATCTGCGAGACCGGCGACACCTTCGCCACCGGCCGCAGCATGGCCAGGGTCGCTCCCGGCGATCTCCTCGCCTTCATGAGCGCCGGCGCCTATGGCGCCAGCATGTCCTCGAGCTACAACCAGCGCCCGCTCGTGCCGGAGGTGCTGGTGCGCGGCGGCGAATTTTTCGTCACCCGTCCCCGCCAAACTTACGACGATTTGATCGGCCAGGATCGTTTGCCGGTCTGGTCGGCCTGAGTTCCTGCTATATCCTGGTGGGCGATCAGGCCCCGGCCCGGCGCGAACCACCGGCAGGCCGGCCTGACGCAGGCGTAATGGGAAGCGTGGATGGCTGACGACAACACGGCGGCAAACGGCCCTGAGCACCAGCCAGAAGCTGCGCTTGGCGATGTGCTGCGCCTGAAGCTGCGGCAGGCGCGCCTCGCGCTCG
>Ga0209916_1001532_pt1 | contig 18463 bp, 10 predicted proteins | sample ThiBio_1000_plan_FD_183956 | JGI IMG/M metagenome (GOLD analysis project Ga0209916, IMG submission 183956) | Wastewater bioreactor microbial communities from Cape Town, South Africa - Thiocy_solids_2 (SPAdes) | ecosystem: Engineered > Bioreactor > Thiocyanate-remediating > Anaerobic-Aerobic ... | reverse complement strand
TCAAAAATGTGCACAAAAATCAGAATCTTCAAAGCCGCAAAAAAAATGTGCATAACTATTTGAAATTATAAAAAAGACTAAAAAACATATATACCGCTTATTGTATGTTTGGGTGCTGAATAGTTACTTTTATTTAAACAATGATTTCTCACTTTAAAATTTTATTTGAGCTGCCTGAAATAAAAAAGGCCGGATTTCTCCGGCCCTTTTTAATTCATTTAACCCTGGGTTTGTGGTTTTTCAGGTTTAAACTTTCTTTTGGTTTCCATAGGTTACAACGTTTTCAAAGGACAAGGTTCATGTCGTTTTTCCGGGGATTTTACTCCCTTTTAGGATTTTGGATTTGGTTCAGTTTTTCAGTTCTGATTTGGATTTGGTTTTTTCTGGATTCCTGGTTCTGATTTTTTCAGAAGATTTTGGATTTTATTCCGGTATTTTTATGTACCGTTTATGAATACAAAGGTATAAGCCTTCTGTAGCGGTACAAGAGCAATATTGACCAGTTTTAAAAAAATGTATTTACCGGAGTGTTCGTAATTTTACGATGTATTTGTACCGTAAACCAACTATAAATAATGATAATCCTGAATTAATGAAGACAGTCAGAATTACCGTAACAGGTAAAGTACAAGGGGTTTCTTTCAGGGCAAATACAAAAGAAGTCGCTGAAAGCCTTGGACTAAAAGGAGAAGTAATGAATAAAAATGATTTTGTGGAGATTGTTGCCCAGGGTGAAAATGGAGCCATTGATAAATTGATTGAATGGTGCCATCATGGACCTGAAAAAGCACAAGTCAAAAGTGTGAATGTCGAGATTATTGCCTATCCGGTGTTCAAAAAGTTCAGCATAGTCAGGATATAAAAGTTTTGTTTTATTAAAGATTGTCAGATTGTCTCTGGTTCAATTTTAATATTCCCCACTCGTTTCTCATTATTTACCTTTGCGTTGAAAATATTTTTTTTATACAATAATTTTTTTCTCATGAAAGTAACTGTAGTAGGTGCAGGAGCCGTGGGTGCTACCTGTGCAGATAACATAGCTCGCAAAGAGTTGTGTGATGAACTGGTGATGCTGGATATTAAAGAAGGTGTCACTGAAGGCAAAGCAATCGATATGATGCAGAGTTCTGTCTGGCTTGGGAGCGACACTCGTATTACCGGTAGCACAAATGATTATACAAAGACTGCCGGAAGCGATCTGGTAGTAGTGACTTCTGGAATTCCAAGGAAACCCGGAATGTCGCGTGAAGAGCTGGTGGGAATCAATGCCAACATTGTGAAAGATGTTACCAAAAAGATTCTGGAACAATCTCCCAATGCAATTTTCATTATCATCAGCAATCCGATGGATTCTATGGCCTACCTTACTTTGAAAGCAAATGGCCTTCCCAAACACAGAGTAATCGGAATGGGTGGCGCTTTGGATAGCAGCCGGTTCAGATATTATCTTTCGCAGGCTCTTCACTGCTCTTCTCACGATTTGAATGCAGATGTGATTGGCGGTCATGGAGACACTACCATGATTCCTCTGACAAGGCTGGCAACTTATAACAGCATACCGGTAAGTGAAATCCTCGAACCCGCCGCCCTGGATAAAGTAGCAGCCGATACAAGAGTAGGCGGTGCAACTTTGACCAAACTCATTGGAACCAGTGCCTGGTATGCACCCGGTGCAGCATGTGCAATGATGGCAGAATCTGTGCTGAGAGATGAAAAGAAAATGATTCCATGCAGTGTTTATCTGGAGGGTGAATATGGACAAAAAGATATTTGTCTTGGTGTACCTGTTGTTTTGGGAAGAAAAGGATGGGAAAGCATTTATCAATTAAAACTGGATGATGCAGAAAAGGATGCCTTTGCAAAGAGTGCAGAAAAAGTACGGAGTGTAAATGCAAGTTTGAAATTCTGATTGGAATTCTTTGAACACTAAAAAAGACGGAATTTATTTCCGTCTTTTTTTATAACATAATTTATTATCCTAACCGTCGGAATCCTCGTCGTGGTTATTATTCTTTTTGTTGAATATTTTGAAATCGGAGTTCCCAAATTTATAGGAGAAAGTCAATTTGAAACTACGTACGCTCCATCTGCTATAACTTTCCTGATAAAACGAAGGAGTGTCATAAATAATTCCACGATGATCGCTATTGAACAGGTCGTTGATTCCCAGAACAAGTGAACCGCTGTTGTTTTTCAGGAAATCTTTTCTGAGGGCAATATCTATCCTGTATCTGTGAAGGCGTTTTCCCTGTGGAATTACGTTGGGCGACTGATAAACACCATTCATCTGAAATGAGAAATTATTCCATAAAGAGGGATCCGGTGTAGTTATTTTATAATTGACCTGCAGTTTTGATCTCCAGTTAAATCCGGTGTTGCTCAGGTCCAAATTATTTACCTGTGCATTCACTTTTTGATATTGCATGCTGAGAGAGGGCGTGATGCTGAATCCTGTGAATACTTTCTGTTGAAGCGTCAGTTCAAGCCCAAGATTGCTTTTACTGTTTGCATTGATAAATGTGTTGAGAATGGCATTGGGATCAACTGCTGAATTATTTAATTGTTTGAATTGATCGGTTGTCAGGGTATCGCTATATTGTGTGATGTCATTTTGAGATGTCCTGTAATAAATAGTTGCCAGCAGGTTGTTGCCGGCTCCGTATGTTTTTGAATAGTTGAATTCAAATGAATTCTTGAATTCGGGTTTTAATGCAGGATTACCTTGTTGAATGTTCAGCGGATCATTGATGTCGATGAAAGGATTCAATTGCCAGAAATTGGGTCGCCTGATCCTGCGGCTGTAATTGATTTGCAGTTCATCATTGTCCGATATTTTTTCAGAAAGAAAGATACTCGGGAAAAGTCCATTCCAAAGTGTTTTGAGGCCTGAGGGATATTTATACCCAAATTTTTGAGCGCTGTCGATCAGCGTTCCGTCAAAATTAGAATACTCGCCCCGCAATCCCAATTGATAACCGAATTTACCGATTTTGTCTGTATAGGTAAAGTAGGCTGCCTGCACCTGTTCAGTGTATTTGTAGTGATTGCTGAGCGGCAATTTGGTTTCTACACTGCCATTGACAGAAAATGTATTAAAAAGACTTTCGTAATTATTAATATAACTGCGCAATCCGGCTTCTATTTTCTTGTTGTCATTTATTGGATTTGTATAATCTATCTGCGTAGTCCACTGGTTGTTATTGTTCGAACCCTGATTTCTTACCAATTGTGCCAGGCCGTCGGGCGTATTATCCGGGAGAAAAAATGAGTTGGCAATATTGGTGTTGTCATGCACTTTTCCATAATTTACATTCACACTTGCATCCAGTTCTTCGCCGTCGTGTGGAAATTTATGCGTGTAATTTAACTGACTGTTATTTCGCCTGAAACCAAATACCTCATCAGAAGTCCTTAGTCCCAATCTGGTCAGGTTTTTATTAACATCCATATATCTTTGATCTTGCTCTTCCTCGTTATTGAAATCTCCCTGAACAATTCCCTGAGAAATAGTCAGAATGTTTCTGTTGTCCACGAAGAAATCTAAACCGCCGCGCAAAGATTTGAACTGCCTGTGGCGATGATTGGCAGATTCCTGTTTGAAATAGTCAGTAGCTATTCCATTTTCTTTGTTTGTCCTTTCACTGCTCCCTTTGGTTACACCGCCTGATGTGTGATAACCACCGGTGACAAAAAAGTTGAATTTATTCTGCCTCAGGTTCAGGCTTACATTGCTGTTGAAAACACTGGGTGTGCCGCCGGCAACAGAAACAATTCCATTGAAACCCTGGCGCTTGTTTTTCTTAAGAATAATATTGATAATTCCTCCACTGCTGCTGGCATCGTATTTTGCCGAAGGATTGGATATCAATTCAATCCTGTCGATATTTTCCGAAGGGATCTGGTCGAGCGTCAGAATGGTTGGCCTCCCATCAACGAATATTGTCGGAGTTGAATTTCTGAATTCAACATTTCCATTCAGGTCCACCGAAACAGATGGAATTGTTTTTAAAGCATCAACAGCCGTTCCGCCTTGTGCAGTAAGGCTTTGCGATACATCAAAGATTTTTTTATCAATACCCATTCTCATGGGAGGTGTGGCAGCCGTTATGACAATGCCCTGCAATTTCTGAGCTTCTCTTACCATGATGATATTGCCCACATCGTAGCGCTGGGGTTCATCTGAATTCTTAAAGTGAAATTTAAAGGAAGATGCAGAATGACCGACAGAAGATACTACCAGTTTCAATGAATCTTCTGTGGGGATGTTGCTGAAACTAAAATCACCATTGGGTTTGGTGAGCATCACTGCAATTAAAGAATCTTTTTGTTTTTTGGTGAACGGATCTTTTATTAATGAGAATAGCTGAACAGAAGCAGCTTCGAGAGGTTTGTCAGAACCGAGTTCAAGAACTTTTCCGAGAACGGTATTTTTGCCTGTTAAAACAATCTGAGTATTATTTTGTGCAGGCAAAGGTTCTTTTTCTACTTGCGCTTTTAAATTGAAACCAATAAATGTCAGAAAAACGCAGAGTAAATATTTCATTCAATAACTATTTAAGAATTAATGGAGTGCAAAGGTATTGTTAGACGTCCTCTGTCGGGGAAAACGTACTAAAGTATCATCGAAGACGAAGGTGTTTTAACGTAACGTAAACAGTGAGACCCTCGTCGGTGTTAAATAAAAAGAGAAAGAAACGGATTTAACTTGTGCCTATAGATTCGCGCCCGGCGCGGCATTGGCGAGTAAACCATTTATTTTTTTGTTCCATTCAGTTTGCTGCACCACGTTTACACTGTGTGATGTTTCTTTATCGTATTGATCCTGCCATTGATTATTTTCCAAATAAGATTTTTTAAAAATAGCTCTCAGTTGCTGTCCATAGTTTTCTACGGTAAAATGTGTGCGCTGAATTTCTTTGATAAAATTCAATGCTCCGAGATAAGTAATATCGAAGTGGTGTTGTTCATGTTCTAAATGGAAACTGTCATTTATATTATGCCGTTTCCACGAATTGTGTTTTGTGAAAAATGAGAAGACTCCGATTCTAAGCAAAATATTTTTGTCAGAAAATTCTACACCCGCATCGTATGCATATCCGGATGAAGTCAATGCAGCTTCAAATGTATTTTGTACAGGAGTCCCTTTAAAGTCACGCCAGCTTAGCTTTCTGCCAGGATCATAATAAATGGTATCTCCGCCGGAATGATTAAATTTTGCTACATACGAAACCTGTACTTTGACAGGCTGTGATTCTGCATTTGAAAAAATCAATAGGGCAATGAACAACAGAAAAAAATGAAAAATATTTTTGAAGAATGAATATGTCAGGGAAAGTGGTTGCAAGATTTTTCTATTTTCTAAGTTTTAATTGCAATGATTTTACTATGAATTAAAATCAAATTTACTGTTCAGTACTTCATTTATTTTATCTGTAATCATTTGCGGGATAATGTAACTCATGCAACCTTCATTTCCGTGCAGGGGGCATGGTTTATTTCCGTAAACAGATGAAGGCCTGCATGGCAGTTCCGTCTGTATTGCATTTTTCAAATCCTGTCCCCATCCGTAAAATCCGGCGAATGGATGGGTGCCTCCCCAAACAGAAACCACCGGTATGCCATACAACGAAGCGAGATGCATATTCGCAGAATCCATAGATAACATTACATCCAGTTGTGATATAATTTTTAATTCATCTGAGAATGTATGTTCAGGCAGGATTGTAATGTTTTTTTTATTTGTAAACTTTTTTATGGAAGCCAATTCATTTTTACTGCCAAACAGCGTAATAAAGTTAGAAGGATTTTCAGCGAGGGTATTTATGACTTTTTCCATTTTTTCAATTGGATACATTTTCACAGGATGCTTTGCAAAAGGCGCTACTCCTATAAAGTTCAATTTTCTTAGACCGGTATCGGGATTGAAAATCTTTTTTATCTCCTCCTTTTGTGTTGAGCGATGATATGGCGGGGGCTGATTATTGAGATCTACGGGAAATCCTAATTTGGAAAAAACATCAGCATATCGTTGAAACGTGGATTTGAGCTGGTGAAATATTTTATCAGGGAAACGGGTTAGTTCTCTTTTTTCTTTTCTTCCTTTGTCAATGATCGAAACCGGAACACCGCGAAAAAATTGCCGGATAATTTTTGTCCTGATTACATCGTGCAAATCTGCAACGGCACAGAAGGGAATTTTATTGATAATTTTTGCAGCCCTGGCAAGGCCACTTAATCCTTTGAATTCGTTTTTGATATCCAACCCGACAAAATGGATTTTTTGAATACCCTCAAACAGCGGTTCAAATGCAGGTTGAGAGACGAATGTTACAGAAATTTCAGGATGTTGATCGAGAAGAAGTTTCATCACTGGTACAGTCATGGCCACATCTCCAAGTGAAGAGAAACGCAGCACCAGGATATTCTTCACATTCGTTTTCATAATTTTCTTGTGTATAAAACCGGATTGGTTTCCTCATCATTGTACATCTTCATTTGCTTATACACTTTCATGACTTTTTTTCCTTGCGAAATCTTATCAATAAGCTCATCAATGGCCAAAGAAAGGTCTGACTCCTGTGTCAACAGTACTTCAAGTTTTTGAAGGCATTGCTGTCGATGATTTTGCGATGCATCTGCTCTCTGCGACTCCAGTTTCATGTGATAGATTTTTAATTGGAGAATAGATAACCGATCAATGGCCCACGCCGGACTTTCTGTATTGATGGTGGCAGATTTATTTGCAACTACGTCTTTGTATTTGTTCAAAAAATAAGCGTCAATAAATTCTACGATATCTGTTCTTTTCTGATTCAGTTTATCAATACGTCTTTTCAGAGTCATCCCTTCTGCGGGATCAATTTCCGGATTTCGAATCAGATCTTCCAAATGCCACTGAACCGTATCAATCCAGTTTTTTTCATAAAGCAAAAATTCAAGTGAACCTTTATCAAAAGGATTTTTCGCAATAGCGTTTATATCATCTTTCTGATGATAATCCCCGATACTTTTTTTGAATATTAAAATAAAATCCGAAGCCTTCATGCACTTACAAATTTCGGTAATTAACAGCGAGGAGTTATAAAAGGCACCTGCTTTAAAAATAAATTATGCTTTTGATGTTTTTGTTCTGATTGCTTTATAAATGACAGGGAAAGTGGTGACAACTACAATTGTCAGCACAATAATTTCCAGGTGTTCAGTCAAATCATAACCAAATTTTGATTTTATAAATTGTTGGAGGAAGTGCCCCGCCAGCAACATGGACGCCACCCACGACATGCAACCAACGATGTTATAATAAGAAAATTTCTTGTAATCCATTTTGACGATACCGGCTACAATAGGAGCGAAAGTTCTGATAAATGGAATGAACCTGGCAATCACAATGGTCCATCCTCCGTTTTTCTCATAAAAATCATGCGCCTGGATCAAATATTTTTTTTTGAAGAAAAAAGTATCCTTTCGTTGATACAAAAATGGCCCGCCTTTTTTGCCAAACCAATATCCCACAAAATTTCCTAAAACGCCCGCTGTCGTTATCATTACCCAAAGTACCCCGAGATCAATCCATTGATTGCTTTCTTTGAACAAAACGGTATTTACAATTTCATTGCTGAAGATTCCTGTTACAAAAAGCAATGCATCTCCGGGTAGAAAAAAACCAACAAATAATCCTGTTTCCGCAAACACAATAAAGATGACCATCCATAATCCGCCGTTTTGAATATAGAACTCCGGATTAAGGAGATCCTTAAAAGTTATTCCAATAATTTCTAAAAGTGTCAAGGTTTGTATTTTAATTTATTGTCCGGGTAAAGAAACAACAAAACTTATTATCTGAGTAATTTGTTTAGTTAATTAGGCTCAAAGGCCAGCGCCTTCTCATGGTCAAATTCTCCTTCCCATCTTGCAATGACACAACTGGCCAGTGTATTGCCGATTACATTGACAGAAGTCCGGGCCATATCCATTAATTCATCAATTCCCAAAATGGCCATGATTGGCCAGAGAGGCAGACCAAATGAAGAGGCAGTGCCGATTAAAATTACGAGAGAAGCGCGGGGTACTCCTGCTACACCTTTACTTGTTAGCATTAATGTTAATCCCATTACAATCTGAGTAGAAATGGGCATGTGCATCCCTGCTGCCTGAGCTGCAAAAACACTTGCAAGAGAAAGGTAAAGTGTAGTGCCATCCAGATTAAATGTGTAACCTGTCGGAAGCACGAATGAAACAATTTTTCTTGGCACACCAAACTTTTCCATGTTTTCCATGGCAATAGGTAATGCCGATTCGGAACTTGTCGTCGCAAAAGCAATAGAAACCGGTTCTGAAACAGCTCTTATAAATTGCTTAATGGGAATTTTAAAGAAGTATGCAATTGAAAATAACACACCACCCACAAAAGCGATTAAGGCAACATATAAAGTGAGTAATAGCTTCATCAATGAGAAAAGAATATCCAATCCGAGATGTCCGACGGTTACTGCAATGGCGCCGCCAACACCAAAGGGAGCGAAATACATAATGATATTAGTAAAACGAAACATGGTTTCGGCCAGGCTCTCACTGAACAACAACATGGGTTTTCTCTTTTGTTCATCAATAATTGCCAGGGCAATTCCAAAAATAATACTGAAAACCACGATGGGCAACACGTCTCCGTGGTAAATGGATTTGACAAAATTTTCCGGGAAAATATCCAATATAATTTCCTGCCATGAATGCGGTGCACTTTTGGGTAATTCTTCATGAAACCCAGCGGGAATATGAATGCCCACTCCTGCCTGCGAAATATTAATTGCGATCAGGCCGATGATCAATGCAATGGTGGTTACCACTTCAAAATAAAGGACAGATTTCCATCCCATCCTTCCCACTTGTTTCAAATCGGAATGTCCGGCAATACCTACTACCAGTGTTGAAAAGAGGATGGGTGCTATGATGGTTTTTACCAGCCGGAGGAAAATGTTGCTGAGAACTTTCAGGTTTTTGGCGAACTCAGGGAAGTCGAGTCCGATTTCCACACCAATCACCATACTGGTAAGGATCCAGGTAGTCAGGGATTTTTTATAAATCGCATACAATATCAGGGAAAGAATAAAAATCCACCTGATCACCCGGAGAGCATTTGGGTTGACGGACTGAAATTTGTAAATGTCAATGAGATGTATAATAGCGGTGACGGTAAACAAGCCTACGGCAAGCAGTCCGCTCTTTTTTTTATTCATGAACAGTTTTTGACAATTGTGCCAAAACTAAGGAATACCTGATATAATTGTAAAATTGATTATTGATAAAAAGGTTATGGTGTATTTGCAATGGCAATACAGGGAAATGAATTGTTTCCCGTGATTTCGCAAAGAGTTTTGATCAATGGTTTTTGATTCCTGTCAAAAACTTTTAAACCGTCTTTTTGATTTATTTGTTATTTTTCCAAAATCAATTTTTAAAATTTAACCAAAAAATCTCTCTCATTTATGGGGCTTTTTATTAAAAAACCAATGAGCGTTTTGCTGGGTGAGGCGTCTGCTTCAGGCGATAATACCCTCAAACGTTCGCTAACCTCTTTATCACTGATTGCATTGGGTATCGGTGCTATTATCGGCGCCGGTCTTTTTTCTATTACGGGCATGGCGGCTGCAAATTATTCAGGGCCGGGTATCATGATTTCGTTCATTATTGCGGCGGTCGGATGCGGATTGGCAGGATTGTGTTATGCAGAATTTGCATCTATGATCCCGGTTGCCGGGAGTGCTTACACCTATTCTTATGCAACTATGGGTGAATTTATTGCATGGATTATTGGTTGGGACCTGGTTTTGGAATACGCCGTCGGTGCTGCCACCGTTGCATCAAGCTGGTCCGGTTATTTCGGAAAACTGCTTGCCAACTACGGGGTGGCATTTCCGGATTATCTGATTAAAACACCGTTTGACGGGGGGCTTTTGAATTTGCCCGGTGTTTTTATTGTAGTGATAATGTCTCTGCTTCTGATCCGCGGAACCAGTGAATCGGCATGGGTGAACGGATTTATCGTTATCCTGAAGGTTACTATAGTTTTAGTTTTTATATTTCTCGGATTTCATTACATCCGCCCGGAAAATCATCATCCACTGATTCCACCAAACGCAGGTTCATTTGGTGAATTTGGCTGGTCGGGAATTATTCGAGCGGCAGCGGTCGTCTTCTTCGCCTATATCGGGTTTGATGCAGTGTCGACGGCGGCACAGGAAACGAAAAATCCGAAGAAGGCAATGCCAATCGGTATTATGGGATCGTTGATTATTTGTACAATCCTTTACATCCTTTTTGCGTATGTGATGACCGGAGTTACCAGTTATAAAAATTTTGCCGGCGGCGAGTTGGCACCTGTTGCAACAGCCATCGACTGGATGGGCCCTATGGTAAACGGAACAGTGCCGCGACCTGCCTTCCCCTGGCTGAATAATCTGATCATTATTGCTATTTTGCTCGGATACTCATCCGTTATTTTGGTAATGCTTCTCGGCCAAAGCCGTGTATTCTATTCAATGAGTACCGATGGATTGCTTCCAAAACTTTTTTCAGATATACATCCAAAACACAGAACTCCTTATAAATCCAACTTACTTTTCATGGTATTTGTGAGCGCTTTCGCGGCTTTTATTCCGGGACGTGTAGTTGGCGAAATGACAAGTATCGGAACGTTGTTCGCTTTCATTCTTGTTTGTGCGGGTGTACTTGTGATGCGATCGACAATGAAAGATGCACCACGTGCATTCCGGGTTCCATTGGTTCCGTATATTCCGATCCTGGGTATTTTGGTTTGCCTGGGCATGATGGTATTCCTGCCGTTTGATACATGGATTCGGTTGCTGGTTTGGATGCTCATCGGCCTGGATATTTATATCGGATATGGTGTGCGAAAAAGCCTGCTCAATGCCGGAGAAAAACACATGAAGGATAAGAGCATTATTAGTTTGTGTGGTATCGGATTAAGCGTCGTTTTAATCATCATTGCTTATTTACATTTTGTCACCACCCCTGAAGACAGCCAGGATGAAGCATTGTTTTATTTTGCAATCGGATTTGGAATCTTGCATTTGCTATACTTTTTTTACCGGCATTATGTAGATAGAAAAAGGGCGATCCCTTCCGCATGATCGACAGATTGTAATAAAATAGAATTAAACCTCCGGAATTTTCGGAGGTTTTTTATTTTAAATGTCCAGTTATTTTAAAATGAAATCAGTAAATTATTCTCTGAATATGATTCTGTAGAATCCGGGCTACTTTTGTACAAATGAAAATTGCAACTTATAATATAAACGGTATTGGAGCACGCCTCCCTGTTTTATTAAAATGGCTCGAAGAATCCAAACCTGATATAGCCTGCCTTCAGGAATTAAAAGCGCCTCAGGAAAGATTTCCTCTGGATGATATAAAGATGGCGGGTTACAACGCTTCCTGGGTAGGGCAGAAAAGCTGGAATGGTGTGGCTGTTCTTTCAAAAAACATTGAACTAAAAGAACATTTGCGTGCGCTGCCCGGCGATGATACGGATATACAAAGCCGTTATCTTGAATGTGGTTCTGATACACTTTCAGTGAGCTGTCTTTATCTTCCGAATGGCAACCCGGTTCCGGGACCAAAGTTTGATTACAAACTTTCATGGATGAAACGTTTGCATGATCATTCAGGTAAGCTGGTTCATTCAACGATACCCACCATTCTCACCGGAGATTATAATGTCATTCCCGAAGAACAGGATGTTTACAAAGTGGATCACGTGATTAAAGATGCATTGTTTCAACCGGAATCACGCAATGCCTATCGCGATTTGCTTTCATTGGGATGGACGGATACTTTGAGGCATCTTTTTCCGAATGAAAGAATTTATACCTATTGGGATTATTTCAGAAATGCTTACGGAAGAAATGCGGGAATGCGCATCGATCATTTTTTATTAAATGCGCCTGCTTTGAAAAAATTAAAGGGAGCCGGAGTGGATAAATACGTGAGAGGGTGGGAAAAGACGAGCGATCATGCACCGGTGTGGATTGAGCTGGATTTGTGATTTTTTGTTTTGATCCTATTCATATACTACCAAATACAGTATGTTTTCTTTTTAGCAGCAAGTACCATTAGCCACAATGTAAGGTCTCTCTGCTCTCTTGGATGACACCGACACCAACCGCTGAATACACCGCTACGTGTATTCAAGGTATTCTTTTGCTGGCAGTACTCTGCCGGCCAATTAATTTAGGCAATGTGGAAATTCTGAATAATACTTCACTGTAAAAATTTTTTAACGAAATTTTTTCTTCTTATTTTTACGGTAGCAAATAGTTCAAATTCCTTCAGGGACAAAGCTGACTCAACAACAACGAAAGGCCATGATTACCGGCCTGCATTGCTTAAGGAGGGCAGGGCATTATAAAACACTACGATATGGGAAGAATATTTCTGATATTGTCATTTGTTTGCTCCGTGTTTTCGCTTAAGGCTCAGGACACATCCAAACACCCAATTGCAACACAATTTGTGAAACCCGATTTATTGCCTCCGCCTCCGGGAGGCGGAGGAGGGACTATCTCCGGGCCGACGACAGTCAACTGGGGACAGACATGTAATTATAGCTTCCCCTATTCATATCCCAATATCAACTGGGAAATAAGCAACGGCACAATTCTAAGTCATACGAATTCATCTGTAAGTGTCGACTGGGACGGCGGAGCCTTACAGGTATTGACCCCGATGGGCATAAACCCCGGTAATAGTTTACAGGGAGGACCAAATGTGTCATTTACATCTCCCCAAACCACAGTTACAGGTGTAATAACGGTCTATTCCAACACTACAGAAGAAGCCTCCCTCTCAGTAACCATAAATGTGCCACCTCTTTCGGGGGGGAATATTTCTCCCGTTCAACAGACGATTCCCCTTAATACAACGCCTGCAGCATTAACCTATACGGGCGCGAGCGGAGGAACCGGTGGTGGTTATTCATACCAGTGGCAGGTCTCTTCAGACGATCTCACATGGAATAATATTTCAGGTGCGAACGGACTTAGCTATTCTCCCGGTACATTAATAAATACTTATCACTACAGGGTGGCTGTTAATGAAAGTGGACAGTCGACCGTATATAGTAGTTCAGCTACTATCATTGTACCGCTGAAACCGGGATCAATTACCCCGTCAATGAAGTCTGTAAATTATAATTCAGGTCCGGGATTATTGAGTTGCGGGCAACCTGCAGGTGGAGATATGAATCATACATTTCAATGGCAATCATCAAACGATGAAATTAACTGGACAAATATTGCCGGGGCAACTGTTCTGTCCTTCACCCCCGGTAACCTGACATTACCCACCTTTTACAGGCTGAAGATCGACAATATTGCTTATAGTGATACATGCAGCGTGGCCCTGACCGGTTCACCCGTACATAATCCTCCCGTAACCGGTGATTACATTATGCCTGGTATTGCGATCCCGGATTCCCTGCACGATGGTAAATCAGATGTTGTGGGAGCCATCGCCGGAGCAGCAGACGTATCTCTCAGCGGAGCATCCACCTATTCCATCCCGATAGATATACTTCCGGGAACTAACGGATTAGAACCCAACCTGTCTCTTTCATATAATTCTTCAATGGAAGAGGGGAATGCCGGGTGGGGATGGAATTTAAATGCCGTTTCATCCGTTACAAGGACAGGAAAGAACTTTTATTATAATGGCACTTCCTCCTCTGTAAACTTCACCAATACCAATGATGCGTTTCTGCTGGACGGACAACGCTTAATGGTCGTATCAGGCAGTAACGGGTCAAATGGCGCCATTTACGGAACGGAAAACGAATCATATTCAAAAATAGAATCATTCGGCGGTACCGAAACTGCGGGACCGGACTATTTTACCGTAATAACCAAAGGCGGTGAAACCCTCGAATACGGTCACGCTGCCAATTCCAAAATGGCAACAGACAACGGAGCCAGTACGATGATTTGGTTTCTGGACAAGATAACCGACAGGAATGGTAATTATATTACTTATACCTATTCAATAGATCAAACCGGCAGGGATTATAAACTTACAGAAATCGATTATACCGGAAATACCGCTGCCGGGCTGTTGCCATATAACAAAATTCAATTCAGCTACCAGACAAATTCGACCTATAGCGAAGGCAAGGCCGGGTATTACGGTGGCGCTTCTCTGAAAAACATATTTCTGCTTTCCCAAATCGTTGTGAAAGACAAAAACGGGAATACCGTGAGAACTTACGACCTTACCTATAATCTTGTAAACAATTATGATTATTTCCTGAAGTCTGTTGATGAAACAGGCGCAGACGGCAAGTCTCTTACACCCACTTCATTCTCCTACGGCACAGGAACTGCAAACAATATTCAACACAACGGCCCTTTCAGCCTGTACCAGGGCAATACCGTCAATGATTATTTTATTGATTTTGATGGTGACGGAAAGGTGGATATGATGAATGTGCACTTTTATTATGACAACAATAACAACAGGTACGACACGCTGTTGACCGTCAGTTCAGGTTTTGATCAAAATCAGCCGGGCGGCGGTGCTACCCTTTTATACATAGCATCTTTGCCAAAGGGAAAACCCACTGAAATAGATAACCAGCAAATTGACAACGCTTTTTATAATTATGTTTCCTCGGATTTTGACGGCGACGGAGCGGATGATATTATTCAGACAAGAACTCATTTAGTTTCGTTTTCAGGCTATAAACCCCTGCAGGCATTGGATAGCATCGTAATGGTATCCATGCACAGGGTAAGAGATAACCCCGAAATCGCTGCTCCCACTTTCAATGTCAATTTGCCCGCCAATCCGGTGGATTTCTGGGGTCATTCCTTCATTTACATACCCGTCGACAACACTACCTCACCCCTTCAAAGCATTATTCCGGGAGATTTTGACGGAGACGGAACAACCGATTATATCCTGATGCTGGGCCAGCTTGAAACTGCGGGCCAGCCGGGTAGCGGTATTTATTACAAAGCATTTTTTAATTCGCCGGCAAAACATATTTATAATAAAGAAATTATCGGATTCAATGTAGAAGGTAATTCCGATGTGAACACTTACACGGCAACAACAATTGCCACGGCCGACGAGATATCTACCATTGATTTAAACGGAGACAGCAAAGATGAATTACTCGTCACAAAAGGGGACACTTCATATTTCATTGCCATAAACCCACTGCCGGCCTCCACGGGCTTCAGCTATGAAGGTTCTGTACTTTACAAAACGGCACTCATCGGAAAAAATAATACTTATTTTATAGGCGACTTCAACGGAGACCACATAAGCGATCTTCTTGTGAGAGGAAAAAACGGTAAAACAAATGCCTATGAACCCTGGTCGGTATATTACGGTACAGGAGCTGCTTCGGGCAATCCATTTACAACACCGGTTGCATTCACCTTTGCAAAACCGGTAGCCCTTCAGGGCGATAATGATGAAGACCAGAATCCCGCAAATTACATCAGCCAGATAAAAATCACTGATATGGACGGAGATGGTGTAAATGAAATTACATCCTTCTACGACCTGGCAACAAGCACTTCCCCAGTCAATTCAATCGCTGATATCGCACGACTCGAAGGTTCGGAAATCGTTCACAGGTATGATACCATCCCCAATGAAGATGACCTGGGGTTTTCCGGGATCCGGACCGTAAGTGATTTTGACGGTGACGGCAGGAGTGATATTATTCAGGACATCGCGGGTGATATAGATCTGTTTTATCTCAACCCCTTCAGTAATGAAAGGTTAATGACCAATGCCACCAACGGTTTCGGATATTCTACCGGTTTCAGTTACCAGGCACTTTCAGATGCACGGGACGGCCAGTCCGTATTTAACTATTACCTCCAGTCCAACTATAACAGTTCCGACTCCAGTATTAATTTTCCTTTTAATACCATAAAAATTCCCATGTATGCCGTAAAATCATTACAGGTTCCCGACGGAATCGGGGGAAACACTACCATTGACTTCAGTTATAAAGACCTTATCCTTCACAGATCGGGAAAGGGTATCCTGGGATTCAAATCTGTAATATCAACCAATGACGCAACGGGAACAAAGGTGGAAACCGATAATAATATAAATACACAGTATGCCTTCCCCTACGAAACCCAACAAAAGACCACATTGGTTTCGACCGGAGAAACGATAAGTGCACAGGAATTGAATACGGCCTTTATAAGTAAATCTACAAACGGATACTACGATATGCGATTCAGTCCCCAACTGACCGGCATTATAAGTATCAACTATTTGACGGGCGCTGCTTCAGAGGAAGATAGAGTATATGACAATTACGGAAACGATACGGATAATACAATCAAGACAGGAGGATGGACCGGCACGGCGGTAAATACGATAGAAACCACCGAAACCCAAACTTCCTACGGAACTCATAATACACCCGTGCCGGCCGTCCCCGATAAAATAATTGTGCAAAATACCCGGTCGGGCCAGGCTGCTGCCACTGAAGAAACGGATTTTGAATACGATTCCAAAGGGAATGTCTCCGGCAAAGTGGAATATGCAGGAAAACCCTTAGCTGTAACCTCTTCATATACATACGACGGATATGGGAATCCGGTTCAGACCACACTCTCCGCCAGTGGTACAGACAGCAGAATTACCCAAAATACTTACGACAATGAAGGCAGATTCATAATACAAAAAGAGCAACAGGGTAACGGCATAAACAGAATTCAATCTTATACTTACGATTCATGGGGCAATCCGCTGACCACAATATCCACAGACGGATTAACGACTACTTATTTTTATGACGGTCTGGGAAATAACACAAAAACCATTTTTCCCGACGGGCAAATACAGATGGACGCCCTGAACTGGGCTACCGGGGGAAATACGGTTTATATCGATTACAAATATTTTCCTAACGGAGGTCATCCCGCTGTAAAAACAGCCTATGATATCCTCAATCGTAAAATTGCCGTCCAGACCGGAGGTTTTGAAAACCAGGTTCTCTCCCAAAACGCTTCTTATGATGAAAAGGGGAATCAGGTGAGCAGTACCGCCCCGCACTATCCTGACGAAACACCCGTAGTAACCACCACGCAATTCGATTTATATAACCGGGTTACCAAGATAAGTACTCCTTCAAATTTCTCAACCACCACCTACACCAAATTATCCGGAGGCCAGTTTAAAATTACCGTTGAAAATGAAGCCGGTCAATCGAGCAGCAAAACACAGGACGGATCGGGAAGAATTATCTCAGCCACCGACAACGGCGGCCAGTTAAATTATACGTATGACAGCAGAGGCAATACCACAAACATTAAGATCGGTAATACCACTGTCCAGACCAAGACCTACGACATCTACGGAAGAAATACCGCTGTGAATGATAATAATACCGGAACCATCAACTACACCTATGATGCTTTGGGCCAACTTACCCAGCAGCAGGATGCTATCGGCAATATTTACAACTTATCGTATGATGACTTCGGCAGGCTGATCACCAAAACAGGGCCCGCAGGTACCATCAGCTACACCTATTTTTCAAACGGAGCAAAAAACAACGACAACCCGGTCAAGATAGCAGGGTTTTCGGGCGACACTACCGAATATTCTTATGATACGCTCGGAAGAAAGATTTCACAGAAAACAACCTATGACGGCATTTCATACACCGATTCATATCAATACAACTCACCCGGCCAATTAGTCAAAACCACCTACGCCTCCGGAATAAGTGTCGATGATTCATTTGACGAAAACGGCTATCCGGTTGCAACGGCCGTTCAAAACGGATCATCTGCCGCAACTACCATATTTTCGGCAATATCGATGAACAGCAAGGGCATCTATACCGGCTACACATACGGAAACGGCAAGACCGGCGAAACGGATTATGATCTGAACACAGGGGTTCCGACCCGGTATTTTACCGCAGGGATACAGGATCTGAATATGACGTGGGACGCACAGAGGGGTAACCTGGTTTCGCGTAAGGATGCGCTCAAAAACCTGACCGAGACATTTACTTACGACAATCTGAACAGGCTGACGTCGACCTCCGTAAATAACGTACAGCAATTTGCAATGGCTTATGATGCAAACGGAGGTATATCCCTCGGCAACATCATCACCAAATCCGACGCCGGAAACTATGTGTATAGAACCGATAAAATAAATGCGGTGGCCTATATCACCGACACCGGCAGCAACCAGACTCTGCCGCCACCCGACATTTCGCAAAACACACAGACGATAGCTTATACATCTTTCTTAAAAACGGATTCTGTTTCCCAGAACGGATACACACTCAAATATTACTATGGAGCAGGCATGGAAAGGATCAAAAGTGTATTGCGGCAAAACGGCAATGTAATGGAAACGAGATACTATCCCGGCACTTATGAAAAACAGGTAAAGGGAGATA
>Ga0209916_1001527_pt1 | contig 18566 bp, 14 predicted proteins | sample ThiBio_1000_plan_FD_183956 | JGI IMG/M metagenome (GOLD analysis project Ga0209916, IMG submission 183956) | Wastewater bioreactor microbial communities from Cape Town, South Africa - Thiocy_solids_2 (SPAdes) | ecosystem: Engineered > Bioreactor > Thiocyanate-remediating > Anaerobic-Aerobic ... | reverse complement strand
CGGCGGGTTGGCTTTTTCTTGGCGTCGAAGCTCAACGACGCGAACGAACGCTGCTTCATCGGGGATGTGCTTCCTGGGGCCCGTCGCTATGATGCCGCAGATGGGGATTTGATCAGAGCATCCCTAAGGCGAATCGAGAAAGGCAAGGTCTCTAGCGTTTATATAGGTATCTACGGAGACCCCGACAACAATGCAAACAAGCAAATTATTGCTAGAGCAAATAGGCTGGCTTCTGGTCGCGCCACCAGTCGTCCGCTCAATGTGCAGTTTTTTGACGCGGCCACTGCGCGCGTCTGGAGTTGAACGCTAACGAGTCCGTAGGAGATTTCCCCTCAACTAGAGGCACGAGGCCTTTGTCCTTAGTTTTCCCAAATCAGGGGCAAATTCTCTTATCTCGGCATCTTCGAAAGAAACGCGGCACCATGTAGCCGGACTTGGATGTTCTGCTGCCACGAGGCACTCCGCCTTCTCCGCCTGACCTGGACGAAGCGCATGCGTCAATAGCAGGCAGCCACAAACGAGGAGCCCGCATGAACCACCCCTTCAAAATCGGCGACCACGTGCGCTGGAATTCGGAAGCCGGGTACGTGACTGGCAAGATCATCGCGGTGCACACGCGCGACACCGAGTACAAGGGCCACATGCGCCGCTGCAGCGAGGCCGATCCGCAGTACGAGATCCAGAGCGACAAGACCGACCACATCGCCATGCACAAGGGCGCGGCGCTGCACAAGATCGACTGAGATGTCCGGCGACCCTGCCACCATCTGGACCATCGGCCACTCCACGCGCACGCTGGAGGAGTTCCTCGGCCTGCTCGTCGAATACCGCATCGAAGCGATCGCCGACGTGCGCCGCTTTCCCGGTTCGCGCCGCTACCCGTACTTCGCCAGCGACGCGCTGGCCGCCTCGTTGCCCACGCACGGCATCGCCTACCAATGGATGCCCCGACTCGGCGGCCGCCGCAAGGTGCAGCCGGGCTCGCCGAACACCGCCTGGCGCAACGCCTCGTTCCAGGGCTATGCCGACTACATCGCCACGACGGAATTCGCCGAGGGTCTGGCCGAACTGCTGGCACTGGCCGCGAACCAGCGCACCGCGATGATGTGCGCCGAGGCGGTGTGGTGGCGCTGTCACCGCTCGATCATCGCCGACGTGCTGAAGCTGCGCGGCATCGAGGTGATCCACATCATCGATGCGACGCACACGACGGTGCATCCGTATACGTCGCCGGCGCGCATCATGGACGGAAGATTGAGTTATGCGGCGCCGCAGGGGGAGTTGCTGTAGCGCCCCGGCGCATGCCTCGGCGCCGCACGTCGACCCGAAGCGGACAGGCTGGCCGGGGCGCCGCTGCAAACTCTCCCGGAGCATTGTCGATTTCCGATCATCCGCTTCGTCGCCAGTGCATCCCCACCCAAAGGATCTCCCATGAAATACGTCGGCCTGGCCTACTTCACCCCCGAAAAATTCGCCGCGATGGCGCCAGACGATGTCGAGAAATTGGTGAGCCAATGCCCGGCATTGGACGAGAAGATGCGCGCTACCGGCAAGGTTCTGGTTTCCGCGTCGCTTGGCGATCTGGACAGCTGGAGGACGCTTCGCCCGCGCAGCGGCAAGACGCACGTCAGCGATGGGCCCTACACCGAGTCGAAGGAAGTGGTGGGTGGCCTGTTCATCATCGAGGCGGACAGCCGCGACGAGGCGCTGCGCATCGCATCCATGCACCCGGCCGCCACGCTGGGCGAAGAAGGCGGGTGGGCCGTCGAGCTCATCCCCTTGGATTTCTACCTGGCCCAATGATGGCGTGGACGCCTGCATCAAGCATGCTTCGGCGCCCCTTTCTCCACAAACATCTCTGCGGCCTCGGAGTCATCTCGGCTCTTCCGCTCTCGCACCGAGTGCGGGCCAGGCGAGGGCATGGATGCCCGAGTTGAAGCAACGCAGGAGCAGTTGCCCGATGTCCGGCAAGCGCCAGGCGGGGTGGCCTTCTCTTTGGTTACTTTCTCTTGGCCACGCAAGAGAAAGTAACTCGGCCTCCGAAGGAGGATGAAAGTTCTTCGCCTTGAACCACTAACGAAACGTCAAAGCATCGCCCGCGAGCGGGCTCCTACAGGGGCATCCGGGGAGCGATGCGGAACGCGCTACTCCTTCTTGATCGCATGCCCGCCGAACTCGTTGCGCAGCGACGCCAGCAGCTTGTCGGCGAACGAATCGCTGTCGCGCGAGCGGTAGCGTTCCATCAGCGACAACGTGATCACCGGGGCGGACACGCTCAGTTCCATCGCCGCATCCACGGTCCAGCGGCCTTCGCCGGAATCGACCACGTAGGGCGCGATGCCGTCCAGGTTCGGGTTCTTGTCGAGCGCGTCGGTGGCCAGGTCGAGCAGCCACGAGCGCACCACGCTGCCATAGCGCCAGATCTCGCCGACCTGGTGCAGGTCCAGGCCGAATTCCTGCTTGTGCTTGAGGATCGCGAAGCCTTCGGCGTAGGCCTGCATCATGCCGTACTCGATGCCGTTGTGGACCATCTTGGTGAAGTGGCCGGCGCCGACCGGGCCGACGTGGCCCCAGCCCTGGTCCTTCGCCGGCGCCAGCGTCTCGAAGATCGGCCGCAGCGCCTCGACGGTCTTTTCGTCGCCGCCGATCATCATGCTGTAGCCCTCCTTGAGCCCCCACACGCCGCCGCTGGTGCCGCAGTCGACGTAGCCCAGCTCGCGCTCGGCGTAGCGCTGCGCGCGGCGCAGCGTGTCCTTGTAGTTGGAATTGCCGCCGTCGATCAGCGTGTCGCCCCTGGCCAGCAGCGGCAGCAGCGCGTTGACGGTGTCGTCGGTGACCCTGCCGGCCGGCACCATCAGCCACACCACGCGCGGCGCGGGCAGCGCCGCGACCAGCGCCGCCAGCGAGGCCACCGGCGCGATGCCGCTCGCCGCGGCGGCCTGGCGCGCGTCGGCGCTGGGGTCGAAACCGGTGACCTTGTGGCCGCCCTTCGCCAGGCGTTCGGCCATGTTCGCGCCCATGCGCCCGAGACCCACCATGCCAAGTTCCATCGTGTTCACTCCGTAACGGGAAAGGTTGTCGTGTTCATGCGTGCTGCTTGCCGACATCCAGCCAGCCGCCGTCGAAGCCGGCGCGGCGCAGGCCGTCGACGATGGCGCGGCAGCCGCGCATCAGTTGCCACGGCAGGCCGCTGCGGTGGTTCTCCACCATCAGCACGATCGGACCGAGGTTGAGTCCGAAAAAATACGGCGAGACCCAGCCGCCGGGCGAGGGCCCGGCCCAGGTCTGGTTGAAGCTGGCCTTGAAGCCGTAGGGATGCTCGTCATGCAGCTGCAGCGTGTGGATGAAGTGGTGCACGGTCGGCAGCACGATCTCCGGCGCGAACGGCAGCGACGCCACCACCGCCCACGGCGCGAGCGTGCCGTCGTCGAAGCCGTACGGGGCGCCGCGGCCCACGTAGTCCTCGAAGCGGCGCTCGATGCCGTCGATCCTGCGCGTGGCCGGGCCGGGGCCGTCGCTGGCGGTGATGCCCCAGCAATGCTCGCTGTAGCCGTTGAAGCCGAGCGGGTTGGCGCTGGCGTAGCGCTGCTGCACCAACGTGGCGCGGCGGCTGTTCTCGAAGTAGTCGATGCCGTGCGCACGCATGAAGGCGTCGCGGATGCCGCGGAAGTCGATCCACGCCTGCGACAGCTGGTGGGTGAACAGCGGCGCGCAGTACAGGTAGTCGATGCCGTAACAGCGCTTCCACTCATAGCTGGACGCCCATGCCGCGTACGCCGCCGGGGGCAGCGGATGGGTCGGCGAGCCGAGCGCCAGCACGTACAGCAGCAGCGCCTCGTCGTAGCCCTGCCAGCTGTGCGCGATGAAGCCGCTTTCCGGGCGCCAGCCGTGGCCGATGGTGCCGTCGGCGGCCTGCAGCCACGGCCACTGCGCGCGCTGGTAGAGGAAGTTTGCGGTGTCGCGGATCTCGCGCTGCGCAGCGTCGTCGCCGTCGAAGTACGCGGCGGCGGCGAGCATGCCGGCGAACAGGAACGCGCTGTCCACCGTGGACAGCTCGCATTGCCACGCGCGCCGGCCGCTGCGCATGTCGAGGAAGTGGTAGTAGAAGCCGCGGTAGCCACTGGCGTCGCTCTGCTCGCCCTGCACGCTGTCGCGGAAGAAGCGCAGCGTGGCCAGGGTGCGCTGGATGGCGGCGTCGCGCCCCAGCATGCCGCGCTCGACCGCCACCGGGTAGCAGCTCAGCGCCAACCCGGTGGCCGCGATGCTGGCCGGCCAGTCCGGCGCGGTCTTGTCCGACACCAGTCCATTCGCGGGATTCGCCTCGTGGAGGAAGTAGGCGAACGCCTTGTCCTGCAAGTGTTGCAGCAGCGGGTCCGCTGTGGACGGATGGCTGGGGGGGTGGGAGGGCATGGATCTCGTCGTGGTCTTTCGCGGTGACCGCAGCATGCAAACGGAAGATGCTGCGACGGCCAGTTGCCGGCCGATATCGCCGGCATCGTACTCCGCGACGTGGTGAAGCGCAGGTTGACGCCGCGCATGCCGTGGCCGGCGCATGCTGGTTTTTTTTGCCGCCGTCGACAGGAGTCGCCATGTCATCGCCTTCCCCCCGCAGCATCGATGCGGAGCAGCACTGCCTGCTGTCCAACGGTCGCTACAGCGTGATGCTGGGTGCGAACGGCGCCGGCTTCAGCCGCTGGCGCGGCCTGGCGGTGACGCGCTGGCGCGAGGACCCGGTCGGCGACGGTTGGGGCAGCTACCTGCTGTTGCGCGACGAGGACGGCGGTGAAACCTGGTCGGCCAGCCGGCAGCCCTACGGCACGCACAGGCCGGACGACGCGGTCGCATTCGAGCCGGGCTGCGCCCGTTTCAGCCGGCGCCACCACAGCGTGCACAGCGTGCTGGAAGTCGCGGTGGCGGCCGAGGCCGACGTCGAGCTGCGCCGGCTCACCCTGAGCAACCACGGCGACCGTACGCGCACGCTGTCGCTGACCTCGTACGCCGAGCTGGTGCTCGGCCCGATTGGCGCCGACAACACGCACCCGGCGTTCTCCAAGATGTTCGTGCAGACCGCATGGGACGAGGCGCACCGCATGCTGCTGGCCACGCGGCGGCGGCGCGACGGCAGCGAAGCCGAAGTGTGGGCCGCGCAGGCGCTGCAGGTCGTCGGCGAGGATGGCGGCGATGCCATTGAATTCGACACCGACCGCGCACGCTTCCTCGGCCGCCTGCGCACGCTGCGCGACGCGCAGGCAATGCAGCCGGGCGCCGCGTTGTCGAACACCGTCGGCTGCGTGCTCGACCCGGTGTTCGCCCTGCGTCGGCGCTTCACGCTGGTGCCGGACAGCAGCGTGACGCTGCTGCTGTGGACGCGACTGGCCGATTCGCGCGACGGCGCCATGGCCCTGGCCGCGCAACTGGGCGATCCGGACGCCGCCGCGCAGCTGTTCGACGGCGCGGCACGACAGGCCGAAGCCGCGTGCGCGCAGCTCGGCATCGGCGCCGCGCAGACAGCGCGGTTCGCCTGCTGGATGAGTGCGCTGCTGTACAACGATCCACGCCAGCGCGCGACACCCGACGTGCTGGCACGCGGCCGCGGCGGTGCGCCGGTGCTGTGGTCCGCCGGCATCTCCGGCGACCGGCCGATCCTCCTGCTGCGCTTCGGCGAGAGCGACGACCTGACGCGCGTGCACGAGGTGCTGCAGGCACAGCAGCACTGGCGCAGCCGCCAGCTCGCCGTCGACGTGGTGCTGCTGCAGGCCGCCGGCGATGCACGGCAGGCTGCGCTCGATTCGCTGGTGGGTGCGCAGCAGGCGCGCCTGAAAACCGACGAGCAGCTGCCCAAGGCCGAGCTGTTCGCGTTGCGCGACGACGCGATCGGCGCGGATTTGCGCAGCGGCCTGCTGACGGTGGCGCGCGTGGTGCTGGACGAGGCGCCGCCCGCGCAGGCCGCGGCCGGATCGCCAGCCGCCGGCGCCGCACCCGCGCCGATCCGCGCGACCGCCATGGCAACGGCCGTCGCCGCCAATGCCGATGCGCCGGAATTCGCCAACGGCCACGGCGGCTTCGTCGACGGCGGCCGCGCCTACCGGATCGAACTCGACGAAGCGCATCCCACGCCCGCGCCGTGGGTCAACGTGATCGCCAACCCCTTGTTCGGCTGCATGCTGTCGGCCGCAGGCGGCGGTTATGCGTGGTCGCTCGACAGCCAGCAGAATCCGCTGACGCCATGGCCGAACGACCCGGTCAGCGACAGCCCGCACGACGTGCTGTACCTGCGCGACGAGGACACCGGCGTGCTGTGGAGCGCGTGCGCGCTGCCGATCCGCGTGGCCGGCGCGCACTACACGACCACCCACGGCAAGGGCTGGACGCGCTTCGAGAACGACGCGCACGGCATCGAACTGGAGCTGCTGCAGTGCGTGCCGACGGACGACCCGCTCAAGCTGTCGCGCCTGCGCCTGTGCAATCGCTCGCCGCGCACGCGGCGGCTGTCGGTGACCGGCTACGTGGAGTGGGCGCTGGGCGCGAACGGCAGCACGCCGGCGCCGTTCGTGATCACCTCGCGCGACGAACGCACCGGCGCGTTGTTCGCGCGCAACCGCTGGCGGCCCGAGTTCGGCGACCGCGTGGCGTTCATCGACCTGGCCGGGCCGGCGCATTCGACGAGCGGCGACCGCCACGAAATCCTGGGACCGCTCGGCACGGTCGCGCAGCCGCAGGGGCTGCACGACGGCACGCCGCTGTCCGGCCGCCTCGGCGCCGGGCTGGAGCCCTGCGGCGCGCTGCAGGTGCGCATCGAACTGCCGCCGGGCACGCAACTCGACCTGCGCTTCCTGCTCGGCGACGCCGCCGACGAAGCCACCGCGCAGGCGTTAATCGGGAAATACCGCGCGGCGGATATCGATGGCGTGCTCGCCGACGTCGCCGCGCAATGGAACGGCCTGCTCGATGCCGTGCAGGTGCGCACGCCCGATCGCGCGCTGGACCTCATGCTCAACGACTGGCTGCTGTACCAGGTGACCAGTTGCCGGCTGTGGGCGCGCACCGCCTACTACCAGGCCAGCGGCGCCTACGGTTTCCGCGACCAGCTGCAGGACGTGATGGCGCTGTGCGTGAGCCGCCCCGATCTGGCCCGCGAGCACCTGCTGCGTGCGGCCGGCCGCCAGTTCGTCGAGGGCGACGTGCAGCACTGGTGGCTGCCGCCGGGCGGCCAGGGCATCCGCACCCGGATCAGCGACGACCGCCTGTGGCTGGCGTATGTCGCCGCGCACTACGTCGAGGTGAGCGGCGACGCTGAAGTGCTGGACGAGATGCTGCCGTTCCTTGCCGGCCAGCCGATTCCCGAGGGCGCCACCGACGCGTTCTTCCAGCCCGGGCGCTCCGACCGGCAAGCCAGCGTGTACGGGCACTGCGCGCTCGCGATCGACAGCAGCCTCACCCGCGGCGCGCACGGCCTGCCGCTGATCGGCACCGGCGACTGGAACGACGGCATGAACGCGGTCGGTGCCGAAGGTCGCGGCGAGAGCAGCTGGCTCGGCTGGTTCCTGCTCGCCACGATCACGAAGTTCGCGCCGCATGCCGAACAGCGCGGCGAGGCCGAACGCGCGCAGCGCTGGCGCGGCCATGCCGACGACCTGCGCGCCGCGCTGGAACGCGCCTGGGACGGCCAGTGGTATCGCCGCGGCTACTACGACGACGGCGCGTCGCTCGGTTCGCACGAAAGCGACGAATGCCGCATCGACACCATCGCGCAATCGTGGAGCGTGCTGGCCGGCATCGGTGACCGCGCGCATGCGGCGCAGGCGATGGACTCGGTCGATCGCCTGCTGGTCGACCACCCGAACCGGATCCACCGCCTGTTCACCCCGCCGTTCGACCACAGCCGGGAGAACCCCGGCTACATCAAGGGCTACCCGCCCGGCGTGCGCGAGAACGGCGGCCAGTACACGCACGGCGCGGTGTGGTCGATCTTCGCCTGGGCCGGCCTCGGCGACGGCGACCGCGCTGGCGCCCTGTTCGACCTGCTCAACCCGATCCGCCACGGCGACGGCCCCGCCACGGAGGAGCGCTACCGGGTCGAACCCTATGTTGCCTGCGCCGACGTCTATTCGGTCGCCCCGCACACCGGCCGCGGCGGCTGGACCTGGTACACCGGCTCCGCCGGCTGGCTGTACCGCGCCGGGCTGGAGGCATTGCTCGGCTTCCATCTGAAAGGCGACCGGCTGCGCATCGATCCCTGCATGCCCCGAGCCTGGCCGGGGTTCGAACTGACTTACCTCCATCGTCGAACCCGCGTCAGCCGCTACGTGATCCGCGTCGATAATCCGGCGCGGGTCTGCCACGGCGTGGCGCACATCGACATGGACGGCCAGATGCGGGATGCCGATGCTGCACTTGCACTGCCTGATGATGGCGAAACGCACCAGCTACTCATCACGCTGGGCTGAGTGCCTGCCCGCACGCATCCAGACCCGTAACGCCACGGCGGGTACCGCCCGCCGGCTCCTCGAAACCGCTCCCCGACGATGGACCGGCAGATCGGGACGCTAGCCTCGCCGCGTGCGCGAGGCGCCGAGCTTGCGGGTCAGCGTGTTGCGGCCCACGCCCAGCGCCTGCGCCGCGTGCTGGCGATGGCCATCGGTCGCCTGCAGCGCCACGTTGAGCAGGGTGTGGTCGAGCGCTTCGCGGGCGCGCGCGTGGATGTCCGCCTCGCCGGCGGCCAGCGCCTGCGTGGCCCACTCGCGCAGCGCATCGGTCCACTCGCCGCCGCGCGCCGCGTCGGCGCCGCCGCCGAGGTCGGCCGGCAGGATCTCGTTGCCCGGCGCGATCACCGCCAGCCGCCGGCACAGGTTCTCCAGCTCGCGCACGTTGCCGGGAAAGTCGCGTTGGGCGACGAGTTTCAACGCAGCCTTGGCGAAGCGCTTCGCCGGCAGCTTCAGCTCCTGCGCGGCGGCGGCGAGGAAATGCCGGGCCAGCAGCGGGATGTCGCTGCGCCGGCTGCGCAGCGGCGGCAGCTCGATGCGCACCACGTCGAGGCGGTGCATCAGGTCGGCGCGGAACTGCCCGGCGGCGACGCGCGCGGCCAGATCCTGATGGGTGGCGGCGACGATGCGCACGTTGCAGCGGATCAGCTCGCGCCCGCCCACGCGGTAGAACTCGCCGCCGGCCAGCACGCGCAGCAGGCGCGTCTGCAGGATCAGCGGCATGTCGCCGATCTCGTCGAGGAACAGCGTGCCGCCCTCGGCCTGCTCGAAGCGGCCGGCGACGCGGCGGGTGGCGCCGGTGAACGCGCCGGCCTCGTGGCCGAACAGCTCGCTCTCCAGCAGCTCGCTGGGAATCGCCGCGGTGTTCAGCGCCACGAAGGGTTTGTCGCGGCGCGCGCTTTCCTCGTGCAGCGCGCGCGCCACCAGTTCCTTGCCGGTGCCGGTCTCGCCGGTGACCAGCACGTTGAGGTCGCTGGCGGCGACGCGGCCGATCAGGCGGAACACCTCGCGCATCGGCGCGCTTTCGCCGAGCAGCGCATGGCTCGGCGCCGGCGCCGGCGGCGCGGCGGCTGCCGGCGCGGCCCCGCTGGCCAGCGCGCGCTGCACCGCGGCCACCGCCTGGTCGAGGTCGAACGGCTTGGCCAGGTAGTCGGCCGCGCCGAGGCGGTACGCCGCGGCGGTGGTGGCCACGTCGGTATACGCGCTCATCACGATCACCAGGCCGATGCCCTGCGCCTTGAGCTCGGCGAGCAGGCTCAGCCCGTCCTCGCCCGGCATGCGCACGTCGGTGAGCAGCAGCGCGGGACGCGCCTCGCGCAGCGCAGCGCGCACGCCGGCTGCCGCATCGAACTCGCGTACCGCCAGCCCGGCGTCGCGCAGCGCCTCGGCCAGCACGAAGCGCACGCCGCGGTCGTCGTCGGCGATCCAGATTTCATCCACCATGCGGGCGCTCCAGCGGCAGGTACAGCGAGAACACGGTGTGGCCGGGGCGGCTGGCGTAGCGCAGTTCGCCGCCGTGTTCGTGGGCGATCTCGCGCGCCAGCGCCAGGCCCAGGCCGGTGCCGTCGGCGCGGCCGGAAACCAGCGGCTGGAACAGCGTGTCGCGCAGCGCGACAGGTACGCCGGGGCCGTCGTCGATCACGTCCACGCGCAGCGCCATGCGCCGCATCCGCTCGCCCACGCGCACGCCATGCTCCACCCGCGTGCGCAGGGTGAGCGTGTGTGCGCCCGCTTCGAGCGCATTGCGCGCCAGGTTCAGCAGGATCTGCTGCAGGCGGTCGGCGTCGCCGTGCAGGTCGGGCACGCTGGGGTCGTAGTCGTGGCGCAGCTGCGGCGGCGCGGGCTCGGCCAGCAACAGGTCGGCGAGCCGTTCCAGCAGGCGATGGATGTTGACCGGGCCGAGCTGCGCCGCGCCGTCGTGATGCAGCAGGCGGTTGGCCAGCGTGGCGAGGCGGTCGGCCTCGTCGATGATCAGGCCGGCCAGCGCCTGCAGGTCCGCGCCCTCGACCCGCCGCTGCAGCAGCTGCGCCGCGCCACGCAGGCCGGCCAGCGGGTTCTTCACCTCGTGCGCGAAGCCACGCAGGGTGGCCGACAGCGGCGAAGCGGCCGACGGCGATTCGGCCAGCACGTGCACTTCCAGCAGCAGGCCGTCGCCGAACGGCTGCAGCGCGATGTCCGCGCTGAGCTCGCGGCCCTCGGCCGCGGCCAGCGCCACGGCGCGCCACTGCGCCGGCCGCTGCTCCGCCAACACCTTCGCGGCCTGCGCCACGCCCGCGTCCGCGCCGTCCAGCAGCAGCCCGACCGATTGCCCCAGCGCATTGCGGAAACCCAGCCCGAGGCCTTCGACCAGGGCGGGATTGAGCCAGCGCAGGCGCAGCTCCGCGTCGACCACGGCCAGCCCGGTCGCCGTCTGCTCCGCCCACGTTCGCCACGCCAACTCATTCATTGCACCATCATGGGCAATGTCTCGTGTTGGTGCAAATGGGGATGCTGCCGCCTATTCGGCGGCGCGGGGCGATGCGGCCATCGCTACGGTACGGATTGGCCTCCGGGCCACCGTGGCGACGAGGTCGTTGCCGATGCTCAGGCACTGGTCGGCGATGGCCGCCACGCCGGGGCGGTGCGACACGACGAGCAGGATGGTCTGCGGCAGGCGGCGCCGCAGCGCGGTCAGCACCGCGGTCTCGGAGGCGGCGTCGAGCGCGCTGGTGGCTTCGTCCAGCACCGCCAGAAACGGCTGGCGCAGGAGCACCTGGGCCAGCAGCAGGCGCTGCAGTTCGCCGCCGGAAAGCCGGCTCGACGCATCGCGCAGCGCGGTGTCGAGGCCGTGCGGCGACTCGGCCAGCCGCCGGTCGAGGCCGACGTCGGCCAGCGCGTCGCGCAACATCGCGTCGCTGGCGTCGGGCGCCGCCCAGCGCAGGCATTCGCGCACGGAGTGCTGCCACGGCCGCACCTCCTGGCTGACGTAGGCGCCGTGGCGCACCAGTGCGCGGTATGCGCCGAAGTCGAGCGGCCGGCCGTCGCGATGCGCCACGAACAGCTCGGGCGCCACCATGCCGGCCAGCACGTCGACCAGGCTGCTCTTGCCGATGCCGGAGTCGCCGCAGACCAGGGTCAGCTCGCCGGGGCGCAGCAGCAGATCGCCGATCTCCAGCCCGCCGGGCGGCGGCGTGAACCGCATCCGCTCGATGTGCAGCGCGGCGTCCGCGGCGCCGGTGGGCGATGGCGCCGCGGGCGCGTGCACCGGCGCCAGGTTCATGTAGCGCTGCCACAGCGCGAAGGCCGGCGCGGCCGAGCGCAGTTGCTGGAAGCTCTGCCGCGTGGCCACCAGGTAAGGCAGCAGGCGCCCGAGCAGCAGGCACACCGCGATCAGTTCGGCCTGGTCCACGCCGCGCCAGCGATGGGCGAGCACGAACAGCGCGGCGATGCCGGCCGCCGCCAGCAGCTCCAGCAGCAGCCGCCCGGACGCGACCAGCTCCAGCTGGCGCCGGTAGCCGTGGCACAGCCGCGCGGAAATGGCGCCGTAGCTCGCCTGCTCTGCCGCCTCGCGCTCGAACGAACGGACGTGGCGCAGGCGCCGCGGAAAATCCTCGCTGTGCCAGAACAGCCGGGTCATGTCGACCACGTACTGGCGGGCGACCAGCGACTGCTCGCGGCCGTAGGCGCGCGACGCCAGCAGGCCCAGCCCCATCAGCACCGGCGCCGCCAGCATCAGCGGCGGCGACACCCAGAACGCGAAGCCCAGGCTGACGGCGGCGCTGACGCCGGCAATCAGCAACTGCTGCAGCGCGCTGAAGCCCTGCACGATGAGCTCGACGTTGTGGGTGAGCACGTTGGCGATCTCCGCCGAGGTCGCATCGGCCAGCGAGCCCAGCGGCGCCTCGATCAGCCGTGCATGCACTGCGCGCCGCAGGTGCATGCCGTAGCGGCCGACCAGGCGCGCGCCCAGCCGCGCCGCCTGCCAGCGCAGCAGCGCGAAGGCGGCGGTGGCGCCGGCGAAGGCGGCGGCCTGCAGCTCGACGCTGCGCTGCGGGTCGAGCAGCACGCCGCCGAACGGCAGCGGCTGGCCCGGCTGCACCAGCGGCACCAGCAGCAGCGCCGCGAGCGCGCCGGCGAACGCCGCGCCCAGCGACAGCACCACGTAGGCGACCGTCTCCACCCGCTCGACGCCGCTGAGCGTGCGCGCCAGCGAACGCAGCAGCGCTGCCGGCCGCTCCGTCGGCCGCAGCGGCTCAGCCGCCTTCACGACGGCTCCGCGTGGCGCGGCCACGGTTTCGACGTGTGGCGTGGCGGTTCAGGGCAACACCTCGGCGGGCCGGAAGATTCGCGCCGGGTAGGTGCGCCGCGCCGGGGGAAAGGTTGCGGGAACGCCGCGCATGCGGCATTCCCGCGTCCGTTTTCAGGGCGCCTTGGCGGCCTGCAGGCGCTGCACGATGGCCAGCGACTGGTGCACGTGCTGGTCCGGCCGCAGATGGTCGGTCTCGGACGACAGCGTGGCCACGATGCGGCCGTCGCGGGCGATCACGAAGGTGGTGCGCGGGATGAACACGTGGTCGATCGCCACGCCGCGCACGTCCTTCATGCCCGGCTTGGCCGCGACCGTCTCCAGGTCGTAGGAAGCGGCGACCTTGCCGTCGGGGTCGGAGGCGACCGGGAACTTGCCGGCGCAGTACTTCGGATCCGCCGAAAACGCGTCGAGCCGCTCGATGCTGTCGGCCGACACGCCGATGATGGTGGCACCGGCCGCATCGAACTTGTCCTTCTCGGTGGCGAAAGTGTGCGCTTCGAGATCGCAGCCGCCGGTGAAGGCCGACGGGTAGAAATACACCACCACCGGCCCCTTCTTCAGCGCCTCGCCGAGGGAAAAGGTGAAGTGCTTGCCGGCCAGGCTGGCCGCGGCGGTGAAGTCGGGCGCGGCGGCGCCGGTTTTGAGCGCGGCGACGGCCGGCAGCGCCAGGGCCAACGCCAGCACCGCACCGGCCACCGCTCCCGCAAGACGTTTCTTCATGGTCGTGATCCTCGTGAAGGGCATCGGCCGGCACGGTACGTCCGCGCCGCTGCCACGCCCGTTGAACACCGGACTGTCCGGTACGCCCCGGCAAGCTACTCCGAGGTTCTTCGCCACGCACCTGCCGGTGGTTACCTCGCCGGCGCCACGCGCCGTCATCCATCGAGCAGCCGGCACAGGGCAGCGACGGCGTCGCGCGGATGGCGCCCGCGGCGCAACGCGTGGGCGCCGAGCTGCTCCATCCGTTGCTGGAACGCATGCCAGCCCGGCTGCCCGGATGCGTAGGACTGGTCGGCGCGCAGCCTGGCGGCGATCTCGCCAACGGGCACCGTCGCCAACAGCGCATCGGGATCGTCGGCAGTTTCGCCGCAGACGAACACCGCGCCGGCCAGCGCCAGCGGCGCCGGCGCGAGCCGGCCGCGACCCTGGCGCAGGTCGGCCTCGAACTTCTCCACACCGCTGCGCCGGCGGATCACCGGCGCCGCAGCGATCCAGCGGCGCGCCGCGGCGTCATCGACCAGGCGCAGCGCATCGGCGCGCACGTGCAGGTAGTTGGCGACGCCGGTGGCGAGCAGGCTGTCCGGCTGCACGAACACCGCGTCCTCGGCGAGGAAATCCAGGCCCTGCAGCAGGCCGTGCAGGGCCAGCGTCGACTTGCCCGCGCCGCTGGCCCCCAGCAGCAGGATGCCGCGCCCGTGCCGGCCGACGCAGGCACCGTGCAGCGGCACCAGGCCCAGCCCGCGCGTGGCGAGGGTGAACACGGCGAACTCGATCAGTTCGTAGCGCAGGTGGTAGGGGTGCTCGAGCATGTCCGCGGACGCCACCACCAGCGCGCGGCGCTGCGCCGGCGCCAGCACCACGTAGTTCGACGCGTCCATCACGCCGCAGATCAGCCCGGCGCCAGACTGCATGCGCACCGGCGGCGGCTCGGCGGCGGGCGGCGACGTCCGCCGCGGCAGCAGGCGCAGCTCGATGCGGAACGCCGGCGTGGCCCCCGGAAAGCGGTGCGGCGGCAGGCCGGCGTAGGCGGCCTCGACCTGCGCCAGCAACGCCGGACTGGCGCTGTCGAAGCGGAAGCTGCCGCCCATCAGCTGCCGGCACAGCGACAACTGCCCGCGCGAACGCTCGCCGAACGGGTCGGCCACCGCATACGCCTCGCCGTGGTGCGGATTCAGGGTCATCGCTGCCGGTCGCGGATCCAGCCGGGGTGGGGCACGTCGGGCGGTAGGTGCGGCGGCGGCGGGCAAAGGTTGCGCCGGCCGGCCCCCGCCCACCGAATATTTTCCTGCTTAACGTCGAGCCTCCGCCGCTTTATCCCTTCTCCCTCCGGGAGAAGGTGGCCCGCAGGGCCGGATGAGGGCCCGGGCGAAGCAACGAGTCACCGGCATGCCAAGAAATTGGAGGTCGTGCTTCGCCCGGACCCTCTCCCCAACCCCTCTCACCCGCAAGGGGACTCCTTGCAGTCGCCGGTGGGAGAGGGGCTTCAAGCAGCGGAGGCTCGACGCTCTTCAGGAATTTTGCCGCGCCAGGCAACCGATGCCGCGCGCTGCGGCACTTACGCCCGGCAGCGTCGAGCGATGGCGCCGCACGTCGGCCCCTGGCCATGATCGAGGCTACCGCACGATGCTGAGGATCCACGTCGGCCACTGCTACTTCCTGCGTCTGGACCCGAAGCAGTGGGAGCGCGGCAAGCCGTATCCGCCGCTGGCCACCATCCAGGTCGCCGCGCTGCTGCGGCAGATGGGGCACACGGTGAGCCTGTTCGACGCCATGCTCGCCGATGGCGTCGACGACTTCGAGGACTCGCTGCGCACCACCCGCCCCGACCTGGTGGTGCTGTACGAGGACAACTTCAACTTCCTCACCAAGATGTGCCTGGGCCGCATGCGCGAGGCGGCCTGCCGGATGATCGCCGCGGCGCGTGCACACGGCGCGCGGGTGATCGTTGCCGGCTCCGACGCCTCCGACCACCCCGATGCGTTCCTCGCCGCCGGTGCACACGCGGTGCTGCTCGGCGAAGGCATCGCCGCGCTGGCCGCGCTGGTCGAACGCCTGCAGCGCAACCCGGCGATCGGCGACGACTGGGCCGCCGGCCTCGGCGGCGTCGCCACCCTGGTCGACGGGCAGACGCGGCTGACCCGCCTCGGCGCGTTGCCGCCGGACCCGCGGCTGGTCGGCCACCCCGCCTGGGACCTGGTCGACATCGAGCGCTACCGCGCGCTGTGGCAGGAACGGCACGGCTACTTCAGCCTCAACATGGCGGCCTCGCGCGGCTGCCCGTTCCGCTGCCACTGGTGCGCCAAGCCGATCTGGGGCAACCACTACAACCAGCGCCGGGCCGAGGACGTGGCCGCGGAGATGAGCTACCTGAAGCGCACGTTCCGGCCGGACCACGTCTGGCTGGCCGACGACATCTTCGGCTTCCGCGTCGACTGGGTGATGCAGTTCGCCGCGCAGCTGCACGCCGCCGACGGGCCGGTGCCGTTCACCATCCAGACCCGCGCCGACCTGATCAGCGAACGCATGGCCGCCGCGCTCGGCGAGGCCGGCTGCGCGGAGGCGTGGATCGGCGCGGAAAGCGGCAGCCAGCGCGTGCTGGATGCGATGAACAAGGGCACCCAGGTCGCCGACCTGGTCACCGCGCGCGCGCGGCTGGGCGAACACGGCATCCGCGTGGGCTTCTTCATCCAGCTGGGCTACCTCGGCGAGCAACTGGCCGACCTGCTGGCGACCCGCGAGCTGATCGCGCAAGCCGCGCCGGACGACATCGGGGTGAGCGTGTCCTACCCGCTGCCGGGCACCAGGTTCTACGAGCAGGTGAAGGCGCAGCTGGGCGCGAAGACGCACTGGCAGGACAGCGGCGACCTGGCCATGATGTTCCGCGGCGCCTACGACTCGGACTTCTACCGCTGCGTGCGCGACCTGCTGCACGAGCAGGTCGCCGTCCAGCAGGCGACGCCCGCCGAGCAGGCCGGGCGCCGCGCCGCGCTCGACGCGCAATGGGACGCGCTGATCGCGTGCGAGGGCGCGCACCGCAACCGGAACGCCACGTCGCTGCCGTCCGTGCCGACCCGGCACATCGCCCTGCCGCTGTATTGAGCGCGCCATGCTGCCGCCCCTGCGAACCGTCCGGCATGGCCTGCGCCGCATCACCGAGGCGTTCGCCGCGGAGCTGGCCGGGCCGGGCCGCGCCACGCCGGCATGGAGCGAACTGGAATGGCGGCTGGCCACCGCGGTGGCCGTCGCGCACGGCGTGTCGCCGCTGCTGTGCCACTGCTGCGCGTGGAAGCACGAGTCGTGGCGGCGCTTCCTGGAAAACCAGCGCGACCACGTCGAGTGGCGCCACCAGCGCATCGACGCACTGCTGCAGCAGATCGACGCCGGCGCACGCGAAGCCGCGCTGGCGGTGCTGCCGCTGAAGGGCGCCGCGCTGCACGCGCTGGGTGTCTACACGCCGGGCGAGCGGCCGATGGCCGACATCGACCTGCTGGTGCGCGAGAAGGATGCCGCCGCGACGAGCGCGCTGCTGCGCAAGCTCGGCTACGTGGAATCGTTCGCGCAATGGAAGCACCGCGTGTTCAAGCCGGCCAGCGGCCAGCCGTTCGCCGGGCTGGGCGAGCACCGCGACACGCCAGTCGCCATCGAGCTGCACACGCGCATCCGCGAGCGGCTGCCGGTGTCGATGGTCGACATCACCGCACGCATCTACCCGCGCGCCGCGCGGCCCGGGCTGAACCCCTACCCGTCGAGCGGCGCGCTGATGAGCCACCTGCTGCTGCACGCCGCCGGCAACATGTGCGGGCGCAGCCTGCGCCTGCTGCACCTGCACGACATCGCGCGGCTGGCCACGCGGCTGAACGCCAGCGACTGGGACCTGCTGTGGGCCGACGCCAACGAACCGCCGTGGTGGGCCTTGCCGCCGCTGCGGCTGGCCGCGCGCCACTACCCGGAAGCGATTCCCGCCGCCGTGCTGACCCGGCTCGAACGCGACTGCCCGCCCCTGCTGCGTGCGATCTCGCGGCGGCAGACGCTGACCCAGGTATCGAGTTCGGAGCTGTGGCTGCACGCGCTCGCCGGCCTCGAATGGTCGCGCACGCTCGGCGAAGCCGGGCGCTATCTGCGCAACCGCGTGCGCCCGACCGCCGAAGCGCGCCAGGAACGCGCCGACATGGCGCGCACCCAGCTGTGGCTGCAGGGCCAGGGCTGGGTCACCGCACCGCACCGCCGGCGCGTGCTGACCTGGCTCACGCGGCCGGTGCCACGCATGGACATGCTGTACGCAGTGCGCGTGGCGCTGGAGCCGCCCGCTCCCGAGATGGGCAATAAACCCAGGCTGGGCGTTTCCAGATAGGGCCCGGAGTGGGTGCAGTTCGGTGGCGCGCCGTCGCCGGCGTTCCGGCGACAGGACACCAGGCGGCAGGTTCGTCAGCGAGGCAGTCGACGACATGCATACCGGAGCGCAATACCACGAATTCATGCTGGCCTCGCCGCGGGACCGGGCGGTGCGCGAGCGGTTCCAGCAGATGGCGCTGGACCTGCATGAGCCGACAGATATAGGCACGATTGCATTGGTGTCTCCGCCGGCCGACGTGCTGACTCAAGGCGAGTCGTTTTAAAGGTTCCAGGCGTCTTCATCGGGGCGCGAGCAGTTCAAATCCATACATGAGCTGCCGCAAGAACTTGCCTGTTGACAATGCCGTTGTCGTAGTCGGAGTCTCCAGGCGGGGTTTAGACGTCATACCTGACAGGGGACAGATATGAAGCTGAATTGGCATGGGAGCTGCCTGTCGGCAGTCGCATGGGGTTCGATTGCGATGCAAGGCAAAGGAAGGAACTTCAGAGCCAGTGCGCTATGGCCACAAGTTCGAGTGACGGTCTTGCACTTTGGCGCTCTACTCGCGGTTGCACTTCTTCTTTTATGTTTTCCGCGGCCATCTCAGGCAGTTTACGACGTCCCCCCGGTTGTGAGTAGCACCGCAGTTTGGAGTCCAATCCTCCAACCGAAGGAGATTGGACGTGAAGAAGCGCTTTTCCGAAGAACAGATCATCGGCTTCCTGCGTGAGGCGGACGCCGG